>Ga0182030_10014992_pt1 | contig 15232 bp, 15 predicted proteins | sample 812S3MmetaG_FD_121299 | JGI IMG/M metagenome (GOLD analysis project Ga0182030, IMG submission 121299) | Permafrost microbial communities from Stordalen Mire, Sweden - 812S3M metaG (Illumina Assembly) | ecosystem: Environmental > Terrestrial > Soil > Wetlands > Permafrost | place: Sweden... | reverse complement strand
TTGCTCTATCATGTGGCCTGCAATATTTGTGTTGGCCATTGCAGGACTTGAAAAACATACTTCACAAGGCTCGGCGTTCCTGATTATGATGATACTTGGGGGTGCCATCATTCCGCCCATACAGGGCAAACTTGCTGATCTGAAATCTATTGGCATACATAATTCATACTGGGTACCTGTTTTTTGTTTTACTTATCTCGCGTTGTTCGCTATTGGCGTCAAAAGCATTTTACGCAAACAGGGTATAGACTACGATACTAGTGTCGGTGCTCATTAGGAATAAGTCCAAAATAATCGCCGCAGGGGATATCATATCGTTCAACCTTTAAGCCATAACATACTGCTTCATAATTCGTTAATAATTGTTCGGAGTTCTTAACTCCTGATTCGGAATAAATTAGCATTGTCAAAATTATTATTGAGTATTTTTGCAACAAATTTTATCGCCATGTCTTTATTAGCAATTTTCCTGTTTAAGTTGTTATTCTTTTTCGCACCACCTAAAACAGATAATGTTCCTGCGAGCATTTACGATTTTAAAGTAACCGCCCTGGATGGCAGCACCATGGACTTTGCAAAATTCAAAGGCAAGAAAATACTCATCGTAAATACAGCGTCACAGTGCGGCAATACCCCCCAATATGCCGACCTGGAAGCTATGTATAAAAAATATAAGGGTAAGTTGGTCATCGTTGGTTTCCCTGCTAATAATTTTGGTGCCCAGGAACCCGGTTCTGACAAAGAGATTTCAGCTTTCTGCACTAAAAATTATGGCGTTTCTTTTCCTATGGCTTCAAAGATCAGTGTGAAAGGTGATGACATGGCTCCTATTTATCATTGGCTCACAGAGAAAAAATACAATAGGCTCAAGGACAGCGAGGTAAAATGGAATTTCCAGAAATACCTCATTGATGAAAACGGGAATTTAATTGCTGTTTATGACCCGAAAAATAAAGTAACGAATCCTGAAATAATCGCCACAGTCGAAAAGTGATTTAGTCCTGAATTATAGAAGAGGTTTAATATGATAACTCCGCCGTATGGCAGAAGCTATTTTGTTATCGTTCCTTAGCTTTAAAATTCTATTTTTATTGCCAAATCCCCAAATATGCGGTTACAGGCAGTCTTATCATGTATTATTTTATTTTTAGTTTCTAATGCTTCCGCACAGCTTAAGGATAATGCTTTCAGAAACAGCAATAATGAATACTACTGGAAAAACCGTATGCCCGACAAAGCCTATTGGCAGCAGGATGTGCAGTATAAGATACATGCGGCAATGCACGAAGACGATCACATGATTGAGGGTACTGAAGAGCTCACTTACTGGAATAACTCGCCCGATACCCTTTCCTTTGTTTATTTCCATTTGTACCAGAATGCCTTTATAAAAGGCTCGCACCTCCACGAACTGGAGCTTGCCAATGGCGTTACCCCGCACATGGGCAAAAAGGAAGTGGCAGGATTAGGAATAACCACTGATCATATACAGGTGGATGGAAGAGAGGTGAAAACCAAAATGGATAACACCATAGTGAAAGTGTACTTACCCGCTCCCCTCATGCCGGGCAGCAAGGCGGTGATTAAAATGAGTTTCAATACTTATTATGATAATGGTGCCACTCGCCGCAGGATGAAGATGTACGATGCATGGGGATTTATGCACTACAATGGCGCTCAATGGTTCCCGAAAATGTGTGTGTATGACCGTATGCACGGCTGGGACACCTACCAACATCTTGACAGGGAGTTTTACGGAGATTTTGGCCTGTATGATATAACGCTAGATTTCCCTTCTAATTATATAATTGAGGCAACAGGAGTATTGCAAAACGGGAAGGAAGCCTTACCGGATACCCTGCGTGAAAAGCTCGACATAAAAAACTTTGTTCACAAAAAATGGGATGAGCCGCCATCCACTATAATACCCTATGTAAAAGGCCAGCGCAAGGAATGGCATTTTATAGGGAACAATGTTCATGATTTCGCCTTCGTTGCAGACCCCTCTTTTCGCATCGGCACAGCTTACTGGCATGGCATAGAGTGTGTGGCCATTGTGCAGGAACCACATGCGGGTGGCTGGCAAAACGCGCCTGACTATATTACCAAGATCATAAAGACTTTTTCAGAGGATATAGGCATGTACTGCTACCCAAAAATTGTAGCTGCTGACGCCCAGGATGGTATGGAGTATCCCATGCTCACAATGGACGGTGGCTCTGAGCCAGGGTATAGAGGCCTGTTCACCCATGAGATAGGGCATAACTGGTTTTACGGTCAGGTAGGCAGCAATGAAACGTACCGGGCGGCTATGGATGAAGGCTTTACACAGTTCCTAACGGCATGGGGCCTTCGGAGAATAGATGGCGATACTCAAGTAATGGGATTGCCAAAGTCGAAATACAGGCGGCACTTTGCAGAGCCTATAAATGTACTGGACAGGAATATACTGAACCGCTATACCCAGGAAGCGCTTAACCAGGATGAACTGCCTTTAAATACTCATTCGGATGATTTCCATAGTGCCTTAGGTCAAGGTGGGGGATATGGCACTGTATATTTCAAGACAGCCAGTATGCTCTATAATTTGCAATACACTCTCGGCGACTCGTTGTTCCAGGCCGCACTGCATCATTATTTTGAACAATGGAAATTTGCCCACCCATATTTTGAGGATTTCCGCGCTTCGGTTATACAGTTTACCCATGTTGACCTGGCGTGGTTCTTCGATGAATGGTTTGAAACAACAAAGACACTTGATTATGGAATATGCAGCATCCATAAAATACATGGCACAGATAGTTTTGCAGTAAAATTTCACAGGAACGGAGAAATGCAAATGCCGATAGACTTTACGGTTACGGCAAAGAATGGTACGAACTATAGTTTTTACATTCCTAATACCTGGTTTGAAAAACAAACAGCAGCCACTACACTGCCCGTATGGTATGGCTGGGGAAAAATGGACCCGGAATATACCGCACACGTGCAAATCCCTCATGGAATAAAGAATGTACAGATAGATACCACCTTCCGGTTGGCCGACAGGGACATGGTGGATAATTACAAAAGTAAAGGCCTCTGCATTAGCCCGCTTGCCATAAAAACCGAACTGGACGGAGGCCTTACAGCGCAAATGGACCGCAGGCAGTATCGCCTGTACATCAGACCAGACCTTTGGTGGAATCCCATAGATGGTGCAAAGGCAGGTGTTCACTTTGAGGGAGATTATTTATTCACCCTATACAAAATTGATGGTGCCATTTGGTGGAACACTCATGCTGGGCAGGAAAACATTTATATGCCGGGTGATGGAGCAAGTGGCTATGCTCATTACGCCCCGGTCAATTACACGTTCAATTATCTGTCACCCATCACACGGAACATGCCCAAGCTACAACTCATGCTCAACAGCAGGTTCCTTGATGGTTTGTGGTACCACAAAGGCGGATTCAACTGGCTGTTGAACGAGACCAACAGTGTGCAGGTATATGCCCAAACAATGTGGCGGCCTAACAGTTATGACCTGGATTACCTCATTGACCCCGCCGACTGGAGCAGCACCGCTGCACAACCTAATTCGTCTATAAATGCGATGTGGCAGCATCATTACAATTATAGGCACGGCAGCGGCAGATATACGTTTAGTTTCCGTGCGCCTTTGCTCACTGATGCTTTTGATTACTCCTATGCCCAAATGGAAGCTGTAAATAATAATTACCTCGGCAGGCTGCAGGTGCGCACGAGACTATTTGGCCGCTATGGCGCCGGCAGCAAGATACCTTATGAAAGTGCCTTGTATATGGCTGGCGCCAGCCCTGAAGATGAAATGGAAAATAAATACACCCGTAGCACTGGTTTTATTCCTACAGATTGGGAAGATATTTCACGCTATGACGTAAATCACTTTCAGCAGGGCGGCGGCCTTGGCCTGCGTGGATATGCAGGCTATTTTGCGCCAGATGAACGTAACGGAAATTTATTGGAAGGCTACAAAGGAAGAAGCGGTGCCTCTGCAAATGTAGAAGTGGACTTTGAGAATTATATGCCTTACCGCCCGCACCACATCCGCAACTGGCTGCATGCAAATGTTTATGCTTTCGGCGATGCAGGAGTCATGGAATTAAGTAACTTCACATTGCCCAACTATTATGCAATAACACCCAATGCAACCTACTGGAGCAATGTGCACGTAGATGCCGGCATAGGCGTTGCATTTACGATAAAGAATTGGGGCGTATTTGAAAAGGCTAAACCTCTTACCATCCGCCTCGATCTGCCGGTATTCCTCAACCGCCCGCCATACAGCAACGACCAATATGCTACGTTAAGGTATGTGATCGGCATTGGAAGAGCATTTTAAAAAACAGCTCAATGCTTGGATTACTCAGTTGCCAAATTTTGTATTGAAGCGATACGTGATTGTATATGGTTATAAATTCTTAAATTTGGGTATAAAGTAAAAGTTATGACAGCAACTGAAATTTTGCGTAATAGCGTAAAAAAACAAATAGACAATGCTGATGAAAAGTCTTTGAAAATAGTACGTGCCATGCTCGAAGCCGAAGAAGAATATGATTGGTGGGATGACCTGAGCGATGCAGCTAAATCCTCTATTGAGCGAGGGCTAAAAGATGCAGAAGAGGGTAAACTAACACCTCATAAGGAAGTGATGAAAAAATATAAAAAATGGCTGTAACAGTTTATTGGTCAGACCAGGCAAAGAAGACTTACGCAAGCAATATTGACTATCTGAAAGATGTCTGGACAGAAAAGGAGCTGAAAAAATTCATACTCCGGAGTGAATATGTAGTGCTCAACATTGAAGATAACCCTAAATTTTATTCAACCTCAAATAAGAGTAAAAACATAAGAAAGGCCGTAGTCAACAAACAGATCACATTATATTATCGTTACTACCCCGTAAAAAAAATGGTTGTTTTACTATCTTTTTGGAACACTTACCAAGACGGTAAAAAATTGAAGTTTTGATTTAACTTTCTTCATTATACAGTTCTGCAAATAATTCTCTTATTAGTCACAGGCTTTGTTGATAATCTACGGTTTTTTCAGACAGGAATCAACAATATTCTTCCAAAATGCATCTCGTAGAATATCAAAAAGTACACTGCGTGATATTTCATCAATACCCCCTCTTTTCCTGCTTCTCCATATAGTTCATGAATGCCCTATTGGCAACCCGGTTACCACCGGGTGTAGGATAATTGCCGGTAAAATACCAGTCGCCCTGGTTGTGTGTGCAGGCATTGTGCAGGCCTTCTATTGATTGATAAATAACGTCTACTTCTGCAGTCACCTCTTCATGGCGAAGCATTGCGGCTATTTTCCTGCTGATCTCTTCCACAGTAAAAGGATGGTACACGCCTTTTACAAAGTTCTGCTCATGTAGTCTTCCTTGTGTTTCGGCCTCCTTACATTGATCATATATCTCCTGTAGCTTTCCTTCCTGCTTCGTATCACTGAGTAAACCAACAGCAGCCTGGAAAGCAATGAAATCGCCCATGCGGCTCATGTCAATACCGTAGCAATCAGGGTAGCGGATCTGCGGCGCAGAAGATACAACTACGATTCGTTTAGGTCCCAGCCGGTTGAGCATTTTAATAATGCTCTCACGCAGAGTAGTGCCACGTACTATGGAGTCGTCAATAACCACAAGTGTATCTACCCCTCTTTGCACCGTGCCATAAGTAATATCGTATACGTGCTGCACCATTTCATTTCGCGAGGAATCCTCAGTAATGAATGTGCGCAGTTTCACATCCTTTATGGCTATCTTTTCTATACGCACCCTACGGGCTATCAGTTCCCGCATATCCTCTTCCGGCATATCCCTGCGGGAAAGAATGCGTTGCAGTTTTATCTCCTTTAGATAGTCTTCAAGGCCCTTTATCAGGCCATAAAAAGCTATTTCTGCCGTATTAGGTATAAAGGATACAATGGTATTTTTCAGGTCGTTGTTCAGCGCCTTAAGTACAGTACCCGCCAGGTTACGGCCTAGTTCCATGCGTTCGCGGTATATGTCCGGGTCGCTACCGCGGCTAAAGTATATCCGTTCAAAACTGCAAGCCGTCAGTTTTTTAGCGGGTAGTATTTCCACGTCGCTGAATTCACCTTTGGCAGTGACAATGATCGCATGGCCAGGTTGCAGCTTGCGTATTTCAGGTTGGGTTACGTTGAGTGTGGTCATTATCGCGGCCCGCTCTGACGCTGCGACAACTATTTCATCATTTGCATAATAGTAGCAGGGGCGTATGCCATTGGCATCGCGCATTACAAAACTATCTCCATTACCTACAAGCCCACTGAAAACAAAACCGCCGTCAAAGTGGGTAGTAGCCTGTTTCAGTATGCCCTCTATATTTAATGCTGCGGGATTGGTATCATCAGCAAGGCACAAATAATAGTGAATGGTCTCTATCATAGCCCCCAAATCACTTTCCCGCAACGTACCGTTAGGATGTTCATCGAGCATATCGAAAAGCTCATCTATATTTACGAGATTAAAATTGCCCGCCATAGCCAGGTTGCGTGTCGGGTTGATGTGGGACTTTATAAATGGATGGCAAAATTCTACGTTATTTTTCCCCTGTGTGCCATATCTTAAATGCCCCAGCATCACCTCGCCAATAAAGCGCATATATCCCTTCATAAGACCCGGATGCTGCAGTATCTCCGGGTACATTTTTTCCATCTCGCTCACTTCCGTATTTATATTCTGGAAAATCTGCGATATAGCTTGCGGGCCACTTACACGCAGGCGGTGCATGAACTGGTGGCCAGGCTCAATATTCAGCTTAACAGTGGCGATGCCTGCCCCATCCTGTCCACGGTTATGCTGCTTTTCCATCAGCAGGTATAGTTTGTTGAGCCCGTAAAATGCGGTGCCATATTTGCGGTGATAGTAAGAAAGTGGTTTCAGCAGGCGGATATAGGCCAACCCACATTCGTGCTGTATTGCGTCAGACATGAGGGCGCAAAGATAGGTTGATTTGTTAAATGGTTAATAGGTTGAAAAGTTAAAAGGCAGTAACTTAAAAAGTTGATTGGTTAGTAGGTTAAATAGTTGTCAGGAAATAGGCAGAATTAGATTTTTTAATCATAATGGATTGTCCCAGTATCTTGTCCATCTCACTTTTCTTACCTTCTTTTTTGAATTGAACATTAAAAAAAGTACTAATTAATAATGTGCAGCCGATTAGAAAAAGGCAAACAGCCGAAAATTTTTGTACATAAATGATTCTTCTTAGAGTAAGAAACCGCTTTATTTTTTCAGCAAGGAAAACTTTTGAAAAATCAATACTTAAAATAATGATTAGGCCTGTACCGAAAAGCACAATGCGATATAAAGCAGAGGTATTGGCGATAAGCGTAACCGCCCCCAGCCAGGTTATTAATGCACCGGGATTCAGAGTATTGACCAGGAATCCACTCACCCATAGCCTGAAGTAGTGGCCATTGGAAATGGCAATTGTTTTAGCATTAGGTCGTTGCACTTTATGTTTCCGGAAAAAGCCCGCTATTCCCATGATCATTAGCGCTACAGCACCGCCAAAAGCGATGTATTTTTCATATGGTTTAAGATTTTCAAGCCATGACGCAGCAAGGTTTGAAAGAGTGACATACATAATATCACTCACCGAAACACCTAGTACAAACGCCAAGCCAGCCTTGTAGCTGTAGCTAAGGCTGTATTTAATAACGGCAAACAAAGTTGGGCCAACAGATATTGCCATAAATAAGCCTACCAATATTCCTTTAACTATTGCATCTAAGATATGCACCTGCATAAGAGCAAATGTAATAAACCCATGCCAGTACGCTCTGGGCTTTGATACAATTGAAACATATGGAGATACTACATCTTTTAACCCATTGACGCATTAACCATTTTAAATAATTAACTCTTTAACTTTTTTAGTCTGTTAACCATTTAACAAATCCGCCTATCTTTGCAACCCAAAATATTTTTATTCATTATGATAATCACAGATACCCACATGCAATTACCCGGACAAACCAACTTCTACAAAGGAAAAGTACGCGATGTATATACTATAGCAGATAAATATATGGTAATGATCGTTAGCGACCGTATATCAGCGTTTGATGTGGTGCTGCCACGGCCCATTCCTTATAAAGGACAGGTACTTAACCAGATAGCCGCTCAATTTCTGAATGCTACAAAAGATATACTGCCCAACTGGATGATCAGTGTACCGCTGCCGAATACTACTATAGGCTATAAATGTGAAACTTATCCTGTAGAGATGGTAGTGCGCGGCAACCTCACTGGCCATGCATGGCGCACCTATAAAAGCGGCAAACGGGAGCTCTGCGGTATTGCCATGCCCGATGGTATGAAGGAAAATGATTTCTTTGAGAAACCGATCTTAACGCCAACCACAAAGGCGCATGAAGGCCATGACGAAGACATTTCCCGTGACGAAATAATAAGTAGTGGGCTGGTTTCAAAAGAAGAATATGAGCAACTGGAAAAATATACCCTTGCATTATTTGAGCGCGGGCGTGAAATAGCGAAAGACAGGGGGTTGATACTCGTGGACACAAAATATGAGTTTGGCAGGATTGGTAATACCATTTATTTGATAGATGAGATACATACACCCGACTCCTCAAGGTACTTTTACCTGGATGGTTACGATGAGCGTCAGAGAAAAGGGGAGCAGCAACGCCAGTTATCCAAAGAATTTGTGCGTGAATGGCTCATGGACAATGGTTTCCAGGGCAACGAGGGCCAGCAAATACCGGAAATGACAGAAGAGGTCGTGGCTCAAATATCTGAGCGTTATATAGAGCTATACGAAGTGGTAACCGGCAAGACATTCGTAAAGCATGACGTGAACCATGTGGAGGAAGAAAGAAAACTGGTGGAATCGATAGCAAAATTAACCGAATAGTCCAACTAGCAATTTCCGCTAAACAATGAAAATCGATAACTTTGTATAACAACAATCAAGCTCCTATGGATATTTCAGCAGAAAAAGAGGAAATCATCAGGCGGTTTAATCTCATTCATGATGTTGACCTGATCAAAGCTATTAAAAGCTTACTGGATTTCGGACTTCATAAGCAAGTGAACGATGACGTTGCTTTAAATGCATCTATAGACAGAGCAATAAGCGACTCAAAAAAAGGTCTGGTTCAGCCTTATGAAGACCTTATTACTGAAGTCAGAAAGCGGTATTCCCCCTCTTAGTTTCAATAATAATAACGCCAGCGATTTTGCCAGTCCCTTTTGTACCTTTGATATAATAAAATAAGAATGCGATGACTGCAACATTAATAAAAATTGAAAATAAAAAATACAGGGTCATTTCGGAAGAGGATTATTTAACGCTGCTGAATGACATTAAGGACTTAAAAAAAGTTCTGAACCGCCGCACAGAAAAGGGAATGGAAGCAAGGGCTTTTTTTAGAGCATCCGGTAAAAATATAAAATAATCCCTGGTGAAATATACCGTAATAATTAAGAAGACTGCACAAAAACAAATATTAGGCCTTCCGAAAATTTACTATGATAAGGTAAGAAAAGCTATCCTTGCTCTTGAAACAAATCCCAGGCCCGTAGGTTATGTTAAGCTAACTGGAGCAACTAACATTTACCGAATAAGAGTTGGTATATACCGTATCATTTATTCAATTGAGGATTCACAATTAGTAGTTTATATTTTTGATGTGGAGCACAGAAAAGATGTGTATAAATAAACATGCTATTTTTTTCCACTAAAAATAAAAAATCAGTAAAACATAAATGTCCTCAACCACTACATCCCGCATTATCCGCGCACCGCGAGGCACAGAACTTACCTGCAAAAGCTGGGTAACAGAAGCCGCCTTCCGCATGATACAAAACAATCTTGACCCTGATGTGGCGGAAAGGCCTGAAGACCTTGTAGTATATGGAGGTAATGGTAAGGCTGCCCGCAATTGGGAAAGCTTTGATAAAATACTGGAATGCCTTAAAAACCTGGAAGAAGATGAAACGCTGATGGTGCAAAGTGGCAAACCCGTGGGTGTGCTGCGCTCTCACAAAAATGCCCCCCGCGTGCTCATTGCCAATTCAAACTTAGTGGGCCGCTGGGCTACTTGGGAGCATTTCCGCGAACTGGAGGCTAAGGGCCTGATGATGTATGGGCAGATGACTGCTGGAAGCTGGATATACATTGGCTCACAAGGCATTGTGCAAGGCACTTATGAAACCTATCTTTCCCTTGCCAATAAGCACTATGACGGCTCCCTGAAAGGCAAACTGAATGTAACAGCAGGTCTTGGCGGAATGGGCGGGGCTCAACCCTTGGCTATAACCATGAATGAAGGTGTATGTCTGGCGGCGGAGATGGAAGAATGGCGCATAAAGAAGCGCATAGAAACCCGTTACCTTGATAAATGGACCAGCAATATAGACGAAAGCATAGATTGGGCGCTGGATGCAAAGGCAAAAGGAGAGCGCATATCCATCGGTGTTTGTTGCAATGTGGTGGACTTGCTGCAAAGACTCATAGACCGGAATATAACACCAGATACCCTTACTGATCAAACCTCTGCTCATGATGAACTTATAGGTTATTTCCCGGAAGGAATGAGTGTTGCGGAAGCGACCGCATTGCGTAACAGCAATCCCGATGAATATGTAAAGCGCTCACTGGACACTATCGCTCGGCACGTAAAGCAAATGCTGGAACTGCAAAAACGCGGAGCCATAACATTCGACTATGGGAATAACTTACGCGGCCAGGCCCACGATAAGCGCGGCGTAATGAATGCATTTGATTTTCCTGGCTTTGTACCTGCTTATATAAGGCCCCTGTTCAGTGAAGGCAAGGGGCCATTCCGATGGGTAGCGCTTAGCGGTGACCCGGAGGATATTTATACTACTGATAAAGCTCTGATGGAACTATTTCCGGATAATAAAGGCCTGCATCGCTGGTTGCTAATGGCAAGGGAGCGCATTGCATTCCAGGGCTTGCCCGCGCGCATCTGCTGGCTGGGCATGGGCGAACGTGAAAAAGCGGGCATACTTTTTAATGAGTTGGTAAGAACGGGCAAAGTAAAAGCGCCAATAGTAATAGGTCGCGACCACTTAGATACAGGATCTGTAGCTTCCCCTAACCGCGAAACTGAAGCAATGAAAGATGGCAGTGACGCCGTGGCAGACTGGCCAATACTAAATGCACTCATCAATACTGCCGGGGGGGCCAGCTGGGTATCGTTTCATCATGGCGGAGGTGTGGGTATGGGCTATTCACTTCATGCAGGTATGGTCATAGTGGCCGATGGTACTAAGGATGCAGAAGAACGCCTGCATCGTGTGCTTTTTAATGATCCTGCAATGGGCGTTATCCGTCACGCCGATGCAGGATACGAAGCAGCAGAAGAAACAGCGAAAAAATTTAGTCTTAATTTATAACATGGAGAAGCCCCTTTAGGGGTTTGGGGTTTTATGTTTCGTATCGGGCAAGGAATAGATTTTCATAAATTAGTAGAAGGGCGTGAATTCTGGCTCGGGGGCATTCTTATCCCTCATAGCAAGGGAGCGCTTGGCCACTCAGATGCTGACGTACTGCTGCACGCCATTTGCGATGCATTGCTCGGCGCTCTCAGCTTGGGAGATATAGGCCAGCACTTCCCAGACACCGAAGCTGCGTATAAAGGCATAGATAGCAAAATATTACTGCAACGGTCTTATCAACTTGTGTGCGAAGCTGGCTATGCGCTTGTAAACATGGATGCCACGATTTTATTACAAGCGCCAAAAATACGGCCGTATGTAGATGAGATGAGAGCGGCAATAGCAGGAGTGTTAAATGTATCAGTTGATGACATTTCTATAAAAGCTACCACTACAGAGCATCTTAGTTTCATAGGTAGGGAAGAAGGGATCATGGCTACTGCCAATGTCCTGGTAAAGAAACTATAAAACTTATATACTCAAATGTGCCTCGAATTGTCGTAGATAATGTTTACAAAAAGAGCGACAATTATTGCATTACCATTCACAATATCAGAATACTAATTTCCTTAGTAACATAAAATCTATGCATATGTAGTGCTTTGCTATGTCGCAATATTTGCATTTTTGCCCGATAAACTGTTACTTTTGTATCCCCAAATATTATTTATGCAATTCCTCGATTTTGAAAAACCGATTGAAGACCTTTACGCCCAAATTAGCAAGCTAAAAGAACTATCATTAAAAAATAAGGTTGATGTCACCAATAGCGTATATGAATTAGAAGCAGCAATTGAGAAAACACGGTCGCAGATATATGAAAATCTTACGCCCTGGCAGCGCGTCCAGCTCAGCCGCCATCCTGAAAGGCCTTATACATTATACTACATAGAAAAGATATTTACCAATTTCATAGAGCTTTACGGAGACCGCCAGGTAAAAGACGATAAGGCCATGATAGGCGGTATGGCGCAGTTGGAGGGGCAGCCTGTAATGGTGATCGGGCAACAGAAAGGAATTAACACAAAAATGCGGCAAATGCGCAATTTCGGCATGGCAAATCCCGAAGGCTACCGCAAAGCCCTGCGCCTGATGAAAATCGCCGAAAAATTTAATCATCCCATTATCACGTTAATTGATACCCCTGGCGCATATCCCGGTCTTGAAGCAGAAGAGCGCGGCCAGGCCGAGGCCATTGCCAGAAATCTGTTTGAAATGGTAAATATGAAAGTACCTGTTGTCTGCGTCATTATTGGAGAGGGCGCATCCGGAGGGGCTTTAGGTATTGGTATTGGCGATAAAGTGGCTATGATGGAAAACACTTGGTATTCTGTAATTTCTCCTGAATCATGTTCTTCCATTTTATGGCGCAGTTGGAACTTTAAAGAAAAAGCAGCGGAGCAGCTTAGACTTACTTCTACTGATATGAGTAGTTTTGGATTAGTAGACGATGTAATACCCGAACCCATTGGCGGCGCTCATTCTGATCCTGAAAAAATGGCCGAAACCCTCAAATATTACCTCATAAACAGCCTGTCAGATTTAAATAAAATAAATCCTGACGACAGAATAAACCTTAGGATAGAAAAATTGTCTAAAATGGGCTTTTACGATGAAACGGATATCGCTATCGACCATACCTGCCTTTCAGAAAAGCATTTGGATGGCGTATTATAGCTTGGCTTCACATTTGTAATAATATTATTACATTTGATTTGATTTTATTTTATATACCCACCTTTTGATAAACATATTAAATGTTATTAATAATAATTAACGTCCGCTCATGCCTTCAAAAATGCTTAAAGGAACAGGTGTAGCATTGGTTACACCATTTCACAAAAACGGAAGCGTGGACTATGCAGCCCTCGAAAAATTAGTCAATAATGTAATAAAAGGTGGTGTGGATTTCCTCGTAGCCCTAGGTACTACCGCCGAGACGCCTACTCTCAGTTCTGCTGAAAAACAATCCTTACTTACGGCCATTGTAAACTATTGCAATGAAAAAGTCCCGGTGGTTTGCGGCATAGGTGGCAACAATACTGATGAAGTCGTTCAGCAACTAAAATCTTTTGACCTTCACGGTGTTGATGCTATTCTCAGCGTTGCTCCATATTATAATAAACCCTCACAGGAAGGAATGTACTTGCATTTTAAGGCAATAGCAGCTGCTACCAACAAGCCGGTCATCCTCTACAATGTTCCGGGGCGAACAGGTAGTAATCTGTTGCCTGCCACCGTATTACAACTTGCTGCTGACTGCAGTAATATTGTTGGCATAAAAGAAGCCAGTGGTAATATTGTACAATGCATGGAACTGTTGCAAAACAAACCGGATAGCTTTATCGTGCTCTCGGGCGATGACAATCTCGTCTTGGCACAAATGGCCATTGGCATGGAAGGTATTATTTCCGTCGCTGCAAATTGCTTCACAAAAGACTTTACCGATATGATCAATCTCGCTATCGTCGGTAAATTCGATAAAGCGCGTAAACTGCATTACAAACTGCTTACGGGTATAGACCTGCTCTTTGTTGAAGGCAACCCCGCAGGCGCAAAGTGTGTGCTCAAGCATCAGGGAAATTGCGAAAATGTACTTCGCCTGCCCTTAGCTCCGGTAAGTGAAACGACTTCAAAAAAGATCGCCCAATTCCTGAAGACACTATAACCATTCTTTGCCCATCACAAATAACTCAGCCACCAATTCTTGTGCCGCATTTTTACGCCCATAAACCACCGGCATGGCAGATAAAGTATAGCCACTGTAAGCAACCAGAAACCGTAAACTGCCGACAAGGAATAACCCGGATGGGCAAAAACACTTACTGCTGTATCTCCCAGTATAAAATACCCGGATGCTATCGCCATACCATGGATCAGGTATATGTGCAGTACATAATAAAATAGCGGTACCCGGCCATACACAATAAAGACGCTCCCGACAACTCCTGTCATTTTTTCCAGCAGTGGCAATATTGCAATAGCGGGGCCAAGCGTCATCAGAAGGTATAACAGGGAAGGCGGATACTTTGTACAATTCAAAAAAGATAACATACTGCGCCACCATACCGGCTGCACGCTCCAGGAATGGGGGTCACCATAAAGGTTTGTTGCGCGCAATAAAATGAAAAGCAGGATGGCGCTGGTTCCAATAGTATAAAACAACCGCCCCCTCTTCATTTCATCCATTGCAAATAGGGCGCCAAAACAATAGCCAACGGCCATTACCCCTATCCACGGTATGAGCGGGTAGATGATCATGATATGTTCACCCTTGTAGTTGATTGGCCCCTGCACATGAAGAAAGTCCCACAGCACGCCTGTAGTACCATGAGGGTGTAAACCATCGAGTATATTATGCCCAAAGATCATCACCAGTCCAATAGCAAGTATAGCCCTCCGCGGCAGGAACACCAGCGCTGACAAAAAGATCATGCTCCATCCCAGTGCCCAGATCACTTGCAGGAATAAATGAGTGTAGTCAAAGTCGAATGCCCAGCCCGTGCGCACAAAAGTAACCTCCAGCACAATGAGCCAGATACCACGTGTTAGTAACCGCTTAAACACCTCTTTGACTTGTTTATTTTTGCCTGCTAAAAAGGCACTTGTTCCGGACAGAAAAACAAAAACCGGTGAGCAGAAATGAGTGATCCACCGCGTTAAAAAAATGATAGTACCTGCGTGTTGCAGATCGGTAGGTTCAAATTTGAAATTGCTGAAAAAATCGCGCGTATGGTCCAG
>Ga0182030_10014990_pt1 | contig 15233 bp, 8 predicted proteins | sample 812S3MmetaG_FD_121299 | JGI IMG/M metagenome (GOLD analysis project Ga0182030, IMG submission 121299) | Permafrost microbial communities from Stordalen Mire, Sweden - 812S3M metaG (Illumina Assembly) | ecosystem: Environmental > Terrestrial > Soil > Wetlands > Permafrost | place: Sweden... | reverse complement strand
GAGGAGTCGACCTCACCCAGTTCCTTTTGGATCTGGTGAAGCCGCTCTCGCAGCACCGCCTCTTTCTGGCGCCCATCGAAAGCTTCGCGCGTCTTCTCGTCGATTTGACGCGATACCTTCATGACTTCGATGCGCCGCCCGAGGAAGGTCAACACCATATCCAGGCGCGCCCGCAAGTCGAAGGTGGCGAGAATTTCCTGTTTATCGGTGAGCTTCAAATCCATGAAGCTGGCGATCATGTCGGCCAGTGCGGGAATGGATTCTATGCCGCGAATCGCGTTGGCGAGTTCGCCGGGCGCCTGCGGCAGCAAGCGCAGCGCCTCGCCGGCCTTGTCGCGCAGGTTCATGCCGCGGGCTTCGATTTCACGATCGAACTCGGCGGCCTCGCGGTGAGTTTCGATCCGCGCCACCAGAAAGGGCTCGCGACTGACGTAGTCGAGCACCGTGAAACGCTCTTCGCCTTGGCAGATCAAGTGATGTGTCCCATCTTGGGCCGTGATGAAGCGCACGATGGAAGCGGCAGTGCCAACTCGATAGAGGTTGTCGGCGCCCCCTTGTGGGGCGCCCGCGTGGGCAGCTCCCGCATTCACGGCGCTTTCCTTCTGCAGCAACAGCCCGATACGCCGCTGTGTGCGCACGGCTTCCTGCGCCGCGGCCAGCGACAGCTTCCCGTCGATGGCGATCGGCAGCACGACGCCGGGAAACAGCACCGCGTTGCTCACGGGCAATATGATCAAGACGTCCTCAGAAGCGCTCATGGCCCCTCCCGCGTCAAACGCAAATACAAACAGCCGTGATCGAGACGGCGCTCGACTAGGGCGTAGCGACCGGGCGGTAGATCGACGCGCCGCCGCATCCGTCCATAGGGAATTTCCATGCGCACCACGTTCATGCCGCCTCCGCCGGGGGCGACGTTGGTGTCGACCCACATTCCGCTCGGAGTGATTTGCACGCTGACTTCATCTGCGCGTGCGCCCGGCAGCGCCACGACCACGCTGACCTGCGTGTCGTCGGCGAAAACGTCAATGGGCGGCTCCCATACCGGGCGGTTCGAGGGCGCGGCCAGCAAATCAAAGAAATGCCGATGTTTGCGCTCCGCCTGCTCGAGGAGCGCACAGGCTTCCGCCCACATCCAAGTTGTTCGTCGGGAAATATCCATGTTGACTGAATGCGGCCAACCGCGCGGAACTTCAAGCCCTAGGCGGGCCCCCCTAGGCGGGCCCCCCTAGTTGACTCGGGGCGTGGGGCGGTCAGCCACACGTACGGTGTAGCCGCCTGATTTCTCATCGGCTCGCAAGGTTAGCAAGCCGCGTTTTTCGGCATCGGCGAGCAGGTCGTTGAAAGAGCGGAATCCATAGGCACGCTCGTTGAAACCAGGGTTACGTCGCTTGATGGCTTGTTTGATCATCGAACCCCAGATGGGTTCGTTTTCGCCGCGCTCCTCGGCTACCGCTTCAAGCGTATCGACAATCAATTCGAGCGCATCGGTCACGTCGGGTCCCTTGTTCTCGGGCACCGCGGCATCGCCGACTGCCGCGGCGGAAGCCACCGGTGCGCGTAGCGGTGCGGCGACACGCCGGCGCGACTTGTTGGGCTCCTTGCGTACCAGGTCATCGTAATAAATGAATTCATCGCAATTGTTGATGAACAGATCCGAGGTGGAATTCTTCACGCCCACGCCGATGACAGTCTTGGCATTTTCACGCAGCTTGCTTACCAGGGGCGAGAAGTCGGAATCGCCGCTCAAGATCACGAAGGTATCGACGTGTCCTTTGGTGTAGCAGAGGTCGAGAGCGTCGACGACCATGCGGATGTCGGCGGAATTTTTTCCAGACTGCCTGACATGGGGTATCTCGATGAGTTCGAACGCGGCCTCGTGCAAGCCGCGCTTGAAGTCCTTGTAACGGTCGAAATCGCAGTAGGCTTTCTTCACCACGATGTGGCCCTTGAGCAGCAGGCGCTCCAGCACCTTCTCGACGTCGAAGCTCGGATATTTGGCGTCGCGTGCCCCGAGCGCGATGTTTTCCAGATCGAGGAAAACCGCCATGGTGGCATCGGAGGTTTTGTTCATGAGCGGCACCTAGAGACTAGAACCAGTTGTAGTTGAAGCTTACGCTGATTCGTTCAGCCACGATCGCGTTTGCCGCAACCTCGTGGCGCAGCCAGCTCTCGAACAACAGCAGCCGGCCGGGCGCGGCGGGGAAAGTGATCCACGGCCGCGATTCGCGCCGCGCGGTAAGTCTAAGCGGCGGCGCCGCCATGTAACGTTCCAAACGCGGATCTTCGAATTTCAGCCCTGGTGAACCTGCAGCGGCGCGCACATAGTAGGTGCCGCTCACCGTCGCCAACGGGTGCAAGTGAAGGCCGTGCGCGGTGCCGGTCGGCATGATGTTGATCCAACAATCGGTCATCTGCAGCGGCCGGCCGGTGAGGTCCCACTGCACCGCAGCGGCGAATAGCGCTACGTGGCGATCGAGGAGCGTCTGCAAGCGCTGGAATGTGGGCGACATGAGTTGCAGGCGATGCGCGGAGCCATAGGAGGTATAGCCGCCTGGGTAATTGCGCTTCGACCAGCGCCTACCGGCCGCATCGTCGGCGCGCAATTGCAGGCATTCCTTCAGCAGTTGTCGGTTCAACGCGCGGCTGCCGCCTCGCTGCAACGCGCCCTCATAAATGCGCGTCGGGAACAATGCGTGCACGGTCATCCTAGTCGCTCGCAACAAACGCCGGCGTTTCAAGGCCGGCGAGGGATAGCGGCGAGCGCTTCTGTGCATTCAGCGCAGTGTTTCCCGTATTTTGCGTCATGATTGCTTTGCTGTATGTATGTCCAGGTCTTTCATGGCGGAATGGATGTCAATGAATGGGCATACTCGACGCGGCGGAACCCGCCGGCGCGCGCGCATCGCTGGCGCCGTAGAGTCGCCCCGGGTGCGGGAATCCCAAGGCATTGGCCGATACCGCATCTGCCGGTGCAATGCCGATCACCTCGGCCGCATTGCTGGTGCCCCAGGGTTTGAGTGCCACGACGTCGTAGCCCATGGCGGTCAGAGATTTCTTGGCCGGGTCCGAGATCGCCATGGGTTCGCCGGCGAGCGTATCTGGCAGCCATTGGTGATGAATGCGCGGGGCGTCGACGGCCGCCTGCAGACTCATGCCGTAGTCGATGACATCGATGATGATTTGCAGCACCGTGGTGATAATGCGTGAGCCGCCGGGCGTGCCCACGACCAGCAGCGGTTTGCCGTCCTTTAGCACTATGGTCGGCGTCATGGAACTCAACGGACGCTTTCCCGGCGCGATGGCGTTGGCCTTGCCCTGCACCAGGCCGAATAGGTTCGCTGAGCCGGGCTTGGCGGTGAAGTCATCCATCTCATCATTCAAGAAAAATCCGCTATCCGCGGCGATTACTTTGGCACCGAAATCATCGTTGATGGTGAATGTCACCGCCACGGCATTGCCGAATCGATCCATGACCGAGTAGTGGGTGGTGGTGGCGTGTTCGTCGGTCAACGACTCATCGCCGAGCACCACCGCGGAAGGTGTAGCGCGATGCGGCTGTATATGGCCACGAATCGACTGCATGTGCAGCGGCGACAACAAACGCACAATGGGATTGTCGATGAACGCGGGATCACCGAGGTAGGTATTGCGGTCGCGATACGCATAACGCATGCTTTCGGTCATCAAATGCAACGACTCGCCCGACCCGCGGCCGAGGGCTTTCAAGTCGTAGCCTTCGAGCACCTGCAACATCTCGCACAGCGTGACGCCGCCGGAGCTGGGCGGCGGCGCGGAAATCACGGTGTAGGTTCGATACAGGCAGGAGAGGGGAGCGGATTCCGTGACCGTGTATTTTTCGAAATCGGCACGGGTCAGGATGCCGCCGTGAGCTTGGCTGGCGCGCACGAGTGTTTCCGCAATGACGCCGCGGTAGAAAGCATCGGTACCGCCATCGTTGATCTTGCGCAGCGTCTGGCCCAAGTTTTTTTGAACGAGCCGATCGCCGGCCTTGTACGCGGCGCCGTGGTTGAGAAATATGGCGGCGACATTGGGCTGGGATCGAAACGTCGCAGTCGCATCGGCGAGCACATCGACGTCGCCTTGGGTGAGAATGAAACCCTTCTGCGCGAGCTGAATGGCGGGCGCCAAGACAGTCGTGCGGGGCATCGTGCCATATTTTTGCAGCGCTGACTCTAGACCGAGAACCGTGCCCGGTACGCCTACGGCGAGAAAGCCATCGCGGCTCTTGGCGTCGATGGGATTGCCTTTATCATCGAGATACATGTCGGCGCGCGCCGCCAACGGTGCCTTCTCGCGGAAATTGATGAAGGTATTTTTGCCGTTGGCCAAATGGATGGTCATGAAGCCGCCGCCGCCGATATTGCCGCAGCAGGGGTGAGTCACGGCCAGCGCATAGCCGATGGCAACGGCGGCGTCGATGGCGTTGCCGCCTTGGGCGAGGATGGCGGCACCCACCTCCGAGGCCGAGTGTTGCGCGGTGACGACCATGTCGGCGGAGGATTCCAGTGCGGGCGATGCAGCCGCATGCGCGGGCGCGAGCGCGCATGCCGCAAGCAGGAGCGGCAATTCGATATACGCGAACAGGCGATTGGACATCACGCTAGATTAGCGTAGACCGGCACGGGTGGTAACGGAAGCCTGGAGCGCGAAACGAGTCAACTCAACGGCGCGAGGCGTCATCACGCCTGAGTGCTTGCGTCATGCAATGCACGGCGCCGCCGCCATTGCCGATCATCGAAACGTCCGGATCGTATACCGTCAACCCTTCGGCCCGGCACGCCGCGATCAGCTGCCGGCTCGACGCCGGCACCAACACGCGCTCATCGCCCAGTGCCAGCACATTGCTGCCCAACTGCATGGCATCACGGTAGGGAATGGCGATGACGCGGATGCGCTTCGACTCGAGCCACGCCAACAGTTCCGGTTCGACTGCTTCCACGCAAACAACGGCGAGACCCTCCGCGACGATGCCTATCTGCACGTCGAGATGCAAAAAGTGCGGATCGAAGGCGTAGGTGTGAAATTCCCAGCCCTCGGCTTCGAACCAACGCTGCAGCTGGCGCACCGCCGGTTCTATGGACCGCTCTCCCGAATAGCCGCAGGCCGCCACTCCGGGCTGCAAAACCATGAAATCGCCGCCCTCGACATTGCCGGCACTGACCAAGTCAAAGATCGGAATCTCGTGCTGCAGATAGAAGCGCAGGCAGGCTGCATACTCGCCGCGTCGATACGGTTTTTGCAGCTGCATGATGACGGCGCCCCACGGCGTCATGACGCTGCTGTCGCGCGCGAAGACCTGATAGGGCAAATCCGCATCGGCGGGCAGACAGTGCACGTTGACCGCGGCCTGACGCAAGGCGTCCAGCATTTCCTGATATTGACGCCGGGCGGAAGGGAAGTCGAATTGCAAGCCTACCCGCTCGGAACGCTCGGCCACCGAGTTGCCGAAGCGCCACGCAAAATTATCCACGGGCCCCACCAATACATCGCGCAGCACTGCGTATTCGCTGTCGACCCCCCAGCGTGAATGCCGTGGCGTGCCGCCGCCGTCAATCCTAGTGCGAAGGAGCATGATCCCTGGCGCCGATCGACGCGTGTCGTTGGTCATGTTCGGGTTTCGCGTACGAAATGCGGTAAATGACGTTGTTGCCATCCTCGCTCAACAATAGCGATCCATCGGCGAGTTGCACGGTCGCGACGGGCCGTCCCCATACACTGGCGTCGTTGACGATGAATCCGGTCAGGAAATCCTCGTACTCACCGGTGGGTTCGCCATTCTTCATGTGAACGCGCACCAGCTTGTAGCCGGTGCGCAAGCTGCGGTTCCAAGATCCATGAAGCGCCACGAATGCATCGCCGACATAGGTTTGCGGAAACGCTGATTTTCCGGAACCGGCCACATAAAAGGTCATCCCAAGCGCGGCCGAGTGCGATTGATACAGGACATCCGGCACTGATACCTTCCCCGCGAGATCGGGGCGATCACCCTTCAAGCGCGGATCTTCGTGGGAGCCTATGTAGTACCACGGCCAGCCGTAAAAAGCGCCACGCGCCACGCGCGTGGAGTAGTCGGGTACCAAATCATCGCCCAACGCGTCTCGCTCGTTCGTCGTGCACCACAGGGAACCGTTGGCGGGCTGCACGGTCAGCCCGACGCAATTTCGGATGCCGGCCGCGTAAATGACCGGCATTGCCGGCATCACGGCGTCGAACACCAGCACGGTGGCGCGATCCGTTTCCTGGTCCCAGGCAGCACCCAAGCCGTGCACCGATTCCCATGCCTGGATTGCTTGCGGGGATTTCTTGGACATGGTGTCGGCGACGTTGGAACCGGAGCCGACCGAGACGAACAATTGTTTGCCGTCCGGCGAGAAAGCAATGTCGCGCGTGAAGTGTCCCACTCCGCTGGGAAGCTGAGGGATCACGACTTGCGGCTCGCCGCGCGATTTCACGTCGCCGCGCTGATAGCGGTAGCGCACCACCCGGTTCGTTTCAGCGACGTACAGCCATTGAGGGTGCGCGGCGTCGGGATAAAAAGCGAGTCCGAAGGGTTGCTTGAGCCCGCTCGCATACACATCGTGGCTGGCGGCACGTGAACCGTCGGGCGAGGGATGCAACACCGCGACCCGGCCGGCGTAGATTTCGGTCACGAAGATGTCGCCGTTGGGGGCAAGCAGCATGCGGCGTGGACCACCGAGGCCCGTTACGAACGTATCGATGGTGAAACCGGGCGGCAAGCGCAACGCCGCGCTTGCCGGGCGGGGCACGACGAAGGACCGATTGGTGCTCGAGGGATTGGCAAATGGCGCGGGCAGCGCGGCCGCCTCGATTCGATGCCTTTCGCCCGGGGCATCGAGCCGCCAGTTCGCGGACTGGACGCTGGCGGCTGGTACCTCGCCGACCTTGTTGGTGGTTGGCACACGCAGGCCGGAAATCCCCTGAAAATATTCAATCAAGTTGGCGCGATCCGTTTCTTGCGGCACCGCCACCACCATCGTGGAACCGGGCACCACCGCGGCAGGGGACGCGAGGAAGCGGTCCAGCGTGGTGCCGTCCCAGATGAGATGCGAGTCGCGCAACGCGTCCGAATAGGAAAATGCCGTGGTGGCAGCCGGCCTGCCGAACACACCGATCAGCGAGGGTCCTTGCGCACCTCCGCCATCGTCCGGCTCGGCGCTATGACAGATCGCGCAGCGTTCGCGAAATATCGTTTTGCCGGCACCCGCATCCGCGCCGAAGGCCGGCGCCGCGATCACCAGCCAGGCCGCGCCGAACGTGGCACTGATCTTCAATATCCGGTGTTTCATGTGGTCCTCAGCTGCATTTCCCCGAATCGACAATATAACTCAGCGCTCAAAACAAAGTTTGCGTCGCGAGCGCGGCTGCCCGCAGAATCCCGCGCTCATGTCGTTATTCGAAAGCACTTTGGTGTTGCTGGCGATCGCCGTCGTATTGCTGCAGATGGCGCGTCGCTTGCGCGTGCCTTACCCGGCGCTGCTGGCGTTGGTCGGCGGATGCGTCGCGGCACTGCCGTTCGCACCCCAATTGCATATCGAACCGCGGCTCGCCTTGGCGTTGTTCGTCGCGCCGGCGGTCATGGATTCGGCCTTCGACATACCGCCGCGCGAGCTGTTGCGCAACTGGCTGCCGCTGGTTTCGTTGGCGATCATTCTGGTCTTGCTCACGGCCGCGGCGGTGGCGCTGGCGGGGGCCTGGGTCGCGCACCTGCCGCTGGCCGCCGCGATCGCGCTCGGCGCCATCGTGGCGCCGCCCGATGCCGCGGCTGCTTCTGCTGTGTTGCGCGAGTTCGACTTGCCGCGCCGAACCATGGGAGTGCTGCAAGGGGAGAGCTTGCTGAACGATGCTGTGGCGTTGCTGCTGTTCGGCATCGCGGTCAGCGCCGCGGCCACGCCCGGCGATCCCTGGGGACACTTGGTGCCGCGGCTGTTAGTGGCGGTGCCGGGCGGTGCGCTGTTCGGCGCGCTGTGCGGCTTTTTGTCCTTGCGCATCATGCCGCGGCTTGCCGAAACCCTGTCGGCCGTGCTGACGCAATTCCTGATGACCTTCGGCACCTGGCTCGGCGCCGAGCGCTTGGGGCTTTCGCCCATCATGGCCGTGGTGGCCCTGGCGGCGGTGACCGCACGCTATGCCCCGTCGCGTACCAGCGCGCGCAGCCGGCTCAACTCCTACGCGGTGTGGGGCGTGGCCGTGTTCGTGCTCAATGTGCTGGCGTTTCTGCTGATGGGGTTGCAGGCGCGCAGCATCTTGACGCAGCTGGCGCAGAACGCCCTTAAACAGGACTTGACGTTCGCCGGCATCGTTTTGCTGGTAGTCATCGGCGTGCGCTTGGCCTGGGTGATGCTGTATGGGCTCGTGCTGCGGCGCTTCCGTCGTTTCTTCGAGCAGCGGGTGTTGGGCGTAGCGATACCCAAGGCGCGCATTGGTGTCCTCGTTTCCTGGTGCGGTATGCGCGGCCTGGTAACGTTGGCTACGGCGTTTGCGCTGCCGTCGCAATTTCCCGGCCGCGATGTGATCGTACTGAGCGCTTTCACGGTGGTGCTCGGCACCTTGATCGTGCAGGGATTCACTATGCGTCCGTTGATCGCGCTGCTGCGCATCGCGCCGGACGCGTCGCTCGATCAAGAGGTCGCAGCCACCCGACGGGGCATGCTAGAGGCGGCGCTAGCCGATCTCGAGGACGTGACGGCGGAGGGCATCGCCGGGCTGCGCGCCGAACTTACTGCCGAGCGCAACGCGAGCGTCGATCGTGCGCGGCCCGACACCGGCTACGACCGCTCACGCATGCGGGCGATCAGGGCGGCGCGCCGCTTCCTGTTCGAGCGGCGCCAACAGGGTCAAATATTCGACGATACCTACCATAGGTTGGAGGACGAACTCGACCGCGCCGAGCTGCAGGCCGCTAGATTGGACTCGACGCTGCTTGAGGGATGAGGAGCGTCACACTACGAGCGCGCTGGTTTGAAGGGTGGCGCCAAGTAGTGTAAGAGTGTGGCAAAAGAACAAGATCGGATTTGAGGGGCCAAGGGCCGAAGGGAGTGTCGCGTTTGATGGATTTGCGCTCGGGATGCAGCGCTGCCGGGGCATTGCTGGCGGCCGTGTTATGCGTGGGGTCGGCGTTGCCGGCGACCCCGGCCATGGCCTCTCTGCCGGCACTGGTCGCGTTGAACGGCCAAGTGCATCCGTTGGCGCAAGCCGGCGATGACACCGGAGCTGTGCCGGGTAATATGGCGATGACGGAGCTCGAACTGGTTCTGCGGCGCAGCCCGGGGCAGACGGCTGCCCTGCAGCAGTTGCTGTCGGAGCAGCAAAGCGTGGGCTCTGCGAACTTTCATCGTTGGCTCACGCCGCAGCAATTCGGCCAACGATTTGGCGCAAGCGATGCGGATCTACAGACCGTCTCCGCGTGGTTGCAGGCGCAGGGTTTCACGGTCGGCAACGTGCCGGCCGGCCGCGGCCGTTTACCGTTCTCCGGCACGGCGGCGCAGGTGGAAACGGCGCTCGGCACACCCATTCATTATTTCAACGTGGCCGGCACTCGGCACTTCGCCAATACGGCGAGTCCGCAAATTCCGGCGCGCTTCGTGCCGCTGATCGGTGGCGTCCGCGGCTTGCACGACTTTCGTCCCAAAGGCAGCGTGCGGGTGCGTGCTCCCGAGCTGAGTCCCGCATTCACGCAGGGCGGCGGCCACTTCGTCGGACCCGCCGATTTCGCCACAATCTATAACGTTGCGCCCTTGTATCAGGATCAAATCTTGGGCACCGGTGTCAGCATCGCCATCGTTTCGCAGAGCGACATCGATCCAGCGACTCCCACTGCTTATTGGGCGGCGTTCGCTATCACGCCGGCGCAGCCTGTCACTTACACAGTCAACGGCACCGACCCCGGCAAGACCTCGTCCGAGGCCGAGACCGATCTCGACGTGGAAATTGCCGGTGCGCTCGCGCCGAATGCGCAGCTCATCGTCGTGACGTCGAGCGACGCGGTATCTGCTGCGGCATACGCGATCAACATGAATCTCGCACCGATACTCAGCAGTTCATACGCCGCCTGCGAGCATGCTCTCGGCATATCCGGCAATCTGGCCATCAACTCCGACTATGAGCAAGCTTCGGCCCAGGGGATCACGGTTGTCGTCGCCACGGGTGATCAGGGCAGCGCGGCATGCGACAGCGCCGCGGAAAGCGTCGATGGTCTCGCCGTCAACGGATTGGCCTCGACCCCCTATGACGTCGCAGTAGGCGGCACGAGTTTCAATCAGACCTTGGAGTCCAGCGGCAATTACTGGAACTCGGCGAACGCGCCGGGCACGCTGGCATCGGCACTGTCGTATATTCCCGAAACGACTTGGAATGACTCCTGCGCCGCCCTTTCGAATCCGCTCTCGGCCTGCAATGCGGCGGCAAACAGCAGCGACCTTAACATCGAAGCCGCCAGCGGCGGTCTCAGCAGCTCCGTCATCGCGAGCGGCGCGAGTTCCGTGGGCTATGCGCAGCCCGCATGGCAGTCAGGCGTCGATGGCATTCAATCGTACGGCGCGCGTGCGCTGCCGGATATTTCGCTGCAAGCTTCCGATTGGGCGGCGTGCGTGGGGGCCAATGGCAACTGCGCACCCGCGTCGGGCCAGTTCACCATCGCCGGAGGAACCTCGGTCGCGGCGCCTGCGTTCGCCGCGATCATGGCGTTGCTCGATCAGACGCAGATCTCATCGAACAATGTCGACGGCAGGCAAGGCCTCATCAATCCGCAACTATATCAGTTGGCAGCGAGCGAGTTCGGCAGCAACACGAGGCCGAACAACGCCAATCTGACCGCGTGCAATTCCGCCATGGGTGCTTCGATAGGATCCAACTGTGTGTTCTACGACATTACGGCCGGAAACATCGCCGTGCCATGCAACGCCAAGAAGTACGTGGGCGAACCCGCCGGCACCACACCTCGAGCGACCTGCGCGACCGCAAATGCCGCGAACCTATACGGCGTTCTGGAATTCAATTCGACCTTCGCTTATGCCAGCGGCGCAGGGTACGACCTTGCGACCGGCCTCGGCAGCGTCAATGCCGCCAATCTGGTCTTCGCCAGTACGCAGGATGGCGCGCCGACCGGATTCACGGCGTCCTTGAGCGCCGGTACGGCAACGCTGCTATGGAACGCGAACCCGAAGGCACCGGCGGGCACTACTTACAACGTGTATGAGGGTGCGACTGCCGGAGGCGAGGGCACGACTCCCGTGCAAACCGGCATCGGTGCGACGACGGCCACGGTCACAGGTCTCACGAGCGCTGGCCAGGCCTATTATTTCCGAGTCGCGGGAGTCAGCGGCGGTAAAGTTTCCTATTTCTCCAACGAGGCCACCGTCAGCGTCGTGCCGGCGGCGCCGAGCGGCGTCAGCATTGCGTTGAACGGCCCGGGATTCACGGTTAGTTGGGCGGCGGCCGCCGGCGCCATCAGTTATTCCGTTTACTTCAGCGCTATTCCGGGCGGCGAAAGTTCGCCGGCACTCTCGGGTATCGTCGGCACCTCGCAGTTTTTTAGAGCGGCGGCCGGCTCAACGTATTACGTGACCGTAGCGGCAGTCAATGCGGGCGGCGTGTCGAACCAATCCGCCGAGGTGTCCATCACCATCGCGCCGGCAACCCCGATCGGTGTGATTGCGAGAGCCAGTGCCGCATCGATCGCGCTCAATTGGACGCCTAGCAATGGAGCGCAATCCTACAACGTGTTTGAAGGCGCGGCGCCGGGAGGGGAGGCTTCCGCCCCGGTCCAGGTCCTGAGCGGCAACGCAGCACTCATCACCAGTCTCGTCAGCGGTCAGACGTACTACTTCACGATAGCCGCCAGCAACGCCGGCGGCACGTCGGGAAATTCGGCGGAAGTGTCGGCGGAAGTTCTGGCGCCCGCGCCGAGCGCAGTCAGCGCCGTCGTGAACAGCGGCACATCGGTCACTGTGAGCTGGATGCCCAGTGCAAGCGCCCTGTACTACGATGTATACGTGGCGACCAGCTCCGGCGCGGAGGGCTTGACGCCGCTCGCCGCGAACATCAACGGCAACAGTTACACAGCCGTGGGCCTCACGCCCGGCCTCACATATTTCTTCGAAGTTACTGCCGTCAATGGCGGCGGACCTTCAGCGTTCTCCGCCGAGACCGGCGCGACTCTGCTGCCGGTTGCGCCGACGGGTTTGAGCGCAGCGAGCGGCGAGGGCGACGTTGTGCTCAGCTGGACGCCAAGCAGTGGAGCTTCGAGCTACAACATTTTTCAAGGCACCGCGGCGGGCGCGGAGTCGGGTACTGCAGCATTGAGCGTGACCGGTGCTCTAGCGACCGTCGGCGGACTGGACGATGGCTCGACGTATTTCTTCACCGTGCAGGCGGTCAATGCCGTCGGCACAAGCGCGCCATCCGGCGAGGCCAGCGCCACGGTATTGCCCGCGCAGCCGAGCGGTGCTGCGGCGAGCGCGGGAAACGGCTCAGTCACGTTCAGCTGGTCGGCTGCGGCGGGCGCCGTCAGCTATGACATTTTCGAGGGAACGGTATCCGGCGCCGAGGCCGCTGCCCCGGTGCAATCGGGAGTAACTGCCACCAGCGTGACCTTGAGCGGACTGACGAACGGTCAGCACTACTATTTCTATGTGAAGGCGGTCAACCCTGGCGGATCGTCAACGGCGTCGGTACAAGTGACCGCAACGCCCCAAGCGCCGCAAAGCGGTGGCGGCGGATCGATCGGAACCCTGGATCTCATGACGGCCGCTGCGCTGGCGGTGTTGAGCGCGCGAGTACGCGCACGCCGTCGCGTCAGCGAGTTCGGCCTCCGTTAGCGATTGTTAAGAATCGCGAAGCCAAACCCGACGCCGTTTGGCGACAGGGCCTTCTTCCCGGGCTTTTTGGTATCAAACTTTTTTGCCCCGGGTTAGTCTCACCCCCCAACGCAATCGTGGCGTACAAGGGAGACCACGCATGGGATTACGGTATCTTGCACTCGGCACGCTGGCAGTGGTGACGGGGATCACCGCGGCTTCGGACGTCTCACCCGTGCGGCGCAGTCCCGTGCAGTTCAGCATGGCGGGGACCGCCCAGCTGCACGCCTACGGCAGCCGCACGGCGCAACAGGTGGCCAGCGCCACCGGCCGCAAGATGGACGCGGCGCTGGCGGAGATTTCACGGAGCCTGAACCAAGTTCGCCCCGATCACGCCATCCAGGATTTGCACCGGTTGAATCCTGCCGCAAGGTTCGTGCAGTCCGCCGACGCCGAGCCCATGGTATTGATCGATGCCGTGACGCGAGGAGACCCGGCCGCCCTGAAGGCCGCGCTCGTCGATCTAGGCTTGCAGCACCCGGCAGTGTTCTCCAACGATGTGGGCGGGTGGCTGCCGGTAGCGCAGCTGAACGCCGCCACTTTGCGCGACGAAGTTCATGCCATTCGCGCCGCCATGCCGCGTACGCGCACCGGTGCGGTGACCACGCAGGGCGATTACGTGCAACATAGCGATGTAGTGCGTTCATCGAATTCACTGAATGGTAGCGGCATCACCGTGGGTATTCTGTCCGATAGCTACGATTGCTATGCGGTGTATGCCTCGAACGGCGTGTCAGCATCGGGACCGACCGGCTACGCCAACAATTCGTTCACCGCCACTGCGGCCACGGATATTTCGACGGGCGACTTACCCTCGGCGGTGAACGTGCTCGAGGAAGCGGAGGCGGGCAATGGCGGGTGCATGAATTATGACCCGCAGTTTCAGCTGCCATTCGGCGACGAAGGCCGCGCCATGATGCAGATCATTCACGATGTCGCGCCGGGAGCGGCGCTGGCTTTCTACACGGCGGTGAACAGCGAGGCGGATTTCGCCCATGGCATCGAGGCGCTCGCGTCCACAGCCGGCGCGAAGGTGATCGCGGACGATGTCGGCTATCCGGACGAGCCTTTCTTTCAAGACGGCATCGTGGCGCAGGCCATCGACGCGGTCGAGGCAAACGGCGTCGCCTACTTTTCGGCCGCGGGCAACGACGGCAACTTAGGATATGACAATCTGCATCCCACCTTCGCGACCGCCGGCAGCGGCGTCAACGCCGGCGAGCACTTGTTGAATTTCGACACTTCCGGCGCAACCACGACCACGACCATGCCAGTGACGATACCGGCGATGATGCCGGGGGAGTTCGTGTCCATTGTGCTCGAGTGGGACCAGCCCTATGTCACCGGGGCGCCGAGCAGCGGCGGCGCCACCAGCCAGCTAGATCTATGCGTCGACGTCACTGGCGGCAATGATCTGATCACTAACGATAATCTCCAAGCACTGCCGATGGACTGCACCGGAGCGAATGCGCTGGGCGCGGATCCGGTGCAAGTACTGATCGTCGCGAATCCGGCGGATACCTTGGTCAATAGCAAGACCACAACTCTCAACATCGTGGTAGGCCTAAAAGCCGGCGCCGCACCGGGGCGCATCAAGATCGCCGTCGAGGATGACGGACTTGGCAGCACGATCAACCAATTCGCGACCAACGGCGGAACGCTGCAGGGTCATCCGGGGGCCGCGGGTGCCATGGCCGTCGGCGCGGCGTTCTTTTTCGATACCCCTGCTTGCGGCACGACCCCGGCCCAGTTGGAATCCTATTCTTCCGAGGGCGGCACGCCGATCCTGTTCGACGTCACGGGTACGCGCCTGGCCACGCCCGTGACGCGGCAAAAGCCGGACATCGTGGGGCCGGATGGCGGCAACGACACCTTCCTGGGCTTCACCCTGGCCTCACAGCCCGGCGCCACCAGCGGTCTGCTCAATACCACGATCGCCGCCTGCCAAAACAATACCAGCTATCCGAATTTCTTCGGCACATCGGCAGCGACCCCGCACGTCGCGGCCATCGCCGCGCTGTTCTTGCAAGCGAACGCGTCGTTGACGCCGATCGAGATCTATACCGCTTTGCAGAATGGCGCGGTGGCCATGAATACGACTACGTCGCCAAATTATCAATCGGGGTATGGATTCGTTCAGGCCAATACGTCGGCGACCCTGATTCCCGCAACACTTCCCGCGGCACCGACTCTGACGTTGTCGTCGTCATCGATCACCGTCGGATCGTCCACCACCATCACCTGGTCGTCCGCAAACACACAGAGTTGCACGGCCTCCGGAAGTTGGAGCGGTTCTTTAGCGAGCAATGGCTCTCAGACGTTGACGCCAACGGCGGT
>Ga0182030_10014989_pt1 | contig 15233 bp, 10 predicted proteins | sample 812S3MmetaG_FD_121299 | JGI IMG/M metagenome (GOLD analysis project Ga0182030, IMG submission 121299) | Permafrost microbial communities from Stordalen Mire, Sweden - 812S3M metaG (Illumina Assembly) | ecosystem: Environmental > Terrestrial > Soil > Wetlands > Permafrost | place: Sweden... | reverse complement strand
GTGCTTGAAAGAGTTCGCCTGCTCACAAACTTCGAAACCTCGCGCGGCAAGCTGATGCAGATAGTCCTCTCAGGGCAGCCGCAGTTGTCCGATAAGTTGATGCAGCCTTCTCTGCTGCAACTTCGCCAACGCATATCGACCATCTGCCGCCTGGAGCCACTTTCAGCTGAAGAGACTATCGCCTATATCGGCTACCGTTTGAAACAAGCGGGATACGATGGCGTGCCCTTGTTTGCAGATGATGCGCTCAAACTGATCACCGAGGCCAGCCAGGGCACTCCCCGGACCATCAACAACCTATGCTTTAACGCGCTGTCTCTGTGCCGCGCGCTGAACCGCAAACAAGTAGACGGTACCATGGTGTCCGAGGTAATCGCCGACCTGCAATTGACCCCGCAATCAAGAGAGCCAATCATGGCCGTCGACGAGGCTGAAGCTAAACAGGCTAGTGAGCCCCATGATAAAAAGCGGGCCACACGACTGCTGAGGCGATGGGTTCTTTCAACCGCAGTCGTGATTATCATTTGTGGGCTGGGCGCACTCGTGCTCACACAACCCTGGGTCCCGCAGATTCGCAAGACAATCGAAACCCGGTTCTTGAATCTCAAGGTCCAGCCAGCGTCGGCTTCAACGGTTACCACCGCCAGCATTTCCAAGACTGCTAGCCCAGAGCCTGTACCGGACACAAAACCAATTGAAATCACAGTAGAACCCGATCAGAAGCTTCAAGACATCTCAGTGCAATACCTGGGAGGCTACAATCTGTATCGTCTGCATCAAATCCAGGCGCTCAATCCGAAGCTGACCGATCCAGACCATATAGAGGCAGGGCAAAAGATCTGGCTTCCGGGTCCCCCGCCAGTATCAGCCGCAAAGAACACAGCACCTCCAGCCAACGAGAGGAAGCTCCATGAGCCGTAACTTCGAATTGATGACCCAGCTCGAGATTGAAGCGGGCATAACAGATAAAGCCAAGCCGACTGCGGCTGATCAGGCAGCCAAGATGGCGGTTGTCCCCATCCTCTCCAGCCGCGCCGGCGATGCCGGCGGTGAGGAGATGTTGCGCCTAGTCCAGCGCATATTCTTGTCAGCCAACGGAAGCGCCCCGCGACAGGTCGTTCTTTGCGGCGTTGACGACGATAATGGCAGCAGTTCTGTCTGCGCCAAGGCTGGCAGAACTCTCGCCGCGAATAGTTCTCGGCCAGTTTGTGTGGTCGACGCGAACGTGCGTTCGCCGCGCTTGTCGAGTATGTTCGGAGTCGAAGGAAAGAACCCTTTTTCCGGCCCATCCGCTCCTCTGCGCGAGCAATGTGTGAAAATCGGCGGCAATCTCTGGTTGGCCGGGCCAAACATTCTTGCCGACAACAGTCGAGTGCTCCTGCCACCGACTCAACTCAGGGAGCGCTTAGCGGAGCTACGCGACGAGTTTGAGTACATGCTGATCGATGCCCCAGGAACAAGCGTTTGCGGAGATGCTCAGTTACTGGGACTGGTTGCCGATGCTGCCATTCTCATCATCGAGGCCAACAGCACGCGCCGACTGACTGCCCGGAAGGCCAAAGAGTCCCTCGAGGCCGTGGGTGTTCGGCTGTTGGGAACTGTGCTGCAAAACCGAACATTCCCTATTCCGGAAAAACTCTATAGGAAACTCTAGTTCTCGTTGTGATGCCGCTGCTCCTACGCTGAAAAGTTCTGGTCCAATTTGGCAAGTACTGCTGGTGAGAACGGGGTCTAGCGACGGAGTTCCCTGCGTCTAAGTCGAACACTGCCTAAGCTGAGGTGCACATGCTTCCACGATTTGCGAACAACATGGATCCACATTCATTGGCTTCACGGCTGAGGCTTAAGCGGAACCATCGATTTCGAGCCATGGTTGAATGCCTTCCGCGGCCATTGAATATTCTGGATGTTGGTGGTACCCAGACAATTTGGGAAACGATTAATTTTGTGAACCGTCCTGACATTCGGATTACACTTCTTAACCTCGAACACCCAAAGATCTCATATTCAAACGTAGTCACCGTTATCGGCGATGCCAGATATATGCATCAATTCACTGATAGAGAGTTTGATTTTGTATTTTCGAACTCGGTCATTGAGCATGTCGGTGATTTCGCCGACATGAGAATGATGGCGAATGAGATTCAGCGGGTGGGCAAGCGCTATTTTGTGCAGACGCCTTACCGTTACTTTCCAATAGAACCTCACTTTGTCTTTCCTTTGTTTCAGTTCCTGCCATTTGCAGTCCAGGTTTGCTTGGTTCAGCGTTTCAATCTCGGCTGGTTTCACCGACTTCCTGATAAATTGGAGGCGGAGATGGCTGTGCGCTCTGTCCAACTCCTCTCGAAAAGAGAACTCCATTCATTATTCTCGGGCGCAATCTTCGAAGAAGAAAAGCTCCTTTGCATTACAAAATCATTGTTGGCTTACAAAGCATAGGCTTTCTTCTTGATTTGTACGGCGAATGCGTGCTCATTGGATCGAATGCTTGATCGCCATCTGATGGCCCATTTCTATGCGAGCGACATGGATAGCCCGCTGAGTCATTTAGGAGCTCAGAGCCTATCATTCTCGGTCGGGCCGCGACTAATCCGGAAATGTCGAAGAAGAGTGAAATCGCATAAGCGAGTGACAGACCGAAGATAGAATGTTGCGAGGGGACGATAAACGTTGATGAGTTCTTCTACTGAGTTCGACGCCATCTCTGAAATCAATGCGAGTCAGATCGCCGAGGTGAGACCAAGTATGCCGAAAGGCCGCAGGCTCCTGCCATTCGATCTTGGTTGGTCATCCGAAACGACCTTGCATCAGAGCATTTTGTCCTTGGGTGATCAAGCTGTTGTTAGCATCACGAACTTTGTGACTAGCGTCATCATCGCGCGAACACGCTCCAAGGAGGAACTGGGCCTGTACATGCTCGGCATCAGCTTAATCTTCTTGATGACCGACTTTCAGACGTCACTGATTACAACCCCTTATATGGTTTATGCTCCGCGTCTCAAGGAAAGAGCCCACGCTCTCTACACTGGAAGCACGCTAATTCATCAGTTGGCGTTTTGTCTTATCGCAATGTTCTGTGTTGCGTGCGGCGCATTTGCGGTAACAAACGGTGTTGGCCCCCGGGCTCTGGGACCCGTCCTGTGGGCATTGGTGCTCGTAGTTGCTTTGATCATGCTTCGGGAACATGCCCGTCGCATAAGTTTCGCCCGCCTAAGGCTCAAGACTGCCTTTGTTTTTGATACCTGCATTGCAGTTGGCCAAATTGGCGGTATGCTTGCTCTTGCCCGTTTCGGCCTATTATCGGCCAGTCGTTCATTTTGGGTAATTGGATCTGTATGTGGAATTGCGGTCCTTGGATGGCTCTGGTTAGACAGAGAGTTCTATGAACCCCGAATAAGCGAATCACTCGCCGACCTCAAGAGGAATTGGATCCTTGGAAGATGGGTGTTCGCGAGCGGTCTGGTCTGGGCCGTCAGTATGAATATCTACCCCTGGCTTTTGGCGGCCTTCCATGGCGTTGCGTCCACCGGAGTCTGGGCGGCTTGTCTAGGAGTTGTTTCGGTTGGCAGTCCGATGCTGCTTGGGATGCAGAACATCATGGGTCCGAAGATCGCCCACGTATATGCCGCAAGAGGCCATAGAGCCTTACATCGGTTGGTTTTCAAGATAACCGTTGTTGCCGCTATCCCGTTTTCGTTGCTTTGTCTCGTGATGTTTGTTTGGGGAGGTCGCTTGTTGGCCCTGCTTTACGGGCACCAATATGCAGGCAACAGTTTAATTGTCGCGATCTTGGCATTGAACCTTCTGGTCTCAGCCTTGGCGTTTTCCTTCTCGCGCGCCCTGTTTGCCGTGGACCGTGCGGATGTGGACTTCCTGGTAAACTTCACAGCACTATTCATCATGATCACAGTGGGGTTATGGCTGGTCCGAGCCTACGGTCCACTCGGCGCAGCAGTTGGGTTGCTTGGGGCAAATTTTGCCACGTCGGCGGTAAGGGCGGCAATATTTCTGAGGCTTCCAGCTCGTATTTCCGGAGAACAGGTAGCGAATTAAATGGGCTACATCAATCATTCGCATGCAGAACCAGTACTCCAGGTTGGGCGGCCCCCTTGGCTAGTATTTCTGTTCCTTGCCGCTGTGATCTTTTTGATTTATCACGATTTGTCGTATTCCAGGCGGGGAATAGGCAATTACAATTTGTCCCAAGACGATCTCATCACAAATATGGCGGGAGTCTCGATCGTCCGGCGAATTGCACTATTGTCGCTAGGGATTTTCGCAGTCTTTAACTTAGTCCGTCATCCGGCTAACCATCGCCTTCGAATAGATGGTCCGTTGGCATGGGTTCTTCTAAGCTTCACAGTCTGGGCATTCATTAGCCCTATTTGGGCCGCGGATTCAACGTTGACCCTTAAACGGCTAGTGGTATTGGGGCTACTTTGGGGTGCTGTCTTAGCCGTCGTGCGTCGATTTTCTCTTAGCGACATAATCTTGTGGACATTTTCCAGTTCCGCTCTCTTTCTATTCATCGGTATCTTTGCAGAGGTTCTGTTCGGAACCTTTCGGCCCTTCACATCAGGCTATCGTTTTGCAGGCAGTTTGCATCCAAACGGCCAGGGAATTGAATGCGGACTTCTTCTGCTTTCGGCTGTGGCAGCTGCCGACGTAGAAAAGCGTAGGCGAGCGTTCTTTTGGGCTTGGGCGTTTGTCGGGTTTATTTTCCTATTGCTGACCGGCTCAAGAACGGCGCTTTCCATGACCTTGCTTGCACTTGCCGTGTACTTGGCCGCTGTACATTCCAGGAAATCGAAGGTCGTCGTGGGGTGTGGTCTCAGCATATTTACTTGCTTTCTTCTCTTGTTCGTTGGGGGGGGGGTGGTTCCAGGTCTAAAGAGCGTGATCCTACTCGGACGGGATGACCCTGGCACTGTTGACTCGTTCAACGGCCGTGCCATGATTTGGGAGGATGTCGGCTACTACATTCGTGAACGACCAATTCTCGGATATGGTTACGACGGATTCTGGACTCCCGATCGCATTAGCGTGATCTCAGACAGGGAAAAATGGGGAGTTCCGAACGCCCACTCGGCCTACGTCGAATATACATTGACGTTAGGGGCAGTGGGACTGGTTGCATATTCGTTCTCACTGTTTGCGGGCATTTGGCGTGCATTTCGCCTTCATAGAATCTCGCAGAACTCCGCCTTTGCGTTTTGTGGGGCGATCTTGGTATTTTGCGCATGCGATGGTCTTCTCGAGTCCGCCAGTGTCGACGAGGGATCGCTCCTGATGATGCTCTGGATGACGGTACTGGCTCGATTGGCTTTTGTGCCGCCTCAGAAGGACTTTCAATAGGTCAAGGGTGGCGAGCTCTCACGCAAAGATTGTTGCCGTCCCCGCAGGACAACGTAGATAGTGGCATCCTCAGATGGTGAGTTCGTTTCTGTTCCGTCCACCCGGTAATAAATGGAGCGGTCCTCCGGCTCTTTACCCCTCGCCATGTTGTGATCTCGAAAGCAATTCCCACCAAATCTCATAACGACCGTGATCTTAGGACTTGGCCCCTCACAAGCATGTCAATGACCAAGCACATGATGTCAAAAGACCTTACGGCACTAATCATCACGCCCGAACCGGCGTGGCCGGTAATGAATGGGTGGGATGCAAGGAACTACCAATTGATTCGCGCCATGGCAGGATTTAGCAAGTTTGACGTTGTGACCCTCGCCCATCCTGTTCTCCACATCGATCAGAAAGAAACGTGCGACAAGCTCAAGGCACGAAGTCTTACAGTCATCCGCCACTCTCCACCCTCCTATGTGCTAACGGCCTTAAAAAGCCTAATCACATCTGAGCCAATGGGGCCTCTGCTGTTTCGCTCTGAGGGACTGCATAGCACTGTTGCAGCGCTAAGCGCCAGAAACCGATATGATGTCTGCCTTATCCTTGGCAATCTATGTATGGCGGAGTACGCTGCCGATGCCCAAGCCCTGATGCACGTCCTCGATATGTGCGATGACGTTGCGCACTACTATGATAGACGCGCTCTAATTGCTGGCAATGGCCCGGCGCGCGCATTTTATCGTGGACAGGCTAAGATGCTTCGCTCCTATCTGCGGAGGGAATCGCTCGGATTTAACCGAATTCTCGCGATTTGCGAACTGGATGCAAACTCTATTGCCCAGGAGGTTGACGTGCCGGTTGTCTCGGTGCCTAACTGTGTCGACTCAAGGCACTTCCGACCTGCGCAATCTGGCGCTTCAGTGCCGCACGACCCCCTTCTCTTGTTTGTAGGTTCGATGGACTACTGGCCTAATCGGGACGCGGTCGATTGGTTTACGTCTTCAGTGATGCCGAGGATTCTCCAGAAGAATCCAGATACCCGGCTACAATTGGTTGGACCTGGTACCAAACAGTTTACGAGCGTCAGTCCGTCCGTCGTCTTGCGCGGCTTTGTGGAGAACCTAGCGGCCGAGTACCGCGCATGCGATGTTTTTGTCTGCCCCATACGAGTTGGCACGGGCATAAAGAACAAACTGATGGAGGCGCTTGCTTCCGGCTGCGCAATAGTCTCCACCGATATCGGCATTGAAGGTTTGGCCTTGCGCAACGGAGAGCATCTTCTAATCGCCAATGATCCGATCGAGTTTGCTCATGCAGTCAACAGCTTGCTATGCGACTCTGCACTAAGAACACGTCTTGGAAATGCTGCCCGAGCGTATGCAGAGGAAGCACTATCCGAAGGGATCTCCTGCAACCTATTACGAGCCGCAATGCTCCCCAACGATAGTGTGGATGTACTTTCTAGCGATCTGAAGTCTGTGTAGTCGATCCTCGCGGCGGCAGTTCACTTTTGCACCCTCTCAAAACCGAAAGACACGTTCTCAAATCATCCGGCTCATATCGCCTACCTTAAGTGTCAAACGTTTCTTAGTTTGCCAATAGACACCGCCCTGTTTGGAATGTCTATCCTGCACGACTGGGGTCTCACACCCCATGGCTCTACCGCCGAGCAGGCTCCTGAGTTTCAACCCTTTGCCTCTCGCAATAGCTTCGTAAAGATCTCGATCCATACAGAGCGTTCTCTCACGGATTCAATCTTGTGGACAGTGAAATGACACTTCGGAAGATATTACTAATAGACTTCAACGTGTTTTACGGCGGTGGCGAGGTCTATTTGGTCAACTTGTTGCAGTTGCTGCATGGGAAGGCAAAGTTCTATGCACTATGCGTCAATCCAGGATTGGCCGAACGCATGCGTCAATTGGATGTACACGTTTTCTCATTTGTGCCCACCGTCAAGTGGGGGAAATACGTTCATACTCTAATTGGAATGGCCGGGATTCTCTTCATGAGGATACGATTCCGCGTCGATACGGTTTGGGTTCAAGGTGTGCCTGAGGTCGCGTTTCTTCCGTTTGCGCGCATGTTGGGTTGCACGTCAATCGCAACCCGACATTGTACATTCGAGCCTTCCATTTCAAGGACTCTTTACCCATTTTTCGCCGCTTGTGCAAACAAAATCATTTGTGTTTCAAAGGTTGTTGCAGATGATTTGGCCGATATCGTTTCTTCTACAAGGCTGGTTGTGATATCGAATTGGATACCATTGTTGCCCGATCCACTCGAGATACAGGAGGCCGAGGGCAGGCCGATACGCTTACTTTTTGTAGGGAGGCTTGAGAGATATAAAGGCTTATATCTAATCCTTGATGCCATGCGCCGATTTAAACTCAATGGAAGTAATCGTGCGGTGTCGTTGACCGTCGTTGGTGAAGGGGAGTATCGGAAGGAACTGGAGCGTCAAGCAGGGGGCCTCGACGTAAGGTTTGCCGGATTCCAGAAGGATGCCTCCGAATTCTATCGAATTGCAGATGTGTTTATAAACCCGTCTCTTGGGCCAGAAGGATTACCATTGGTCTCGTTAGAGGCGATGTCCTATGGCTTGCCATGCATATTCAGTGACTTACCCGTCCACAAGGAAATCACCGATGACGGGAGATGCGCGCTTCTTTTTCGTAGCGGCGATGCCCTCGATCTCAGTTTAAATATTCAGATGTTTCTGTCGTCAGAAGAAACTCGTAAACAATACAAGAATGCCTCGCGAGATGTAATTGTGAACAGGTATAGCGCAGAAGTTGCATACGGCAATTATGTGAGAGAGCTTCGATTATGAAACATATCTGTATATGCGACTTAGAATGGGGCAGGTGTGCGTTCAGCAATCGCCAATTCTAAAGTTACTAACACAGAAGCGCCGAGACGCTCAACGAAGTCCAGAACTAATATCGCGAGGCACTCAGGTCGATTCGTTGATTGAGAGGGTCTGAGCCGGACTTCGAAGCGTGCTCATTTGTTTAGCTAAGCTCTTTTAGAAGGTCTGATTCACGAGTGACAACGAGTACCTCAGTTATTCGGCATTTCTGAAGAGGTCTGCCGATAGATCAGATTAACAACTTGCGTTTAGGACTGTGAATGACCATGCGAATCGCAATTTCCACATCTGTCATCCAACGCGGAAAGAGCGGAGTAGCTCAATATGTCTTCGCACTTGTAAAGGCTCTGATCTCGCACTCAAAGCGAATCGATATCAGCCTGCTCGTTTTGGAAGAAGATGCTCCCTTGTTTGATTTTGCAGCCGGCAAAGTCGAGATTACATTAATAAGAGAGCAATTTCGAGCGTCTGTTCTTGACATTGCGTGGCACCAATGCGTACTGCCAGTTTGGCTAAGAAAGCACAGGATCGATGTTGTTCACGTTCCTGAATATCGCCGCATGCTATTTTCTGCGCCATGTGCTCGTGTCACTACCATTCACGATCTCGCACAATTTCATGTGCCACACAAATACGATTGGGCGCGGATGGCATACGCGCGAGTGATCCCGCCGCGGCTGGCCCTTCGTCAGGATGAAATCATCGCAATTAGCCAAAGCACCGCTCGTGATTTAGAGCGTTTCTATCATGTAAAGCCAGAGCGGATTCACGTTATCCCTAATGGGGTTGATCAGGAACGGTTTGCTCCAGGTGATCATGTCCAGGCCAAGTGTGAGGCCGAGAGGCGCTGGGGGCTTGCGCGCCCGTTCTTCCTTTACGTATCGCGAGTAGAGCATCCACTCAAGAATCATGCGCGTCTTATCGATGCATTCAACCAGTTTAGGGCTGCATATCCAGTCGAATGGGACCTTGCATTAGTGGGCAGTGACTGGCACGGCGCTGACTTGGTTCACAATATGGCACGGCAATCTCCGTATTGTCGTGATATCCGATTTTTGGGTTTCGTGGAGGACGCGGCTTTACCAACACTGTATCGTGCAGCTGATGTCATGGTCTACCCCTCGTTGTTTGAAGGCTTCGGTATGCCGCCAGTTGAGGCCATGTCGTGTGGGTGTCCGGTCCTAAGTTCCGGGCGAGGATCTTTAGGCGAAGTTGTTGGTAACTCGGCTGGAATCTTCAACCCAGAACGCACCGACGAGATTGTAATGGCATTGAAGAGAGTTGCCGCGGATTCTCAGTGGCGCGCGACACTACGGGACGCGGGGCTTCGAAATGCACGTCGATTTAGTTGGCAGGAATGCGCAGCTGGGGTCTTTGATGTGTATGAGCGTGCCGTCGAACATCGCCTGATGCGCTGAATAGCGCGTATATGATTCCGAACGTTCGAAATGAATCTCTCGTAGAAACTGTCTTCATCTGTCTTAAGCACTGGATAAGGTCTGGCTATTTTCATGGCTTAATTGGGCCAGTCGGAACTATCGATTCCTGAGGTGATTCAATGGGAAACATTCATCGCGTTGACATACTAGGTTGCCCTTTTGATGCAATTAGCTTTGCCGATACCGTCGAGCATATCCGCGAAGCCGTGAAGGCTCGATCACATCTGCAGATCGTGCCCGGGAGTATTGATTTTGTGGTGAAGGCGAAACGAGATAAGTTGTTTGCTGAGCTCCTTTGGTCCACGGAACTTGTCATCGCCGATGGTGTGCCTATAGTCTGGTCTGCTTCGCTTCTGGGAACGCCCATTCGGGGGCGTGTCAGTGGCACCGAACTTGTTTGGAAGTGCGCTGAAGTGTCTGTAGAAACGGGCTGCAAAGTTGCACTAATTGGTGCGGCACCCGGTGTTGCTGGGCGTGCAGCGCTGAAAATGATGCGGCGCTACCCTGGTGCTGTTGTTGAGGCGATTCCCACGCCCTTTCCTTTGGGGCGAAATGAGAGTCTGGAAGTGGCAGCGCGAATTCGGACGCTCGGTGCTGCGATCGTTCTCGTGGCACTCGGTGCCCCAAAGCAGGAGCGCTGGGTGAAAGAGTATCTCGATTCGTGTGGATCGAACGTGGGCATTGGAGTTGGCTCCGCATTCGATATCATTTCTGGCGATAAACCGCGGGCCCCTGGGTGGGTGCAGACGATGGGCATGGAGTGGTTCTATCGAACGTTGCTGGAGCCGGCCAGGCTTGGGCGAAGATACTTTATTGAAGATAGTCCGTTCTTACTTCACTTGGCAGGAGCGGTTATGAGAAATAGGCTAGGAATTAGATGGGGGCGCGCATGAGTAAGCAGAAGGCACTAGTTACTGGCGGCTGTGGCTTCGTGGGTCGTCACATGGTAAAGGCTCTCCTCTCGTTTGGTTATCAGGTTACATTGGTAGATAACCTCTCAACAGGGATGGCCCCAGAAGCTTGGCCATCACACCTCCGAATTCCCACGGGTAGCGCTAAGAGAGTAACATTTCTGAACACGGATTTTCGCACCTATGTTCAGCATGCGGAGCCCAACTTTGACCTCATCTGCCATCTGGCTGCCGTCGTTGGTGGCCGCCTGACGATAGACGGCGATCCCCTTGCCGTTGCTACAGATCTTGCAATTGACGCGGATCTCTTTAACTGGGTTGTCGGGCCAATAAGGCCCAAAAAGCTCCTATATTTTAGCTCCTCCGCAGCATATCCGATCTCACTGCAAGGTATTGAAGTCAACAGGCCTCTTTCTGAGGATTTGATCTCGTTTAGCAATTCAATCGGAGTGCCTGACATGACCTATGGGTGGTCGAAGCTCACCGGTGAATTCCTTGCCGGGTTTGCCGTTCAGAAGTACGGACTGGATGTGGTCATCTATCGTCCATTTTCTGGCTATGGTGAAGACCAGGACTTCACCTACCCGTTCCCAAGCATTGTGCGGCGGGTTGCGCAGAAAGAATCCCCTATTGTCGTGTGGGGCAGCGGTGAACAATTGCGTGATTTTATATATATCGATGACGCGATTGAAGCGGCGCTCATTGCTAAGGACCAAATTGCCCCAGGCGATGCTCTTAATCTAGGCTCGGGCGTCGGGACCTCCTTTCGCCGCCTAGCTGAGATTACTTGTGAGGTCTTGGGGCACAAGGCACCCGTCGTGAACGATTCAACGAAGCCTGAGGGGGTCTTTGCCCGGGTCGGTGACTGCCAACGGATGCTTAGCTACTACAAGCCGAAGGTAACCCTGAAGGAAGGGATTGAACGCACCCACGAATATCAAGCCTCGCGGCATACTTAAGCCCGAGCGTGAGGAATGCACGACTAACAGGCGCCGACAAGGCCTATACTGATCGAGTCATACTATATCTTGCCCGCTGGCCCGTCTCGCCTGTGTCCTATCCGATAGGCTCCAAAGTGGCGTTCGTCACTCATGACTAGACGTGGGTGCGTGCTTTCCTTGGGTGGTAGACCGGCTAACAACTTAGGCCTAAATTAAAGGAGCAAGAGAGTTTGCCCTGAGCAGAACACCCCAATCGGCGCACTTGTGAGCCCGGCCACAGATTAACGCGCAGTTTGGCAGCCCATCGTCACCAGTCCGCTGGTCAGATTCACATTGCACAGCCATTGCGGGAATAGCGGGTCGTACACACTTGTGCTCGAAGGTGGCTGGTATCCGTATCCTTTTGCTGCTGCGTTCATCGGCGTAAAGTTGGCGATCACCTGAGCCATGCAAGCCGAGACGCTGGACGAACTATCGCAGGACGGTGCAGGCGGCTCAACTGGATTAGCGAACTGCGGATCCATACTGAAAAGATTGTTGGGCCCGAATGAGAAGCCTGTTGACCCCGTTTGACCACTAACGTTTCCGGCCGCGCTGTAGCCCACGTCCTGGTAGATCACATCAGGGACAGCCGAGTTCCCCACAAAGTAACTGTAAAGGGTGATACTCCCGCATCCCGTCGTCGCATTCGTCTCCGCGATATTCCGGTAAACCTGAGCATTTGTAGCATTCGTGAGACTGATCTCGCCGCACTCGAACTGCCTATTCGTTTGGTTCTGGTCTATATTATTCCCGAAAGCTGTGTTCTGACGTATATAAACGGGCGCTGCTGTGCTATATACGAAAGCTCCGCGACCACCGTTGAATAAGAAAAGATTGTTATCAACAACTGCCTGCGCCCTGTAGGATAGCCCGCTCCATGTATCGGCGATGAAGCCATTGCCGTCAGTGGGCGTTCCGCCTGCACATGGGTTGCCGTCTATGTTCCCGTAGGAGAAATTTCCTGCGATATAGATATGAGTTCCCGGCAGTGAGTCCGACTGCACTGGCTCATAGATAGAAAGGCCACTCGAACAAGAGCCGCTTCCCTGAACTGAGTTATAGGCGATATTCCCAATAATAGCTAAATAGTCCACACCGACACTACCGTTATTGACGCTGTTGAAGCCACCTTGGGCGCAGCCGTTCGCGATATTGTTCGCAAAAATGATGTGATGGATTTCTACAGGGGAAGCTGGATTGGGCAGCGCAATAAAGCAGGTTCCATAGGTGTCTGACGCGATTGTGCTAGCCTCCCATCCCTGAACACCCCAATAACTTGCACTCACCCCCATCCCAGCGGTTCCGGTGCTGGACGGAATAGTTATCTTGCAGGCGTCGAAGGTTATGCATTTCAACCACACGACGCCATTTCCACCCGGACAGCTTACGGCGCCCCATTCACCTGAAGTGAAGCTCCATTGTGAGTAAGCCGTGCTTGCTGCCGCCTGGATGGTATCCACGTTACATACCAGGCCGTTGTGGTTGGGCGTAAGCCAGGGTGCACTAGGGGAGAGACCGCTGTTGGAGTCATTGCCCCCAACTGAAGCTGGCGCAAGGTAATACGTAGTGCCGGCAAGCGGCATGATCGTTACGCCAGCCGATGCGGATTTGCTTGGGTCCGTCACGCTGGTCGCTGTAATGGTTACGGTCGAAGGGGACGGTGCAATGGCAGGGGCTGTGTATAGTCCGGTCGAAGAGATCGTTCCGCAAGTGACTCCGGTGCAGCCCACTCCTAACACCGCCCAGGTCACTGCTGTGTTTGACGTTCCAGTGACGGAAGCCGCAAATTGTTGATTGGCCCCAGCAGTCGTTGACGCGGTGGTGGGGGTCACTGCGACCACAACCGCCTGTGGCGGCGCCGTGCCTGTGCCGCTCAGACCGATCACCGCTGTGCCGTTTGTCGAAGAGTTGCTAGTGATGGTCAGTTGACCCGTCGCCACACCCGCGGCAGTGGGATCGAACACTATGTTTAGCGTCCCTGCCTGGCCCGGATTCAACGTATCCGGGAACGCTGCTCCCGACAATGTGAAGCCTACACCCATCAGCGTCGCCCCGTTTACTGTTACCGGTACGGTGCCCGTGGAGGTCAAAGTTACAGACTGCGTCGCCGGCGTATTGACCACCACATCGCCGAATGCCACGCTGGTCGCGTTGATGCTGAGCGCAAGTATCGCTGCATTCAGCTGCAAGGGAAAACTCTTAAACACGCTGCCCGCGCTCGCCGTCATCGTCGCCGCCTGAGCGGTCGCCACCGAGGCCAAAGTCGCCGTGAATCCGGCGCTGGTCGCATTCGCCGGCACGGTCACAGTGCTCGGTACCGTGACCGCAGAACTGCTGCTTGACAGGCTCACACTCAGTCCGCCACTCGGTGCTGCGGCGGTCAGCGTCACAGTGCACGCGTCCGTGCCCGATCCCGTCATGGTTCCGCTGCTGCAGTATAGCGCGCTCAGTGCCGCCGGCGCCGCCGTGCCTATGCCGCTCAGACTGACCACCGCTGTCCTGTTGGTCGATGAGTTGCTAGTGATGGTCAGTTGACCCGTCGCCGCACCCACGGCCGTGGGATTGAACACAACGCTTAGCGTCGCCTGCTGGCCCGGATTCAACGTCACCGGGAAGGTGCTCCTCAAAATTGCAAAGCCCGCATCCGTCACGGCCACCGCACTCACGGTTACCGGCGCGGTGCCGGTGGAAGTCAAGGTTACAGGCTGGGGCGTAGCCGCCGTGTTCAGCACCACACTGCCGAATGCCAAGCTGGTCATGTTGATGCTCAGTGCCGGCACCGCCGCATTCAACTGCAGGGCAAAGGTCCTGGACAGGCCGCCAGCGCTCGCCGTTATGGTCACCGCCTGCGCGGTCGCCACGGAGGCCACGGTGGCCGTGAATCCTACGCTGGTTGCATTCGCCGGCACGGTCACCGTGCTCGGTACCGTGACCGCAGAACTGCTGCCTGACAGGCTCACACTCAGTCCGCCACTCGGTGCTGCGGCGGTCAGCATCACAGTGCACGCGTCCGAGCCCGATCCCGTCATGGTTCCGCTGCTGCAGTATAGCGCGCTTAACGCAGCCGAACCTGTACCTGTCGTGCCTGTGCCGCTCAGACTGATCACCGCTGTACCGTTAGTCGAAGAGTTGCTAGTGATGGTCAGTTGACCCGTCGCCGCACCAACGGCCGTGGGATCGAACTCAACGCTTAGCGTTGCCTGCTGGCCCGGATTCAACGTCATCGGGAAGGTGGCCCCCGAGATTGCAAAGCCCGCACCCGTCACGGCCGCCGCGCTGATGGTTACCGGCACGGTGCCCGTGGAGGTCAAGGTTACAGGCTGCGGCGTAGCTGTCGTGTTTACCACCACATCGCCGAATGCCACGCTGGTCGCGTTGATGCTCAGTGCCGGCACCGCTGCATTAAGCTGCAGGGAAAAACTCTTGAACACGCTGCCCGCGCTCGCCGTCATCGTCACCGCCTGAGCGGCCGCCACCGCGGCCACAGTGGCCGTGAATCCGGCGCTGGTCGCATTCGCCGGCACGGTTACAGTGCTCGGTACCGTCAGCGCTGAACTGCTGCTTGACAGGTTCACAGTGAGCCCGTCGCTAGGAGCCGAAGCGGTCAGCGTCACAGTGCACGCGTCTGTGCCCGGTCCCGTTATGGCGCCGCTGCTGCAGTATAGCGCGCTTAACGCCGCCGTAC
>Ga0182030_10014988_pt1 | contig 15233 bp, 16 predicted proteins | sample 812S3MmetaG_FD_121299 | JGI IMG/M metagenome (GOLD analysis project Ga0182030, IMG submission 121299) | Permafrost microbial communities from Stordalen Mire, Sweden - 812S3M metaG (Illumina Assembly) | ecosystem: Environmental > Terrestrial > Soil > Wetlands > Permafrost | place: Sweden... | reverse complement strand
CGGGAGAAGATGCGTTCGCCCCTGACCCAGGACTGCCTCCGCCGCGCCGGACTTGTCCTGGGCTATTATCGTTTCTCCCTCCGGGAGAAGATGCGTTCGCCCCTGACCCAGGGCTGCGTCCGCCGCGCCGGACTTGTCCTGGGCTATTATCGTTTCTCCCTCCGGGAGAAGATGCGTTGACGATTTCATCTACCGTGGATCAGAGAAGCTGCTGGATGACTGCTACAAAACCTTGGCGATACAAATTTGCGAAACACCTCACTACGCTTCAATCACGATGGCGTCGCGATGCACGGTGACGACGCCGGCGATGCTTGCGTGGATGCGGGCGCCTAGCTTACCGGTTTCGGGTTGAGCTAACAAATCGCCGCTCTGGACGCGGTCTCCGCACTTGACGACTGGAACGGAGGGCGCGCCGGCGTGCTGCTTGAGCAAGATGTTGACCTTGCGCGGGGCGAAGGCGTGATCGACCAGCGGGCCGGTGTTGTTGAACTCGCCCAGGCCGAGCTTGGCGATGAGACGGCGCATGGGCACGCGGCGGAACTCGGCCATGGGATGGGGGGTGATGGATTCGGGCGTGCCCTTGAAGGTGAGATCGCGCTCGCGGGCCAGGGGTTTGTTTTGCACGCAGACGGTTTTGGGGTCCAGGTCCTCAGGGCAGGCAAACATGGTGCACAGGTTGCATTCGCAGCAGTAGAGCGTGGCCACCTGGGCGTCAGCTCCGGTGGCGAAGCCGAGCGACCGCATGGCCGCGTGCGGCTCAATGGGATGCCCGAGCAGGAAGCGCGGGCAGAACTCGGTGCAGAAGCGGCACTGGTCGCAGGCCGAGCGGCCGATGCGCTGTACGTGCAGCCAGGGCGCATTGTGGCGCACGATGAGGCTGTGGGTGGCGGGCAGAACGATAATGCCGCCGGTGGTCTTGGTGACCGGGATGTCGAGGCTAGCCGCGGGCTTGGCCATCATGACGCCGCCGAGCAGGACGCCGATATCGTCCACCGTGGCTCCGCCGGCTGCTTCGATCACTTCGCCGATGGTGATGCCGATGGGGACCTTGAGGGTGACAGGGTTTTCGACGGCGCCGGCCACGGTGAGGTATTTGTGCGTCACCGGCTGGTCGAGGCCGATGTTCATCATGGTTTCAACGTTGGCAACGACTGTGTCCACGTCCTTGGGCAGGCCGCCGGGCGGGATGACCCGGCCGGTGACCATGTGGACGAGGATGAACTCGTCGCCGGCGGGGTAGCAGTCGGGTAGGGGCATGACGCGGATGGACGCAGGTACCTGCTGCTCGAGCGTGGCGATCAGGTCGTGATATTTTTCCTTGATGCCGATGACGCCCTCGCGCGCGCCCACCAGCGCCATGGTCGCGAGCATGCCGCGCAGGAAGGGCTCGTAGTGGTGCTGGAGCAACTCCTTGTCCTTGTGCAGCAGGGGCTCGCACTCGGCGGCGTTGGCGATGACCATGGAGACCTGGGTCTTGAGCTTGACGGCGGTGGGAAACCCGCCGCCACCGGCGCCGATGATGCCGAGCTCTTCGATACGATCAAGCGAGACGGGGCTTTGCGAGGAGCCAACGCGCGCGATTCCCGGGTTTGGCGTCATCTGGACTAGACCTCAAAACTTTTTCAGAACGCTGATTGACTTTGGATTGTATTGTACTGTAGTTTCTAAATTAGTTCAAAATCTTTCATAACTGTTCATCTGCGAGCGCAAATCGGTCATGAAGTGCCTGATTCCAAATATCGGCAGCACCTCGTTCAAGTTCCGGGTCCTGGAGATGCCGGAGGAGACCGTTCTGGCCGAGGGGCGTATGGAGCGGATCGGGCAGCCGGGCGGAGATTGCGCTGACTACGCGGCAGCCATCCACAAGTGCATTGCGGCGGTGACTGGGCCGGGCAAGGCGCTGAAGAGCCTGGCGGAAGTGGACGCGGTGGGGTTCAAGGTGGTTCATGCGGGCAGCTACATTGAGCCGCAGATCATCGACGATGCATTTCTGGCGGCGATGGAAGAGTTCTCATTCATTACTCCGGCGCACAATCCGGCATACATCGCGGCTATTTGTGCGTTTCGTCAGGAGCTGCCCGGGGTTCCGCTGGTGGCGGTGATCGAGACCGGACCCTACCGCGAGATGGATGAGGCGGCGACCACCTACGCGGTGCCGTATGAGTGGCGCACGGAGCATGGGATTCGGCGTTACGGGTTCCACGGCGCCAGCCACCGGAGCGCGAGCGAGCGGACGCGGGCGCTGCTGGGCACAAACACGCTGCGGCACATCTCCTGCCACCTGGGCGGGAGTTCGAGCGTGGCGGCGTTTCGCGATGGCGTGGCCATCGACACGAGCTTTGGGACGTCACCGCAATCGGGATTGCCGCAGAACAATCGCGTGGGCGACATTGACGTGTTTGCCGTGCTGCACATGATGAAGAAGCTCGGGCTTGGGCCGGACGCGATGGCGGCTCTGCTGGGCAATCATTCCGGCCTGGCGGGTATCAGCGGGGCGGGCGGCGATCTGCGCGATCTGACGGAGGCTGCGCAGGCTGGCAGCGCGCGGGCGCAGTTGGCGATCGATGTGTTTGTGCGGGCGATTCGACATTACATTGGCGCGTTTCTACTGGAGCTGGGCGGCGTGGACGCGATCACGTTTTCCGGCGGCATTGGCGAGAACAGCGCGGAGATTCGCGCGGCGGTTTTAGAGGGACTTGCCGGCTTTGGCATTGAATTGGACGGGGAGAAGAACAAGACCATCAAGGGTGAGGGCGCGATTTCGACGGAGCGTTCCGCGGTGAAGGTGCTGGTGGTTCCGGCCAACGAAGAGATCGTGATCGCGCGCGAAACGGTGGCCGTGGTGGAGCGTGCGAAGTTGAAGTAGCAGGGATTGGGGTTCGTGGTTTCCCACCCATTCCGCGATGAGACTGGGGAATGGATGGGGCACCGGGCTGATTTTGGTCGAAGGGAATCACGGCAAGAGGAGTTGCGGAAGTGGCGAGTTCGATGGGCACTCTTGATCGATCGGTGGTGGAACGGATCGTGCGCCAGGTTGCGCAGGAGTACCTGGGCAACGGGAAGAAGAGCGCTGCGCCCACGCTGGTGGTGCAGGCCTCTTCGCGGCACATGCACGTTTGCCGCGCTGACATGGACATTCTGTTCGGGCCGGGGACGGAGCTGACCATTGACCGGCCGCTCCACCAGGACGGTTTTTATGCGGCCAAGGAGATGGTGACCATTGTGGGGCCGCGCAGCCGCATTATTTCGAACCTGCGGATTCTTGGTCCCATGCGTCCGCAGTCGCAGGTGGAGCTGGCCTTTACCGACGCCATCATGCTGGGGTTCCAGGATATTCCGGTACGGATTTCGGGCGACATTGCGGGTACGCCGGGCGCGGTGATTGTGGGGCCCAAGGGCGTGGTGGAGATGAAGGAAGGCCTGATTCGTGCGGCGATTCACGTGCACATGGGCCCCGGTGACGCGGCCTACTACGGCGTGACCAAAGGCGACCGCATGAAGCTGCGCATCGGCGGCGAAGCGGGATTGACGTTCAACAATGTTCACGTGCGCATCGATCCGAAATCGAAGCTCAATGTGCACATGGATACCGATGAAGCCAACGCCTGCGGGCTGCACCTGACCAAGGATATTGAGTTGTTGAAGTAACGCTACGAAGAAGAGAGGAAGCGATGAAACAAGCGCTTGGAATGATCGAGACAAAGGGCCTGGTTGCGCTGTTTGAGGCGACCGACGCCATGCTCAAGTCCGCAAATGTGACGTTTGTCGGCTGGCAGTCCGTGGGATCGGGACTGGTGACCGCCTTCGTTGAAGGAGACGTGGCGGCCGTGAAGGCGTCAACGGATGCAGGCGCCGAAGCGGCGGCCCGCATTGGCGAGGTGATCAGTGTGCAGGTCATCTCCCGCCCCCACGATGAACTGCCGTCTTTTGTTCAAGAGAGCAAAAAGACTGCACCCAAGAAGGCCTAGGCCGCAGAGGAGACACGATGAGCGAAGCAATTGGATTGATTGAGACAAAGGGCCTCGTGGGACTGGTCGAGGCGTGTGACGCGATGGTCAAAGCGGCCAGCGTGGAGCTGGTGAAGACGGTGCAGATCGGCGGCGGTTTTGTGACGGCGATTGTGCGCGGCGATGTGGGCAGCGTGCGCGCGGCGGTGGACTCGGGTGCGGCTGCGGCCAAGGCCGTGGGCGAGCTGGTCGCCTCGCACGTGATTGCGCGTCCGCACGATGCGCTTGTGGACAGCCTTCTGAAGTAACCGAAGTTTGGGAGAGAGCAAATGGCGAATGAAGCGATTGGGATGATTGAGACGCACGGGCTGGTGGCGCTGGTGCAGGCTACGGACGCGATGCTGAAGGCGGCCAGCGTGCAATTTGTGGGCTGGAACAAGATTGGCAGCGGACTGTGCTCGGTGTTTGTTTCAGGTGATGTGGGCTCGGTGCGCGCGGCCGTGGATGCCGGCGCAAGCGCGGCCCGCGCGGTGGGTGAAGTGAAGAGCGTGCATGTGATCGCGCGCCCGCACGGCAACCTTTCAACAGTGCTGCCCAAGTAGCCGGAAGCCGCGGATGTTTGTTGAGCCGCGGACCGTGAGGTGAGCCGGCATGTTTATTGCGAAAGTCATCGGCAATGTTGTTTCCACCCAGAAGAACGCGAAATTTCTGGGCATGAAGCTGCTGCTGATTCAGCCGTACATCAGCAGAGACGGCAAGATGCAGATCTCGGGCAGTTCGGTGGTCGCGGTCGACAGCGTAGGCGCCGGAACCGGCGAGTGCGTCTTGTTCACGCAGGGCAGTTCGGCGCGTCTGACGCCGGCCACCAAAGATGCGCCGGTAGACGCGGTGATCGTGGGCATTGTGGATGCGATCGAGGTCGACGGCGCGGTAGTGGAGAAGCCATAAATGCAGATCCAGGAAGCAGTGTCGCAGCAAGTGATTGCGGAGATTGCGAAGGAAGTTGTAGCCAGGCTGCGCGTGCAGCTGCAGCAGCCGCAGAGCTCCGCGGCGCCCGCTGCCAGTGCAACGCCGGCGCGCGATGGCGTCTTCGCGACCGTGGATGAAGCGGCCAATGCGGCGTTTGAGGCGCAGAAGAAGGTTGCGGCCATGAGTCTGGAAGAGCGCGGGCGCATGACCGACATCATTGTCCGCATCTGCAACGAGCGCCGCGAAGAACTGGGCCGCATGGAGATGGAAGAGACCAAGGTCGGGCGGCTCGACCACAAGATTCTGAAGCTGACCAACATGCGTTACGTGCTGAGCGTGGGCGCCATGCGCAGCGATGCACGCACGGACTCGACGGGGCTGTGTCTGATTGAGCGCGCGCCCTGGGGCGTGATCGGCATGATGCTGCCGGTGACGCACTCGGTGCCGACCATGGCTTCAAATGCGATCAACATTCTTGCGGCGGGCAACACCGCTGTGTTCGGGCCGCATCCTTCCGGAGCCAAGGTGGCGCAGTATGCGCTGCAACTGTGGAACCGCGAGATTGAGCGCGAGCTGGGCGTGGCTAATGTGCTCACCACCACGCGTGATGCGAGCATCGAAAATGCCGAGCAGATCTTCCACCATCCCAAGGTTGCGCTGCTGTGCGTGACGGGCGGAGCAGCCGTGGCGCGGGCGGCCGCGAAGTCGGGCAAGCGCGTGATCGCGGGCGGGCCGGGCAATCCGCCGGTGGTGGTGGACGAGACGGCGGATCTCGATCGCGCGGCACGGTGCATCATTGAGGGCGCGTCGTTTGACAACAACCTGCTGTGCATTGGCGAGAAGGAAGTGTTTGTGGTCGCCTCGGTGGCCGATGCGTTCATTCAGGCCATGCGCCGCGCAGGCGCGTTCCAACTAGACGCGGCGGCGATTGACCGGTTGACGAAAGCGGCATTTACGTTTGAGGGCGGCGGCGGTGGTTGCGCTCGGGCGCATGTGAAGAAGGATCTGGTCGGCAAGGACGTTGCGGTGCTGGCCGCCGCTGCCGGTGTGCACGCGCCGGCGGGAACCGATCTTCTGTTTGGCGAGACCGATGAGAATCATCCTTTTGTTGTGGAAGAGCAGATGATGCCGTTTGTGCCTGTGGTGCGGGTCCGCGATGCGGATGCCGCGATTGCCGCGGCGGTGAAGGCCGAGCATGGCTACAGGCATACGGCTCTCATTCACACGCAGAACGAGGAGACGGCCACGCGCATGGCTCGAGCGATGAATACAACGCTCTTTATTCAGAACGCTGCATCGCCGGCTTCGCTCGGCGTTGGCGGTCCTGGCTTTTTCTCGCACACCATTGCCACGCCCACGGGTGAAGGCGTGACCACGCCGCTCACGTTTACGCGGGAACGGCAGATGATTGTGGGCAGTGCATTGCGGATCATCTGATTATGTTTTTGGCGCGCATTGGCGGCACCGTAGTTGCGGCAGTGAAGCACCCGACGCTGGAGGGTTGCAGGCTTGTGGTTGCGCAACGGCTTGAAGCGGATGGCAGCGCGGCAGCGGAGCCGATTGTAGTGCTGGATTGGATGGGGTCGGCGAATGGCTCGACGGTGCTGGTTTCAACCGATGGCGATATTGCGCGGGTGAAGCTGGGCAATACCACGCCGGCGCGATTGGTTGTGGTGGGGATTGTGGACTCTGCGCAGGGGCAAGTTACGTTGGGACAGGCATAACTCATGAGACTTGGCATTGTTCGTGGGCATGTAACTCTGAACCTGGCAGTTAGTTCGTTCAAGGGCAAACGGCTGGTGATGTTGGAGCCGGTGACGATGGAGAATCTAAGTGCCGGCAATGGACTGGGCGGCGGCAAGGCATTGGTGGCTGTGGACGAGCTAGGCGCGGGAGTAGGTCAGATGGTGGCATTTACCGAGGGACGGGAAGCAGCTAATCCGTTCTGGCCCGATGCGGTGCCGGTGGATGCATACTGTGCGCTGATCGTCGATTCGGTCAATATTCATTCGTAGTGAGTCTTTCTTGAATCCGAGGTGGGTAAGTGAAGAGCGATTTGAAGAGCGTTGATATCTCCGGCCGCAAGCTTGTGGCTATGCGCGATGTGCAGGATGCGGCGGCAGCAGGCGCTAACCAGGTAGTTATCGGAGAAGACTCCGTAGTTACTCCGTCGGCGCGCGACTTTCTGGCGCAGAAGAACATCGCCATCGTGTCGGGCGGCAAGGCGGGCGGGAGTTCCTCGGCTCCCACGGCGAGCGCGGCGGGGCCGGCGGCAAGCCAGATTGAGGCCTACAAGAATGCGGTGATCCATCGGCCGACACCGAACCCGAAGCTGTTTTCAACGCCGGAAGCGGAAGCCATCAAGCAGGAGATCTGCGCGGTGGGGCGCAAACTTTGGATGCGCCAGTTTGTGGACGGCAACGGCGGCAACATCTCTTATCGCATCGGGCCCAACGAAGTTATTTGCACGCCGACGCTGGTGAGCAAGTTCGACTTGAAGCCAGAAGATCTTGGCATGGTGGACCTGGATGGGAAGCAGATTGCCGGCACCAAGGCGCGCACCAGCGAGATTCTTCTTCACCTGGAGATTTACAAGGCGGTGCCGGAGGCCAGGTCGGCTGTGCATTGCCACCCGCCGCACGCGACCGCGTATGCAATCACGGGCTGCGTTCCGCCGAACCTGGTGATTCCGGAGTTTGAAGTATTTGTCGGCAAGGTCGCAATCTCCCCGTATAAAACGCCGGGGACGATCGAGTTTGCGCAGACGGTGGTTCCGTTCGTGAAAGAGCACAACACGGTGCTGCTGGCGAACCACGGAATTATCTGCTGGGCGGATACGGTGACACATGCCGAGTGGTATGCGGAGGTGCTGGAGACTTACTGCTGGACGCTGACGATCGCCAACCAGCTCGGCACGCCTATCTCGCACATCACCGAGCAGCAGGGGGCGGATCTGCTGGCGATCAAGAAGACGCTGGGGCTGCCGGACATTCGCTTCGACACGTCGAAGATGAAGGAGTGCCAGTTGTCCGATCTGGACGATCAGGGATCGATAGCGCTGGTGCCGAATGCATGCGAGTCGGGCACTGGCAAGCCAGGCATAGCGGATCTTGAGGCGCTGGTGAAGGCAATCACGGACGAAGTGATGAAAGAGGTCGCAGGCAAGTAAGGCGGGAAGTTATCGGCTGGCTAAGAGATTGTTGAAATAGTAACTCAGGGAAGGGAACTCTCCTCAGGGGCTAACGCCCGCCTTCATTTTGCAGCATTTGCGGCACCCTTCGACTGCGCTCAGGGCAGGCTATTGAAGTCGTGACCTGATACAAAACCAGAGTTTTTCGACAAGTTCCTAATACTACAGCTGTATTTCATTGAATTTCTGGAAAGCCCGCGAAGGCCCGGGCCTAAAGGCCACGATATTTGGCTATCTTTCAGGGGGTTTAAACCCCCTGCTCCCTCCGGAATTTCCGATCTACAACTGTAGTACTAAGCCAGCAGATAGCTCACACTGTGACTGGTGAGTAACTGCCGATGCTCCTCGGGTAAGTCACGGTCGGAGATGATCTGGTCGATCTCGTCGAGGTTGGCGACATGGACCATCGCCTTTCTTCCGAACTTGGTGCGATCGGCAACGATCACCACGCGCTGGGCGCTGTTGATCATGGCGCGGATGGATTCAACCACCAGCGTGCTGCTGTCACTAAGGCCTTCGGCGGTGATGCCGCGAATGCCCATGATGGCCACATCGGCCGAGATGCTGTGCAGCATGCGCTCGCAGATTGGTCCGAACTGAATGCCCAGGCGCGGATACAAATAGCCCCCTGTCATGGTGACTTCGGTCTGCCGGCTCTCCCAGAATATCTGCGCCACCGGGATGGAGTTGGTGATGATCTGAATGGGCCTGTCGAGCAGTTGGGCGGCCACTTCAGCGACGGTTGAGCCGCCACCGAGGATGATGGTTTGGCCATCTTCAACCAGGCTGGCCGCGGCGTGTCCGATGCGTGCTTTTTCCTCGTGACAACTGACGGAGAGCCGGCGGAAGTCGAGGGCTTCCTCGCGGGAGGAGGTGGACATGACGCCGCCATGAACGCGGCGGATGTTGCGGTTGCGCTCGAGTTCGATGAGATCGCGGCGGATAGTTGCCCGGGACGCGCCGAGGCTGTTGCAGAGGTCTTCCAGGCCGACAAAGTCCTGGCGCGACAAGGCTTCCTGAATGTAGCGGAGGCGCTCCACCTGATTCATAGATGAAAGCTTACACCAGATTCGATGTTATGCAGAGAAGATAAATGCAAGCAACCATGCAGGTAACATGGCAGAGCAGCGGACTTGGTTGTCGAGGTCAGGTTCTCGACTCTGAGCCGGTTGATAGAGGAGAGTTATCAAGGAGTAGTTAGGAGGTTGGATTTTCCCAGGCGAGGGTGAGTGGCAGAGATACCTGGGTGGGCCGCATCCCGGCTGGTTTGAGTTCTTTCTTACATAAATATGCATAGGTGCTCAAACATGTGTAAAATGATCCCGGCGAGAAGACGCACGGGATGGGGCAGGGAAATGACAAGTTCGGCTTTATCGGCGATTGATTTTGCACGACTCGAACGGCAGGCGGTGCGGACACGGGTTCGCAGTCTGCAGATGGTGCACCGGGCAGGGCTGGGGCACCCGGGCGGAGATTTTTCTGCGACGGACATTTTGACTGCGCTCTACGGGGCGATTCTGCGGGTGGATGCTGCTGCTCCGCACGACCCGGAGCGGGATCGCTTCATCATGAGCAAGGGGCATTGTTCGGGCGCGTTGTATGCGACGCTGGCGGCGGCGGGATTGTTGACCGACGCCGATCTCGACACCTACATGGAACCGCTGTCGAAGCTGAACGGGCATCCGGACCGGAACAAGGTGGCAGGGGTTGAGGCGAACACGGGGCCGCTGGGACATGGGCTGCCGATCGCGGTTGGCTGCGCGATGGCGGCGAAGACGAGCGGTGCGGCGTGGCGCACGTTTGTGCTGGTGGGCGATGGCGAGTTGCAGGAGGGGAGCAACTGGGAAGCGGCGATGTGCGCGGCGCAATACAAGCTCGACAACCTGGTGTTGATCATCGACCGGAACGGCCTGCAGCAAGGGGATTTCACGGAGAACACAATTCAGATGGAACCGCTGGCGGAGCGCTGGCGCGCGTTTGGATGGGTTGTGCGCGAGACGGATGGGCATGATCTGCGCGGGCTGGTGGAGTGTTTTCAGGCTGCTCCTTTCACGAGTGGAAAACCGAGTTGCGTGTTGGCGCGCACGACCAAGGGCAAGGGCGTTTCGTTCATGGAGAAGCGAGCGGAGTGGCATCATCATGTGCCGACGGACGACGAGCTGAAGCGCGCCATTGCGGAGCTTGAAGGAGGCAGGGCGTGAGCGGATTGACGGATTGCCGCGATGCCTACTCGCAGGCGCTGGGGGAGCTGGCCGCGCAGGATGAGCGGATTGTCGTGGTGGTGAACGACTCGGTGAGCTCGGCGAAGATGAAGGCCTTCAAGGCGCAGTTTCCGTCGCGGTTTTTCAACGTGGGCATTGCTGAACAGAACATGGTGGGAGTGAGCGCGGGGCTGGCCAATGGAGGCAAGATTCCGTATGTCTGCGGGGCTGCGTGCTTCATCACGGCGCGGGCCATGGAGCAGGTGAAGGTGGATCTTGGCTACTCGAACCACAATGTGCGGCTGGTGGGAATCTCGTCCGGCATGGCATATGGCGAGCTGGGGCCGACGCATCATTCCATCGAAGACGTTGGCTGGATGCGGATCATTCCCAACATGACGATCATTGTCCCCGCCGATGCTGTCGAGACTCGATCCGTGATGGAATATAGCAGGACGCATGTGGGGCCCATGTTTCTGCGCATCAGCCGCATCCCGGTGCCGGAGGTGTCGCCGGCCGGCGCTCGATTCCAACTGGGCAAGGCGGTGCGGTTGCGCGAAGGAACCGACATTACGTTGATGGCCAACGGGGTGATGGTGTGCCGCGCACTTGAGGCGGCGCAACAGCTTGCGAAAGCAGGTATCGAGGCACGCGTTGTGAACATGTCGAGTGTGAAACCGATTGATCGCGAGGCGATCGAAGACGCGGCGCGGAACACGGGCGGGATTGTGACGGCGGAGGAGCACTCGATCTACGGCGGGCTGGGCGGCGCAGTGGCGGAGATCGTGGTGGGGACACACCCGGCGAAGATGCGTATTCTTGGTGTGCCTGGAGTGTTTGCTCCAACGGGTTCGGCGGAGTTTTTGCTGGAGTATTTCGGGTTGACGGCAGAGGGGATTCGAGCGGCAGCGGTTGAGCTGCTGGGATCGAGGTAAGACGATCATGGGTGGCGAGTACATTCTTGCGCTGGATCAGGGTACGACAAACACGAAAGCGGTGCTGGTGAACCGGGCGGGGAAGATTGTGTTTCGCGCTTCGGTGGGCATGCGCGTGGCGACTACGAGCGCGGGATTTGTTGAGCAGGACGCGAACGAGATCTGGAGTACGAGCTGCGAGGTGATGCAGGCGTGCGTGGAGAAGGCGGGCGCGGGCGCGATTGCGGCGATCGGGATTGCGAATCAGCGCGAGACGGTGGTGCTGTGGGACCGGCGCACGGGCGAGCCGCTGACGGCGGCGGTGATCTGGCAGTGCCGGCGCTCGGCAGCGCGCTGCGCACAATTGGTGCGCGAGGGGTTGGAGCCGCTGATCGAGTGCCGCACCGGGCTGCGCGTGGATCCGCTTTTCTCAGCCAGCAAGGTGGAGTGGCTGCTGGACCACACGGAGGGATTGCGGGCGCGTGCGGAGGCGGGCGAGGTGTGCCTGGGAACGGTGGACAGCTGGCTGATCTTCAAGCTGACCGCGGGCCGGGTGCATGCGACGGATGCGAGCAATGCATCGCGCACGCAGCTGCTGAACCTGGTGACGGGACGATGGGACGAGGAGATGCTGCGCCTGTTTCGGATTCCGGCGTTCATGCTGCCGGTGGTGGTGGTGTCAAGCGGCGTGCTGGCGGAGACAGCGGCCGCAGAGGGCGCGCCCGCGGGCATTCCGATCGCCAGTGCGATCGGCGACTCACACGCGGCGCTGGCGGGGCACGGAGTGTTTACTCCTGGACCGGTGAAGGCAACGTATGGAACGGGGTCGTCGCTGATGACGCTGAGCGAGAACCCCGGCAGCGTCAACGGCTCTTTGGCGCGGACTGTGGCGTGGAAATGCGGGGGCCATTTGCAGCATGCGCTGGAGGGAAACATCACCATGTCGGGCGCGTCGGTGGAGTGGGTTGGGGATTTTCTCAAGTCCGAAACGCCGGTGGAGACGGCGCTCGCTTTGGCGCGAACGGTAAAGGATGCCGGCGGCGTGTACCTGGTTCCGGCGATGAACGGACTGGGTGCGCCCTATTGGGATACGGAGGCGCGCGGCGCGATCTTCGGGCTGACGCGGACTTCGACGACGGGGCACCTGGCGCGCGCGGCGCTGGAGGCAATCGCGCACCAGATTGCGGATGTGTTTGAAGAGATGCAAAGGCGTGCACCGGGAATGGCGGGGGCACTCTATGCGGACGGCGGCGCGAGCGCGAACAGCGAGCTGATGCAACTGCAGGCCGATCTGCTGGGGCGAACAGTGCTGCGCTCGAAGAGCCCGGAGCTCTCCGCTCTGGGAGCCGCGTGGCTGGCGGGGTTGGGCGTGGGCACATGGAGCTCGTTTGCGGAACTGGCGGCGATGGCGCCGGAGCGCGACGTGTTTGAGCCGCTGTTCGGCGCGGCGACGAGAGATGCGATGCGGGCGGGGTGGCACAGGGCCGTGGCAAGCACACGGAGCCAGGCCGCCCGCGGACCGGAAGGGAGCCGGGACGCTGCGGCGTCTCAATAACTGCCATGTCACGCCAGGATGAGATGCGCCTGATGGCGAAGGTTGCGCGGATGTACTATGGACTCGGCATCCGGCAGCAGGAGATTACCGAGCGGCTGAAGATTCATCAGTCGACGATCTCGCGTTTGCTCAAGCGGGCGCGCGCGGCGAACATTGTGCGCATCAGCGTGAGCATGCCTTCGGGAATTTTTCCCGAGTTGGAAGAAGGGCTCGAAGAAAAGTATGGACTGGCGGAGGCGATTGTTGTTGACTGCCTGCCCGATGAACAGCAGATGAGCAAGGACCTGGGCAATGCGGCGGCGTTTTATCTGGAGACAACGATCCGCGCAGGCGAGGTGGTGGGCATCTCGTCGTGGAGCCGCAATTTGCTGGCGATGGTGGACTCGCTTCATCCAACGCAGCGCGGCAGCGGGGGCAAGGTGATTCAGATACTCGGTGGCATGGGGAGTCCGGACGCGCAATCGCACGCGACCACGCTGACGCAGCGGCTGGCCGCCCTGATTGGAGCGACCGCGGTGCTGCTGCCGGCGCCGGGAATCGTTGGTTCGCCGGAGGCGCGGCGGGTGCTCGAGAAAGACAGCTTTGTGCAACAGGTGATGGGCTTGTTTGCGAAGGTGGACACGGCGCTGGTGGGTATTGGCTCGCTGCAACCGTCACGGCTGCTGGCCAGCAGCGGCAATACGTTTTCGCAGGAAGAGATTCGCCAGCTGCAGTCGCTGGGCTCAGTGGGCGACATCTGCCTGCGCTTCTTCGACGCTGAGGGAAAGCTGGTTTCGACACCGCTGCACAATCGTGTGATTGGGATGGAGCTGGATGCGCTGAAGCAGACCAAGCGCGTGGTGGGCGTGGCCGGCGGACAGCGCAAGGAAGCGGCGATTCGCGGCGCGCTGCGCGGCGGCTGGATCAACGTGCTGATCACGGATAAGCAGACGGCGGAGCAATTGCTCAAGGGCGAGACTGCGCGGGGAGTTCGGGATCGGCCGGCTTCGACAGTCACTGCGAAGAAGCCGGGACGCAAGCGAGGGGCGAATTCAATCAAGTGATTGGTTGCGGCGGAAGGAAGCGTGGATGGCACCGAGCGGGCAGGCAACGACAGGCACGGCTGAGAGCGGCGGGGAGATCATCCTCGAGGCGCGCAACGTTGTCCGCAAGTATCCGGGAACCACGGCGCTGAAGGGCGTGACTTTTCGCGTGTACCGCAACCGGGTGAACGTGCTGATTGGCGAGAATGGCGCGGGCAAGTCGACGCTGATGCGGCTGCTGGCGGGGGCGGAACAGGCAACGAGTGGAGAACTCATTCTGGAAGGCAAGCCGGTCGAGTTTGCCGACACGCGCGTTGCGGCGAGGCATGGCATCGCCATGGTGTACCAGGAGTTGAGCGTGTTGCCGAATCTATCCATCGCAGATAACGTGTTCGCCGGGCGCGAACTGCGCAATGGTGCGGGCGTGGTGCGGGATGGAGAGCAGAGAGCACGCAGCACGGATGCGCTCAAAAGGCTGGGCAGCGTAGTGGATACGCGCACGCTGGCTGGGCTGCTGCCACTGGGGCAGCAGCAGATTGTGGAGATTGCGCGCTGCCTGGCGCATCGCTCCGGGATTTTGATTCTTGATGAGCCTACTTCAGCGCTGGGCGGGGCGGAATGCGAGCGGTTGTTCAGTGTGATTGGCGAACTGAAGCAGCAGGGAGTGTCGATCGTCTACATATCGCACCGGCTGCAGGAGCTGATGGAGCTGGGCGACCACTTTACCGTGCTGCGCGACGGGTTGGTAGCCGGCGAATGTGATCGCGCCGCGGTGAGCCGACGATGGATTGTGGAGCGGATGACGGGGAGAACGGCGCAGGCGGCGGCTGTGCTGCCGGTGCGGAGCGTGGGCGATGTACTGCTGCGCACGCGGGCTCTTACGGTGGTGGGGCGCGATGGACGGCGGGTGCTCGATGAAGTGAGTGTGAGCGCTGCGCCGGGAGAGATTGTTGGAGTTTACGGTCTGCTGGGCTCGGGCAGGACGGAGTTGCTGGAGACGCTTGCGGGGGCGCGCATGGGGCATACCGGTGAGATATTTCTGCGCGGGCGGGTGTGCCGATTTGCATCGGCCGCCGATGCGATGCGGCAGGGCGTGGCGCTGGTGCCGGAAGATCGCAAGCGGGATGCGCTGGTGCCGGATCTTTCCATCCGCGAGAACATCAGCCTGGCGGCGGTGCAGAGGTTTGGCCGCTGGTTTGTGTCGCGAAGGAGGGAAGCGGAGCGGGTACGGCAGCTTGCAGATGATCTGCGCATTCGAGCGGAAGATCTGGAGCGGCCGGTGTCGTCGCTGAGCGGAGGGAATCAGCAAAAGGTGGTGCTGGCGCGGTGTTTGATGTGCGAGCCGGCGCTGCTGCTGCTGGACGAACCGACGCGGGGCGTGGATGTGGGCGCCAAGGCGGAGATCTACCAGATCCTCGCTGAACTGGCGGCG
>Ga0182030_10014987_pt1 | contig 15233 bp, 13 predicted proteins | sample 812S3MmetaG_FD_121299 | JGI IMG/M metagenome (GOLD analysis project Ga0182030, IMG submission 121299) | Permafrost microbial communities from Stordalen Mire, Sweden - 812S3M metaG (Illumina Assembly) | ecosystem: Environmental > Terrestrial > Soil > Wetlands > Permafrost | place: Sweden... | reverse complement strand
CGCCCGCAGCGCCCGCAGCGCCCGCAACCGCCGCGCCGCCAGCCGCCGCGCCCGCGGCCCGCGCGATGGCGGCGTCGGTGCGGCGGTCGTCCCGCTCGCGCTCGCGAGTAGAGTGATCCGGCGCGGGCTCGGCCAGTTCCTCGAAGGATTGATTCGGGTCCGGCGGGTACACGTGCGGGAAATCCGTGGGCCTCACCCAAGGCAGTGAATCGAGCGGTAGCCGAAACCCCATCGGGGAGTCTCCCGGGACGAGGTGGCAGCGCTCGCTGCGCAGCAACCAGGGCCCGCTTTTCCAGGGAGACATCTCGGTGATCTTGGCGAGCGGCAGCACGTAACCGACGGGCTGATCGAGCGTGCGATCGAGAATGCGCGACAGGCGCTCGCGCTCCTGCGGGTCGGTCAGGGTTGCGGTGGAGGGATCGACGTTGGCGGGAAGCTTGCGCTCGCGCCACACATAGTAGAGCGGATCCTCGAACCCCCCGAATACGTGGTCCTCACCGATGCCGAGGCGCCGCGCCACTTCGAGCAGCAGCCGCGACGCGTTGCCGGCGGCGCCCGGATAATCGCGCGCTTCGTCCGCGACGAGCGCTGCGTCATGCCACATCGCTTTGCCATCCTTGCGCCAGAAGCAATTGAGCGACCAGCGCGGCAGCGGTTCGCCCGGGTACCATTTCCCCTGGCCGAAGTGCGTCAGGCCGTGAGGCGCGTAGCGCTCTTTGAGCCGTTTGTACAGCTGCGCGGCGAGGGTGCGTTTGTTCTCGCCGAGCGCCGCGGTGTTCCATTCGGGCGAGAGCGAATCCTCGCTCGACACGAACGTGGGCTCGCCGCCCATGGTCAGGCGCACATCGTCGGCCGCGAGATGCTGGTCCACCCGTTTGCCGAGGGCATCGATGGCCTGCCATTGGTCCTCGGTATACGGCTTAGTGACCCGCGGAGCCTCCCAGGTGCGCGCGACCTTCATCAGGTATTCGAACGTGGTCTCGCAGGCCTCGACGATGCCGGTGAGCGGCGCCGCTGATTGCGGCTCCGGCGTGCATGCGAGCGGAATGTGGCCTTCGCCCGTGAGCAGTCCCGAGGTCGCATCGAGGCCGATCCACCCGGCGCCGGGCAAATAGACTTCGCACCAGGCATGCAGATCGGTGAAGTCCTGGCTCGGGCCCGCGGGCCCCTCGAGCGGCTTCACGTCCGCGGTGAGCTGGATGAGGTAGCCTGAAACGAATCGAGCGGCGAATCCCAGATGGCGCAGGATTTGCACCAGGAGTTCCGCCGAATCGCGGCACGATCCGGAACGCTTCTCCAGCGTCTCCTCGGGTGATTGCACGCCCGGCTCCATTCGGATCACATACTTCACTTCGGCCGCGAGGCGGCGATTGAGCTCGACCAGGAAATCCACGGTGGCCTGCGGTTCGCGCGATATGCCGGCGAGAAACCTTGTCAGCTTGGGAGTTGCCGGTCCCGTGATTCGAAACGGCGCCAGCCCCTGCTCCTCCATCGGCTCGTAGCGGAAGGGAAATTTTTGCGCATAGTCCTCCAGGAAGAAATCGAATGGATTGAGCACGGCCATCTCCGCGACCAAATCCACCTCGATGCGCAGCTCCCGGGTCGGTTTTGGAAACACCACGCGCGCGAGGTAGTTCGACTGAGCGTCCTGCTGCCAGTTGATGAAGTGCTCGGCGGGCACGATCTTGAGCGAATAGGACAGGATGCGGGTGCGGCAATGCGGTGCGGGACGCAACCGGATGAGCTGCGGTCCGAGCACGACCTGGCGGTCATACCGGTAGTGCATGACGTGGTTGAGGGCAACGTGGATCGACATGCGTGGTCTCCGGAACCTTGAAAGTCAGCCTGACGCCGCGGCGGGCGGGCGGGCCACGCTCCAACCCCTCACATCGCCGAGCGCCCGCTGGTCGATGGTGTCGTGGATGAAGCGCAGCTTGCCGATCGCCGGCAGGGAGAGGACGAACGGGTAGCTGTCGGGCAGTCCCAGTCCGCGGCTCAGATTGTTCAGCACGTAGGTCAGCGACAGCCAGGACTCGATCATGGAGTCGAAGTCGCGCTCGCTCGGGTTCAAAGGGTCCGGCGGCGTCTGCATGCGCGGCTCATCGCTGCGCTTCGGCCGCAGGGCGAGTCCCGTGGCGCCGGCCGTCTCGACCGCGTCCACCATGTGCATGTAGTGGGCCCAGGATTCCGCCCAATCTTCCCAAGGGTGGGTGGTGGCATAGGCGCTGATGAAATTGCGCTCCCAGTGCGCCGGCGGACCCCCCCGATAGTGCCGTTGCAGCGCCGTCTGGTAGTCCGCGCGCTCATCGCCGAAGGTCGCGCGGAACGGCTCGAGCAACGGACCGCCGTCGATTAGCCGGTCCCAGAAATAATGGCCGATCTCGTGGCGAAAATGCCCCAAAAGGGTGCGGTACGGCTCCTTCTGCAGCGTGCGTTCCTTTTCGCGGTGCACATCGTCCGCTTCCGCGATATTGAGGGTGATCAAGCCATTGTCGTGGCCGGTCAGTATCCGCTTGGCATCGCCGTCGGAGTAATCCTCCAGGAACTCGAATGCGAGCCCCTGTGCGCCATCGACGCTTTTCGGGACCACCGGCAGGCCGAAACCCAGCAAGGTATAGAGCATGCGTCGCTTGGCGACCTCCAAGCGGAACCAAGCGACCGCATTGCGCTCGGACGACAGATCCGGAATCACCTGGTTGAGACGGCACGAACGGCAGAAATCACTGGGATCGTCGGCGCAAATCACCCAGTTGCAGACGCTCACGCCATCGTAGTTGGCGCACAATCGGTAGCCCAGTGTTTCCGCGCCCGGGATCTCCGCCCGCCAGAGTCCATCCGGGCTCTGGGTGAGCGCCGCCATGACTCCGCGGTCGGGCAGGAACGCGAGCGAGCGGTCGCAGTTCAGACAGCGTACATTCTCGAAGAAGACCAAATTCTGGCAATGAGTGCAGTGAAAGGTTTTCATGGGCGATCTCGTCGCGAGACCATCCATTGTCTTTGAAAGCGAGGCGAGCGTGGAGAAATCTCGCATATTTTTGCCGCGCGGCGACTTCCGTGTGACGCCTACGCCAGGAGTCTCGATAGTCCTACGCGGCTGGTTCTCTCGGGATGCCATAAAGGCCGAGGCTCGACGCAACACCGCGGCTAACCCTGGGCGCTTCGCATGAAAATTCGTTTTGGATACGAGTTGATATACACCTGTTCGCAGCCGCTGCCGATGATTCTCATGCTGCACGCCCACCACAGTCGAAGCGCCGACCTGTTGCGGGCCGACCGCTTGATCACCCATCCGCACGTGCCTCAGGACGTTTATGCCGACTCGTTCGGCAATACCTGCACCCGGATCGTCGTTCCGGCGGGAGGCATCCGCATCACGGCCGACGCCTTGATCCGCGACACGGGCCTTCCGGACCCCTTCTATCCGCATGCCCAGGAGCATCCGGTCGAGGTGCTGCCCCACGATGCATTGGTGTTCCTGCTGGGAAGCCGTTATTGCGAGACGGAGCGGCTCATGGACGAGGCGTGGCGCCTGTTCGGTCACCTCGAGCCGGGATGGCAGCGGGTGCAGGCCGTGTGCGACTTCGTGCACGGGCACATCGCCTTCGGCTATCCCTTCGCGCGGCCGACCAAGACGGCCTGGGAGGCGTACAGTGAGCGCCAGGGCGTGTGCCGCGATTATGCGCACCTCGCGATCACGCTGCTCCGCTGCCTCAACATTCCCGCGCGCTACTGTACCGGTTATCTTGGCGACATCGGCGTGCCTGTCACCGATGCGCCCATGGATTTCGCGGGTTGGCTCGAGGCCTACATCGGCGGCGCGTGGCACACCTTCGATCCCCGCAACAACCAGCGCCGCATCGGCCGGATATTGATCGCGCGCGGACGCGATGCGGCGGATGTCGCCATCAGCACGGCCTTCGGGCCGAACTTTCTTCAGGTGTTCCGGGTCTGGACCGACGAGGTCACTTCCGAAACGATGGGCTCGAGCATCGCATAGCCGCCGAAGGTGCGCAGCTCATCGCGACGCTTGGCGCTCATCCAAACGTGTGACACCGTGATCAGCACTCGGGCCACCACCGGCAGCGGCATCGGCCGCGCGTAGCGGGCCGCTTCCTCCGGATAATAATGGATCTCTTTGACATGCCAGCCGCGCTGATCGAAGAACGCAAACCAATCGCCGGGCGCGAATTTGAAGGGCGCATTCTGCATCGAGCGGCGCACGCCCCTGCGGCGCCGGAACGCCACGGCCGCCGGGGACAGATAATCCACGATCCAGAGGCGCGCGCGGCGCATGGAGCGCAGGTCGCCGGCGAGCGATGCGGCTTCGTCGTTGGCGAGATAAGGAATCACGCCTTCGGTCAGCACGAGAATTCCTTGCGAGCTCGCATCGACCCGGTGCAACAGCTTCTGCCGCTCGGCCACATCGGCGAGATCGATTCGCACACGCTCCACCCGGCAGGCAGCCGTGTCATCGCGGAGGATCCCCTCCTTGTAATCCATCACGTGCGGATAGTCGGCCTCGATCCAACGGAGTTCCGGCGGCAGCGCCATGCGATAGGGCCGTGCATCGAGGCCGGCGCCGAGGCACAACACCGTATCGATCCCCGAGCGAACGGCGGACATGATGTAATCGTCGATGATGCGGGTGCGCAATGCCACGGTCCAAGCGACGACGGCTGAGGTGGGCATGGCATCCGAGATGCGCCGGCCCCGCTCACCCGCAAGTCGGGCCGCGAACGGGTCGCGAAACAGCGCGTCGGGACGAGCGCTCTCGAGGGCGCGGTGATACGCGATCCAGAAGGCTGTGTCCGAGACGTCCTGGATCGGAGAATTCACGGCATTTCTGCACAAACTGGGTGCGTTCGTGTCTTGACGGGTGCCGCGGCGGGCGCGCTATATAGCTGGTGGGTTCGAGATTGCTCCCGGTAACGGAGGGTGGGACGCAGCAGCGGATTCCGGACCACCAGATTCCCTAACATCAACGGGTTGCTCAGATGCAACGGCTTCCCCAAATGCAACGGGCCCTTCAACCGCAACGGGTTCCCCAAACGCAAACGGTCCCTCAGGCGCACCAGGTTCCTCAAACGTCGCGTAGCTCCACCCAGGTGGGCGCGTGGTCGCTGGGCTTCTCCCACCCGCGTACCTCGCGCTCGACCCCGGCGGCGTGCAGGCGTGCCGCCGCCGGCGCATTCAGCAGCAAGTGGTCGATTCGAAGTCCCGCATCCCGTCCGTAGGCATTTCGAAAGAAATCCCAAAACGTATAAACCGTCCGGTCGGGATGCAGAAACCGAACCGCGTCCGTCCATCCTTGCTGGAGCAATTTCCCAAACGCCTGGCGTACCTCGACGCGGAACAGCGCGTCATCGACCCAGCGTTCCGGTTTGTACACGTCGCGCTCCGTGGGAATCACGTTGTAGTCTCCCGCGAGCACCACCGGCGAGTCGCTCGACACCAACGTGGCTGCGTGCGCCAGGAAGCGCGCGAGCCATCTGAGCTTGTACTCGAACTTGGGTCCCGGCGCCGGATTGCCGTTCGGCAGATACAGGCACCCGATGAGAAGCCCGTTCACGGTGGCTTCGATGTAGCGGCTGTGCTCATCCTCGGGGTCGCCCGGGAGCACCCGCCGAACTTCGACGGGTTCGGCGTTCCGGGTGAGGATCGCGACGCCGTTCCAGCTCTTCTGGCCGTGCCAGATCACGCCGTAATCCAATTGACGGATCTCGGCCTCCGGAAATTTATCCTGGGGCGCCTTGAGTTCCTGCAGACAAACGATGTCCGGACTGGTTTCTTGCAGCCAGCGCAGGAAGTTCGGGAGGCGGGCAGTGATGCCGTTGACGTTGTACGTGACGACGCGCATGCGTCCCATTGTAAACGCATCTATGTCTGAGCGACGCGACGGACCTGCTTGCCTCGCCGGGGGCTGGTCCCGCGTTCCCTGCTACTTCGTGTCGGCCGCAACCAGGGGTCCGGCATCCGAGCCGTCGAGGTGCTTCGTCACTTCTTCCTTGCAGGTCTTGGCGGCCTGGTTGTACGAGACGTACTTGTCGCTTGCCATGCGCTTTCGCATGCAGGTGATGACCTGGCTTGCAAACTGGCGCTTGGCGGAAATCGAATGCGCGGGATCGGCGGCAAGGGCGCTCGAGGTCCCAAGAACGGCGCCGGTGATTGCAACCACTAGAGGTAGTCGGTTCATGGTTTTTCTCGGCGTGATCAGGCGCGTTCGCCCAGGTGGCAGGAGTATGGGCGCTTCCCAACGCGCGGCTAGAATCCCGGGCCGCAACCCGCTGTCCGGTTTGCGCCGACAAAGGCAGCGGCGATGGGGCGGCGAGGTGCTGGGCCTGGCGAGGCGCTGGACGCTGGCGAGGCGCTGGACGCTGGCGAGGCGCTGCACCTGCCAGGTCGGCCGCTTGCTTGCGAAGGCCCGGTACGCGGGTTAGGCTCGAGCCAGACCATAACAATCGAGGGAGCGGCGCCGGCGCGGTCGGTCAGGGGGCAAGATCGCCGACCGGTTGCGCGTCGCTGAAGCAGCATGGGGAGCGAAATCGAAGTCAGTGACGCGTCCGGCGTGAGAGTGCGCGGCGGAGAACTCCTATCGGAATGCATGGCGACTTTCATCATTCTCGCGCTGGGTGATTCGGCGGCCGCGATGTACGTGCTCTACGATCCGAGCCCCTACGCCCAAGCCTATTGGGGCGTCTGCATCGCCTGGGGTCTGGCCGTCACGCTGGCGATCCATGTGACCGGGGCGGTGTCCGGCACGCACGCCAATCCCGCGGTGACGCTCGCGCTGGCGCTGTTCCGGGGATTCCCGCCCGCCAAAATATTGCCCTATGCCGCGGCTCAGGTGCTGGGTGCGTTTCTCGGGGCGGCCATGGTGTATCTGTTGTTCTCACCGGTGATCGATCACTACAACGCGCTGCATCATCTAAGCCGCAACCTGGACGGCGGCGCCGCAGGGGTGTTCTTCACGCATCCCGGTCTTGCCATCACGCCGCTCCATGCGTTCGGGGACGAGATCGTGCTCACCGGCATCCTGGTTCTCGGCATCTTCGCGATTACGGAGGAATTCAACACCTTGGCGCCGGCGGCCAACGCGGGCGCTCTGCTGATCGGCCTTCTAGTCGCGACCATCGGCGCATGCGCCGGGTATCTGGAGGCGTGGCCCATCAATCCGGCGCGTGATTTTGGACCGCGGCTGTTCTGCTTTTTCACCGGGTGGGGTGCGCAAGCCTTCCCCGCGCCCCAAAATTACTGGTGGGTGCCGATCGCCGGCCCGCTGCTCGGCGGCGTCGCCGGCGGAGCTCTCTACCAGGGGGCAATTCGGCCGTTTTTACCCGCTCGCCGGCAGGCGCGAGCGGACAATGGGGGGGCCAAGGCATGACTCGAGCTCAGCATATTCTCGCCATCGATCAAGGCACGACCTCGACGCGCAGCATCGTGTTCAGCGATCAGGCCAGGAGCATTGCCGTGGCGCAGCGCGAATTCAAGCAGCACTATCCCGCCGCCGGCTGGGTGGAGCACGACGCGGAGGACATCTGGCGCGACACGTTGGCGACTGCGCGTGAAGCGCTCGCTCGATCGAGCTTGGGCGCCCGCGGCGTGGCGGCGATCGGCATCACCAATCAACGCGAGACCGCGGTGGTCTGGGATCGCAGTAGCGGTGTGCCGATTCATCGGGCCATCGTCTGGCAGGACCGGCGCACGGCCGAGGTGTGTGCGAACTTGAAGCGCGACGGCGCAGAAAACCTGGTTCGGCAGAAGACCGGCTTGCTGCTCGACCCGTATTTCTCGGGCACCAAAGTCGCCTGGCTGCTCGACAATGTGCCGGGCGCGCGTGGCCGCGCCGAGCGCGGCGAGCTCGCTTTCGGCACCATCGACAGCTTCCTGCTGTGGCGCCTGACTGGCTGTCGAACGCACGCCACCGATGTGACCAATGCGTCGCGCACACTGTTGTTCGACATTCATCGTGAGCAATGGGACGACGAGCTGTTGCGGCTGATCCGCGTGCCGCGGGCGATGCTCCCGGAGGTCCGCGATTCGAGCGAGATCTATGGAAACACCGCGGAGGGTCTGTTCGAGCATCCGATCGCGATCGCCGGTATCGCGGGCGATCAACAGGCCGCGCTCGTGGGACAGGCATGCTTCGAGCCCGGCATGGTCAAATCGACCTACGGCACGGGTTGCTTCATGCTGCTCAACACCGGCGACACACCGGTGGAGTCGCGCAACCGCATGCTCACCACGCCGGCCTATCGCATCAAGGGCCATACCACTTACGCCATGGAGGGTTCGATCTTCGTCGCCGGCGCCGCGATCAAGTGGCTCCGCGACGGACTGCGCCTGGTGGAGAAGGCCTCCGAAACCGCCGCGCTCGCGCAGCAGGTGCCCGAGAATCACGGCGTCTACCTGGTCCCCGCGTTCGTCGGGCTCGGTGCCCCGCACTGGGATCCCAATGCTCGCGGGCTCATCTGCGGCCTGACGCTCGACTCCTCCGGCGCGCACCTCGCGCGCGCCGCGCTCGAATCGGTCGCCTATCAAACGCTCGACCTCGCTTCCGCCATGGCGAGGGACGGCGCCGTGCGGGCGGCGACCATCCGGGTCGACGGCGGCATGGCCTCCAATGATTGGTTCTGCCAGTTCCTGGCCGATGTGCTCGATGCAAACGTCGAGCGCCCGACCGAGCTCGAAACCACCGCCCTCGGCGCGGCCTTTCTGGCAGGACTCGCGACGGGCGTGTGGAAGGACATGGACGCCGTGTCGGCCACCTGGACGAGGGGCGCCGCGTTCGCGCCCAAGATGACGGCCGCGCGCCGCACGGAGGCGATCGCAGGATGGCAGGACGCGCTGCGGCGTACGCTCACCCAGTGACCGGCGCGCGCGCTGCGCACGCCGCGGGCGACCCGCGACACGGGGTCAAGCCTGCAAATGAGCGAGGCTTGCCTCGAGCGTCTCCAGGAATAAATCCGCTTCCGCGCGGCCGAACGGCAGCGGCGGACGTATCTTGAGCACGTTCGCGGCTGGGCCCGCCGCGCTGATGAGCACGCGGCGGCGCCGCAGCTCGTTGACGAGCTCGCCGGCAAAGCGGGTTGCAGGCGACAGGGTCGCCCGGTCGTCCACGAGTTCCACCCCGATGAAGAGACCGGCTCCACGCACGTCGCCGATCACCTCGAAGTTCTCTCCGAGAGCGGCGAGCCCGCGCCGCAAATAATGCCCGGTCTCTTGGGCGCGTTCGCGCAGCCGCTCCTCGCGGATGATCTCGAGCACGGCGCGCGCGGCCGCCATGGCCACCTGGCTTCCTCCGAATGTATTGAAGTAACGGCAGTGGCTGCCGAAGGGAGCGAGCACGTCGGGCTTCGCCACCATGGCGGCCACCGGATATCCATTGCCCATGGGCTTTCCCAGGGTCACGATATCCGGAACGAGGGAGTGGCGCTGAAATCCCCACATCGAGTCCCCTGTTCGCCCGAAACCAGGCTGAACTTCATCCGCGATGAACACGCCCCCGGCCCGCCGAACCGCGGCCACCGCGTCCTGCAGGAACCCCGGTGGATCGGCAAACACCCCGTCGCTCGAGAAAATGGTATCGACGATCAGGCCGGCGGGCTTGATGCCCTCGCGGCGCATTTGCCCGAGCGCCGCTTCGACGCCGGCAGCGAAATCTCGCCCGACTTGCGGGCCGCCGTCAGCGGCCGCTGCAGCGTGCACCACCGGGTTCGCCGCGGCGCCCGCGCTGCGGGGCGCGGGCACGACGCGCACGTGGGGACCCAGCACCAACCGCGTGCCGAGCGAGGGCGACATGGCGGCGATCGTGTCGGTGACCCCGTGGTAGGCGAGACGCGTGACGATAAACCCGGTGCCGCCGGTGAATTGCCGGGCCACCCGCACCGCCAGGTCGTTCGCCTCGCTGCCGGTGCAGGTGTACATCACCTGGCTGAGCTCACCGGGAAACGTCGCGAGCAGCATCTCGGAATAATCCAATATGCCGGAGTGCAGATAGCGGGTGTGCGTGTTGAGCTGACCCGCCTGGCGCGCGATCGCCTCCACCACCCGGGGATGACAATGACCGACCGACGGCACGTTGTTATACGCGTCGAGGTAGGCGGCACCTTCGGCGTCGTAGAGCCAAACCCCTTCGCCGCGAACGAAATGCACGGGGTGCTCGTAGAAGAGTCGATACGCGGGGCCGAGGACTCGTTGCCGACGGGCCAGCAGGGCCTGTTCGTTCTCCGGCAGCTCGCTCGCGCGGCTGGGATCGAACGCGTTGATCATGATGGGATACGAGCTCATGCTGTCACCTCCATGCATGCGTCGAGCAGCCGCTCGTGCGCGGCGGATTCGGGGAGCGAGGAGAGTTTCTGAAGTCCGGCGACGGCATGGTGCTGATTCCTCAGAATGTAGTCACGATTGTCCGGGTATCCGGACGCGCGCCAGTTGGTGATCAGGATGGTGATAGCGTGGCGCAACTCGATCAATTGGGGAAGTGCGGCGATTTCTGCGCTCTCCAGAGGCAGGCTCGAGTGATAAGCCGCCACGAATTCCGGGACGGTGCCGAGCGCACCCGGGCTTGCCGTCAACAAGTAGGCGGAGGCCACGGCAACTTCGTCGATCAACGGCGCGAGCACCATGTCGCCGAAGTCGATGATGCCGGTCAACTCGTCGGGGTTCGCCGGATCCACGAGGATATTGTGAGGATTCAAGTCGTTGTGGATGACCTGGCGGCGCAACCCACCGAGCTCGCGCGCCAAACCGCGCTCGAAGCGGTCGAGGGTGCGTTCACAGAGATCCCGGTCCGCCGCGGAGCGGGTATGCGTCAACAATTCGCGCGTGGAGAGCGCGTGCTGAATATCCCACAGAAATTCGTGGCCCGCGGCCGGGTGATGAAAGCTCGCGAGCGCAGCGTCCAGCTTTGCCGCCAGCAGGCCGAGTGCGCCGGCCTGAGCGGCGCTGCGGGGAAATCCGCTGAGCGGGGTGCCCGCAAGAAACGTGAACAACCGGGCCCGGCGCCGCCGCCCGTCGGAGCCCAGGACGCCGGTCTCGACATCGCCCGATAGCGAGGGCACCACGCGAGGCACCGGAAGCTCCGGCGCCACGCGCGCGAGGTGCTCGAGCGCCCGGGTCTGAAAGTCCACCAGCGCGGAGTCCTCCAGGACATGCGTGAGCTTGAAAAGCCACCGCGCGCCGTCGGCCAGCGTGATGAGGTAATTTTCGTCGCGCTCCGACGCGAGCTTCGCGAGTGTGCCCGCCAAGCCGTAGTGCGAGCGGATGAACCGCGACACCTCCTCGACCGACGAGGAGTGGCTCGGCGTCGACAACACGGAGGCGAGCATTGTTGCGGCGTCCGGCTATCGACGCTGGAAATCGAACAGATCGAACAGATCGCCGATGGCGGGCGTGTTGACCGGCACGTAGGGATTGGACGCCTCGGGCCTCGGGTTAGGCAAGTTGTCGCGGCTGCGCTGCGTGATCGGCGCCACGCCCCAGTTCCTCTCGATGAATTTCAGAATCGACACGTGATCCGTGTAGTCATGCGAGATGTGCCCCGCCTTCGTATAGGGCGACACCACGATGAGCGGAACGCGCGGCCCGTCCCCGAAGAAATCCAATGGCTGCACGTAGCCCGAGTCATAGTAGCCTCCGCCCTCGTCGAAAGTGATGAGGATCGCCGTGTCCTTCCAGAGCCTGGGATTCGCACGAATGGCATCCACAATTTTTTTGGAGAACCCCTCGAACAGATCCAGCTTGGAATCGGCCGGATGGCCGTCGACCAACCCGCTCGGCTTGACGAACGACACCGCGGGCAGCGTGCCGCGCGCGATATCCTGGTACAGGTCGATGGTGTCCTTCAGATGCGCCTGGCGGATCGCGGCGTGCGTCATGATGGACGTGTCGTACTGAAACGGATTGCACATGGGGCAGTACTCGTCGGTCTTCGCGCCGATCGCCTTGTAATTGAGCTGATAGGGATCGGTGAGGTAGTTGTTCCACTGATCGCCGTAGTACTTCCACGAGATTTGCCGCGCCAGGAGCGCATCTCCAATGCTGCGGGTCGAGGCGGGCGGCACGGTGAACACCGTGTTGTGCGCATTGCTGTCGGTGTAGGCGTTGCTGCCGTCGCCGAAATAACCCGGGTTGTAATTGTTGAGCAGGTAGTAATGGCCCGGCTCGCAGTTCGGGTCGACGGGCCGCGGCAGCGATTGCAGATACTTCACGATGGCGGAAACGCCCGGCTGCGAGAGGTCGGCGCAATCGGTGTACGAACCGCCGCCGAACGAGGGCTTGCCCGCGGAGCCGCCGCCGAAGCCATCCTCGACGTACCAGTTGTCGGTTCCCGGCGCAGGATTCGGGTTTTCGATCTCATCGACCTTGCCCTCGTTCCGGGTGCCGGCCGCGACGGTCACGCCGTGGGGAGGCACCCGCGGATGGCCCGCACCGTCGCTGTACCAGATGAGATCGCCGTGCCCGAGCACGATGTGATTCACGCCCGTGCCGCCGTTGACCGCCTGATGATAGTTGTCGCTCATCGCGAACCGGTCCGCCAACTCTTTGAAGTAGGGCACATCGCCGTGCTGAACGTTGTAGAAGCCGAGCGCTTCGGAGCCCTCGCCCGTGGTGGTCGCGTCCGGCGCAAACCGGGTGCTGAAATTCGGTTCCGGTTGCCGGCCGTTCGACCCGTGCCCCACGGTGACCGCCACCCACGCGAACAGCTGTTCGTCGCAGCCGGAAGGCCGGTCGGGCGTGGCATGGTCGACGTTGCAGTCGAGCTGCTGCCACATTTGATAAAAGCGATGCGCGGGACTTGCCGAATAGTCGTCGTAGGTAACTGTCTTGCCGTTGGTGAGCTGAAACGGGCCGGCCGGCAAGGAGTCCGCATGATCGATGCGCGTGTCCGCCGTCTTGGATGCAAGCCCGGTCCCGCCGGAAACGAGGTATCGATAGTAATCGTCCGGCAGTCCGTTCTCGGAATCCTTCGCGAGTTGCAAGTCGTTGCCCTCGATGAACGATTCCTTCGGGCCGCCCACCAGCGGCGCCGGCAGCACGTGGTCGGGGAACGGCCTTTTCGCGGGTCCCAGCAGGAAGGCATCCGCGGCAGGATCGGCCGCCATTTGCTGCTCGGCCTTCGCAAAGTTGGGTCCGGGAGCGCCGTCCGCGGTCACGATGCCCTGGGAGAGAAGATTCCAAACGCGCTCATCCGGCGCCGGCTGGTAGGTGGCGAACACGTGGTCGAAGCTGCGGTTCTCGCCGATGATCACCACCAGGTGCTTGATGGGTGTGCGGGTTTGGTCCGAAGGTGCGGCGCCCCATGAGGGATGCATCGGGACCAGAAAACATAACCCTGCGCACAGGCTGAGGGCCGTCCGCCGTATCGACCTCGAATGCATGCCGACAATCCCCTCGATCGGTTGAGTAGCCAGCTCAATCGTCTGGCGCGCCGTAGTGTACGGTCAAAACGCGACGCGGTGGGATGCCGGCGCGGCCGGCTCGATCTTCGCTCCGCGCTCGAGCAATAATTCCCGCAGGATGCTGCGATGGCAACGCGCCTCGTCCGCGCAATAACAACCCACCGAAAAGTCCGTCGAGTCGGACATCGCCGCGAGAAGATCGAGCGTGCGCGAGGCATCGGGCTCGTTCATTTCGGACCGGTACTTGCGCACGAAGCGGCGCCAGGCCGCGGCATCCCGCGCCGACCGCGCCGCATCCACCAGCGCACTGGTCGGCGACAGGATGGGAAGCCAGACATCGTAGAAGTCGCGCCGCGAAAACTCGCTTTTCGGCACCCCGCGCGGCGGCCGCCGCACGGTGCCGATGCGCAGCCCCTCGTGTGGGAGTCGCGGCGAGCCCAGGCGCACGATACGGACGGACATCCAGGCTCCCGCGGACCCGTCCGGCCTACGAGCCCACGGGAGTGAATCGGAGCGCCGCGCGCGCCTTCGCCTTGGCCGCCTCCTCTTCGCGGTTCTTGGCGGGCGCGTGCGTCTCGAGCGCGGCGAGGAGCGTGCGCGAGGCGCCGGCGACGTGCTCGACGGCCAGCGCGAAGGCCGCCTCGTTGGGCTTGGACGGTTTGCTGAAGCCGCAGATCTTGCGCACGAATTGGATCGAGGCGGCCTGGATTTCCGCCTCGGTGACCGGCGGCTCGAAGTTGAACAGCGTTCGGATGTTCCTGCACATGGTGCGCCCCGGGGCAACTGGCGATATCCGCCACCTTAGGGATGCCTGCCGCCTTGTCAAGATCGGCGCGGTGGCTGCGCGCCTAGGGTGAGGCGATTTTCAAACACCCGGACCGACATCGCCGGCCGTCTTGTAGGTGCGCAACGAAAGGCAGGTGACCACGTCGCGCACGGTCGGAAGCTTCAACAGCGTGTCGAGGGTCAGATCGGTGAGGTCCGCCACGTCCTTCACCGCCACCTCGAGGATCAGGTCGTATTCCCCGGTCACGGCGGCGCAGTGGATGATCCGATCATCGGCGCGCAGCACGTCGAGGAAGGCCTTGGCGTCGGCAGCGCCGCGTTGATCGAGGTTTACCAGCATGTAGGCGGACAATACCTTGCCGTAAGCGAGCGGATTGATCGTCGCCCGGTAGCCGACGATGGCGCCCGAGTCCTCGAGAGCCCGTACCCGCCGCAGGCATGCGGATTCCGACATCCGCACCCGGCGCGCGAGCTCGACGTTCGACAGCCGCCCGTCGCGGCTCAGCTCGCGCAGGATGCGGTGATCGGCGGCGCCCAGCTGCATGGCGGCTTGCTCCGATCTTGGAGTATTTTTTGGCATGTTCTGTCAGCATCGTGACAGAGAGCGGCTCAATACGGCAACTCTTGCCGGCGGTTTCGCCTTATCTTGTTGACGCAAGGAGATCCGACCATGAGCGCGCCCCATCCGGAGACGATATTGGAAAATCCGCTCGGCACCGACGGCTTCGAGTTCGTCGAGTACACTGCGCCCGACACCGCGCACCTCGGCCGGCTGTTCGAGGCGATGGGCTTTCAGCGCATCGCCCGGCACCGCTCCAAGGACGTGTCGCTATATCGTCAGGGCCACATCAATTTCATCGTCAACGCGGAACCGAACAGCCTCGCGCAGCGTTTCGCGCGCGAGCACGGGCCGAGCGCCTGTGCGATGGCGTTCCGGGTCAAGGACGCGGCCCGCGCACTCGCGCATGCCCTGGCGGCGGGCGCCAAGGAGGTCAAGGGCGCGGTGGGTCCGATGGAGCTCAATATCCCGGCGATCGAGGGCGTGGG
>Ga0182030_10014986_pt1 | contig 15235 bp, 13 predicted proteins | sample 812S3MmetaG_FD_121299 | JGI IMG/M metagenome (GOLD analysis project Ga0182030, IMG submission 121299) | Permafrost microbial communities from Stordalen Mire, Sweden - 812S3M metaG (Illumina Assembly) | ecosystem: Environmental > Terrestrial > Soil > Wetlands > Permafrost | place: Sweden... | reverse complement strand
CGGAACCCGCCGTCGTACATCGCGTACAGGATCCGGGTGTGCACCGGCTTGAGCCCGTCCCGCACGTCGGGCAGGGCACGGCCGACGATGACCGACATCGCGTAGTCGATGTAGCTGCGCTGCATCTCGTACTGGATGTCGACCGGCTCGGTACGGTCGTGCCCTTCCTGCGGCAGATCGGTAACTTCGGTCACTTTTCGCAATCCCTACTCAAGCGTTCGGAACAGCCGGCCCCTTTGAGGCCGGCCTGGTCAGATGTCCAGGAACCTGACGTCCTTGGCGTTGCGGGTGATGAACGAGCGGCGGGCCTCGACGTCCTCGCCCATCAGCACGCTGAACAGCTCGTCGGCCTGGGCCGCGTCGTCGAGGGTCACCTGGAGCAGCACCCGGTGCGCCGGGTCCATCGTGGTCTCCCACAGCTCGTTCGGGTTCATCTCGCCCAGGCCCTTGAACCGCTGCACGCCGTCCCGCGGCCGCGGGTCCTTCTTCCCGGCGGCGATGCCCGCCTCGACCACCCGGTCCCGCTCGGCGTCGGTGAAGACGTAGTCCGGGTCGTTGCCGCGCCCTTCCCACTTGATCTTGTAGAGCGGCGGCTGCGCCAGGTAGACGTACCCGGCTTCGACCAGCGGCTTCATGAACCGGAACAGCAGCGTGAGCAGCAGCGTGCGGATGTGCTGCCCGTCGACGTCGGCGTCCGCCATCAGGATGATCTTGTGGTACCTGAGCTTGGTGATGTCGAACTCGTCGTAGATGCCCGCGCCCAGCGCGGTGATCATCGCCTGGACCTCGTTGTTCTTCAGGACCCGGTCGATCCGTGACTTCTCGACATTGATGATCTTGCCCCGGATCGGCAGGATGGCCTGGAACTGGGGGTCCCGGCCGCCCTTGGCCGAGCCGCCGGCCGAGTCGCCCTCGACCACGTAGATCTCGGACTTGGCCGGGTCGGTGGACTGGCAGTCCGCCAGCTTGCCCGGCAGCGCGGTCGAGTCGAGCAGGGACTTGCGCCGGGTCAGGTCGCGGGCCTGGCGCGCGGCGATCCGGGCCCGGGACGCCTGGCTGGCCTTATTGATGATCTCCTTGGCCTCGCCCGGGTTCCGGTCGAACCAGTCCCGCAGGTGGTCGTTGCAGGCCTTCTGCACGAACGACTTCGCCTCGGTGTTGCCGAGCTTGGTCTTGGTCTGGCCCTCGAACTGAGGCTCGGCGAGCTTGACCGAGACGATCGCGGTCAGCCCCTCGCGGACATCCTCGCCGGTCAGGTTGTCGTCCTTTTCGCGCAGCAGCTTCTGCTCGCGCGCGTACCGGTTGACGATCGTGGTCAGCGCGGCGCGGAACCCCTCTTCGTGGGTACCGCCCTCGGCCGTGTTGATCGTGTTCGCGAAGGTATGCACCGACTCGGTGTAGGCGGCACTCCACTGCATCGCGATCTCGACCGAGATGCCGTCCCCGTCTTCCCCGAAGTCAATAACGGTGTTATGCACCGGCTCCTTCGAGGCATTGATGTGCCGAACGAAATCCGCGATTCCGCCCTCGTACATGTACTCCGCGACCCGGGGCTCATCCTCCGGGCGCAGGTCGGTGATGGTGATGGCCAGGTTCCTGTTGAGGAACGCCATCTCCTGCATGCGCCGGGACAGCGTCTCGAAGTCCCACTCGGTGCTCTCGAAGATCTGGTGGTCCGGCCAGAAGGTGATGGTGGTGCCGGTCTCGTCGCTAGCGGCGCCGCGGACGAGCGGGCTCGCCGGGTCGCCCCGCTGGTAGCTCTGGGACCAGACGTATCCGTCCTTGCGTACCTCCACATCGAGCCGCGCCGACAGCGCGTTCACCACCGACACGCCGACGCCGTGCAGGCCGCCGGACACGGCGTAGGACTGGCTGTCGAACTTGCCGCCCGCGTGCAGGGTCGTCATCACGACCTCGAGCGCCGGGCGGTGCTCCACCGGGTGCTCATCCACGGGAATGCCGCGGCCGTCGTCCCGGACCCGCACCCCGCCGTCGGCGAGCAGCTTCACGTCGATCGTGTCGCAGTACCCGGCGAGGGCCTCGTCTACGGCGTTGTCCACGACCTCGTAGACGAGGTGATGCAGACCGCGCTCGCCGGTCGAGCCAATGTACATTCCGGGCCGCTTGCGGACAGCCTCAAGCCCCTCGAGTACCGTGATCGAGCGTGCATCGTAGGACAAACCGAACTCCATCCTGCATTAGAAGCGCGCAGTCAGGCTCCCCACCTTCTCGCCATGCGTGCGCGTGTCTATTTTAGCTGCGAATACCTATTGCCATAGCCGTGTTGCCCCACGTGTCGCAGTGTCGCCCGCTAGCCGTAGGTATCACCTGGGCCCTTGCTGCCGGGGACCCGCCAGCCGCCGCGCTGCCGGGGCGGGGCAGGGCCGCGGACCTTGACCCGGCGGACCGACGCGTCGCCGAGTTCGTCGTTGAGCCGCCGGACGAGCACCGACGCGAGCAGCCGGACCTGAGTCGCCCAGGCGGTCGAGTCGGCCGTCACCGCGAGCTCGCCGTCGGCGAAGCTCTCGGGATGGGTATGCGCCGCGAGGTCCTGGCCGACGATCTCCGCCCAGCGGCCGAACACCGAGCCCATGGCCGCCTGCCGCTGCCAGCCGCGCGTGTCGAGCAGGCCGCCGATGGCGCTCAGCAGCGGCTGCGGATCCTCCCGCCGGGGACGCCCGCGGGCGGGCGCGCCGGATCCGGTCCCGCCGCCCCGCGGCGAAGGCGATCCCGGGCCGGGCGAGTCATCCTGGCCGGGCGCGAATAGGCCGGATCGTTCGGCATCATCGGTGTTACCCGGCTGGCGGCCGAAGCCGGCGGGCAGGTCGCCCCGGCCCCTCGCGTCCGCCTTGGCCTGGGCGAGCGCCTCAGCCGCCAGCCGCGCGCGGTCAGCTGGCACGGGAAACCACGCCCGCGCTGACGTTGAACCGCGCGCCGGTCAGCACGCCGGGGACATCGGCCGGCACCGCGGCCGTGATCAGCACCTGCTCACCGTCGGCGACCAGGGTGGCCAGCCGGTCCCTGCGCCCGGCGTCCAGCTCGGCGAACACGTCGTCCAGGAGCAGCACCGGATCCTCCCGTCCCTCCCTGAGCAGCGCGAAGCTGGCCAGGCGCAGGGCGAGGGCGAGCGACCAGGACTCCCCGTGGCTGGCGTAACCGCGCGCGGGCAGCCTGCCGATGGACAGCTCAAGCTCATCGCGGTGCGGGCCGACCAGGCAGACGCCCCGGTCGAGCTCGCTGGCCCGGACCCCGGCCAGGGCCTTGAGCATGACCGCCTCGAGGCCTGCTGCGTCGTCGGCAGGACCGCCGTCAGCCGGGCCGGCGTCACCTGGGCCCGGCGGACCGGACCCCGGCTCATCCGCGGCCGAGCAGCGGTACGACATGGCCGACGCCTGGCCGGCCGGGTCGCCGGACACCGCCTCGTACGCCGCGGCCACCTGCGGGCGCAGCGCGGCCACCAGGTGCATCCGGCCGGCCAGCAGCGGCGCGGCTGCCCGCGCTAGCTGACCGTCCCAGGCGTCGAGCGTCGCCGTCATCGCCTCGCGCGCCGCGCCGCGCAGGTGTCCCTTGGCCCCGGCCGATTTGAGCAGGGCCGTGCGCTGGCGCAGGACCCGTTCGTAGTCGGCGCGGACGCCGGCGTAACGCGGCGCGGTGGCGACGAGCAGCTCGTCGAGGAACCTGCGCCGCTCCCCGGGATCGCCCTTGACCAGGGCCAGGTCCTCGGGCGCGAACAACACCGTCCGCAGCGCGCCGAGGACGTCCCGCGGCCGCGGCATCGGCGCCCGGTTCAGCCTGACCCGGTTAGCGCGGCCCGGGTTGAGCTCGATCTCGACCAGCGCGCTGCCCTGGGCCCCGGTCACCGCCGCCCTGAGCACGGCCCGTTCGGCTCCGTACCGGACCAGCGGCGCGTCCGTGGCGACCCGGTGGCTGCCCAGCGTGGCCAGGTAGCCGATCGCCTCGACCAGATTCGTTTTGCCTTCCCCGTTCGGGCCGCTGAACGTGGTCACGCCGGGCCCGAGCTCGATGCTGAGCTCGGGGTAGGACCTGAAGTCGGTCAGCGCCAGGCGGGTGAGGTGCACGATCCGAGGGTAAGGCCGCGCGGGCCCTACCCGGTCGAGCGGATCGGCATGAGCACGTACCGGTAGTCGGGCTCGCGTTCGCTCTTGCCCGTGATGACGGCCGGCTTGGTCGGCGAGGTGAACGAGATCCTGGCCGTGTCCGAGTCGATCGCCCCGAGGCCGTCGAGCAGGTACTGCGGGTTGAAGGCGATCTGCAGATCCTCGCCGTCGAACGCGGCCTCGAGCACCTCGGTGGCCTGTGCCTCTTCCGACGCGCCTGCTTCGAGGACGAGCTGGCCCGAGCTGAAGGCCAGCCGCACCGGGGTGTTGCGCTCGGCGACCAGCGCGACCCGTTTCACCGCTTCGGCGAACGGGGCCGCCGGGAGCTCCGCGGTCGCGCTGAACTCGCTGGGCAGCAGCGCCTGGTACTTGGGGTATTCGCCGCTGAGCAGCCTGGTGGTGGTCTGCCGCCCGGCCCCGGCGAAGCCGATGAGGCTGTCGCCGCCGAGCGATACCGACACCTCGGCGCCCGAGGTCAGGGCGCGCGCCGTCTCGCCGAGCACGCGGGCGGGGACGAGCACAGCGGTATTCAGGTCCGGTCGCTCCGGGTTCCAGCGCAGCTCGCGGACGGCCAGCCGGTACCTGTCGGTGGCGACGAGGGTCAGCGTGTCGCCGGCGATCTCGATCCTGATGCCGGTCAGCGCAGGCAGGGTGTCGTCACGGCCGGCCGCGATCGCCACCTGGCTGATGGCCGAAGCCATCGCGTCACTGCCCACCGACCCGGCGAACGGCGGCATCTCGGGCAGCGTCGGGTATTCCTCTTCGGGCAGCAGGACCAGGGTGAAGGTCGCGCTGCCGCACTTGAGCGTGGCCCGGGTGCCGTCGGTAACCAGGTCGGCCGGGCGGGCTGGCAGCGACCTGACGATCTCGGCGAGGAGGCGCCCCGAGACGAGCACCGCGCCCTCTTCGTCGGTGATCACCGGGATGGTGGCCTGTGCCGAGACCTCGTAATCGAACGTCGAGAGGGTGAGTTCTGCCCCGGCGTGCAGGCGCATCCCGGCCAGCACGGGGGCGGTCGGGCGGGCCGGCAGGGCACGCGCGGTCCAGGCCACGGCTTCCGCCAGATGATCACGCTCAACCTGGAGCTTCACGGGAACTGCCTCCTGGGGTGGGTTCGCGGGGAAAGACGGGGTGGGTTCGCGGGGACGACGGGGGTGGGGTTCGCGGGAAGACGGAGTTTCCGTGTGCCTGGCGCGGGCATATTGCTGGAACCGCCCCGGGCACACAGGGCCTACTTGGTTTTTGTTCTTTCCTTATTTAGATAATCGTCATAGTCATAGGTGCCGTGGATACTGGGGACAACTCTTGTCTCCGCAGCTAGGCGGCTATTTTTCCGTACACAGAGCCGGTACCCCGCCGGGGGACGGCGCAGGCCAGCCTGTGGTCGGCGGGCGGTGCGGCTGCTGCTTGCCATTGGTTGTCCCCCGGTTATCCGAATGTCATCCACAGTGTTGTCCACAAACTGTGTGCATAGTGACGCGCGGCCGGATCAGCCCGTCCGGGCCTGCTGTTTGATGCGATTGGTGAGCTCGGTGACCTGGGTATAGATCGACCGGCGTTCGGCCATCAGGGACCGGATTTTCCGGTCCGCGTTGATGACGGTGGTGTGGTCGCGGCCGCCGAACTGCTGGCCGATCTTCGGCAGCGACAGGTCGGTGAGCTCACGGCACAGGTACATGGCGATGTGCCGGGCGGTGACCAGCACCCGCGACCTGGACGCGCCGCACAGGTCTTCGATGGAAAGCCCGAAGTAGGACGCCGTCTGGCCCATGATGGTCGCGATCGTGATCTGCGGTCCCTGGGCCTCGGGGATGAGGTCCTTGAGCACGATCTCGGCTAGCTGGAGATCGACCGACTGGCGGTTCAGGCTGGCGAACGCGGTCACCCGGATCAGCGCGCCCTCGAGTTCCCTGATGTTGGTGGAGATCCGGCTGGCGATGTACTCAAGCACCTCGGGCGGCGCGTTCAGGGCGTCCTGGATCGCCTTGCGGCGCAGGATGGCGATGCGGGTCTCCAGCTCGGGTGGCTGGACATCGGTCAGCAGCCCCCATTCGAACCGGCTGCGGAGCCTGTCCTCCAGCGTGACCAGCCGCTTGGGTGCGCGGTCGCTGGAGATGACGATCTGCTTACTGGCGTTGTGCAAGGTGTTGAAGGTGTGGAAAAACTCTTCCTGCGTGCCTTCCTTGTTCTCCAGGAACTGGATGTCGTCGACGAGGAGCACGTCGACATCGCGGTACCGGCGCCGGAAGCCGTCCTGCTTGCCGTCCCGGATCATGTTGATGAAGTCGTTGGTGAATTCCTCCGAGCTCACGTACCTGACCTTCAGACCGGAGTAGAGGGTCTGGGCGTAGTGCCCGATCGCGTGCAGCAGGTGGGTCTTGCCCAGCCCCGAGTCGCCGTAGACGAACAGCGGGTTGTAGGCCTTGGCGGGCGCCTCGGCGACCGCGACCGACGCCGCGTGGGCGAACCTGTTGCTCGACCCGATGACGAAGGTTTCGAAGGTGTACTTGGAGTTCAGCCTGGTACCGCCGAGCCGGGGACCAGAATCGGAAGCCGGCATCGTGCCGTGGCGGGCCTGATCCTGGGGCATCTGCTCGCGGGCCGTGCCGTCGCCAAGCGCGGCTGCCGGGGACGTCCGCCGCGGCCCGTGATCCGGGTCGGGATCCGCCGCCTCCTGGCGGCCCTGCGCTCGGGGCGCGGAAGGCTCGGCGGCGAGGTCGGCGGCGGGCGCGGCGGCCGGTATCAAGGCCTGCGGCGCCGGGTCGACCGTGACGGCGAGCTGGATATCGCGGCCGAGCTCCTGGGAGAGGGCCTGGGTGACCAGGGCCCGCAGCCGGGTCTCCAGCTGCTCCTTGACGAACTCGTTCGGGGTGGCGATCAGGGCCGTGTTCTCCACCAGCCCGAGCGGACGGGTCAGCTTCAGCCACGCACGCTGGTGCGGCTGGATCTGGAGGTCAGCCAGTCCATCGAGGGATCGTGCCCATACATCTGCCAGGTCTGAATCCGCCACCGGCGCTCCCCTCGAGTCCCCAACCGCCGCGAGCTGAGGGCTCACGATCCACAGATCTATCCACATGTTGTGCACGTGGCTTCCCCGCTGCACACCGTGATTGCGGCAGTTCGGGGAGAATAGCTTTCCACAGCCTAAGTCGCGACAGGGTGGTATGCCTGGCAAACGGCGGTGTTCCAGATGGTAGCCTGTGGGCAATCCGAGAACCGCACGCCTTGTGGAGCGTGCGCGTGGTCATGATCCCTTTATCTGGAGCCCCAGTTGAGTAAGCGCACGTTCCAGCCGAACAATCGGCGCCGGGCGAAGACCCATGGTTTCCGGCTGCGCATGCGCACCCGGGCCGGGCGGGCTGTCCTGGCGGCCCGCAGGCGCAAGGGCCGCGACCGGCTGAGTGCCTGATCCTGCCGTCCCCGTCCCGGATGCGGCACGGCGCCGAGTTCGCGCTGACCGTACGCACCGGGACTCGCGCGGGCAGGCCGACCGTCGTGGGCCACTTGCTGGTGCGGCCAGACGGTCTCCATGAGGGCGAACCGCCCAGGGTAGGATTTGTGGTCAGCCGGGCGGTTGGCCCGGCGGTGACCAGGAACCGGGTCAAGCGGCGGCTTCGTGAGCTGATGCGCGGGTACCTTCACTCGCTTCCTGGCGGTAGCCTTCTTGTGGTGCGTGCCAACGCTGCGGCCGCGCACGCAAGCCAGCCGGATCTCGCCGCGGATCTGGACTCGGTCATCAGTAGGTTGCTGCGGCGGCAGGTTGGGACGCGTGTCGGTAATGCCAGATAACGGCGCTGCTAACGGTCCGGCCCGCACCGCCACGGTGCCGGCCCGGCTGCTGATGCTTCCTATCGCGGGCTACCGGCGGTTCGTGAGCCCGCTGCTCGGGCCGCGCTGCCGGTTCGAGCCCTCGTGCAGTGCTTATGCGTACACCGCGCTTGCCGAGCATGGTGCGGCCCGCGGGCTCTGGCTCGCGGTGGCGCGCATCGCCCGATGCCATCCGTTTCATCCCGGCGGTTACGACCCGGTGCCGACCAGGAATCCTGCCAAGGTCGCAAGGAGCTAGCTGGTGAGTGCGCTCGACCCGCTGAATGTCGTGGTGGCATGGGTCATCATCCGGATCCACACCGCCCTCGGCCATCTCTTCGGTCCGAATACCGGGCTGGCCTGGGGCCTGTCCATCGTGATCCTCGTCGTTGCCATCCGGATCCTGCTCGTCCCGCTGTTTGTCAAGCAGGTGCACGCCCAGCGGAAGATGGCCCAGCACGCGCCGCACCTGCAGGAACTGCGGAAGAAGTACAAGGGCGACAAGCAGCGTCTCAACGAAGAGACGATGAAGTTCTACAAGGAAAACGGGGTCAACCCGCTGGCAGGCTGCCTGCCGATGATCCCGCAGATGATCGTCTTCTTCGCCCTGTTCAGCGTGCTGCGCGCCATCGCCGGGTGGAACGGGAAGACCTCGCTGCCCTACGGGCTGACCAAGCCGGTCGTGGAAAGCGCGCAGAAGGCGACCATCTTCGGCGTCCACCTGGGCGACAAGCTGCTGTTCTCGCACCAGCACGTACCGGTGCACGTGGCCATCGTTATCGCGTTGACCGTGGTGGTCAGCGCGAGTACGACGTTCATGACGGTCCGGCAGAGCGCCAAGCGCGGGCTGATGCAGACCAACGTGGACCCGGACAACCCGATGGCCCAGTCCCAGAAGTACATGATGTACGTCGTCCCGTTCTTCTCGCTGACCGGGTTGTACTGGCAGTACGGCCTGGTCCTGTACTGGGTGACGACGAACGTGTGGACGCTGGGCCAGCAGTACTTCATGTTCAGGAACTGGACCGTCGAGCCCGCAGGCGCTGCCGGGGCGACCGCGGCCGCGGGTACCACGCAGAGTTCCGCGCGTCCCGCCTCGGGCGCCGCGAAGACGGCCGCTGGCGGCGTGCGGACCGGATCGGCCACCCGGACCGGATCGGCCACCCGGACCGGATCGGCCACCCGGACTGGATCGGGCACCCGGACTGGATCCGGCAACGGGCGGACCGGATCGAGTGCGACTCAGGTCAAGGGGAGCGGGTCCCAGGCCGGCGGTGCGAGCACAGGCGCGGCCAACGGATCCGGCGCGCCGCGGACGGGATCTGCGGCCCGCGATGCCGCCGCCGCGGCGCCGGTTCCGGCCACCGGCCAGAGCGCCGGCGAAAAGCTCGGCGGGCTGCTGCGGCTGGGCAGGCAGAAGCAGGAGCCCGTGTCCGCGCCGGAGGTGCCCGCGGCTAGGGTAGTGCGGCAGCAGCCAGTAAAACAGGCGCGCAGCAAGCGATCGGGCAACAAGCGATGACGGCCGCGCAGAGCACAGTGGGAGGTCCGGTCGTGAGCCAGCAAGACGTCGATGTCACCGACGCGGATGAGGCGCTGGAGGAAGTCGAAGGTCTTGAAGACGCCGCTGGCCAGCTGAGCGATCTCGAACTCGAGGGCGATATCGCCGCGGACTACGTGGAGGGCCTGCTGGACATCGCGGACCTGGACGGCGACATCGACATGGATGTCGAGGGCGACCGGGCCATCGTGTCCGTGGTAGGTGCGACCCTGGACGAATTGATCGGCGACGACGGAGCGGTCCTTGAGGCGCTGCAGGAGCTGACCCGGCTGGCGGTGCACCGGCAGACCGGCACACGCGCGAGGCTGATGCTCGACATCGGTGGTTACCGCGCGCGACGGCGCTCGGAACTAGCCGACTACGGTCGGACGGTAGCCGAGGACGTCGAGCGGACGGGAGAGCCGAAGACCCTCGCCGCGATGTCGCCGTTCGAGCGGAAAATCGTGCACGACGCGGTAGCGGCGGCCGGCCAGCGCAGTGAGTCGGAGGGCGAGGAGCCTAACCGGCGTGTGGTGGTCTACCCGGCGCAGTGACCGCCCCGCCGGAGGGCGCGGCCGCGGTGTTCGGGTCCGCGCTGGAGGGTGCTCAGGTATTCGCCGGGATGCTGGCCACCCGCGGTGTCGAGCACGGGCTGATCGGTCCCCATGAGGTGCCGCGACTGTGGGACAGGCACCTGATGAACTGCGCGGTGGTGGCTGAGCTCATCGACAGGCAACCTGCCACGCTGGTGGATATCGGCTCGGGTGCGGGACTGCCCGGCATCGTGCTGGCGATGCTGCGCCCGGAGCTGACCGTCATCCTGCTCGAGCCGATGGAGCGGCGCTGCCGGTTCCTCGCCGACTGCGTGACCGAGCTGGGCCTGGCCAACGCGAGCGTGCTGCGCGTGCGGGCGCAGGACGCTGTGCTGCGAGCGGACATAGCCACGGCCCGGGCGGTGGCACCGCTGGACCGGCTCGCCGAGCTTGCGGTAGGCCTGGTACGGCCAGGGGGCATGGTGCTCGCGATCAAGGGGCAGACGGCGGCCGCGGAGCTGAAGAAGGCTCGGCCCGTGCTGAAGCGAATTGGTGCGCGCAGTGCCGAGGTTGTGCGGGCGGGGCAAGGTAAGGTCGTTCCTGCGGCTACTGTCGTGCGGTTCTTCGCTAGGTTAGGCAGGACATAAGTGGAGCTCAGCTACGACAAGCGGGGCGCAGAGTTGTCCAGCACGGCGCGATTGAGCGCGAAGGGTCTGGGCTGGCCGGAAGGATCGCTGATGAACCGGCCGCATGACATGACGCAGGCCGGCTCGAGGGCCGGGACCGGCGGTCTGGGCTGGCCGGATGGTTCGAGCCGAGAATCGAGAGGCGGTCAGGTGGACGAGGGCAGGTCTGCAGCCGGGGGCATTGAGATTCCCGGGGCCCGTGTGCCCCAGGGGGACGAAGCCCACAGCCCGGACCCCGCGCTGATACGCGGCACCAGGCCGGTGATCGTGCCGGAGATTCCACCGGACCTGGCGGACACTCCGATCGCGCGGGCCGCGGGCATTGCGGTGAACGTGCGCGGCAAGAGTGACCGTCCGCCGTGGCCGCGCCCGCCGCGCTGCCGGATCATGACGATCGCGAACCAGAAGGGCGGGGTCGGCAAGACGACCACGGCCGTGAACCTGGCGGCCAGCTTGGCCCAGCACGGCTCGCGCGTCCTGGTGGTGGACCTGGACCCGCAGGGCAACGCGTCGACGGCGCTGGATGTGCCGCACCACTCGGGCGTTCCCTCCGTCTACGACGTGCTGATCGATGAGCGTCCGCTGGCCGAGGTGGTCGGGCCGGCCGGAGAGATGCCCGGCCTGTACTGCGCACCCGCCACGATCGACCTCGCCGGAGCGGAGATCGAACTGGTCCCGGTGGTGGCGAGGGAGCTGCGGCTGGCCCGGGCCCTGCGCGCGTTCGACACGTCGAACCTCGACTATGTGCTCGTCGACTGTCCCCCCTCGCTGGGGCTGCTGACGCTGAACGCGCTGGTAGCTTGCGAGGAGGTCCTGCTCCCGATTCAGTGCGAGTATTACGCGCTCGAAGGCGTCCAGCAGCTGCTGAACACCGCGGAGCTGGTCCGGGTGAACTTCAATCCGGGATTGCATGTCTCCACCGTGCTGCTGACCATGTACGACGGCCGGACTCGCCTCGCCTCGGACGTGGCCGACGACGTGCGCGCGCACTTCGGCACCTCGGTGCTGAACACCATCATCCCGAGGAGCGTCCGGGTGTCGGAGGCGCCGAGCCGGGGGCAGTCGGTGATCACCTATGACCCCGCGTCGAGCGGTGCTCTGGCGTATACGGAAGCGGCGCACGAACTGGCCATGCAGTCGGCGACTGCTCGCCAGCACGGCTAGATCGGCGCGGTGAATCGGGAGGGGCAGTGGCTCAGCAAAGACGTGGTCTAGGACGGGGACTCGGTGCGCTTATCCCGGAGTCTCCGCTGCTCGCTGACGGCGATGCCGCACGCGATGGGGACCCGGGCCAGCCGGCGGCCGGGCCGGCTTCCCCGGCTGACACCGTCGAGGTCTTCGGTGCTCACTATAAGGAGATCGCGGTATCCGCGATCGCGCCGAACCCCCGGCAGCCAAGGCGGGTGTTCGACGAGGAGGCACTCGACGAACTCGCGGAGTCCATCCGGCAGGTCGGTCTCCTGCAGCCGGTGGTCGTTCGCGCCGCCGGGCCCGGCCGGTATGAGCTCATCATGGGCGAACGGAGGTGGCGTGCTGCTCAGCGTGCCGGGCTGACCGAGATCGGCGCCATCGTCAAGCAGACGCAAGATGACGACCTGCTCAGGGACGCCCTGATCGAGAACCTGCACCGCCAGCAACTCGACCCGCTGGAAGAGGCCGCGGCCTACCAGCAGCTCCTCGACGATTTCGGCGCGACCCACGAGGAACTCGCGCGCAAGATAGGCCGCTCTCGTCCGCACATCAGCAATACCCTCCGCCTGCTGAACCTGCCGCCAGCCGTCCAGAAACGCGTGGCGGCGGGTGTGCTCAGCGCAGGCCACGCCCGGGCTCTGCTCGGGGTGGAGAACCTTGACGCGCAGGAGCGCCTGGCGGGCCGGATCGTGGCTGAGGGCCTATCGGTCCGCGCGGTCGAGGAGATCGTCGCGATCGGCACCGGCGACTCGCCGCCGCGCCGGCCGGCCCGCAACACGGCCAGGCCGCCGACCGCTCCTGGCCTCCGCCACCTGGCCGACCGCCTCTCGGACCTATTCGAGACGCGGGTCAAGGTGGAACTAGGACAGCGCAAAGGGAAGATCGTTGTCGAGTTCGCGACGATCGATGACCTGGAGCGGATCGTGAAGGCGATGAGTCCCGAGGTATCCGAGCCGGAGTCCCCGGAGTAGCTCAGGCTTCCTGTTGTCCACCGTGATGTTTCACGGGAAACCTTACGGTCCCGGCCATCGTCAGGCGCCCGCCCGGATGTCGGTGAGAAACGCGTCTACGTCCGCTTCGGAGGTGTCGAAGGCGGCCATCCAGCGGACGACGGACTCCGCTTCGTCCCAGAGGTGGAAGAACCAGTCGTGTTGCAGGGCCGCGATGTGCCTGGGATCGAGGCGGGCGAAGACGGCGTTGGCCTGGACCGGGTGGACGATCTCGACGCCTGGCACGGTCGCGGCCCCGGCGGCGAGGCGGCGGGCCATGGCGTTGGCGTGAGCCGCGCCGGCGCGCCAGAGATCGTCGTGGAGCAGCGCGCCGAACTGCGCGGCCACGAAGCGCATCTTGGAGGTGAGCTGGGTCTGCTGCTTGCGCAGGTACGGCACGTCGGCGGCCAGGTCAGAGTGCATCACGATGAGGGCCTCCGCGCCGACCGCGCCATTCTTCGTGCCGCCGAAGCTGAGCACGTCCGCGCATTCCGCTAGTTCGGCCAGGGCGCAGTCAAGGTAGGCGGCCGCATTAGCCAGGCGGGCACCGTCGAGGTAGACGCGCAGGTCGCTGTCGTGACAGAAGTCGGCGATCTTCCGCAGCTCGGCGAGCGAATAGCAGGTGCCGACCTCGGTGGACTGAGTGACGGCCACCACGCCAGGCTGGGCGAGGTGGTCGTCACCGCGCCCGGCCAGCCGTCCGGCGATCAGCTCCGGGGTGAGCTTGCCGTCCGGGGCCGGGACGGTGAGGAGCTTGGTGCCGAGGAGTCGTTCGGGTGCGCCGCACTCGTCCGTATTGATGTGCGCGGACTCGGCGCAGATGACCGCCTCATGCCTGCGCAGCAGCACGCTGAGGCCAAGCACGTTGGCGCCGCTGCCGTTGAGGACCAGGAAGGCATCGTCGGCGCGGAATGTCTCGCGCAGTGCGGAGGTCACCCGCTCGGTCCACTCATCCGCGCCGTAAGCGACCGCGTCGCCCGAGTTGGCATCCATGATCGCGCGGAGCACCGCCGGGTGCGCACCTGCGTGGTTATCGCTGCCGAAGCTCTTGCGTGGTGTCATGGAGACGAGCCTAGGGGACCGATTCAGCCACCAGGCAGCCGCTCGGGGCTGGGGGAATCAAGCGCCACGCTAGGCGCCGCGAGCGGCCGCCAACTCGAGCAGGCTGACGCAGGTACTGCCGAACGTGTGGCCCGATGCCTCCAGTGCCAGGGGCAGGGTGCTCGTCTCCGTCATGCCCGGCGCGACATTGACCTCGAGGAAGTAGGCCGTGCCGGTGTCATCGACGATGAGATCGGTCCGGGACAGGTCACGCAGGCCCAGCGTCGTATGCGCGGTGATCGCGATCCTCGCTACCTCGCTCGCTACCTCGCTGGACAGCCGGGCCGGCACGTAGAACTCCGTCTTGCCCGCGGTGTACCTGGCCGAGTAGTCGTAACCGCCCTCGCCGGGGACAATCTCGACCGCGGGCAGCGCCTGCGGGCCGCTGCCGAGGTCTATCACCCCGACCGCGACTTCGGTGCCGGAGATGAACCGTTCGATGAGCGCGGTGTCTCCGTAGGCAAAGCAGCTCAGCACGGCGGCGGGCAGTTCGCCCGCCGTGTGGACCGATCCGGCCCCGAGGGCGGATCCGCCGCGGGAGGGCTTGACGTAAAGCGGCAAACCCAGCTTCGCGACGATGAGCTCGATGACCGCGCCGGCCCCGAGGTCGTGGAACGTCTCTCGCGGCAACGTCACCGATGGCGGCGTCGTCAGCCCGGCCGCCGCGACCAGGGCCTTAGCCGTCGGCTTGTCGAAGGCCATCTGGCAGGCGCTGGCCACCGAGCCGACGTACGGCACGCCGAACAGGCCGAGCACCTCCCTGATCGCGCCATCCTCGCCGCAGGCGCCGTGAATGGCGGGGAAGACGGCGCTGGGCGGGTCGGCCCGCAGGTGAGCCAGCAGGCCCGAGTCGGCGTCCGCGATCTCCGCGTCGATGCCCTCCTTGGCCAGGGCATCACGGACCCGTTGTCCGGAGTGCAGCGAGACTTCCCGCTCGGCCGACAGGCCACCAGCGAGGATGAGGACACGTTGGAGATCGCGCATGATTTTTAGATCTATCCTCAGCTAGGGCCGATTATCTGGTCGGGCTGATCATCTTGGAGCCGTCGCCGGACTCGGCGGGGCGAAGTCGTCACGCAGCTGGATCTCGTTCTCGATGACCGAGGCGAGGCGGCGGATTCCTTCGGCGATGCGGTCCGGGGCGGGGAAGGAGTAGCAGAGCCGGGCGTACTGACCGCCCGAGCCGTCGGCGTAAAAGCCTGTTCCCGGTACGTAGGCGACCCGCGAGGAGATCGCCCGCGGCAGCATGGCCTTGGCGTTGATCCCGTCGGGG
>Ga0182030_10014982_pt1 | contig 15236 bp, 15 predicted proteins | sample 812S3MmetaG_FD_121299 | JGI IMG/M metagenome (GOLD analysis project Ga0182030, IMG submission 121299) | Permafrost microbial communities from Stordalen Mire, Sweden - 812S3M metaG (Illumina Assembly) | ecosystem: Environmental > Terrestrial > Soil > Wetlands > Permafrost | place: Sweden... | reverse complement strand
GCGCTCGAGGAAATTCAAGCCTCGCTCTTCGCGCAAGCCAAAGGCTACCTGGAATCGCACACGATTGCGACGAGTGACCGCGCGGAGTTCTTCCGCTTGTTGGAGGAACGCGCGGGCATGATCGACATCGCGTGGTGCGAGCGGCCCGCGTGCGAAGCCGCTATTAAAGAAGCGTCGAGTGCGACATCGCGCAATCTGCGCCGGCCCGCCCGTAGCGCAACCTGCGTGGCGTGCGGCGAACCGGCAACGGCCCAGGCCTACTTTGCGCAAAGTTACTAGCGCCGCCGTCGCCATTGCGGCGGTCGCGGCAAGCCTCGGCGTTGCGCTGGCCGCGCCGGTGGACTACCGGGCGCAGGAGCGTGCCGCGGGCGGAGACCGGACCACGGCGCTGCGGGTCGCACACGCGCTCTTGGCGCGGCCGCTCGCTTTGCAACTCACCCGCGTGCGTTGCGAGCGGGCCGGAAGCGACAGCTTTTGCGGCTTGACCCTCTCGGGCGTGAAGTTTCACCGGCGCGTTGATACGGCGGCATTTACCGCTGAGGTCGGCGCGTTGGTGCGGGCTGCGTTCGCGGTAGATCCGGCGATTGCCGAGGTCGATCTGTGGGTGACCGTTCCGCTGGATGCGGGCAAGGGCGCGATCGTGAGCGGCGACTTCGCCCAACCGTCGTCGGCGACGGTTTTTGCGACAACCGTTCCGCGGGCGCTCGCCGGGCGGCCGGATGTGGCTGCAAATCTATTTTGGGATCCGAAATTCCGCGCCGAACTCGCGCACGGGTCGGACGGATGATTCGCGAGAGCGTGCTCCCCGGCGGCGTTCGGCTTCTGACCGAATTGATGCCGCACGTCCGCTCGGTAACGCTCGGCATCTTTGCCGAAGTCGGGTCGTCGGAAGAGCCGGCCGAACGGCGCGGGATCTCGCACTTACTCGAGCACATGCTCTTCAAGGGTACGGCGCGGCGTAGCGCGCGACGCATCGCCGAAGAGATGGATGTGGTCGGCGGCAACCTGAATGCCGCGACCGATAAGGAACTGACCGTCTTCTACGCGCACGTCATGGACAAGCATCTGCCGGTTGCGGTGGACGTGCTCTCCGATATGTTCTTGCACTCGCTGCTCGATGCCGATGAGCTGCGCAAAGAACGTGATGTCGTGCTCGAAGAGATCAAGATGTACGATGACTCGCCCGACGATGTCATCAACGATGCGTTCGCGCGGACGCTTTGGCGGGGCGCGAATTTGGGCGACCCGACGATCGGTTTTGCGAGTACCGTTGCCGCAATCGACCGCGAGGCGCTCGCGGCCTGGCACCGCGAGCGTTACGCCCCGGGTACGGTCCTGATAGCGGCGGCCGGCAATCTCGATCACGACGAACTCGCGACGCGGCTTGGCGGAGCCTTCGGCAGTTTCAGCGGCAGCGCCGTCGCGCCCATACCCGAGCAGCCGGTCTTTCACCCGGCGGTGCACGTGACGAACGACGATACGGAACAGGCGTATGTCATGCTGGGCATGCCGGGCCTTTCGATGCGTGACGAACGGCGCTACACGCTCTCAGTGCTTGACACGATTCTCGGCGGCGGGATGTCGAGCCGGCTCTTTCAGGAAGTGCGCGAAGAACGCGGCCTCGCCTACGAAGTTTCGTCGTTCCAGCAAGCCTATCGCAGCGCCGGGCTGTTCGGCGTCAGCGCGGGGACGTCGCCCGAGCGCGTTCAGGAATGCATCGATGTGATCGTCGATGAGATCGACCGGCTGGCCGACGGCGGCGTGACGGATGAAGAGGTGGCGCGAGCGCGCGAACACCTCAAAGGCAACATGACGCTCGCGCTCGAGAGCACGTCGAGCCGCATGTCGCGGCTCGCCCGCAATGCGATCGTACACGGCCGCCAGATCTCGGCCGAAGAGGTTGAGGACCGCTTCGACGCGGTCGATACTGCAACGGTGAACGAACTCGCGCGCGAGCTCTTCGCGACCGAGCGCGGCTTATGCGTGCTCGGCCCGCTCGGCCCCGACGCCGTCCGTCTGCGCCGTCCTAACGCGGTCTGATCGTGGACGTCATTCCGATGTGGTCGTGGCAGCTCATCGGCGCGCTGATCCTCAACGGATTCGTGCAGATGGCGGCGGTCGGTGCGTTTGCGGCTCGCATCGCCGGGGTTTCGACGAAACGCATAGCGATTTCGATCTCACTGTTCTCTCTGTTCGCGACCGCGAGCCGGCTCGCAAACCTGTTCTACGCACCGTTGCTCGGAGAGATCTCGGACCGCACCGGGAATATCGTCGCGGTCGCTCTCCACGCCGGATCCGCGGCGTTAGCGGCGCCGGCGGTATCGCAATTCGAATTACAGTTGCGGCTCATCGTCTTTGCCGGGACGCTCGGCACGCTCGTCGGCGCGATGTTTTTGCCGACCTTCGAGTATCTGTTCGTGCGCGGCATCAGCTCGTTCCAGCGACTGGATTCGGTCCCTAGCGCGCTCATGCGTTTGTTCGATCCGCATGTGATCGGCGACGTCGCGCACTCGTTCCGGTTTCCCCGGCCGTCGCATTGGGGCCAATACAAGCTCTCCAGCGTGCCGGTGAAGCTGCTGTTTTGGAATACGGTGCTGTACTCGGTCTATTCGATCGGAGTCGTGGCTGCCGTCTATGCGAGCGTACGCGAACCGGCCCTCGCCCGCACGGCGACTCTGCTTTCGGGCATCGTCAACGGGATCGGCACGGTGGCGTTTACGCTCTTCGTCGACCCCACCGCCGCGAATATCGTCGACTCAGCGGTACACGGCAAGCGGACCATCGAAGATGTGCGCTCAATGGTGTTCTGGCTGACGGTGACCATGGTACTCGGCACGCTGTTCTCGCAGGTGCTGCTCTATCCCGCGACGCTCGTGATCGACGTTGCGGCCCGGCTCGTTCACCGATAATGCGGAGGTTCGTGGTGCGCCGTTTTGCCCTAGCCGTTTTTGCAACGGCGTTGCTCGCGACGACCGGCTGCGCCTCGGGAATCTCGGGCTGGATCGTGCAGACGCGCAATCATCAGGGCGACGTGGCGCTCGAGCATGGAAATTCCGCCGACGCCTCGATTGCCTACCAGCTCGCACTGCGCGTCGATCCGGCGAACACCCACGCGCGAGCGGGCCTGGTCGGCGTGCAAGCGCGCATCGCGCAGGTCCTGTTCACCGCATCCAAGTTCGACGACGCGGTCAAAGCGCTTGATGTTGCGAACCGGTACGCGCCGGGCGACGCGCGGGTCGAAGCGCTGCGTTCGCAGGTGGAGCAGGCTGAGATCAAGCGCGACATCGTGGTTTCGAATTACCCGTCGTACCGCGAGACGGGCGCCGGATTGCGGCGTTCGTTTACCCAGCTGCGCTTGCAAGCGGACGAGATCGCCACAACGCTGCACCGCTTTGACTACACCTACGACAGCAGCGAGCTCTCGCAAGCCATCCGGCAGAGCTACGAACTCAATTCGCAAGTCACGCGTTTGACCGATCGGCTGCTCCAATACCGGCAACTCGTCGATTCCGGCGTCCCCGAAAGCAGCGATTCGGCAATCGCTCCCCCGGCCTCACTGCTGCCGCTGCCTTAAAATGACGATTCGTTAGTCCGGCCGCGGCCGGGGGAACAAGGGATCATGCGCGGCCGCTTCGAGTTCACGTTTCACACGATCGCTAAGGCGGACGCCCTTGGCGGCGACGTGGATCCGAGCCTAGCGCTCCTCGGTTCGCAAGGTTGGGAGATTCGCGGCGTCGCTACGCTAAGCAACGGTGCGCTCAGTGTTGCGCTACAACGCCCCTATGACGATGAGTGTTCGCTGCCCGACGCGCCTGCGCTCTCGGCACGCTTGGCCGAGCCGCTGACGGCGCCGACCCTCGAGCAACTCGAGCGCGAACCCTCACCGTAGCGGGCTAGCTGCCGGTGACGGTTGCGGCAATAGATGTTCGCGTTCGCGGCGCCGGAATTCTTGCCAGCGCGCTTCTGCGCCGGGTAGCGTTTTCGCGATATCGGTTTGGTAGACGGGCCATTTGGCGTTCGGATCGAGCAGCGGAAAGCGTTCGAGCCAGTGCGCGAGCTCGACGTTGCGCGCGAGTCGTTTGGGCTCGACCGCGATGAAGTAGCGCGCGCCTTTGCGGATCGCGCTCTGTTCGTCGAACGGTGTCCAGATATAGGGATCTTCCATCCAGCCTTTGCGGCGGATGTAATACATCAGCGAGGGGTCGTAGTGGCCGATTACGATCAGTGCGCCGGGATCGAGCGTTTTATCGAGCGCAATCGAGCGCGTGTAGACGTTGGCGCTCCAGACATAGTACGGCGCGATTTCGCGACGATCGACGTAGAGCGCGATCAGCCATAACACCGCGACGCCCGCAACCGCCGCCACGCGTGCGTTCGGCGTTGTGCCGAAGCGTTCGAGACCGCGTGCGATGAGATTGCCACCGACGAGCGCGCCCAGCGGTAGCAGCGGATAGAGGTAGTAGTCGACGCGCTCGACCGTTACGACGATGTAGGCGTAGATGAGACCGCCGGCGAGCCAACCCCAGAGGATGGCATCGGCTCTCGAGCGCAGGCGAATGCAGAAGCCGGCGACCAGCAGCAGTATGCCCGCCGGCCCGAGCATCGTTGTCGCGAGCATGCGCAGCGCTTTCACGAAGTCGATCGCCTTGCGTTCGAATCCGTGCATCGATGTGAATGCGCCTACGAACGACGGGATGATGTGCAGCCGCATGATGCCGCTGGCCCAGTGCCATTCGGCGTGCGCGGCGACGTACGGCCCGTAAAGCGCGAGCGGTACGAGCGACGCCGCGAGTACGACGATCGCTTGCCAACGGAAGCGCCCGACCAGCGTCGCGGCCGCCGGTATCAACGCCAGCAGCGCCACCTGTTTAGCGAGAAACGCAAGTGCGAGCAGCACGCACGCGATGAGACCGCCCCGCCACGATCGCGCGTCCTGGTCAACGATCCAACGCGACCACGCGTAGAGCGCGGCGACGAGGAAGAACACCATCGCGCCGTCGGGCTGGAACGTGCGCGAATAGTAGATGCTGCCGGGAAAGATCGCGTAGAGCGCCATTGCGGCAACGCCCGCCAACGGGTTCGCGAACAGCCAGCGGGCGAAGAAGCCGATGACGCCGATCGTCCCGACCCCGAACCCGATCGCGATCAGCCGGCCGAAGACTTCGTGCACGCCGAAGAGCTTGTAACCAATCGCCGCCAGAAAGGGCACGATCTGCAACTCGAGCTCGACGTAGTTCGGCGGGGCGCCGTTATATTCGGTTTGCGGGTAGAGAATGTTGAAATTCAGCTGCGCGAAGTTGCGCGCGATCGCGCCCGTGTCGCCTTGGCGCCAACCCGGATGATCGAGGAGCGGGTTATGGATGCCTTTGAGACGCAGCAGCAATCCGATGAGGGCGAACGCTATGACGCTCAGCCACCACCAGCGCCGCTCGCTCAAACGGCTGAACGAAACGTCCAATATTTGTTGACGAAGAAGTTGACGACGATGGCGCCGACGGTCGAGACGAACCAGGTCATGTGCCCGTGACCGAAAAGGCGACCCATGAACGGAACTGGCAATGGCGCAATCGCGGCCGACACGATCAAGCCCACGATGAGCGCCATGACGGAGACGGCCATAAACGACAGCCCCTCGCGTCCCACGTGGCCGGTCGAACGAAACGTCCACGTGCGGTTGAGGAAGTAATTCGAGACGCCACCGGACAGAAAGGCGATCGAGTAGATTACGTTATACGCCCCGGTCGCTTCGCGATTGGGCACGACACGTTGAAGTAGGGTGAAGACGATGAGGTTGACGACAAATCCCGATGCGCCGACGACCCCGAATTTCAAGAACTGACGCACGCCGCGCTTTTGCGTGAGGCGCCCCACGAGTGTGCTTTCGCTCAAGCGACCCAATACCAATCGGCGAACAAAACGGTGAACAATCCTAACAGCGGCAGCGAGAAGGCAACGATGATGTTGTGAACGGTCGGTTTCGCTCCCCAGAGACCAAAGAGCACGAACATCGGAAAGAGGACGAGCGCAAAACGCGGCATGCTCATCAGGCTCGACGTCGAGAGGGGCACCAGAATCGAGATCGCCATGTAGGCGATGTAGGATGGGCGCAGGCGCCGGAAGCCAAGCACGAGCACGGCCAGCATGAGCACCGTGAACGTCACCTCCAGCAACTGATCGGCCACCGTCTGCGGAGCGTAGTTGCCGGTGATCATGCGGATGGAGTGCTCGAAGCTCACCCACGGCGGCGCTAGATAGCGATCCCAGTGGGCTTGTACGTGCGAGAAGTAGAGCGGGTCGCCGCGCAGCACCCACAGATACGCCATATAGGATGCGAGCCCGAGCGGCATCAGCGCGATACCGATCAGCGGCTTGACGACCGTATCGACCGGCCACTTGAACCACTCGCCGCGCGACTCGTAGAGCGCGATGCCCCACTCGATGAGGAACGGCACGGCCATGAGGACGCCCTCGACCCGCGTTAACGCGGCGAGAAAGCCAAACACGCCGGCCAGCACCCAGCGCCGTCCACGGATGTAGTAGAACGACGCGACCGACAAACACAAGAACAGCGATTCGGTGTAGACGGCCGAGAAGAAGATCGCCGTCGGAAAGATCGACACGTAGAAGATCGAGCGATGCGCGACCTGGCGGTTGAACTCGTGTTCCACCAGCTTGTAGAGATAGAGTAGCGCAAAGAAACTAGCCGCGTTCGAGATGAACAAGCCCGCGAGCAAGTGGTTGCCGGTCAGTTTTCCACCGAACCAAATGAGCAGCGGGTACAGCGGAAAGAACGCGGGCTCCGTTCCGGAGTAACCCGTGGTCGCGATGCCGATGTAGTGTTCGGCATCCCAGCGTCCCCACACGGCAAGCAGCGGATTCTCGGATGCGGCGAAGTGGACGCCGGCGCGCTGTCCCACGATCACCGCGGCAAGTTCCGCAATGATGATGATCGGTACGCGGGTTACGACGAACGTCACCAGCACGTCGCGTACGGTTGCATTGAAGCGCGCCGCCACCAGCAATTTCGCAATGCAAAACAATGCCACCGTTAGCGCAATCGCCCGTCCTTGCGTACTCAGGCCTCCCGGCGATGCGAGAATCAGCCACAGCAAAATGAGCGCCGACCACGATGGCACGTCCCAGTGCAGCGCGGCGGCGTACGAGACGTCGGTCCGGTGGGCAAAGTAGCGCGCGTAGGCATCCCAGAGCCCGAGTGCGACCAGCGGGCCGATGACCAGTGCAAGCAGCAAGCTCGCCTCGAGGAGCAACGGACGGTGCGGGCCATGCGTGAGGTAGGCATACCAGGTGAAGAAGCCGCCGGTCAGGCCCGCGCACGCTACGGTAACGATGGCCGGCCATCCGGCGGCCTCGACGAGTTGGTTCCGCCGGGAACGCGCAGCGTTTCCCACATACGCGAGATTCACGGGCAATCGTCTTAGCGCGCCCTTGATGCCCCGCCTGCATGAGGAGGCTCGGCGGACGGGTAAGAGGCCGAGATGCAATCGCAAACCGTTCGTACGCCGGTCGATACACTGGACTTCGTCAAGGTCACCGAGGCTGCTGCCCTTGCCGCTTCGCGCTGGATGGGGCGCGGCGAGCGCGACATTGCAGACGGCGCCGCCGTTGAGGCCATGCGCGACACGCTCAATCAGATGGAGATCGACGGACGCATCGTCATCGGCGAAGGCGAACGCGACGAAGCCCCGATGCTTTTCATCGGCGAAGAACTTGGGCGCGGCGGGTTCGCGGTCGATATTGCGGTCGATCCGGTCGAGGGCACGAATCTCGTTGCCAACGGCTTGCCGAACGCGATCGCCGTCATGGCGCTCTCGGAGCGCGGCGGATTGTTGCACGCACCCGACTCCTACATGCAAAAACTTGCCGTCGGACCGAAGGCTGCCCCCTACGTGCACATCGATGCGCCGGTTGCGGAGAACCTCGAGGCCGTTGCTAACGCCCTCGAGCGGCCGATCAACGACGTCACGGTGGTCATTCTCGACCGGCCGCGGCACGCCGATCTGATCGCCGCCGTCCGGGCTGCCGGAGCGCGCATCAAGCTTATCTCGGACGGCGACGTCGATGCGGCGATTGCAACGGCGGTCGACGGCACCGGCATCCACGTCGCCATGGGCATCGGCGGCGCGCCTGAGGGCGTGCTGGCCGCAGCGGCACTCAAGTGCCTGGGCGGCGGCTTTCAGGGGCGGCTCAAGCCGCGCAGCGCCGAAGAGGCCGAACGCGCCAAAGCGATGGGGTTCGGCGACCTCGACCGGGTGCTGACGATGGACGACCTGTGTAAGGGCGAGAGCATCGTCTTCGTGGCCACCGGCGTCACCGACGGCGACCTCGTGCGCGGCGTGCGCTTCATGGGCAATCAAGCGCGCACGCATTCGATCCTGATCGAGGGTACGACCGGAACCGTCCGGTTCATCGAGAGTGTCCATCGTCTTGGGGCGAAACCGCACCGCCGTTCGTGAGCGGGACGGCCCCAAGGGAATAACGTGAATCAGCAGTTCGATCTGGTCGTCATCGGAGCCGGCTCCGGCGGGTACGCCGCCGCTCGCACCGCCCGCGAATTAGGGGCGACGGTGGCGTTGGTTGACCGCGGACCGTTGGGCGGTCTGTGCATCCTGCGCGGCTGCATGCCATCCAAGACGCTGATCGCCACGGGGGATGTTGCCCACGAGATCCGGCACGCGCACGAACTGGGCGTGCATTCGAGCGAGCCGTCCGTCGACTTTGCGGCCGTCATGGCGCGCAAGCGCGAGATCATCCAAGGCTTCACCGATTACCGGGTTGCCGGCATCGAGACGTTTCCCGTGTTTCACGGCGAGGCGTCGTTCGAGTCGCCGCACAAGCTGCGCGTCGGCGACGACGTGCTCGAAGGCAAGGCGTTCGTCATCGCAACCGGCAGCACGATCGTGCCGCCGATGTTTCCCGGCTTGGCTGAGACCGGCTACATCGAGAGCGACGATGCGCTGGAGCTTGAAGCACCGCCGAAGTCGCTGGTCATTCTTGGCGGCGGCTATGTCGGCAGTGAACTCGGACAGTTCTACGCTCGCATCGGCGTGCCGACAACGATCGTCATTCGCAGCAACCAGTTGCTCACCGACGAGGATACCGACGTCGGTGAAGGCTTGACGGAGTACTTCCGCCAGGAAGGCATTGCAGTCGAAACCGGTGCGCGCGTTTTGCGCGTCAGCCGGGGCGACGATGGCCTCAAAGTCGTGCACTACGTGCAGGACGGCGCCGAAAAGACCGTATCTGCGCACGAGATTTTCTACGCGCTCGGCCGCATTCCGACCATCGCCGGATTGAATCTCGAAGCGGCAGGCGTGACATATCATGCGGTAACCGGCATCGTGATCGACGAAACGATGCGGACCTCGCAGGAACACATCTTCGCGGTCGGCGACGTCACCGGCCGGTTTGCTCTCGTGCACATCGCCATTCAGCAAGGCGAACTTGCGGCACGCAACGCCTTTCACAGGGGCAAAGAACACGTCGACTATAGTCTCTCGAAGACGCATACCGTGTTCACCGATCCGCAGGTCGCCGTCGTCGGCGAGACGGAGAAAGAACTGCAACGCGCCGGAACATCGTATATCGTTGCCAGCTACCCGTTCAACGATCACGGCAAAGCGGTTTCGATCGGCAAGACCAAGGGCTTCGTGAAAATGATGGCCGATCCGAACGACGGCCGGATTCTCGGCGCCGCGATCCTCGGTCCGGGCGGCTCCGACCTCATTCATGAAATGATCGTCGCGCTGTACTATCGCTCGACCGTGTTCGATTTCGTGAAGATCCCGCATCTGCATCCAACCCTGGCGGAGATCTGGACCTACCCAGCCGAGGAATTAGTGGAGAAAATCATCGCGGAGCGGCCGCTCGCAGTCGCGCGATGAGTTTTGATGTTGCGCTCGTCCAATTCAAGCCGCGAAAAGGCGATATCGTGGCGAATCTCGCGACGCTGCGAGGCATCTTCGCGCAGCTGATCGCCGGACCGGCCGTGTTGCCGCAGCTCATCGTGCTGCCGGAAGCGGCAATGACCGGCTACTTTCTTGAAGGCGGGGTCTACGAATTGTCGTACTCCGCGGACGACTTTGCGGCGAAGCTTGATGTTGAATGGCGCGCGGCGGGCGGCATCGCGGCGGTCGACATCGTCTGCGGATTCTACGAGAATCGTAACGGCACGTATCACAACAGCGCGCTTTACGCGACCATCGGTGGCGGCGTCCCGCGCGTCGTGCACGTGCATCGTAAAATGTTCTTGCCGACCTACGGCGTGTTCGACGAGGAACGGTTCCTCTCGCGGGGCCGGCACCTGGGCGTTTTCCCGACCCCGCTCGGAGCCGCGGCGATTCTCATTTGCGAGGATGCCTGGCATTCGATCATGCCGACCATCGCTGCGCTGAAGGGTGCGCGCATGATCATCATTCCGAGCGCATCGCCCGGACGCGGGCTGGCGGGATCGGGGATGCTCGAGAGTGTCGAGCGCTGGCGCGAGACGACGGGGTTGATGGCAAGCGAGCATGGTGTGTACGTGCTCTACGCGGGCCTGACCGGATTCGAAGGCGGAAAAGGCATGTCGGGCAGTTCGTGCATCGTTTCGCCGCGCGGCGAATTGCTCGAATCACTTGATGAGTTGACGGTCGCGATCCTGCGCGCGTCACTCGATGGTGCCGAGGTCGACTTGGCGCGCGCGACGCTGCCGCTGCTCGGCGATCTCTCAGCCGTTTTGCCCGATCTCTGGTATGACGAGGAGCTGCCGCTCCCGCGCTCGGTGGCGAACGATGCTGCCGGTCGTTGAGGCACCGCTGCATCGAATCGATGCGACGCTCGCGATCGATGCGCCGCTCACCGAGCGCTGGCTCGTCGCGTTTTTGCGCGATGAGCTGATCGAACGCCGGCGTATTACCAAAGCTGTGCTCGGCTTGAGCGGCGGCATCGATTCGGCGGTTGTCGCGTATCTGTGCGCGCGAGCGCTCGGCGCCGAAAACGTGCATGCGATCCGGATGCCGTACCGGACATCCAGCGCCGATTCGCTCGGCGATGCGCAGCGCGTCGTCGACGCACTCGGGATCAACGTCGAGACGATCGAGATCACCGATGCGGTCGAAGGTTATCTGCGTGCGGCCGGCGATCCCGACCCGCGCCGGCGTGGCAATGTGATGGCGCGCATGCGCATGCTCGTTCTTTTCGATCAATCCGCGCGCCTGAACGCGTTACCGATCGGCACGGGCAACAAGACGGAACGGTTGATGGGCTATTTCACCTGGCATGCCGACGACACGCCGCCGCTTAACCCGATCGGAGATCTCTATAAAACGCAGGTCTGGGCGCTCGCGCGCCATCTCGGCGTTCCGGTGCAGATCATCGACAAGCCGCCAAGCGCGGACCTCGAAGCCAATCAAACCGACGAATCGGATCTCGGCGTAACGTATCTGACCGCCGACCGCATCCTCTCCCAGATTCTTTCCGGCTATCGCGACGAACAGATCGCGGCGGCCGGATTCGATCTGCGCGAAATCGCACTCGTGCGGCGCCGCGTTGAGGGAACGCACTGGAAGCGGCATCTGCCGACGACGGCGCTGGTTTCAGGGACGGCCATCAACGAGTTCTACTTGCGGCCCGTCGACTACTAAGCGCGATGAAGCTCGCGCCCGAGGTGCTCCCGCCGGCGTTCTATCCGGTGGGTATCAATCTCGCCGGCCGGCGTTGCATCGTGATCGGAGCGCCCGACGACAAGGAAGCACTGGAGAAAACGCGCGACCTGCGCGAGGCCGGCGCGGATGTCATGTGGTTGCACGATGCGAGTGCGGTGAGCGAAGCGGACGTGGCCGGAGCGTACTTCGTCATCTCGACGCCGCAAGATGCGACGCTTTCGGCACGGTTGCGCGAGCTGGCTGAGCGGCACCGGTTCCTCTTGTGTACGATCGATCAGCCGGCATACGGCTTCGTAGCGATGCAAGCGCAGGTAAAGTCGGGGGCGACGCGCATCGCGATTTCGACCGGCGGCATCTCCCCCCGCGTCGGCGGGATTCTGCGCGCCGGACTTCAGGCAGCGCTCGACTCGGCGTTCGCACGGTTTCTCGCGTGCTTGGCGCATCAGCGCCGGCTCAACCGCGCGCGCAATGCGGACGATCCGGCCGCGCGGCGTGAGACGATGATGTCTGCAGCCGACGGCTTTGAGGTTCACGTGCAGGTAACGTACCCCCAGTGGTTTCTCGACGAACTCGCCGCTTCGCGTCCACAGGTCGTCGAGCCGAAGGACGGCGACTGATGGCATCGGTTGAGATCGTTACCATCGGCACCGAGATTCTGCTCGGACAACTGCTCGACACGAACTCGGTGCACATCGCCCACGCGCTCGCCGATCATGGCGTCGACGTTTACGCTAAGCACTCGGTCGGCGATAATACCGAACGACTCGCGGTGATGCTCGCCGACGCGTTGGAGCGTGCCGACGGGGTCATCACGACCGGCGGCCTCGGCCCAACGGTTGACGATCTGACGAAAGACGCGGTCGCAACCGCCGTTGCCGATAGGCTCGTGCTACACGAACCCTCGCTCCGCGCGCTCGAAGAGCGTTTCCTCAAATTTAACCGGCCGATGAGCGAGAACAACCGCCGGCAAGCGATTCTGCCGTCGCGCGCGCATGTAATGCCGAATCCGAACGGCACGGCGCCCGGCTTCATCGCGTTACGGCCCGACGGCAAGTTCGTCGCCTGCATGCCGGGCGTACCGCGCGAGATGAAGCCGATGCTCACCGACGAGCTCATCCCGTGGCTTGTCCAGCGCTTTACGCTCAGAAGCGCGATCTACACCAAGACCTTGCACACGATCGGCATCGGCGAGTCTGAACTCGACCGCCGCGTTGAAGATCTCTTCCGCGCGCTCGAAAACCCGAAGATCGCGATGCTCGCCCACGGCGGCCGCGTCGACGTCAAGGTGATGGCGAAAGCCGAGAGCCAAGCCGCCGCCGACGCGATGATCGCCCCGGTCGCGCAGCAGCTACGCGAACGGATCGGCGCGGGCTACTACGGTGACGACGAAACGACGGCGGGCGGCGCGATCGTGAGCGAATTGGTGCGCCGCGGAAAAACGCTCGGCGTTGCCGAGTCCGTCACCGGGGGCGCGGTTGCCGATAGTATCGTCGAGATTGCGGGAGCCTCCCGCGCATTTCTCGGCGGCATCGTGGCCTACGACAACGCCGTGAAGCGGTCGCTGCTCGGCGTGCGCGCCGAGACATTAGCCCAATGCGGTGCGGTCAGCGAAGAAACGGCCATCGAAATGGCTCACGGCGCCCGCAAGGCGTTGAACGTCGACTTCGCACTAGCGACGACCGGCATCGCCGGCCCGGACGGCGGCAGTGAGGAGAAACCTGTCGGCCTCGTGTGGTTCGCTCTCGTCGATGACACCGGCGTCGTCACCACCCAGCGCAGCACATTCCCCGGTCAACGCACGGATGTGCGTGACCGTGCCGCAATGACCGCGCTAAGCCTTATCTGGCGACGTCTCGAGCGGCCCCGTTCGGGGTGACAGAGGGTTCGGTTAGGCTTCGTATCCGATTGCTTTGAGGACGCGTTGGGCGGCGAGGCCGTCGGCGAAAGTTGGGCAGTTGCCGCCGCCGGTCGCGATGCGTTCGGCGAAGTCGTCAAGGAGTGCCATGAAGTGCGGTACGCTATAGAAGACGTTCGCGTACTTGCCGTATTTTAGGGGCTTGAGTTCGTACTCGCTCGACTCGTCGCCATCGACCACGAAGAGGTTGAGTTCGGTGAGTGCGGGGCCGCTCGCGACGGCGGTACGGCCTTCGGCGTGTACGGCAATCGTCGATTGATCGATCGACATCGTGCCGTCGACCGTCATGCGCAGCGCGACGCCGTCGCCGACATCGGCTAACGCGTAGCAGCCGTCGGAGACGTTGCTCGGATACGTCGAGCCGTCGGGAGCGGTGCGAACCGGATTTGCGGTGCGCAGAAAACCGCTCGCCGTTAGCACGGGCCGTCCGCCGAGCCACAGTGCGAGGTCGACGATGTGCGGCATGAACGCGTTGGCGAGGCCGCCGCCTTTGGTTTTGTCGTACCACCACGACGACGGCGGACGAGCGTTCTCGGCGCGCATGTCGGTGCCGAAGCGGCTCACTTCGATCTGACGCAGCTTCGGCATGTGACCGTTGACGATCAGTTCTTTGAGCGCTTGAAGCGCCGGGCCGTAGCGATACTCAAAGGCGATCGCATCGGCGACGCCGGCCTTTTCAACGGCTGCCGTCATTTCCTCAGCCTCGGCGAGGCGAATGCCGACCGGCTTTTCGCAGAGCACGTGCTTGCCGGCGGCGACCGCAGTCAGCACCGCGCGATGATGTTCGAACGGCGGCGAGGCGATCGAGATGACGTCGATCTCCGAACCCATCGCCGCGAGCATCGCGTCGAGCGAGTCGAAAGCGTGCGGGATCTTACGCTCGTCGGCGACTTTGCGCGCGTTGTTCGGCGAGGCGATGGCAACCGGTTCGAATTGCGGATGGAGCGTGTACGCCGGGGCGTGCACTCTGCCGCCGAAGCCACTGCCGACGATGCCGACGCGATAGGTCATTGAGTCTCCTCGATGGTTTGGTCGAGCAGCGCGATCGCGCGCTCGAGCAGATCGTCTTCGCTGTTTAAGGGTGGGGCGAGCGTGATCGACGTGCCGTCGACGCCGGATTGCAACAGGATCAACCCGCGCTGCAACCCCGCACGAACAACGCGGTTGGCCGCGCCGGCATCGGTGAACTCGATCGCCCAGAGCATTCCGATCCCGCGTACGTCGGTGACGGTTGCGTGGCGGCGCAATGGCGCGAGCCGTTCGCGCAGCCAAGGATCGCGCTGCGCGACGCCCGCGACGATGCCCGCGCGCTCGAACTCATCGAGCACGGCGAGCGCCGCCGCACACGCGAGCGGATTGCCCAAAAACGTTGCCGTGTGGAGCGCTTCGCCTTCGCTGCGCGGCCACGCATCGATGACGGCGGGCCGGCCGATGGCCGCCGAAAAGGGAACGCCGCCGGCGATCGCTTTGCCGATGCAAAGGATGTCCGGCACGACGTTCTCGCGCTCGCAGGCGAACATCGTGCCGGTGCGGCCGTAGCCGGTGTAGATCTCATCGAGAATCATCACGCAGCGGAACTCATCGCACAACGCGCGGATGCCGCGCAAGAAGCCCGCCGGCGGCACGATCACGCCGGCGCGTCCTTGGATCGGCTCGAG
>Ga0182030_10014981_pt1 | contig 15237 bp, 19 predicted proteins | sample 812S3MmetaG_FD_121299 | JGI IMG/M metagenome (GOLD analysis project Ga0182030, IMG submission 121299) | Permafrost microbial communities from Stordalen Mire, Sweden - 812S3M metaG (Illumina Assembly) | ecosystem: Environmental > Terrestrial > Soil > Wetlands > Permafrost | place: Sweden... | reverse complement strand
CTGCTGCTGGTTGGTGTTCTTACCTTTTCCCCTGCAAGTGTTAGCTAGATGTCCGGCTCTGCCACAATTGCTGCATTGGATGAACTGAGACCCGTTCGTGTAATCATCTTTACGCACTGTTTGTTGGCATTCGTGAGCGAAATGACCTAGATTTCCGCATACAGAGCACAGAAATTGCTGATTCGAATTAGCGTTCGAGTTATTCCTATTTCCGTTTCCGCTTCTGCAATTTTGAGCTAAATGGCCCAGCTTTTTGCAGTTGGTGCAGACTGGTTTTTGGGTTGAATTGCTGTTCGAATTGTTTCGGTTGTTGTTGTTTTGATTTCCGTTTGTCTGGTTCTTTTGATTATAGAAACATTTGTCTTCTGTATGTCCAGTTTTCTTGCATATTGGGCATTGTTGTTGTCCTCCATTCGCCTGCGAATTTGGGGACTTTTGTCCTTGGTACCTGTTACCTTTTTGGTGGCGTCCTGCCATTTGATGATGATTGAGTAAGAATAGAGAGAATTTTCGATGTTGAATAATGATACAGTGAGGTAATGAAGTTTGCAGATTGAGGAGAGAAGGTTAAGTAAATGTATTAAGTATGAGGAATAAATCGGAAGAATAGACAATGCTGTTATTTTATACAAAGAGGAAACATTGTTTGAATTAAATCCCTTACTTGATGAAAGGAGTCTTTATTACTATCAAGAGCAAAGAAAAATAGCTCAAAGGTACAACAATGGTCTATTGTGAAAGCAACAATGCTTCTTTGCAAGCAAAGAATTTCCTCGATAGTTCAATGAGCTTATGAAGGAGGCTACCATAGTTATTGTGGAATTGATCCATTCCAAAGTACCATTATCTCCGCCTCGATGTTTATAGACACAATTATTTATTCAACCAGATGTCATTGCTATCCGACCTCACATTCCTGATTTTGTACCGCACGCAGCCTTAGCTGGAACACCCCACATTCAGACATATATCCGGGTCACAGCCATCTCGGTCACAGCAGACGCACACATAGGAGAATCATGCTGAAATTTCGGCTTGTATTGCTGTGTCGGAGTTGTCTGATTGTTTCTGTTCTTTTGTTGACCTCCCTGGTAGTCATTGAAGTAATGGTAGTGATACTCGATATGGTCGAATTTCTGGAATGGCGGATTTTGGAGGTTGCCACCAGTGTTATCGTCCAACCCTGGGTTAGGGCGTCCATTAAAGCCTCCATTGAATCTTTGACGAGAACCATGATCGAAGATCTAGTAGAAATTGAAATTTTGACTAGAATCTTGATGGCGCCGTTTGGATCCTCGATGTCGTCAATTGTAACCTCGACGGCCACGATTGCGATCTCGATTGGAGTCTGGAGCGGAGTCTTGACTGGCACCTGGGCTGAAAGACATGATCGGATCCGTGGAGCTGATTCTTGGATCTTGGTGTCTGAAGAGGATAATCAGCAAGTATTTTTTTAAGCAATTGCTGCTGAAAATAGGTGACAAATGGGGTGTATATATAATTCTGAACAGGCCGAGCCCATCGAGCCATGTTCAGAAGCTGCGGGATTGATCCATATGTTCGAAGCACCAGATACCTGCGTGCTTCCTGACATCATTTGACAACGACAAACGTTGCCAATTCTAGAAAAACTGAAATATGCACTGCAGCTAGACAAAGACAATTCGCGACTAGAAAGGCCCGGAACAAAGAGAATATCCTTTATGACTCAAGAAAAGATCTCACAAGGAAAAGAAGCAAATCTTGTCACACATAAAGGACTTCCTAGACTAGATCGGAGGATTCAAACCGTCTTAAAGACCATTGTGAAGAGCCATTGTGCGATACCCTATTCTCTTTCAAAGAAGAGTGAACAATCCCCCATTGTTAAATCCGCTTTCGAACACACATATTCGAATGCATAAATAAACTCGTCTCTCCACCTTAATCTTCCTTCCCCAGCCTCTTCAACTTCACAGTTCCAGAATATACAGCAAGCAAGTCTTCATATAATCTCGATTCATCACCCAAGCATACCAAACGTAAGTTCAAGACCAGCTCACCGTCACTATTCCTTCCCAACAAGTAAGTCATCCCTTCCCTCCAACCAAAGTCATGACTTCTTTTAGACAAGCCCTCATCCCGAACTACTCAGAAGAAAGCTGGACTTTCCTTCTCAGCGACAGCTCAGACGACGAAGCACTCCTCTCCCCCTCCCTCTCCGACATCTGGGGATTCGAGGAATTCTCCCGCCGTGAAAGAGAAGTCTTCGAACTCGACTTTAGCGACTCCTCAAGCAACGCATCCTCCAGCCAAGACCGAGCCTTCGGGCTCGAGGCCGACGACAGCGAGGACGACGCAGACGACGAGAACGAGAATCTCGGCACGCGAATCATCGGAGAGGAAGAATCTAGCAGGACTAGAACCTCCTTCTCCTCCGCATCAACAAGGTCAGTCCCCTCCTCTCTCTCTCTCCACCGTCGCCCCGTAGTACACTCCCACTACGCGTTCTCGGATCCTCCAACCACACCCGAGCCCCGAACACCAGCTTCTACGGAGGCGGCGTCGCGACGAGGCCTCACGGATCCACTAACCTACTACAACCACTTCTCGTACGCCCGTCATTACCCCTTCGCACGCCACATCTTCGATCTCTCGTCCGACGGCGAGGGGTTCAGGAATCCGTTCACACGGCCCGAGACAGAGATGTACGGGGAGTGGAGATACGGGTCCGCAACCTCAGACTCGTCCGAACCCGAAGAGGAATCCGATACAAGTGCATCGGAATACTCCTCCCCCTCAATCTCTCACTCCGCATCACCAACTCATTTCCCCGGCAGGAGCAGGCTCGCTCAAGCTCAGCCGTACTCTCCCATCGGGGGTTCTCCGTTCGCGGATCCCTTCTCCTCAATCGAAGACTGGCTGGCCCAGAACTCGCTTCCTTCATCCACAACGACACTCACATCCTCCCGCTCGTCAAGCACGCTCTTCTCCCCACCACAATCCCCAAGCACAGAATTCTTCTCCGCGCTGGACGTGGAGGGATTACTCGCAGACCCCACCCTCACCACCTACAACCTCATCGACAACGACAATCACCCAGACAAGAACCCAGACCACGACTCTGACCTCGCCGACTACGTACATCACATTTTCCTCCCACACGACCCCGAGCCGGGATGTAGGTGCCATTGGTGCCTCGCGTATTACGAGGTTGAAGGGTTTGCGGGTGAGGATGAGGCGAGCTTCCACGAGCCCAGCGTATGGTGTCACTGTATGTTTTGCTCGGTGTGGAGGCTGGGGAAGAAGTTGGAGGAGGAGAGGAAGAGGTGGGGGATGTGAGGGAAGGAGAAAGGGGGAGGATAGGTAATGTATAATATAATTTTTAAAACAATAATTTTCGGAATGCTAATGAATGTGAATGTAAGTGATGTATTAAGGATGACCAAGACTAACCTGCACTGTATTTCGTAAGAAGTCCTTGCCTTGATTCCTGATTCCTGAACAGAAATCAAGTAATAGTTAACTCTCAGGTAGAGCATGGGAGGATAAGAAATAGTTGTCTTTCATCATATTTCTTCATAAAATCGAGCCAATGTATGGCTTCAAAATGAATTGTTGGCTGCATTCAGGTATCGCACCCATGAACAATTTCCTAATCTGCATACAATGCACGCAAAAAGTCAATTCCCCAGGTCAAAAATACAGTAATGATATATGATGCAGTGAAAGCAACGCGGATGATGGCTGGAAAAGAACAAAAGCAGGTCTTGGTACACGATGATCTCATCATCCTCTCATCTCTTTCTTGATCCTCCTTCCCTTCCAGGGCCCCGGATCAGCCTTTTCTCACATCCATCAATTTTCCTCTTAATATCATCGTCCCTAATTTCCATTGCCATTCGTGATGACACCCTCCGCCGGACTGGTAGGGCCTGTTGATTTCCTCTTCAAGGTGAGAGGGAATGGGTACTCGTCGGGATCTTCTTCCTCACTACAGAAATGATTAGTAATAGCCTAATCACCCTGTGAAATTATAACTCACGGCAGCTTCCACGCAACATAATCCTCCGTACTCAGACCCTCTCTGCCTTCTTGCAGACTTGCGAAATCACCTGGTGTCATCATTCCACTCCTATCTCTTGGTGATCCGGGAACAGAGAATGGTCGAGAAATCTTCTGTTCTACACCTGGAATGAAATCGTATTCCTCCTCACCCTCAAATGATGCTGGGTATGCTCTTCGAAGAGCCAATTGCCGAGCTTTAACGTATTCCATACCCATTCGCTTCCAATCCAGAAGATCGCTGAGGCGCTCGGTACGGTTTCGCTGGTTGATACGCTGACGTCTTGATTTACCGGCGAAATCGAACATGTATGATGTTAATTGATTGACGGAATCATCTACACCCTTCATTCTCCGGTCGACAATGTAGATACCGTAATCGGTCGAGTTCTCGATCAACTCCTCCATGTAACAACCGAAACCAGACAGGTTAGTTGTAATACTGGGAACACCCATCACAGTACACTCGGCAGGCGTGTATCCCCATGGCTCGTAGTAGGAAGAGAAAACACCAAGATGAGTACCTCGTACAAATTCATCATAATCCATTGGGAGCACTGGGTTGGCGGAGTTTAAGAATTCGGGGTGGAAGACAATCTTTACGCGATCGGAGGGATGATTAAAGAGTTGAACCCGTCGAATTTGGTTCAGGATAGGATCCTCCGAATCGTTGGTCATGTTGTGGGTGACAATTGGAGGTAGTCCATGTCTCTTCATAGCGAATAACCGTCTGCGGAGCAGGATTCGGTCTTGGCTGGTAATCAAATCCTTCTCATCCGGCATCACTTCTCCCTCGTGCCATTTCAATGCCCGCTCGAAGATTCGCTTTCCAACTCCTCGCTCAATTACATCGACTGTGTCTCGCAACGACTTGATTACTGCCTGTCCTTTCAAAGCTTCCACCGTCAACGAATGCGTTTGTGCTGGCATGATAATGAAAGCCACGACCGTCATTTTGGAACCGGCAGACTTCAAGCGGTGGTTCAAACGTGCTAATGACTCAATGAACATATCAACACCCTTATTTCTGTATTCGTATCGTCCAGCCGTAAAGAAGTAAAGGGTATTCTCTGGGTCGAAATCATTGTGTCCATAAAAATGCCCCCGTACAAAGTCGTGGATCTTCTCCTTCGCTTGTTGATGTAGATTTTGGAATTCGTGCATGGCAGAGAATTTGGTGACATTCAGACCATTAGGAAGGACGCCATCGGGCTTTCGCTTCAGCAGATGCTCGCTTTCATATGCGGTAATGTGAGAAACGGTTGTAAAGACATCGCATGCATGTGTGGCTGCTCGCTCAATGCAATACCGGTGGTAGATTCCTCGATTCCCAGCCTCCGCATCCACATCAAAGTATTGTAAATTATTGTAGAAATCGACCGAACCTGCGCAAAGGTATCTTCCGAGGAGGGTAGCGTGGGTGGTGAAGATTGTTGTTACATCGATTCGACGCTTCTTGCATAGCGGGAGTGCGACACCTGATAACCATTCGTGGAAGTGTGCAATGACTGCTTTGGTCTTTTCGTGCGCAACAAACTGTAGAATGTCAGTGGATGAAAGAGAAGTCCTGCGATGCTGTGTACCTCTCCCAGAAACCACGCAACAAGGTATCCAAATACAATCGCTTCATTTGTCTCGGCGTCTCCCGCTGGTGAGGGAATTGCCGCCGTATTCCATAAATCCGATTTCCACTCGTCAAGAAACCGGTATGCCGTTTTTGTATCAATCAAAAGCACTCGTGGAGCTCCCTCGATCAGCCATCTTCCGTATACAATGCCAATTCCTCGCTCTTCCATCGACTCAATCGTCGCAGCCAATTGTGGGTTTGTTGGGGTCAGCTGTTCGACTTCAACAGCAGCCTTTCTCTATTAGCATGTCTTGGAAGACACGGTGCTTCTGAAAACTCACCGATTGCCTGTTCAGAGGCCCAATAAGAGTATATCTGTCGCCATATTCTGCGGTTGTGACCGGGGCTTTCGATTTGATGACGGAGTAAATGCCCCCAACTTGGCCGAGTCAGTAGGAGTTTCTCAGTGATCATCGTATTACATACCTCGATTTGCTACTTCGGTGGCTATTTCGAAGAGGTAGTGATTCTTAATGTCTCGATTTCCTTGCGCCATCGTGCTGTGTTTCGTGGCACCACTGATCTGACCAGAAGTTTACGAAGTTGGCGCAATGTTGGATTTGAAGGTTCTCGGAGAGGGAAAAAAAAAATCAACAGCAACCCCAATGATCGAAAGGTACTTTAAATTTCGTATTTGTATCTGGGGGAATTCCAAGTTTATTGTTGAAGGAGGAGGGAGGAGGGAGCTCTGACGTTCCCAGTTGAAGCTTTCCCCACATCTGATCAGCATCCGCTGTCGGCATAAAGGTAAATGACGGAGAACTTACAGATGTCAAATTGTTGGCTCTCAAGAAGAAGGATTTGTAGGATTGAAGGAAAGACAAATGTTGTAGAGTTTGCAGAATAGGTATGCAAAAGGGAAAACAGAAGAAGAAAAAAAGAGGAAGAGAATTGTCTTTTATTATCCAGGCTCAGCAAACAGCTTCGCCTTCTTTCAACGATAATAATTGGGAAGGTTGGGTTCATCTTCTTTTATTCGCTAAAATAGGGACTGGTGGCGGTGATTGGTTGTTTCGAATAATTTATAGGTAAGTTTGGGGGGGGGGGCGGCGTAGATCCTGGCTGACCATGACCTCACACACGAAGAAAGAGAAGAACATCCCACTACAATCCCGCGACCCCAAGAAAATGGAATGATGGTTTTATATATGACTGAGACAGCTCTGATAGAAATTGATCACAAACAACACCCAGCCATTGATGTACATATATATATATACTCTTCATATTTTCAATTGACAGCTTGCATCAGTGCACACCAATTCCAGACGTACATTTGACCATCTCCGCGATTTTCCACTTTTCTCTGTTCCCGCTAGAGTGAACAAAGTTAAAAGCGGCGTTTTAGTCACGTGATCTCACTACCCCAATCTCCCGGTCGTCTCGACCCGCTGGCCAGATGCGGAGCCTCAAGCTTGGATGAAAAGGTAAAGACAAGCAATGTTCGCGCTGTTGATGAAGTTTCCAGACTGTAGGTTCTCTCTATCTAACACTCCTCGCAAAACATACGCTCTCCTCATGAATCCGAAATGCAATTCTGTTGAGAAAATCTCTTTCCACATTTTCACATCCCCGTTGAAAATGGGCCCCTGTTCTGGCGCACATCAGCCAACAAGTTTTCGCGAAACATTTTACGATCAGCGAGAACAACGGCGAAATGCGGCCACCATTATCCAACATTGCCGCTTCTCTAAATCGACGAGCTGGGGGAAAATACCTCACAATGCTTCATCTCTGTAGCTTACTTTGGACTTCCATCGTACCCTTCGTCCAGTAAACTTACCTGGCTCAAGCATGGGCGGCCCGGGCCATCAGCAGTGCAGAGGCTTAGGTGTGTAGGATGAAGAAGGCAGTGCTTAGCTGCAGCTATTTAAAGATCTTGACACAAAACGGCGGCACGGGGCCCTCAGCCTCCTTGAATCTCACGATGCTTCATTCTTAGCTTCATGAGGAAATACTCGAGTCTACGCTCAATGGCAGAGAATGAGAAGTAGATGGCCAAAGGGTCGCGTGGTAGTACCATCACGTGATACCTAAATTAAGAAGTAGCGACGGGCGAAGTAGTTTCCAGCTATGACGTGGGACGTGGTTTAATCGATGCTTTAAGTTCTTCTGACACTTCTTTCTTCAATCTGCTCTGTCAAGAAAGATCCCAAGCAGCCATCAAGCATGCGCAAAATTTCAAACACAATCGACACAAAGTTGAAAACCCGGAGTCAGCAAGCCACTGCACGGGACGACCTCATTCGGCAATATCTTGCTGGGAAGTTTGGTACCCCGCATCGAGACTTTGATCCCCATTCCCAGGAGCATGTTCAATGGCTAGCGCAGCTGGCCATGCGCAAGAAAGAAGAAGAGAGGAACTCGCAGAGGAAAGGTGGAAAGGACGACCGGGAGGAATATGGGAATGAGTTCGGCCGTGAGTTTGGACGGGAGTTTGGAAATGAGCATGGAAGAGAGTATGGGACTGAATTCGGTCGAGAATTTGGGATGAAGCCAGATCGTGACGGCATGAGCAAGGCAGAATTTGTGTGAGTACACGAATTCTGGGAACTCGAAATTAGCATTGAAAGTATACATTGTTATATTTATCAAGCTCAACCAAGTGCTATTTGAATATAGCAGTAGCAAAGGAGACTGGTTTACGTATCACAATTAGGTCGTCATCGAAGTGAATAGTGTGCTGGCGATTCTCGGTAGTGAGGGTTAATTTCGATTTCATTCTGTCGATTTTTGGAGGTGAATCTGAAGACGAAGAGTTTCTTACTTTGCTAGATCTATAAAAGAACGTCTTCGCCTCCTGTACCCCTACCTTTCTTTTCTCAACAACCAATCGACCTCCAACTCCCTTGGTGGTACCTCTCCTACCTCACTATCCTTCCTCAAATCAAGCAATTATATCTATTGATACGCAAACTTATCACTCTCACTCTCACTCTTACTCATTATCGAGATCACCAACCGCAATCCAAAGAGAGGCACCCTTCGGCAACGAACCTCCAAACCACCTTCTCTTTGCTTTGCTTGCGAGGTCCAAGTCAATTTCACTTCTGCGGCGCTGACATTCAAAGTTTCTTCAAGTTTAAAGCATTGAAGACTTTGCAATCAGCACTGTTTCCCCCTCTTTCATTCTCACGTATGTCATACCTCAGATCGACAAGGTCGTGAGCAGAAGTCACTTCAGAGTTTGAAGTTACTTCGCTGCTTGTGATACGATCAGAAATCGAGAGTCCACTCCTGAGTTGGGAGCTGGAAGTCAGGAGTTTGAATCTCCTTGATCTTCCACATCGGCCACAAGTTCAAACTCATACTTATTCTATCATACTACCACATCATCATGGAGCGCTATCTCGGTATGGTTGTTGGAAAGGAGGTGCCGCTCGACAAGGGGCTAGAGGCACTTGTCCTGTGGGTCCACAGACAATACGAAATCCGGAAGCAGCAACGTGGAGAATCCGACGCCGTCTCTTGGGAGCCAGACATGGTCAACCTCGACACTTTAATGGAGAAACTGTTGGGCTCGAACCTTTCCGAGGGTGAAGCTAAAGCCATCCTCCTCAGCAAAGTTGCAAACCAGTTCCTAATGACCAGGGACCTTCAGAAACAAGTCGATGACGAAGCTGCTGCCCGCCTCCAGGCTATTCAAGAATCTATTCAGCAAGATGCTCCTGAAAGAAGCAGGAAGCGGAGACGGATTGAGTATGAGAGTGACTCGGATGAGATGGTTGACGAACCATGGGCAATTTTGGAGCAGCCTAGAGTCCTTAATATGGATGATACAGGTATGTATCCATATTCTGGAGGATTTTGATCTTGATGCTGATCAGATGAAAGGCAGTGACCACGGCACTGAAAATGGAGATTTCATACTCCTCTTTGGTAATGACCAAGATGATGACTATGGCCTTTCCACTGGAGGTGAAGATGATAAACCTGTCAAGTCTGCACATTCTGGTCAGATTATGCCTTTCAATGAGGATACACTCCCAAAACATCAAGTCCGTGGCCTGGTCACACAAGCCAAGGAAGACATAGATCAGTCAGTTTCCAGAAGTGAAATGAAAACAGCAGCCGGCAAGAGATTACACAAGCTGTTAGACCTTATCCTTAAGACGCATCAAAAAGTTGTGAACCGCAAGAATGCACCGACTCCAAAACACAACACCATATTCCCCCGAAACAAAACTGCATTCTACTCCCTCCTATGGGGCGCCGAAGAGGCAGTTCATCCCTGGTTCTTCCAGTTCCCCGACCACCAATACAATGAACGCCCTCTCAAAATGCTCTACCGAACTTACGACGGATCGAGCCAAGGGCAGATACGAGACCCCTGGAATGGATTTCTCGCTGGCACCTCAACTGCAGTTGGTGAACTGAACACCTACGAGGGCCGCAAACGTGTTCTCACACTCCACAGCAACTTCTCAAACCGCCGTTTCACACCACCCATCTCCTGCTCCAGATCTTTTTACGACACAATGGACAACCGCGTTCCTTTCCACGAAAAACGTCTCGAGAAGCGCTCACCAGCCCAACCTCTCCGCCTCGCCGTCATCAATGTGCTCGCTCGCCGACGCGCCGGCGGCTCCGTCTTCAACATGTGGGATGAACTCCAACACTACGGTGTCGATCCCACCACTGACCCAGATATCTACAAAGAAGAGTATTTCTGTCTCTGGCAGATCCCGCCCCCTGAGCTCGTATGGAATTTCTGGGTTCGGGATATCAAGAAGTGGAAGTCGGTGCGTGGTGCTGAGAATGTGAATTTCATGATGGAGGTTATTAAACCGATTTATAGGATTCATGAGCGCATGAGTAAGCAGGGTAAGGATCCATTGGAGATTAAGCATGAGATTCAGGCGTTTCTGGAGGAGGTTATGCCGGATGCTGCGGAGAATCCTTAGTTGGATGATGAGAGAAGATGATTTGCGGGGCATCTTGTGGCGTCGATGGGGTACGTTGCATTTATTAAGGGGGTCTTTTTTTTCATTGATTTAGAAGGGAAGGGGAGTTACGGAGGCTTATTGTCTCATTTGAGAGGGGTCAAGCAGCTCTTGGCATTACTTTCACATTCTCAACATCCTCTCGTTTGAGAGGGCAAGTAGCACTCGGCGTCGCTTCATATTTCAACATCAGGGAAGGGGGAGATCATTATCTCAGCATCTAGCTGACACATTGTATCATATTTCAAAGGAAACATCATCAAACATCGATAATTATAATAAAATTCTCTTACTCATCATTCTCAAATTGACATCTCCCTGTACTGCGTAACAGCAGTCTCCTCATCTAGGGCAATAGCCCCACCTTCCTTACTCAACTCGTGATGGTCATTCAAGCCATTTTCAATGGCTTGAAAGCTTCAAAACTTGGAAGGTATCTATCCTGGTAATTGGCACTACTGCCTATTAAGCACAGGGGTGAAGAACAATCGAGGGATCTTGAAGGGACTGCTGGGAAGATCATTGAAGTGAAAGATTTGAGATGGTTTTCACTCGCGGAATATATGATCTCGATAAACGCTGACTCGGTTTTGGGCGAGTCTAAGAGGGTGTTCAAGGTGCGAGAGCTAAGGGCTGGCCTGAAGATGCCGGGGATGAAGGTAATGAAGATGGTGAGAGAATAGCGGAAGAAAGAAAGAAAGAAAGAAAAAAGGGGGCGGAGGGGCTGGGAGGGAAAATTGGGAGGTTTATATGATTTTACTTCTTATGTGTTGACTACTACCATCAACTCTTATAATTAACTGAAGCTTCAGCTTAGTCTCATCAACACTTCTCCTGTCTCCATAGGCGAGCCCCCCCTATTAAAATATTCCTTTTTCTCAACTTCAACGGTTCAGGATCAGCAGTTGTCAACAGAGAAAATCCAGGATCAGAGTATTTTATATTGGATTTTCCCATAGAGAGGGCGCATTTACATCCCTCAAAAGGTTTCTCGCAGCCATGCTCGTGGGACATGCAAGAATTGTCTCCAATTCTAAGCGAAGATTGTCGTTGACATGTTTGGACCTTAAATGTGAAGGCAACATATTCACCCGCAACAGACATGAAGTCTCTAAACAATATTCACCACTTGTCTGGAAATGTTCTCCCACAAATATTACTTGAAACCTTTGTTCCCACTTTCCTACCCCGCAAACCCCTCAACGACCATCCCCCCGCAAATTGTACAACGCAACATTAAGGATCACACTCTCCAGGACGTGTCTCTCTTCTCTCTCCACTTCGAGTTTACGGACCAAGATGTCCTATCGAAGGGTTCTGATCTCTGGATTGGAAGCTGCAAAAAACAGCTCTCTTGTCGATGGGGTTACGATCGCCCTCCCCCTCCCTTTTCCAGCAGAGTATGCACCGTCCTCGTCGGATCGATCTTACCAATCTTCACCTAAGAGCAATCTAAAGCGTTACCGCACTCCCTCTATAAATTGGGATCGCGACGATGAGGCACTTGAGGTTGTTTCTCCCAATTTCAAGGCTCTAGAAGAGATTCAAAAGCAGTCTCATGAGAACAGTTATGGGAGCATGACGTGGGAGCCCCAGGGGGAAAGCAAGAAGTCTGAGCCAAAAGAGTTGAGCAAAGAGTTTGTTATCCAATAAAACAATCAGAAGGTCGAATCCTCACTGACACCCCTAGATCAAGTAGCCCCGAAATGATTAAAATCTACGTCGGAGCCGAGAAACAGCAGTACAGCATCCACAAAAAGCTCATCTGCTCCGTCTCCCCATTCTTCGACCGAGCTTTCAACGGCCCTTTTGTCGAGGCAACTCCCTCCTCAATCCACCTCGACGAAGACAGCCCTGAGATATTCTCCAGTTTTTTCGAGTACCTTTACACCGATCACTTCATTAATCGAGGAAACGTCCAACAATTGATCGACCTCTACATCTTTGCCGACAAATGCCAAGTCGAAAAGTTGAAGAATGTCACAATGGACAAGATACAAGATACTCTCAGGCACCACAAGGAGGCAATTCCAATTGACGCAATGCTCCACATTTTCGAAAATACATTTGATTCCTCCACGGCTCCCCTCAGAAGCTTCTGCGCGGCTCTGCTTTCTAACTGCATCTTACGTCCTGAGAAGTGGCACAAGGCCAATCCCCATTTTGCCGAGGAAGCTTTCAGCACTATCCCCGAGCTGCTTGCTGAGTTTGTGGCGTTTCAGCGAAAGATGAGCACGAAATGGTTTGATTTGAAAGAGGATCCGAGACATAGGCATCTTCATGATGAGAATGGTAATTCCAGAATCTGCGACTTCCATTCCCACCCAGATGGGGAGACGTGTGATTCGGAGCCTAATTGCTGGGAGCATTGTGCGAGGCCCTCTCATCATTGTAGAGAATGTTGTGACGAGTGGCCTGATGAAAATGATTGCGATGTAGAGCATGCCGAATGTTATGATAGTTATTTTGAGGATAATGAAAATGGGGGCTTTCATTGTTACTATGGACATCGACGCCCGGGACGTCAGGGCCATAAGCGAAGAAAGCTGTGAGTTTGTGGAAGGTGGGAGAGGGCTCGATTGGAAAGTTGAGGATTGCGAGGATTGCTGTTCTGACAGCGAGGCAGACGACCGCTTGAGTTGTCACTATGGTCATTGATGCATGGATATGAGTTTGTGGAGGGTGGTAAAGCTTCAGGTGGAATATTGAAGGAGTGTCCAAAAGGACTTTGCAGTTTATTTGTTTCCTAGTACGTAGCATGCATGGCTCACAACGTTGTATTTAAAAGCAAGATTCTATTGAAGCAAACGCGGCGTTGAGAACAATTTTCTACATCGACTTTGAACACACTTGCAACCTGTGATGACCATCACTCACTCACACCTGGCCAACTACTGCTCGATTTTCCCAAAGGAATGGATTTATGAAAAGACATTATACATCTATTTTAAAAATATATTTATAAATCCATATTATAAATCCAATAAAACAGATCGTAGATTTGTTATTCATCAGAATAGACGAAACAGACACAAAGACGTAGTCTAGGATTCAATTACTCTCACCCCATCTATCTAATCCTGATCTCCATCATTTCACGAAGTGTTCGGAATCGCACTTGCATTCCCCCCTGCCGTACTTGTCCCCAGCGTAGCACCGCCCCGCAACTTGAACCAATCCAAAAATTGAAACATACTCGCTTTCGGGTACCGCTCCAGCGAGGTCTGATTAAGATACTGAAGACCGAATTTAACGTGGCTTCCTTCAAACCATTCGAAATTATCATACGCGGCCCACCCAAATGCCCCTGTGACATTGACCCCTATCTCGCGTCAGCTGCGGTGACAGACGAACAAGAAAAGGAGGGCAACAAACCATCGACAGTCTTCGCAAGTAGGATATTATCCAAAAAGCTTTGGTAATAATCCGCTCTCCTCAAATCCCAAAGAATCGTGCTTAAACTCGTCTGATCGCCCTCAAATGGCTCTGCAAACCCAAACTCACTTACCACAATATCCTTGATGCTCGGAAACAGATCCTTCGTAATAACGTTCAAGAATTTTCGTATAGCGCCAGGAGTGCTGTATAACCAGCTCACATCATTGTCTGCTGATGGGCCAAGAGGGAAGCCGTCGGGGCCAACGCTGGAACTGCCCGCGCATTCGGGGAAATTACCATTGGAGCTATTGGCTGCGCAGGCTGCGGAGCCGCCATCGATTGCCGTAGCGAGATAACCCGTGTAGCCATCGATAGCGAAGAAATCGCAGGAGCCTTTGATGAGATCTTTTTGCTCTTGGGTGAAAGTATAGTTTGCAAGCAGCGGGCCAAGTGTGGATCTTACGATGGGGTCGTAGTCGCCGTCTGTCCACGGACCTCCAAACCAGCCAAGTACGAATGCGTATTGCCTGGCCACAGCATCGACGTCAGCTGCTGAGGAGGTATTGTTGGCTTCATAGTAGTTGCCGGAGTTCTTGAATGAAATTCGTCCTTTGCCTTTGAACTCCTCGTGGTACCATTTGGCGACTTTGGCGTGGGCGAGGATCGTGTAGTAGCTACAGGCGATTCGAGCACTGAGCCCGCCTGTGATACCGTGGTATGCGGGGTAGTAGCCTTTATTGTTACCTGCTGGATAGTATTCGTATTGCCAGTTGCAGTATTGAGCTGAACGGAATTAGAGAGTTGGGTAAAGAGACTTTCTCCGAGGAATACTCACGTTCATTGAAAGTGTACCAAATTGGGACATGTTCATCATAGCGACTGATGACAAAAGTCGCGTAGTTGAAATAGTCGTCAACAATACGAGGGTCAGTCCATGCCCCGTATGAATTGAACAGCGCCAAAGGTGTATCTGGAACCATCAGAATCCCAGAAGATGACTAAAATATTTCGAACTCACCCCAATGGAAGAGTGTGATGGCGGGCTTAATTCCATTCGCAACCAGACTTTGGATGAGATCATCATAATGTGCCACTCCTTGCGCGTTTAAAGGTCCATTTCCGAATGGGAAGAATCTCGGCCTTAATCATCAGCCAAACCATCTCCACGGCACCCCACTACACCTACCATGAAAAAGATGGTGAAAAATATGGCACCCCCAGATTTGCCAGTCGAGCAAAATCTTG
>Ga0182030_10014980_pt1 | contig 15239 bp, 11 predicted proteins | sample 812S3MmetaG_FD_121299 | JGI IMG/M metagenome (GOLD analysis project Ga0182030, IMG submission 121299) | Permafrost microbial communities from Stordalen Mire, Sweden - 812S3M metaG (Illumina Assembly) | ecosystem: Environmental > Terrestrial > Soil > Wetlands > Permafrost | place: Sweden... | reverse complement strand
GGATTCATCGCAGGCTTTCAGGGACGACTTACTTGACACCCTCCTCTGTCGAAAGCATAATCGCGGCCCAAGAGAACATGCGGCGAGAGCTTTTCATGTTCCACAGGGAAGCCTGGCCCGGACTTCTCACCAGGTTTGGATGATGCTGGAAGGGCGGGGCTTCAGCCCCGCCGAAATCGCGGCTCCCGCCCTCTATTCGTCCCGCACCCCGCGCCGCTTGCGGCTGCAAGCGGCGCGGGGTGCGGGACTTGGAAATAATCAGGACGGCCTTGCAACGGCGGGGCTAAAGCCCCGCCCTTCCAGAGTCGTGGTGAGAGATCCGGCCTAGACGCCGAATTACCGGGCGTCCTGACAGGGGGCCGCGACCCGCGCGCAAGCTTTAGGGATTCTTAAGGGGAGAACCTCTGCCGGTGGACCGCCCCCCAAAGCCGCCGCCCATTTTTACTTACATCCACGCGCGGGTTCCCGTGCGCTGCAACGAACACATGGCCATCGTCCAACGTGGCGGCGCGGCGATGCAGGGGGCGGAATTCTTAAGCGAGGGTCTGAGCCGGGGCCACCGGTGTTGTTTCTTGGCACCCGCCGCCTTGCACCCTGGAATGCTTACACGCCTCGGCGAGCTCGGCGTGGATTTGGAGCGGCATCTGGACAACCGGACGCTGCATTTCCCATTGGCGGCGCGGGGCGTGGCCCAGTTGCTGGATTGGGCGAAGAGATTCTTTGCCGAGGCCGAAACCGCTCGCGCTCCGGCTGTCCGGTGGCTGGAAGAAGGAGTTTGGGCGAGGCCAGAGGTCATTTCCGTTGAACAGTTCTTTGGGCTGCATACGCGCTTGAATTATCTTGTCAAGCAATTTCCCAGCGTGGCTTTGTGCTACTACAGCACCGAAAATCTGGAAATCCCGCACCTTTTTTCCGCCATTGCCGTCCATCGTCACCTGCTGGTGGAAGGCACACTGGTTCGTGATAATCCGTTCTACATCCCGGCGGAGAAGTTTCTCGCCATGAGTCCGGAAGATCGCGAGCGCGATCTCCGCGACGTTTTCCGGGAAGTCGGCTTTGACTTGGAGAAACTGTTTTCGACCCTCGCGGGCTATGGCCAGCTTCAGGAGCCGCCGCCGGGGTCCTGAAAGAATGATGTCCCCCCCTCAACGCCGTACTACCGGGTTGTTCGCAGCCGCTGTCGGTCTGTTGGTCTGGCTTTGCATCCAGTGGGGGCTGAGGCCCCTCCCGCCACTCTCCCTGCCTCCGGTCCCGGTGCGTTTTGAGGGAGCTGCGGCTTTCGAGTTCACGCGGGTGGTGGCGGAAGAATTCCCTGGCCGCGTCACGGGCACGCCCGCGGCGCGGCGGGCGGCGGATTACTTGCGCGCCGAGTTTCAGAAGCGGGGCTACCAGGTGGCCACCCCGGCCTTTTCCATGTGGCTGCACGGCGAACGGGTTCAGGGTGAGAATGTAATCGCATCGCTGGAAGGCGAATCCCCTGAGAGTGTAGCCGTCATCGCCCATTATGACGGCCAATTTACTTCTCACCAAGCCGCTGAAGACAACGCCTCCGGCGTCGGTGTGCTGCTTGAACTCGCTTCCGTTCTGCGCCAGAGCCCTCGCCATCGCGGTCTCATTTTTGCCGCCACCGATGCGGAAGAGTGGGGCATGATCGGGGCGCGGGAACTCGCGGGCTTCCTGAAGCAGCATCACACGGTGGCCGTAATCTCCATTGACTACCTCACGGCCGGACCCGCGAGCTCGGTGGAAATGAGCTGCGTGGGACAGTTCGCCGGCTACTCGCCGCTTTGGCTGCGGCAATTATTGGTTGCCTCCGGCCGCGCCCAGGGCGTGCGATTTGAGCAGGCAACCGGGATGTGGGAATGGATCGAGCGCGCCCTCGAAGTCTCCCCGCAGGACCAGGGACCGCTTCTGCGCGCCGGTATTCCTGCCGTCAACCTCGGGACGCACTCGCCTGAGATTGAGGCCGTGCGCGCCCGCTACCACTCGGCCGAAGACGTTTTTCGCAATTTCGATCCCGCCACATTTCAAATGCTCGGCGCCAGCGTGGAGCAAGCCGTCCTCACTCTTGACACGCTCCCCTCCACGTGGCCCGGAAATCCCGGCTCCCTTCCTTCCGCTTCGGTCCGAACGGCCGGGACGATGGCGTGGGGTCAAGGCCGGGGAGCCGAAGACTTCCAAGTCAGCCCCGGCAGCTACTTACCCGGCTGGCTCGTCTACGCAATCCAACTGCTCTTACTTTTGCCGATTCTCCTGGCAGCTTTTTATGCCGCCTACAATTTCGCCGTCGACGATTTGGACCTGCGGTGGTGGAGATTTTTTGAGCCGCTAAGCTGGGTCATCCCACCGGCAGTGGCGACACTGGTGCTCTACGGGCTGACTGAGGTAAACGTGCTGCCTCGCTATGAGCTTTATCCCGCGACGCCCAAAGACCCTTTCCTTTATCACATCCCTTTCGACGTTCTGGCGGTGCTGGTGGGCGTCATCATTGCGGGTTCGGTGGGATGGCAAAAACTTCACGCGTGCGTGGGCGCTCCCCCCGTGCCGTTCGCGGTGAAGAAACGCATTCTGTTCCTCTGGGTTGCCATCGTGGCGCTGGTGACCTTCTTTGACAATCCTTATGCGATGTGGCTATTCCTGGGCGCTTTCGCCTATGGTGCGGGCCTCCTGCTGCCGCCACGCGGCTTGGGGCCGAGAATCTTGAATGCCGCCCTGCTGATCGCTGCCGGTGTTCCTTTCGTCGCGATGCTCTATTCCTTCGGCCAAGAAATATATCTGGGGTGGCGCATCGTCTGGTACCTCGTGCTGCAAACCGCTTACGGAGTTTGGTCACCCTGGGCCGTCGCCTTGTTCCTGATGGCCGTGGTGCTGGGGGTCCAGTTATTTTGGAGTTCGGTTTTGGCAAAATACCAGGACGCCGAGCCGTAGAGGGGCACGCTAATGAGAATTTACGACCCTCCTCCCGCTGGGGGAGAGGTTGGCCCGGAGCGTTGGGTGAGGGGTCACCCAGGAACCAACGGAGAAGGAATCTCCTGGAACCCATCCCTTGTAAACCATTGCCCTTGGTTCGCATCTTTTGGTAAGGACTCATTTTGAAGTGCAACGGCCATCTTGGCCATGTCTGGACGCGGGCGGGAGAAGGTGTGAAAAAATCGGCGCCGCGATTTATAGCAGAGGTCTCTGACCGCCGAAATTGTTGATTTTCAAAGCCGGCGGTCAGAGACCGCGGCTACAACGGGATTTTTTCACACCTTCGGACGCCCGTGGCACCTCAAAATGCGTCACTACCCATTTTTTAAGAAGCTTGCATTCATCCCCGCGGTCTGCCACATTTCTTCACGCGGGTTCAATACAATTTGGTAGAATAAGGAGTTGCAGACCAGCAAACACAATGGACTATGATCAGCTAGGAAGTTTTTTGGAGGTGGCGAAGCTGCAGAGTTTCTCCCGCGCGGCGGAGAAGCTGTTTCGCACGCAACCCGCGATCAGCGCCCAGGTTCGGCTGCTCGAACAGGAATGCGGGGAAAAACTCTTTGACCGCAGCGGGAAAAAAGTCTTGATGACGCCCGCCGGGGAAATCCTGAATCGTTACGCGGAGAAGATGCTTCTGATGCACAAGGAAGCTCTTCAGGCGATTGCGGAGTTGAACCAGACGCCGCGGGGCAAGCTCTTCATCGGCGCCAACGAAGCCACTTGTCTCTATGTTCTGCCCAAGACCTTTTTCCGCTTCAAGCAACTCTATCCCCTTGTCCAGATCAGCATCTACCGGAACTTTAGCCACAAGATACTGCAGAAAGTTCAGGAGGGCGCGGTTGACCTGGGAATCGTTACCCTGCCGATGACGGCCAACAACATGGAAGTGATCTCGGTCTTTCGCGATGAAGTCCAGGTGGTGGTGCCGAAGGCCCATGCTCTGGCCAAGAACAAGACCGTGACCGTGGAGGAACTCGCTCAGCACCCCCTGATTTTGCCCAAGACCGGCCACACGCGAGTGGTTATTGACCGCCTGCTGCGCGCGTTTCGCGATCGCCTGCAAATTTCCATGGAGCTGGCGAGCGTTGAGACTATCAAGAAATTTGTGGGCGCCGGCCTGGGGATTTCCCTGGTCAGCCGGGCTTACGTGCAGCCGGAAGTCGCTGCGGGCCTGCTGAAGTTGATCCCTTTGGAAGGCCAAAAAATTTACCGGGAGCTGGGCTTGGTCTACCGCCGGGACCGCTACCTGTCGCTTCCTACCAAGGTTTTTATTGAAGTTGTGCGCGAGTCAACCAAGACCACCATTGCCAGCGCCTCCTCCACGCCGAATACGGGTACGATTCGCTAGCGATCCGGAGCGGCAGCGATTCCGGTTCGCTAAGCCCAGAGGGGTAAGTCTCTGCCCGCGGGGGTTGAAATGACGGGGAAAGAAAATCCCATAGCGAGTAAGACCAAGAAACCGCTTATTGCCATGAAATTCGGCGGAACCTCCGTCGGCAATGCGGAGCGGATGAAGAACGTGGCCGAGATCGTCGCCGATTATGCCCAACGGGCAGAAGTGGTGGTGGTGGTTTCCGCCATGGGTGGCGTTACCGACATGCTGATCCGCGCCGCCAACGAAGCCAGCCAGGGCGACCGCGAGAATTGGAAGAATGTGCGCCGCGAATTGGCCCACCGGCATCGCGAAGTGGCCGATCAGCTTCTGAAGGCCGCTGAGCAAGCCGCGGTTCTGCCACGGCTGGCTGACGCGGTGACTGATTTTGAAAACCTCTGCTCGGGGTTCTCGCTGGTGCGCGAGGTAACGCCGCGAGCCATGGATACGCTTTCCAGTCTGGGCGAGGTGATGTCCTCGAACCTGATTGCGGCCATCCTGCGGTCGCGCGGCACCCCCGCGGAGGCTGTGGACGCCACTGAACTGATTGTTACCGACGATCACTTCGGCAACGCCACCCCCATCTTCGAAGAAACCACTGCCAAAACCCGGCTGCGCCTGGCGGGATTGCGGCGGCGCGGGGTGATTCCGGTCATCACCGGCTTCCGTGGCGCCACCCGTGCGGGCGCTTGTACCACGCTTGGCCGGGGCGGGTCCGATTACAGTGGCACGATTGTGGGCGCCGCGCTGGACGCCGACGAAGTGTGGATCTGGACGGACGTCGATGGCGTCATGACCACCGACCCTCGTTTGGTTCCGGAAGCGCGCATTCTGCCGGAAATTTCCTATCGTGAGGCCATCGAGCTATCGTTCTTCGGCGCCAAGGTCCTGCACCCCAAAACCATCCAGCCCGTCATGAAAAAGAAAATCCCGGTTTGGATCAAGAACAGCTTCAATCCCACTTGCCCCGGTACGTGCATCGTTCCTTCCGCCACCAACAGCCATAAGGGCGTCAAGGCTATCACTTACGTCAGTAAGGCTGACCTTATCACCATCACCGGCAAGGAGTCCCTGAGCTTTCCGCAACTGGCGGCGAAGGCGTTCGGCTCGCTCAGTCTGGACGACATTCCCACGCTGATGGTCACGCAGTCTTCCGCGGACAATGTGCTGTGCTTTGCCGTGCACGACGCCGATTTGCACCGCGTGAAGGCCCAACTGGAAAAAACCTTTGAGTTGGAAATGCTGCACGATGACAGGGTGTCGATTGAAGTCATGCCCCACGTGGCGATCGTGGTGGCGATCGGTGAAAACATGGAGGGTACGCCGGGAATCTCCGGCCGTACCTTCGGCTCCTTGGGACGGCGCGGGATCAACATCATTGCCATTGCGCAAGGTTCGTCGGAATTGAGCATTTCCTTTGCCGTAAAGGCTTCCGACGTCAAGGAGGCGGTAAGAGCCGTTCACGAGGAGTTCAAGCTTTGACCGTTGCGGGATTGATCGCTAAGTTCTGATCGCTTGAGAATGCCATGTCCTCCGCCTATCTCCAGTGCATCGAGGAATCCTGCGGGCGCCGCCAGGACCCCAGGAAGGACGCGCATGCCTGCGCCTTCTGCGGCGGCTTGCTTGATGTCAAGTATGACTTTGATCCCTTCGATCCGGAGCAACTCCGGCGTACCTGGCACCAACGCCGGCTGAGCGGCGAACCGATCGACCGCAGCGGCGTATGGCGGTTCCGCGAGTTGATTCCCTTCGTGGATCCCGGCGCGCGCATCATCTCACTTTCCGAGGGCTCCACCCCGTTGGTAGGAACCCGGCGCACGGGTTGGTGGGCCGGCCCGGTCCACCTGACGATTAAGCACCAGGGTAACAACCCCACCGGGTCTTTTAAAGATCTAGGCATGTCGGCCTGTATTACCCGTGCGGAATCGCGCGGCATCCGCATGGTGGCGTGCGCCTCAACGGGCAACACCTCGGCATCGATGGCCGCTTACGCCGCGCGCGCCGGCATGAAGGCGCTGCTGTTTGTTCCCTACAAGCAAATCTCCGCCGCCAAGCTGGCCCAGGCGCTCGACTTTGGGGCGTTGGTGGTGGAAGTTGGCGACAATTTCGATGAGGCTTTCCGCCTGCTGCGCGAAATCGCCCCCGAACTGGGACTCTATCTTGTTAACTCCATCAACCCCTTCCGGATTGAAGGCCAGAAGACCATCGTTGCCGAGATGCTGGAGCAGCGCGCCTGGCGGCCTCCGGATTACATTGTGTGCCCCGGCGGCAACCTGGGAAACTCTTCCGCCATCGGCAAAGGCTTGCGCGAGCTTAAGGAAATGGGATTCATCGCCAAGGTGCCTCACGTCGTTATCGTTCAGGCGGCAGGCTCCAACCCTTTCTATCAAACTATGCGTGCCGGCGCGCCAGAATTGCTGGCGGTCGACGATCCCCACACGGAGGCCACGGCCATCCGCATCGGCCATCCTGCCAACTGGAAAAAGGCCCGGCGGGTGCTCGATTGGGCGGGCGGGTTCTGCGAGTCGGTGACGGATGAGGAAATCTTTGAGGCCAAGCGCGTCCTGGCCGAGGACGGGGTGGGCTGCGAGCCTGCTTCCGCCGCCACTATTGCGGGCGTGCGCAAGCTGGTGCGGGCGGGGAAGATCGAAAGGCACGCGGACATTGTCTGCGTCCTGACGGGCAATCAACTTAAAGACACCGAGTACATCATGCGCCATCGCTCGGAAGACCAGGAAAACAGCCAGCGGTTGCAGCTCGAACCCAATTTGGATTCACTGCGCCGGGAATTGAAGCGGGCGCTGCGGCCGTTGGGCGGGAGCCGATGAGCCAGCGAGGTAGGAGTCAGGAGACAGGAGTCAGGAGTCAGAATGAACACAACACGCGAACCTGCAAGAACATTTCAGGACTTGGTCGTTTGGCGCAAAGGTCACGAACTCGTTCTACGCGTGTACAGGTTCACTGCCAGCTTTCCGAAGCAGGAAATGTACGGGCTGTGCAGCCAGATGCGGCGAGCCGCAGTTTCAGTCCCGGCAAACATCGCCGAAGGGTTTCGAAAACGCGGGCGAGCAGTCAAGGTCCGATTCATGAACACTGCGGAAGGATCGTTGGAGGAGAGCCGCTACTATTTGATACTGGCCCAAGACCTGGGTGATGGAAATACCGAGGATCTCATGGCGTTGCTGGAAGAAGTGAGCCGGCTTCTGAACGCATATGCGAAGGCGATTCAATGTGCCGGCGCTTTTCCTGACTCCTGGCTCCTGGCTCCTGGCTCCTGACTTCTAATTTCTGTTATGAACGAGCAATTGCGGCAAGAAGTGCGGTTCCTAACGACACGGCTGGGCGCGATGCTGCGCGGGCAGCCCGGGAGGTCGCACTCCCGTTCTGCGCCTGCCTGTTCCGCCGTGCGTCCTTTGTTTTGCGTGGGTTCGGCTGTAGCCTCATTTGTTCTTGACAAAGACTAGAATTGTAGGTATACTAAGGGTGAGTTTCCGGCACGGCCGCGGAGGGAAGACGGATGATTCCCCTGCGGTTTTGGAACCAGGCCCAATGATTCCCTGAAGACGCAAGCCTTCCCGTGCTCGAAGGTCACTACAATGAAATGCTCGCATCGGCCAAGGATCGAACCTTCCAAGCTACGTTTTCGGGGACCGTTTCCCGCACCTTCGTCAACTCCAGATGGGCTATCTAGAAAAAAAGATGTTAAAAATATACGAGCAAAGCCAGAATGTATATGAAAACAAACAAAACGTGGACAAAATACCGGACGAAAAATCGGGCATTTACGTCGAAGTGATGCGATTTTTGCAAAAAGGAGAGGCTTTTTTGTCACTATTTGCCCCTTGTGATGGCATTTCGCCCCTGAACTTTGGGGCTTTCTCTGCTTACTGCGCCCTGCTTACTGCCTACTTCAAACCCATGGGGGGAATTGGCCGAACCCAAGATGAATGAGCAGTTGCGACAGGAAGTGCGGTTTCTGACGACACGGCTGGGCGCGATGGTGCGCGAGCAGTCGGGGCCGGGAGTGTTTTCGACCGTCGAAGTCTTGCGCAAAGTTGCCAAGCAAATTCGCCAAAACCCCAATTCCAAGCTGCTGAAGGCCAAGGAGCGCGCGGTCAATGGCCTTTCCGTGGAGCAGGCTGAGGCCGTCGCGCACGCTTTCAGCCTCTTCTTTCATCTCGTCAATCTTTGCGAGGAACGCGAACGCGTCCGCCGCCTGCGCCTGCATGACCGGCAAGGGGCAGGGGCGCCCATGTCGTTGCGTCACACGTTCAGTGAACTGCGCCGGCAAAAGGTCCCGCCTCCGGCCGTCAAGAAGCTGCTTGAATCCATGCACATTGAGCCGGTGCTGACCGCCCACCCCACCGAGGCCAAGCGCCGCAGCGTCCTGAACCACATCCTGCGCCTGGGGAGAACGCTGGATGCCACTTGTGGCGATCTGACCCATGCGGCCGAGCAGGACGTCGATTCGTGGATTGAAGCGCTGTGGCTCACCGATGAAGTGCGCGAGGGCGTGGTGACGCCGGAGATGGAAAGTGAGAACGCCCGCTTCTTCCTGGAACGCACTATTTACGACCTGGCAGGGTGCTTTTGGGAAAGGTTTTGCGCCGAGATGGTCCGCCGCTACCCGAGCCTGCCGGAGCCTGTCCCCTTTTTGAGTTTCGGTTCCTGGGTGGGAACGGACCGCGATGGGAACCCCTTTGTGACGCCGGAGACCAGTCTGGACGCGGCGGAGCAGGTGCGCCTGAGCATTCTTCATTATTATCACGACGCGTGCCGCCGCATGTTGGGCTGGGCCTCGTTCCCCTGCCGCAATCGCCGTCTCGAATCGGCCCTCGGCCGCGAGATCAACGGGGACATGAGGCGCTTTCCCGCTACCCGGGCTTTTGCGGCCATTGACCAGCCCAGCGAACTCTACCGGCGCAAGCTGCGCATCATGATGTGGCGGCTCGAGCGCACGGAGGAGCGCGCTCCGGGCGCATACGCGGCGCCACAGGAATTCACGGGGGAACTGCGCAAGCTGGAGGAGTTGCTGGCCGCCTATCCCAGCCCGCGGATTGCGCGCTTGGGGCCGGGACGCTTGCGGGTGGCGTCGCAGGTTTTTGGCTTTCATGGCGCCAGCCTGGACTTTCGCACCCACTCGCGTGCGACTCGCGGGGCAACGGAGGAGATTTTGCGCCGGGCAAAGCTGCCCACCGAACCCGGCGAAGCGCGCATCAAGTCGATCCAGCGAATGCTTTTTCAACCCGCCGTCCGCGCATCCTTTTCGGCGGACACGCGCCGGGTGCTGGAAGAATTTCGCGCCCTCCGCACCATCCAGGTGCGCAACGGCGAAGAGGCGGCGCATCGCTACGTCCTGAGCATGACGTCCAGCGCCGCTGACGTGTGGGACGTGCTGTTGCTGGCGCGCCAAATGGAGCTTGTGGAACCGCGCGGCCGCCGCTTGCTTTCCCACCTCGATGTCATTCCGCTCTTTGAAACGCTCGACGACCTGGAAGCGGGCCCGCGAATCCTGGAGGAGTTGTTCGCCGATCCCCTTTACCGCCGCATTCTGCGGGGGCGCCGCGACTTTCAGGAAGTGATGCTGGGGTATTCAGACTCCGTCAAAGACGGCGGTTACGTGGCGGCCAATTGGGAACTCTTTCACGCGCAGAAGCGCTTGGCGCAAGTGGCGGAAAGATACCGCGTGCGCCTCTCCCTGTTCCACGGCAAGGGGGGGACCATCGACCGCGGCGGCGGGCAATCGCATCGCAGCATTCAAGCGCAACCCTTCGCGGCGCCGGGGGGAAGGCTGCGCATCACCGAACAGGGGGAAGTGGTTTCCCTGAAATACTCGAACCCCGCCATCGCCGAAAGGAATCTTGAGCAGTTGGTCACTTCGGTGCTTGACGCGCACCTGCTCCACTCCCTCCGGGTGGAAGCGGCCAAGGTCCCGGAATGGGAAGGCTACGCCACGGAGCTCGCCGCCGGCAGCCGCGATTACTACCGGAAGCTCGTTTATGAGACCCCGGAATTTGTCGAATACTTCCGCCAGGCGACGCCCATCGATTTGATCGAGCAAATTCGTCTCGGCTCGCGCCCCTCCCGCCGCTGGGGAGCCAGCGACCTTCGCGACCTGCGGGCCATCCCCTGGGTTTTCGCCTGGACGCAATCCCGGCACCTGCTTCCGGCGTGGTTCGGCCTCGGCCACGCTCTGGAAAAATTCCAGCGCGACCACGCCCCCCACGGCTTGGACATTCTGCGGGGCATGCACGAGGGATGGCCTTTCTTCTTCAACCTGATCAACAACGCCGAACATTCCCTGGCCAAAACCGACCTTTATATCGCCAGTCTCTACGCCGCTCTGGTGCGCCCGCGCGGGCTCGGCCGAAGAATTTTCCGACAGATCGAGGAGGAGTATCGGCGTAGCGTGAGCGGAGTCCTGGAGATCTCCGGCGCCTCGATGCTGCTCGCCGGCCAGCACGTGCTGGCGGAGTCAATCCGGCTGCGCAATCCTTACGTTGATCCCCTCAACTTCCTGCAAACTCACTTCCTGGAACGCTGGCGGAGCGGCAAAGAACAGGAGTTAGGAGCCAGGAGTCAGGAGCCAGAATCCCCAAAGGCCGAAGATACGGCGTTATTCCATCTTTTACAAATCACCGTCGGTGGCATTGCCTTCGGTATGAAGAGTACGGGGTAGGGAAAAGTGGAGACAAGCTTCACCACAGAGCGCACAGAAACCACAGAGATAGGTAATTCTGCTTGCGAGGGTTGGGATTATGCTTCCTTAACATGTTGACCCAAGCTTTTAATTTGAACGTGTTCTCCGTGACCTCTGTGGCCTCTGTGGTGAAATCCTATCTTTCTTCCTGCAACGGGGGTAGGCTGACGGTCTATGGCACACAGTCGACCCGAAAAAATCCGCCTGGACACGCTGCTAGTAGATCGAGGGCTGGTGGAGTCTCGCGCCAAGGCGCAGGGCCTAATCCTGGCGGGGCAAATTCTCGTGGACGAGCAGAAGCAGGAAAAGTGCGGCACACTTGTGGACGCGCAGGCCGCTTTGCGCCTGCTGGGCGAGGCCCCCAAGTACGTGAGCCGGGGTGGGCTGAAGCTGGAGGGTGCGCTCGAACACTTTCGCATTAATCCCGATACGCGGGTGTGCCTCGACGTCGGCGCTTCTACCGGAGGTTTTACCGATTGCTTGCTCCAGCACGGTGCGGGCAAGGTCTTCGCCGTGGATGGGGGAACCAACCAGCTCGACTGGAAATTACGGCAAGACTCGCGCGTCGTCGCCCTGGAAAAAACCAACGCGCGTTACCTCACCTTTGATCGGATCGGAACGCTCACCGAACTGGTGACCATTGATGTTTCGTTTATTTCCGCCACTTTGATCCTGCCCGCGCTCGTCTCCTTGCTCGCCTCCCCCGCCGACCTGATCGTTCTGGTCAAACCCCAATTCGAAGTGGGGAAAGGGAAGGTGGGAAAAGGTGGCATCGTGCGTGACCCGGCGCAGCACCAGGAGGCCGTCGCCAAAGTTTCCAGGAAATTGCTTGAGCTCGGATTCCGCGAGTTGGCATCGATGGAAAGTCCGCTGCTGGGCGCGGAAGGAAACCGCGAGTTTTTCTTGCATGGCATTTGGAAGACGTAGCGCAGGGCCCGCTTTCCGGCCCTGCGGCTCTTCCCGCGGCGCGGAGCTTCACCACCCCGCAGGTGGGGTAGATTTTGGGTTGTGCCGTTAAGGCCACGGCACGGTCGAAAGGCCGCAGGGCCGGAAAGCGGCAGGGTTCCGTCAAAGTCGATTGGGTTGAAAGGGACCCCTCACCCACGTTTTGCAAGTAGTGGGGGTAAGGGTCTATTCGCAGATGATGCATTCGTAGCTCTGGACGAGTGCGGCACCCTGGACAATGACGGGGCCCTGCGCTACCTCATTCCTCCACATCCTGCTAGAATGATCTTCACCAATGACAACGCCCATTAAACGCGTCGGCATCATCTCCAAACCGAAGAAGACGGAAGTCCGCGAGATTGTCCCGGCTTTGCTCGAATGGCTCCGTGAACGCAGCATTGAAGCGTTCATTGATAAGGAAACCGGGGCCATCATGGAAACGAAAGAGCGCTGCCTGACCCGCAACGAAATGCCGAGCCGCGTGGATTTGCTGATCGTGCTGGGAGGAGACGGCACCCTGCTGGCCACGGCGCGCGCCCTGAACCGCAAGCCGGTTCCCATACTGGCGGTGAACCTGGGCGGTTTGGGATTTCTTACCGAAGTCACCCGCGACGAACTGTATCCGACCCTGGAAATGGCGGTGGCCGGCACGCACCAGACCGACCATCGCGTGCAGATCGAGGGCGAATTGATTCGCGCCGACGAAATCCTGACCTCGTTTTTGGCCTTGAACGACGTGGTATTGAACAAAGGCGCCATCGCCCGAATTTTCGATTTTGAGCTGCGGGTGGACGGCGAACTGGTTTCAACGTACAAGTCGGACGGCTTGATTGTGTCCACGCCCACGGGGTCGACGGCTTATTCGCTGGCGGCGGGCGGCCCCATCGTCACGCCTTCCGTCGAAGCTTTCCTCGTTACTCCCATTTGCGCGCACACCCTCACCCATCGGCCGCTGGTGCTTCCCAATTCCGTCAAGATTGAGGTGACGGTAAAGAGTCTGCGTGAGATTGCTTACCTGACCGTCGACGGCCAAGTCGGCATCGCCGCGCACAGCGAAGACCTGGTGCGAATGCGTAAGGCCGATTCCTTCGTGGAATTGGTTCGGCCGCCGAAGACATCGTACTTTGAGATTCTTCAAGAGAAGTTGAAATGGGGAGAGCGGTAGAGCGGAGCTCCCCCCCCTTGCGTCTGGGAGGACGGTGCGCTTGCGGAAGAACTTGTAGGACCTGTCATTCTGAGCCCGCATTTTGGGCGAAGAACCCCCGTAGTTCAGTCTGTTCGCCAAGCGTCGCGAACTGCCGGGGTCCTTCGCCCAAAGTGCAGGCTCAGGATGACAGCGTTGAATCGTTTTTCCGCAACCTCTGAAGCCCCGCCGGCCCCTATGAGCGACCAAGTGCCAGGAGATTCGGGTTAGAGCCCTAAGTCCTTCTTCATCTTCTCCCAAGGAACCAAGCGGCCGGGCTTTTTCATAATCTGCCGGGCCTCTTCCAAGTCCCGCCGGTCTTCAAGCGCTTCAAGAATCTCCAGATCCTCCGCTGAGACGACCGCGGCCACATCCTTGCCATGGCGGCGAATAACGGTGCGCTCGCCCGCGAAACTAGCGCGATTAAGCCCTTCTGCGAATGAAGCTCGTGCTTGGCTGGCATTGACTCGTCGAGCCATGTAACTAATCTCCTTTGTATAACTTGTGCAATTTTGCGACGTGGCGGGCAAGGACAAATCCATCTCGGCGATTTACCGGCTCGTTTATCAAATCACTCAATCACTCAATCGGCGCGGGTGGCGCACACATCGTCCCTCAATGTATGGGTCCTTTGATTGGGGACGCAGACATAAACGGCAATGTCTGCGCCACCCGCGATTCGTAGGTGGAATCAACGACGGAAATGTGGGGTTACCTCTATCATCAATCGCACTTGAAACGGTTCGACGGGGTGGAAAACGTCTGTGAATGCCGGCGTGGCTGTTGGCGTTATTTGGGAGACATAGGCGTAGTCAATGTCGTGATCGCGGCGGTTTAGCAGATTCAAACCTTCGACCGCAACGCGCCATGTGTTGTTAATTTTACGACCGACCTCCGCATTGAGCAACGCCGTTGTCTTGGAGCGATAAATTGCGTCGGACGTCAAATAGCGCGGGCCAAAATCGCGCAGGCGCAAACTCGCCGAAAAGGCTTTGAGATCGTGCAGTGTGGCGCCCGATGAAATCACCAACCCAACCGCTTCGGGCACCCACTTACCACCCGGACCTTGCTCAAAATTGCCGCCTCCGATCGGCACCAGCCCATAGCAATCCGAGTTTGCTTCGCAAAGCTGGCCACCCGCGGTAATGTACGTCGCATCAGCGGGGTCTAATGCGGTAAAACGGGCGCGGGAGTCCGCCATGTCCAAATCAAAAGCCAAATGCCCACGTGGCGTGTAGTAGTTCGCCCATTCGACGCCATAGCGGTTGCTCGACTGCTCTGAGGGGACCGTGCCTCCGGTGTCGCCATCCTGCTCCAGTTCGGAATTACTGTGGAGATACCAGAGCGAAAGGGTGCTTTGCAGATGGGGGACGGCCACAGTGCGCACGCCGGTTTCCGCGCCTTTGGTTTGGATCAGAAGGGGAATTTTTGCGGTGAGCGTATTGGGGTAAGGGTAGTCCGGCGAAATCGGTTCATAGTTTTGCGTTGCGCCACGCACGTCGTTGCTGTGGAAACTGAATCCGCCCTGGGCGTAGAACTCAGTATTGGACCACGGGCCGAAAATCAAGCTTGCTTTTGGGCTGGGCAGGAACTTGGTGACCGAGCCGGAATTGCGGGGGTCGGAAAAGCTGGTGATGACACCTTTGTCCTCGTCGCCGCGCAGGGCCACGACCGAGCGGAATTTGTTCGCCCACTGGATTTTATTTTCCGCATAGAAACTTCCCAGCGTGTCCGTAAATTTATTCACATCCGTGTCCGCGGGCAAATAACCATTAGGCTCGCCGGGATAGGGAGCGAGAACGTCTTCTTTGTCCACGCGCACGCGATTTTCCGCCCGGTAAAGGCCGTTGTTGATCCAATCGTTGCGGAGCTGCAGGCCCAACGTGGTTTCCACCCTACGGCCCCACCATTGGCTGAAAACCGTGTGGCGTGCGTCCAGCCCACCCACCCAGCGCGTGTCGTGCTGTTCAAACTGGTCGCCCTTGACGGGGTCATACAGGTAGTAAGTGAAATCGGAAAATAAGTCGAGATCATAATAAAACCCGTAAGCCATGATTTGCGTTACG
>Ga0182030_10014979_pt1 | contig 15239 bp, 10 predicted proteins | sample 812S3MmetaG_FD_121299 | JGI IMG/M metagenome (GOLD analysis project Ga0182030, IMG submission 121299) | Permafrost microbial communities from Stordalen Mire, Sweden - 812S3M metaG (Illumina Assembly) | ecosystem: Environmental > Terrestrial > Soil > Wetlands > Permafrost | place: Sweden... | reverse complement strand
CGTCGTTTCGAACGAGCGTTCCGGCGACCTGACGCTGATCAACGGCGGCGACTTCAGCGTCGCCGCGACCATCCCGGTGGGAAAGCGGCCGCGCGGCCTGCATGCCAGCCCGGATGGGAAAACGGTGTTCGTCGCCTTGAGCGGCACGCCGATTCAAGCGCCGCCGCCGCTGGACGCGAACGGCAATCCGATCCTGCGCAAGGTCGGCGACGATGATGACGACAGCGACGTCAAATCGGACAAGGCGGCAGACGGCATCGGCTATGTGGACATCGCGCAACGCAAGCTGCTGCGCAAGATCTCCGCCGGATCGGATCCGGAGGAGTTTGCCCTGAGCGCGGACGGCAAGCAGCTGTATGTGTCCAACGAGGACGTCGGAACGGCAAGCGTCTTCAATATCGCCAGCGGCAAGGTGGAGCACATCATCAAGGTGGGGCGCGAGCCGGAGGGAGCCGGCACATCGCCCGACGGCAAGACCTTCTACATCACCTGCGAGGCGGGCGGCGAGGTGTTCGCCATCGATGCCCGAACCTACAAGGTGGTCGGGCAATTTACCGTCAATCCGCGGCCGCGCAGCATTGATTTTCTTGCGGATGGATCGCGCGGTTTCATTGCCTCGGAATCCTCGGGTGAGCTCAACGTCGTGGACACCTCCACCTACAAAGTGGTGAAGGTCATCAAGCTTCCCGAGCGAACGCGCCCCATGGAAGTCAGGCTGGCGCCCGGCGGGAAGACGATTTACGTGAGCGGCGGCCGTTCAGGTACGGTGGTCGCCCTCGACTCCAGTACCTATGAGGTTACCAACACCATCAAGGTGGGCACCCGGCCGTGGGGACTCACGATATCGCCGGATGGGAAATACCTGTTCACGGCGAACGGCCCTTCGAACGATGTGTCGGTGGTGGATCTGGCTTCGGCCAAGGAGGTCGCCCGGGTAAAGGCGGGAGACAGTCCTTGGGGAGCCGCAATCGTGGCAAAGCCGAAGTAGGCCTCAGCCCGCCGGCAGGAATACCTGCTGCGCGGTAATACTGCGGGTAAATCCCGCTTTGTAAGCGCGAGCCCGTACCACCTGCGCTTCCGTCAGCTGCAGGGGCGTCGAGTAGACGGGATCGGTGGTGGTCGGTTCACTGCCGTCAGTCGTGTAATGGATGACCGCGCCCGGTTCCGCGTCCTGAAGGGTGACAAGCACCGATTTGTCGAATTGGCCGCCGGGGGGCGAGATGATGGGCGGGGGAAGCACCGCATGCCCCGGCATGCTGTCGATCCACTGGCGCAGCAAATCCATGCCCGCGGTGTCGATGGTCATGCGCGCCACGGGTGGCATTCTGATCGCGTCGTTGGTATCGGCGCGCATATAGAGTATCGATCGCCAGATATCCTTGGGCGCGATCACCCTCGACCTGTCGATGTTCTCGTCGATCACCACGGGTCCCTCGATCAGTCCCTGCTGCGGCAGTGGCGTGGTGTAGCGCGCGTCGAAATTCGCGACGGTGCCGCCGGGGCGATGGCACTGGGAGCAATTCGCGTCGAGATAGGAGCGGGCCCGATCCTCGAGCGAGCGGCTCATGTCGGTTCGCGCCGCCAGCGTCGGCAGCGCGCTTAAGTTCGATTCGACAAGCGCGGCGTCGAACAGCCCAAGGTGATTCCAGGCGCGCAGCTGGTTGTCGCTGACGCCGCCTGGATAGATGATGTCGCGATTCATTTGCCGCGTCTTCAGCCCAAGCACGCCGCCCGCGTTGGCTGTGTGGCAGGTCAGGCAATCCTTGCGGCTTGGGTAGTACCAGGTCTGCTCGCGCGTGCCGGTCGCGGTCTTGATGGAAATTCTTTCCGTGACGGCGTCCGTCAGCAGCTCCGCGTCGCTGTTGTCCGCGCGCCATTTATAGGTGGCGCCGTATACCCCGCCGTTTTGATCGCGCACCAGCAGGCGCGTTTCGAGCCTGCGCCGGATGCTCGGATTGGTGTCGTCGACGGGCAGGTCGAAATGCTTGATCAACACAGTGCCCGCCGGAAATTTCCACTCACTATCGGGTGAGAATGCAATTTTTCCCGGTGCCGGCGCTATCCAGCGCGATTTGGCGGCGCCGTCCGACCAAAAGGCCACAATAAGGTCGTAAGGGATCAGCGCCTTGCCGGGCGAGAGACTCCGCACATCCTCGAACGCACCGGTCTGCGAGAGCAGAGCTGGAAATTTTCCCGACGCCAGCGTCGGCATCGACAAGTAGGGCTTGGCTGGCGGCCTTGCGCTCAGGCCGTAGGGAGGATCGCCAACGCCGGCTGCGTGACCCGCAAGCGTTGCCAGCAGCATCGCCGCCGCAAAGAGACTCATCCGCAAAGGGTGCATGTTCATCCGACCCTAGAATAAGGGGTTTGGTTTCACGGGCCAACATGCGCAGCGCTATTGCAAGTGGCGGGAAGCGGGTCTCACCGCGCTGCCTCCGAGGCGAACATCGATCCGAGCTTTGCCTCCAGTTGCGTGCCGAAATAGGCTTGCGGATTCGACGGGGTCACCTGCTCCAGGCGTTCGCGCGCGGCGATGGCCGCTTTGGCGCTTTCGAAGGCATCCCGCAATGAGCCGGCAAGCGGAAGCGCGTCGCGGTAAAAGGCTTCGCCGAAGTAAGTCAGGTCGCGGTCACTCGAGCAGCCGAAGGAAGTGCGATCGGCCGCCGCCGCCGCGATGATGATGGTTTGCGGATCGCTCAAGGGCTGGACGAATCCGCCGGCGTAGCATGCCGAGATGATGATCACGCGCCAGCGGATGCCGGACTCCTCGAGCGCAGAGGCGAGATCCTCGTCGGTCAGCATGTCCTTGAGCGGCAGCTGCGAATTGGAAACGGCGATGGCAGGGTCATCCGACCCATGCGAGGAAATCGACAGGAACAGCACGTCACGGTCCAGGTGCATGCGCGCGGCGAGGCCCCGCAATGCGTACTTGAACCCGGATACCGTCGCGAGCGGCAGGCGCTGCAAGTCGCGCTGATCGTTGATCAGCGACAGGCCTCTGCCGTCGATCTGATACTTCTCTCCGAGCACCCTCGATGCCAGGCCGATTTCCTCGGCGAACACCTTTTCCTCCCCGACTCCCGCAAAGCCGAGGAAGAATGCCCGCGGCTGCGGCGAAGCATCTGCGGCGATGCCGGCCAACGCCCGGTCGATCCGGCCCGCTTGATCGAACAGAATCGATTCGCCTTGGGCGATGCCATCGGCGGCCGCCGCGGCTTCCTGGTCACGGGGATTCCAAACATCGGGAATCGCATTCAGGGCGTCGGTGAGCCAGAGAAATCCGACCAGGAAGGCGGCACCGAAGAGCGCCGCAGCACGCTGCCGTTCCCCGGTGAGGGCGTGCAGGCCGCGGGCCGCATACAGAAAAGCGTAGGCGCCGACGATGCAGCTGGCGCCGGCGAACCAGCCAGGCCCCAAGTAGAGTGCGACGGCGGTCAACAGCAGCAGCGGAACCGGCACCAAGCCTGCGGCCAGAGCCAGCACGCCGCCGAACCCGGGCTGCGGGGTCGCCAGCCAGCGCAGCACCGCTGCGAAGCCCAGCATCGCCAGCACGTACCACGCAAGCAGCGGAATGCCGCCGATCGATAATTGTGGATCCGGCTGGCTTTCCCACCAGTCGAGTGCGACCCAGATCAAGAGCCATGTCGCACACAGCCCCAGAATGGCGAGAATGGGGCTGCCGGGAGGCGCCGCGCTGACCGGGCGTAATATCCAAAGGCGCAGCAAGGCGGCAAACCAGCTGCGTGGCGGCTGGCCGGCGTAATCGGCCGTGTCTTCTCTCATAGATGGCACGCATGATACCAGCCGGAAGTTGCGCGCGAGACGCCCTGCAACCGATGATTGGGCCACAGGGCCAGTCATTTCGCAGGCGAGGTATCAATGTCCGTGTACCAATTGGCGGATCTTTCCCCACGCATCGCGCCGAGCAGCTACATCGCTCCGAACGCCACCGTCATCGGCAATGTGTCGCTGGCGGAAAATACCAGCGTGTGGTTCGGCGCAATTCTGCGCGCGGACAACGACAGCGTGAGCATCGGCGCAAACAGCAATGTGCAGGATGCGGCGGTGATGCACACCGATCCCGGCTTTGCGCTGCGGGTGGGCGCCAACGTGTCCATCGGCCACCAGGCGATGCTGCACGGTTGCTGGGTCGGAGACGGCTCGCTGATCGGCATTCAGGCGGTGGTGATGAACGGTGCGGTGATCGGCAGGAACTGCCTGGTGGGCGCCGGCGCGCTGATCACCGAGCGGAAGAAGTTTGCCGACGGCTGCCTGATCCTCGGAAGGCCCGCCGAGGTGGTGCGCGAGCTCACCGAGGAGGAGCGCGCGAAGCTCTTGGAGGTGGCCTCGCGCTATGTTGCGCGCGGCGCCTATTACCGCAGCCAATTGCGCAGCATGCGCACGTAGTCCGCCGCGGGAGCGGCTCCCGGCTGCGGCAGGGCGAAATTGACCCTGCGCCGGCCGCTGTAGAATTAATTTGCGGCGGTGCGCCTCATGAACGGCGCAATCCTAACTGCTCCACTGTCACGGTCATGGCACAGTTGCTATTGCGCCGCGGGAGGACGCTCGGGACACCGCTTGTAAATGTCTGATTTGAAACCATTTCTAGTCGATGCAGTATTTTCTCCGCGGGACGCGCGGATGGCATAGCCATTGCTATTCAATGAACGCGGTCCAAGCCAGTGGTGCATTTCGCTGACTATTTTGCGCGTTGGGATCAGACTAGTGCCGGTGGGTTTGCGACCAAAGAAATATAAGCACAGGTACGCATTGATTTAAGGAGGGAGGTTTGCACGTGAATCACTATCGATGGTCACCCTTTTCGCACCGCACCCAGCAGGGCTGGGTGCAGAGACCCCAAGCAGGAGGAGAATTCTGATGAAATGGCTCACAGCAAAACAACAGGTCAAACTCTACTATGCCGCGGCAGCGGTCGTAGTGACCTGCGGAGCGGCGATGGCCGCATCCGATACCGAGCAATTCCAGCGTTTCCAAGATCCCAATCAGTGGGGCGCCCCGGCGGGCGATCTGAATCAAAACCGCTATAGCGCATTGAAGGAAATCAACACGTCGAACGTCAAGGGCCTGCAGATGATATGGGCCCAGTCGAGCGGCACCTTAAGAGGCCACGAAGGGCAGCCTTTGGTGATCGAGAATGTCAACGGCAAGCCAATGATGTTCATTGAGAGCGGCTGGCCGAACATCATCCAAGCGCTCGATCTGAGTGATCCGGACCATCCGGTGCAGGTGTGGAATTACACCAAGACCAGCGGTCGCGATGAATCGGCGGTTCCCCGTGCGTGTTGCGATACCGTAAATCGCGGCATGTCGTACGCGGACGGCAAACTGGTGTTCGGAACCCTGGACGGCTACGTGATCGCCCTCGATGCCGCAACCGGCAAAGAGGACTGGGTGGTCAAGCACGCCTACCCAGACCACGGCGAAACCATCACCCCGGCACCGATCATTGCCAACGACAAGGTGATCATCGGCTTTGGCGGTGACGAGTTTGCGGCGCGCGGGCGCGTCGCGGCCTACAACCTCGCCGACGGCAAGAAGGTGTGGGAGTTCCACTCCACCGGCAGCGACAAGGACGTGGGCCTGACGGCCAACAGCAACAAGGCGCATCCGGAATATGGAACGGCCGGCAAGGACCTGGGAATTTCCACCTATCCCGGCGATGAGTGGAAGCGCGGCGGCGGAGCGGCATGGGGCTGGTATGCCTATGATCCGAAGCTGCACCTGGTGTACTACGGCACCGGCAACCCGGGCCTGTGGTCGCCGCAGTACCGTTGCGCCGAGCCGTTGACTCAGGCGAACTGCAACAGCGGCAAGTTCGACAACAAGTGGTCGTTGAGCATCTTCGCCCGCAACGTCGATACCGGCGAGGTCGCCTGGGTTTACCAGATGACACCGTTCGACCAGTGGGACTATGACGGCATCAATGAGGTGGTTCTGGTTGACCTCAATGTCGATGGCAAGATGCATCCGAGCCTGGTGCACTTCGACCGCAACGGCTTCGCTTATGTGCTCGACCGTACGGACGGCACGCTGTTGCGTGCCAACAAGTACGTGACCGTGAACTGGGCGGAAAAGATCGACATGAAGACCGGCCGGCCGGTGAAGGTACCGGAGCACTCACCGCTGAAAGTGGGTGACAACACGCAGGCCTGCCCGTCCGCGATGGGCGGCAAGGACCAGCAGCCGGTGGCGGTGGACCCGAACGATGCGGCGAATTTCTATGTGCCGACCAACAACTGGTGCATGGAACTCGAGCCGCAAGCGCGTTCGCACACCACGCAGGGAACGGTCTACGTGTTCGCCAACGTGTACATGTATCCGGAAAAGCCCGGAGTGACCGGTCGGTTCAAGAAGTTCAACGTCGTGACCGGCAAGACCGAGTGGGATATTCCCGATCCGTATCCGAATTGGGGCGGTGCGCTGGTGACCGGCGGTGGCCTGGCGTTCTACGGCAGCTTGGGCGGAGACTTCCGCGCTGTTGACCGTGCAACGGGCAAGGTGTTGTGGTCGCGCAAGCTGGGCTCAGGGATCATCGGCAACCCGATCACGTATTCCGTGAAGGGCAAGCAGTATGTGTCCATCTGGTCCGGTATTGGCGGTTGGATCGGCTTGCCGGTGACGGCGGGCCTCGATCTGAACGACAAGTTCGGCGCGATCGGCGCGACGGCGATGACCAAGGCTGCAGGCCTGAACCACATCCCGCAGGGCGGCACGCTGTACACCTTCCGATTGGGCGAATAACACTCGTTTGATGTGATGAGATATCCCGGTGCCGCGAGGCACCGGGATTTTTTTGCGCTAGACTCAAGGTGCGCTGCGCTGCCTGTGAAACCTTCCGTGGCGGCGCCGGTCCAACATGCTCAAGGAGATTGGCTATGAACCACAAACCCGTCAGGGTGTGGCGAGGGGCGCTCATCGCCGCCGGCTTAGGCTGGGCAAGCGGCGCCACAATGGGCGCGGACTTGAAATCGCTCACCGTCTGCGCCGACCCGGGCAACATGCCCTTGTCCAACCAGAAAGGCGAGGGTTTCGAGAACAAGATCGCGCAGGTGATCGGCAAGGAACTCGGCACCGGCGTGCAGTATTACTGGCGGCCCTCGATCGAACGCGGGCTCATGCGCACCACGTTGAGCGAAGGCAACTGCGATCTGTGGATGGATATGGCTTCCGACACCGAAGGCGCCGTGATGCTCGCCCCGCTGTATCGCTCGACCTTCGTGCTGGCGTACCGCAACGACAAGGGCATCAAGATCAAGAACCTGGACGATCCGGCTCTCAAGAAACTGCGCATCGGCGTGTATCAGATATCTGCGATCCGGGAGGCGTTGTCCGATCACGGCGTGTCCGCCAACATGGTGATTCATTACCTGAGCCACAATGCCGATATCGTGGAGAACAACCAGCCGTCGCACCAGGTCCAGGAAGTGGCGGACGGCACGCTCGATGTGGCCGCAGCGTGGGGGCCGATGGCCGGCTACTACAAGACGGTTTTGCATGAGCCTTTGATCATCCAGCCGGTCAATTTGATGGAAGACGCGGTGCCTATGGAATTCGACATGGCGCTCGCCGTGCCCAGGGGCCGGCCCGACATCAAGGCGGGCGTCGAAAAGGCCCTGGCGGCGGGTAAGAGCGAAATACAGCAAATTCTGAACGATTACGGTGTTCCGCTGGTCGCGTGCGAGGAGTGCCTGATTCAAGGGAACCTGCCCTCGCATGGGCCGTATGCGGAGCGAAAACCCGATTTACAGGCCGCCGCCGCGGAGCAAGCGAAGACGCGCGCCACCCGAATGGCGGATCTGAAGAAGTGGCTGGCGCACGGCGCCAATGCGGACGACGAATTGCACAATGCGGTCACCGCCAACGACCTCGATCGCGTGCGCTATCTGCTGGCCCACGGGGCGCGAGCCGATTCCCTGGACGGTGACGGCAATAGCTCGCTGATCAATGCGGTGCGCTTCGGGTTCTCCGCAGTGGCCACCTATCTGGCCGAGCACAAGGCGGATGCGAACTTTGCCGATCGCAGTGGCTGGACGCCGCTGATGTTCGCCGCCTGGGACGACGACCCGGCGTTGGTAAAAATGCTACTGGCGCATGGGGCGAAGTTGGCCGCCGCGGATAACGATGGCATGACGCCGTTGGGGATTGCCGCGCAGAACGCCAAGACCAAGGCGGCGGCGGCGCTGCTGGACGCGGGCGCGGACGTGAATGCGCCGGTTGCGAAGGGCGGTTACTCGCCTCTGATGCTCGCGTCGATATCCGGTTCCGCCGAGCTCGCGAAGCTGTTGATTGCGCATGGCGCACAGGTGAATGCCGCGAATCCGGGCGGAATCACCGCCCTGATGATTGCCGCGGCAAACGATCACGCGAGCGTGGTCGAGCTATTGTTGAGTTCGGGCGCGGACGTGGATGCGCGCAGCGAGGACGGCCGCACTGCCCTCGGCATCGCGCAATCGGCGAACAGCAATGTGAACCTGATCAAGCTGCTGGAGGACGCCGCGCACCGCGGCACCAAGCCGGGCTGACATGAGCGTGATATGCAGCAATACGAACCAGTACTGGAAGAAGGAGAGTCGAAGTGTTTAGACGAGAGTTAGCCGTCAGCGTCGTCGCGTCGATCGCAGTATTAGCGGTGATAGGAATCTTCGGCAGGGCTATGGCGGACGATCCCGCGCCGGTCGACTACACTAAAATCTCGCCTGTCGACTTGGTGAAAAACACTCCGAAGGGAAAATTGGTCAACCCGTACAAGGATACTCAAGAGGACATTACCGCCCAAGGCGGCAAGCTGTTCCTGAGCTATTCATGCAGCGGCTGCCACGGCGGCGGCGGCGGCGGCGGCATGTGCCCGGCAATAACCAACGACATCTGGGTGTACGGCGGCGATGACGACACGCTATTCCGGCTGGTGACGCTGGGCAGCGATGAGTTGCAGAAAGCGGGTTACACCCGCATCGGCCGCGAGAATGTGGTGGGCCCCATGCCGCCATTCGGCAGCATCATCAAGAACGCCGACGATCTGTGGAAGATGTTCGCGTTTCTACGCTCCAAGTACAGCGGGGACCCCGCGTATAAATTCGGAGCGCCGAAGCCGCCTCCGGAACCCGCCAGCTAACCGGCTTTTTGCATGGCGGCCAGCAACGCGGCGCGTTGCGGTCGTTGTTTTATTGGTACAGCCGTATAAATGCTGCGGTGCGTATTGCGCGATCAGCCCAAAAGGACCACGCTTTGCAGGGGACGGGCAGAGTCGCGGGCATCCGGCTAGCGTCGGTTATGTGCAACTTAAAAGGCTTGCCGGCTTTGATGGCTGTTTAGGGGGATTATGTCTAACGAGAGTCTCGCGACCAGTCACGCGGCGCGAATCCTTAGCGTCGTGCAGAACGGATTTCATCCCGCGGGTATCGAACCGCATGTCACGCGATCCTGGCAGCGCTGCGTGCGGGAGTACGGCATCGTACCCCAGGCGCCGCGGCAAATCGCCGTACTGAATCCGCTGTCCCTCAAGGAGCAGCAACAGCGCATGGGGGAACTGCTGCCGGTGGCGCGCGCGGAGATGGAAAGCTTGTACGAGCAGATTGCCGGATCAGGCTTTGCGGTCATCCTGTCGGATACCCAGGGCGCGGTCCTGAGCACCATCACCGATCCGTCGCTGCAGCGCGAATTCCGCCACGCAGGATTATCGCTTGGCGCATTGTGGGACGAGCGCCACGAGGGCACCAACGGCATCGGCACCTGCCTGATCGAAGGCGGTCCCGTGACCGTGCATCGCGAGGAACACTTTCGCGGCTACAACCTGTCCTTGTCTTGTTCCGCGGCGCCGATTCTCGACCCGCAGGGCGTGGTAATGGGAGCGCTGGATGCCTCGACGGTCAAGTCGAGCGACAGCCGGCTGATTCAGCGCCACACGATGGCTCTGGTCAACATGTCGGCGAATCTGATCGCGCGCTGGAATTTCCTGCATGTGTATGAGCAATCCTGGATCCTGCGCTTCCACAGCCGCCCCGAATTCGTCGGCCTGCTGCACGAGGCGCTGGTGGCTGTCGACGGTTCCGGCAACATCCTTGCGGTCAACGAGAGCGCGCTGCTGCAGCTGGGTTGCTCGAGCCGGAAGATGCTGATCGGCCAATCGATCGAGAGGTTCTTCCAGTTCGACTTCGGCACTCTCGACCAGCGTTCCAAATTCGACCCGAGCACGATATGGCCGGTCCGCGACCTGGCGCACGGCCGGCGCTTCTTCGCAGTGGTGCGGGCGCCGCTGCGCGCCGGCGCACGCGCCTTGGCAATGGCGTCGTCCGATCCCGCCCACAGCAAGGGCGAGCCTGCGCGCGAACGCGGCCAGCAGCATGTGGTGGAAGATGCGCAAATGCGCAAGAACCTGGCTGCCGGGCGGCAGCTATTCTCGAAGCAGGTGCCGATCCTGCTGCAAGGCGCGACCGGAACCGGCAAGGAGGCCTTCGCAAAGGCATTGCATCGCGGCGGCCTATGGTCCGATAAGGCCTTCGTCACCGTCAATTGCGCGGCCATCCCCGAGAGCCTGATCGAGAGCGAGTTGTTCGGCTATACGCGCGGCGCATTCACCGGCGCGGTCAAGGAAGGCCGCATCGGCAAAATACTTCAATCCAACGGCGGCACGCTGTTCCTCGACGAAATCGGCGACATGCCGTTGATGCTGCAGACCCGCCTATTGCGGGTCATCGAGGAGCGCGAGGTGGTGCCCTTGGGCAGCGATCAACCGATTCCGGTCAATCTGCACGTGATCAGCGCCACGCACCGCGACATCCGTCAGATGATCCAAAACGGCGAATTTCGCGAGGACCTATATTACCGCTTGAACGGAATCACCCTGCATCTGCCGCTGCTGCGGGATCGCGGCGACAAGGCCGAAATGATCCGCACCCTGCTGCAGGAGGAGAACTCCGGCGAGGAGTCCATCGAGATCGCCGACGATGCATTCCGCAAGCTGCTGGACTATTCCTGGCCCGGGAACATCCGCCAGTTGCGCAACGCCCTGCGCACGGCATCCGCGCTGTGCCGCGACGGCATCATTCGTTCCTCGAACCTGCCTCAGGAAATCCTCGACACCGACAACCGCGCGATGCCGCCATCGGGCGCCAGCGCCTCGGTCAGCGCGCCGCCGGGGCCCGCGGATGCCGGGCCGGGCACGGCGAGCCTGCCATCGGCCGCGCTGCGCGAAGCTGAGTGCGCGGCGCTGCTGCGCGAACTAGAGCGAATGAGATGGAACATCAGTCGCACCGCACGGGCGCTCGGTATCAGCCGCAATACGCTGTACCGCAAGATCCACAAGCATCGGATCGTCCTGGAGCACTAAAACGGCCCGGCGGAGAATCCCCGACAGTGGGGATCTTCCGCCGGGAATACCCTCAGGCTTTGAGCACCCCGGATAGCTTCGCGGCGTGCGTGGCCAGCGCGTCCATCAGCGGCGGGTTCAAGCAATCGTATGGCTCCAGTCCGAGCTGCTTCAAGCGGCTGCGCACAGCGCCCATGTTCGCCGGATCGTGGCCCGCCTCGATGATCGAGGAGACGAAAGCCGCGAATCCGGGAGGCGCCCAGCCGGATTCACTGGACAACTCCGTGTGGATGAAATCCAGCCCGTGAAAGGCGTGCTTGGTGTTTTCGATGCGGCCGAACATATGAACGCCGCAAACCTTGCAAGCATGGCGCTGAATGGCGGCGTTCGAGTCGACCACATGCAGCTTGTCGCCGTTCTGGGTCACCGAGACCTTGTCGCGCGGGACGACGCCGATTACCGAAAACGTCACGCCCTTCGGTCTCCAGCACTTGGTGCAGCCACAAGCGTGGTTGTGCAGAACTTGTGACTTCACCGACACTTTGACCGGCTTGTCCGTGCACTTGCACGACAAGGTTCCGCCCGCAAAGTCCTTTGACCCTTGCTTGAGACCGTTGTCGACCGACGGATGAATTGAAACTGTCATGATATTCCCTCTCAATAGTTTTCTAACAGCCATTCACATGGCTTCTGTAGACGATCAATCGTTGCGATTTACGCCCCCCAACACGCCCAAATCAGTACTTGATCACCGAACGGATGGTTTTGCCCTCGTGCATCAAATCAAAGGCCTCGTTGATCTTGGCCAACGGCATGACCTTGCTGATCATTTCATCGATCTTGATTTCCCCGGCTAGGTAGCGGTCCACGAAGCCCGGCAATTGCGAGCGCCCCTTGACGCCGCCGAAGGCGGATCCGCGCCAGACGCGGCCAGTGACCAATTGGAACGGGCGCGTGGATATTTCCTGGCCGGCGCCGGCGACTCCGATGATGATGGATTCGCCCCAGCCCTTGTGGCAACACTCCAACGCCGAACGCATCACGTGAACATTGCCGATGCATTCGAACGAATAATCGACACCGCCATTGGTCAGATCGACGATCACTTGCTGGATCGGCTTGTCGTAGTCCTTCGGATTGAGGTAGTCGGTGGCGCCGAGCGACTTGGCCATGGTCCATTTGCTCGGGTTCAAATCGACCGCGACGATCCGCGCTGCCTTCGCCATCACGGCGCCCTGCACCACCGACAATCCGATCCCCCCAAGCCCGAACACCGCTACGGTCGCGCCCGGCTGCACCTTGGCGGTATTCAGCACCGCGCCGATGCCGGTGGTAATGCCGCAGCCGAGCAGGCATACCTTGTCGAGCGGCGCCTTGTGATTGATCTTCGCGACCGATATCTCCGGCAATACGGTGTACTCGGAGAACGTGCTGGTGCCCATATAGTGCAGAATCGGCTTGCCCTTGAACGAAAAGCGCGAGGTTCCGTCCGGCATCACTCCCTTGCCCTGAGTCACGCGGATTTTCTGGCATAGATTGGTCTTGCCGGACGTGCAGTACTCGCACTCGCCGCACTCCGGCGTATACAGGGGAATGACGTGATCGCCGGGCTTGACGCTGGTCACGCCGGCGCCGACTTCCTCGACGATGCCGCCGCCCTCGTGGCCGAGTATCACCGGGAACATTCCTTCCGGGTCCGCGCCCGACAAGGTAAATGCATCGGTATGACATACGCCCGTGGCGACGATACGCACCAGGACCTCTCCGGCCTTCGGTCCGGCCAGGTCGACTTCCTCGATGCTCAGCGGCTTACCCGCCTCCCAGGCAACAGCGGCTCGTGTCTTCATTGAATCCAGCTCCTCATGCAGATCGGCAAGACGCAGAGCGACAAGCAGCTTGCGTGCCAGTCTGGGGCAGACGCCCAAAATACCGACTGATCAACCACTTGCAGTCCAAAATGGGCCGCTAGCGCGGGCGCGCAGCACACGGTGTTTCTTAACCGCTACAGTTTGTGCTACAGAACTGTAGCAGCGCAGGCGGAGTGCATTACCCACGCAGCGCTGCCGCGTGGTGGCGCAGATGATCGGCCATGAAAGTGCTGATGAAGTAATAGCTATGGTCATAGCCCGGCTGTAGGCGCAGGTTGAGCGCTTGCCCGGACTCAGCGCAGGCGGCTGCGAAGAGCTGCGGCCGCAGCTGCTCGGCCAGGAATTTATCGGCCTCGCCTTGATCGATGAGCATGGTGCCCGGAAATTTCCGGCGCTTCACCAGCGCGCACGCGTCATAGTCTTCCCAGGCCGCGCGGTCGGCCCCAAGGTAGCGAGGAAGCGCCTTTAGGCCCCAGGGCACCTGCGAAGGCGCCACGATCGGCGCGAATGCCGATACTGAACGATAACGATCGGGGTTTTTCAGCGCGATGGTGAGCGCCCCGTGACCACCCATCGAATGACCGAAGATGCTCTGCCGGCTCGTGTCGACCGGAAAGTGTTCAGCGATGAGCGCCGGCAATTCCCGGGAAATATAGCTGTACATGTTGAAATGGCGCGACCATGGCGCTTGCGTGGCGTCCAGGTAGAAACCCGCGGCAGTGCCGAATTCCCAGTCCGCGGCCTCGTCCGGTATCCCCGTATTGCGCGGGCTGGTGTCGGGCGCCACCAGCATCAGTCCCAATTCGGATGCCAGGCGCTGCGCGCCGGCCTTGATCATGAAAGTTTCTTCGGTACAGGTGAGCCCCGCCAGGAAGTACAGCACCGGCACCTTGCCAGTGCGCGCCTGCGGGGGACGGTAAACCGACAGTCGCATCGGGCCGGCGCAGGCGCTCGAGGCGTGCCGATAGAACCCCTGAACGCCGCCGAAACTTGAAGTCTCGGAAATGGTCTCGATGGCTGTCATGGGCACGGCTCCAAATGTAGGTGAAAGAGGCTGGGACTGTGGATGCGCCACATTGTAGCGATTGATTTCGCGCCCAGGCGCAACGAAGAGGCCCTGTATCTGATTCAACACAGAGTGCGACAAATCTGATTCTGCGGCGTGACAGTGGACTGCCTTTGGCCGCGTGGCGGAGGCCATTCTTTTGTTTCCACGCAACATGAGGGCTGCCGAACGGAGTAGGGGAACAATTCTTTACTGCAATTCGCGGGAGCGGCTGTGGTTTGCACCCTGGCGGCGCTTGGTTGCGCTTTTGGTACGCCTCTTGCACGTATCCGCTGAGGCTACTGAGCGCCCGCGGCGCCCGGCGAGCACGCGGCGTCCGATGAGGGCGCTGTAGCGACGGTCAACGTCATACAAAGAATCTCGAAGCAAAAAGGGGGTTTTCATGAAAACGAGTACCAAGCTTGTGGCAGCGGCAAGTGCTGCGATATGGCTGGTTCCGATGACCAGGGCGGTCGCCGGAATCGACGTCGCCGCCGGCGACTGGAAAATTGATTTTTCCGGCAATGTGAATGCGTTTTATGTGGACAGCCAGTGCGACGACGGGGTCAACACCGCCGTCACGGGTGGCCTGGCTTGCACCAACGGCCCCAATAACGTCGACCACTCCACGTCAATTCGCAACGGCCTGCTGCCGGCGGCGCTCGTGTTCAGCGCCACCACGCGGCAAGACGACTTTGACATCGATGTGACCATCGGATTTTATCCCGGCATCAACAGCGACCTGGGAGGCGGTTCCGTCAACGGCAGCGGTAATCCGTCGGCCCTGCAGTCGCCCGGCATCGATGCGCGCCAGATCTATTTTACCTTCGGCGACGCTAGCTGGGGTACGGTGAAAATGGGACGCGACATCGGCCTGTTCGGCAAGGATGCGATCCTCGACGATATGACCTTGCTGGGGATGGGCACGGCGTTGGGCAATCCGGCACCGAGCAACACCAGCTTGGGCCGCATCGGCCTCGGCTACATTTACACCGACTGG
>Ga0182030_10014977_pt1 | contig 15240 bp, 12 predicted proteins | sample 812S3MmetaG_FD_121299 | JGI IMG/M metagenome (GOLD analysis project Ga0182030, IMG submission 121299) | Permafrost microbial communities from Stordalen Mire, Sweden - 812S3M metaG (Illumina Assembly) | ecosystem: Environmental > Terrestrial > Soil > Wetlands > Permafrost | place: Sweden... | reverse complement strand
ATTCTGCCTGGGCGCTCTTTAAATCATTGCTTAATTGAAAAGCACGCGCCAGACCAAGATGAGGATTAGCGCTTGCCGGATTTTTGGCGATTTGCTCGCGCCACAATTGTTGCAGGGCAGCAGCTGCAATTGTATCGGTGGGATTTAAAATCAGAGCTCGGCTTAAATCCTGATTTGCTCCGACTACATCATTTTCGCTTGCGAGCTTGAAAATGCCTCTTTGTCTAAGAGCCAGCGATGATTCGGAATCAATTTGAAAAGCTTTGGCGTATTGCTGTTTAGCCAGTGCTTTGTCACCTTGCTGGGCGGCTAAATCGCCTAAACCAACATAAGCAGGAGCCGATGGTTGAATGCTGATAGCCGTGTCGTATTCGGCTTTTGCTTCGAGAAACTTGGATTGGGAAGCCAGACTCTGACCACTTTTGATGTGCTCTGTGGCGTCGGCATTGACGACCGCGGTACTGGATGTGATTTCACCAAGCAGTGTGCGAGCCGTTTGATTGTTTGGCGCGTGCGTAATGGCTGAACGGGCTTCCTGAGCGGCTTGCGGAATATCCTGATTTTTTAGATAGAAGCGTGCCCGGGCGATCTGGACGTTGGCTAATTCGTTTTGCAATTCGGCGCAGCTGGGAAAAGCTTTGACGTCCGTTTGCAGCATATCTTCAGCGGCGGCAAGCTTGCCCGCGTTGACCAGAGCTTGCGATTTGGCAATAGCCTGGGAAACGAAAGTTGTTGTCGCGGGAGTGGAGTGTGGTGCTCCTCCTGTATTTGCCCCTCTTCGAGCATCGGTGAACTTTGAACTTTCGACAAGAGTTTTGTTGCGTGTACCAAGTCCTTTTGCTCCAGGGATTGTGCTTGGTCTTTGACCGGCTTTGCCTGTGACAGACGACGGAGGGATTTTTCCGGTTGTATAAGGCGATGGAGTGGATGATCCAAATTTGGTGGGCGTTGAGCCGTCCGCTGATGGTTCGGTGTTTTGATGTCCGGTGTTTGGATAGCTCTGGTAATCCTCGTAATCAGAATCATATCGTCGATGAAATGTGGAAGGCGGCACGAACAATTGTTTGGGGTGAGCAAAAGCATTAGCGTCTGTCGCTTGAGCAGCGTGCTGCAAACAGATTCCACTGAAAAAGCTCAGGCTAATGGAGAGCGCGAGCGCCAGATTGGTTGTGGACGGCTTTTCTTGATAAGGCTGTTTGCGAAAATTCTTTGCCATGCCTGCCATCTTCACCCGCACTAATCTATATGACTGTGTGATTGTTTTCGCCTGACTTTAGACCGAGAGTTATGTTGCGCGCGCCTAATTCGGGTCTCATTTTAGTTGCAAACTTTTTACATTCCAAGGGGTGAAATACGTACACGTCCTTCCCTCTGGGCCTTTTTGCGTTACGCTACAATGCTTCAGGCTCTGTTTAAGCCTGTATCCTGCTCACAAGAGAGAATATTTTACGTATATTAGGTTTCTTGAATATTTATGTATTTATGCAAGAAATCGAGAAAAGCTGACTAAACTGACGGTGGCTGATGGTTATCGCCCGAAATATGCCAGATAAATCAAAAAGCACGCCTTTTGGCGAACTGCTTGGTAACCTAACAATAGGATTGAAGGACGCGATTTATGACAACGACCATTAGCAAAGAGCAAGAAAAGGCATTGTCGGAAGGCGTCGAGATTCTGGTCCGGCAGGCCCGGCTGGCAGCGGCGGTCTGGCTTCAATACACGCAAGAACAAGTCGATGAAATCGTTAAAGCGATGACGACAGCCGCAATTGAGGCAGCGTCAGAGCTTGCTATCGAGGCGCATCAAGAAACTCATATGGGCATTATCGAAGATAAAATGCTCAAAAATTTCGTCGCTTCCGAATTTCATTATCACCAGATCAAAAACGTCAAAACCGTTGGCATCATCAAAGAAATGCCCGAAGACAATATGGTTGAAGTGGCGGAGCCAATTGGTGTCATTCTCGCTCTCTCGCCTGTCACTAACCCGACTTCCACAGTAATTTTTAAGAGCATCGCCGCTGCTAAAACAAGAAACAGCGTCATTTTTAGTTCGCATTTGATGGCAGCCAACGCCAGTAACCACGCCGCCAAAATTGTTTATGAAGCAGGACTAGCAGCTGGCGCTCCCAAAGGTTTTATAACCTGGGTCGAAAAATCCGCACGCTTGCGTCGCGGTACCGAGTTGATGATGAATCATCCTGAAGTAGATTTGATTTTCGCAACCGGCGGCACACAGATGGTTCGCGCTGCTATGAGCACGGGTAAGCCAGCGCTAGGCGTTGGACCAGGCAACACTCCTGTGTACATCCACAAATCGGCTCCTCCTTCGTCGGCTGCAATGGATGTCATCATTTCCAAAACTTTCGACAATGGAACAGAATGCCCCTCCGAGCAAACCATTGTTGTAGACCGTGAAATTGCAGAAGAACTCCTTGCTGAATTCAAACGGCTTGGCTGTTACATCTGTTCGTTTGAAGAAGTGGAAAAAATAGCTGATGTGGTCATCGACAGCAAAGGCGGCATGAATTACAAATGCGTCGGACAATCGGCTAATTTCATTGCTGATCTAGCAGGGCTCGATGTGCCGGCGGATACCAAAATTCTTTTGTGTCCGCTTGGCGGAGACATTCGCAATCACAGACTGGCAGTCGAAAAACTGATGCCCGTGCTCGGTTATGTCATCGTCGATTCCGTGGAAGAAGGGATCAATCGCGCGCTCGATGTTAACTATGCTGGTGGCACAGGTCACACAGCGGGAATTTTTAGCGAGGACGAAGCTGTCGTCGAACAATTTTCCACGGCCATTAACGCTGGTCGAATCATCGTTAACAGCCCCTGCTGCATAGGCGGTCTTGGTGGCATTTACAATAATCTCAACACCACATTGAGCTTTGGTTGCGGCACAGGCGGTGGTAACAACACTAGCGATAATGTAGGCATCAAAAATCTCTTGAACTACAAGAGAGTACCGAAACGCACCAATTTCACTTTGTCCTTCCAGACGACCAAAAACATCTACATCAATCCAGGTAGTCTCGATCACCTTCGCAGTTTAAAAACCAAATCAGCAGTTATTCTCACTTCTAAGTCAGCGGGCAAGCGCGGGCATCTGGCTATGGTGACCGAACGATTGCCGTCTGATTGCGCCATTGGTGTGTTTGCTGAAATTGACGTAGAACCGGAGTTCTCGACGGTTGAGAGTGCTTTGGCTATGTTGCGTCAACAGAAGCCAGACACCATTATTGCTCTTGGCGGTGGCAGTGTCCTCGACGCGGCCAAAATCATCAGACTGTTTTATGACCATCCGTATTTGAACATGAATGAGCTTGCTGTCAGCTTTCTCGACTTCCGTCATCGCATGGTCGAATTCCCGCAAACAGTAAATACTCAGCTTGTAGCCATTCCGACCACTTCTGGTACGGGATCCGAAGTGACACCATTTGCGGTGCTTAAAGATAACGTCAATAAGCGCAAGATTTCGCTGATTGACCAGTGCTTGCTGCCCAATTTCGCAATCATCGACGCTAATTTGACCAAGTGTCTGCCCAAAGATATAACAGCAGATACTGCCTTTGACGCGCTTACGCATGCTCTTGAATCGCTCGTTTCTACTTACGCGTCTGACTATACTGATGGTCTGGCGCTTGAGTCGATGCGTCTTATTTTCGAAGCCCTTCCTGAAGCACTGAAAAATCCCAGCAATATTGTTTGGCGGCATAAATTACATAATGCTTCGTGTCTTGCTGGCATGGCTATAGGTAATGCTTCGGTCGGTATCAATCATGCTCTAGCGCACAGCCTGGGCGCGTTGTTCGATGTACCGCATGGACGGTCGAATGCAGTTTTTCTGCTTTCGGTTCTCGACTATAATTCGCGTGTTCCGCGCAAATTTATGCCAACTTCCACTTATCCAAGCTGGGTAGCAGATCAAAAATATGCCCGAGCCGCTCAATTTCTCGGTCTAACCGACCCCGGTCCAGTGGACACCAGCGGCAAATTTTCTAAGCGCGAGCTTGAGTCGCATAAACATGCTCGTTTATGCAAAGAATTGCAGAGAGCTGTGTACGATCTGGCTATCACCTGCAATCAGCCTATTTCGATTTCGGAGCTTGGCATTGACCCTGACGCTTATGAAATGCAAATGTTGAATCTGGTCAAGCTGTCATTTAGCGATATGAGCCTGCGCACCAATCCATCACTACCTGTGCTCAGCGAGATTGGTGGTCTGCTTGTAAACTCTTTTGCCCCGCGTCAACGACCATAAATTTTGTCCGACAATGAGCCCTGATGGAGCTAGAAAGAAATGAGTTCTGACAATAAATCTGATGCCGGTCACGGTAGTGGACACGCCAGCAATGGTAATGGAAATGGAAATGGCAACGGTAAGCCTGCTATCGCCTTGGAGATTCGCACCATTGCTTTGAAAGGGCCTTTAGACAAAGGCCTCAGTGAAGTCGAAAAGGCTTTGGGCAAAGGTGTGAACGTCGTTCTGGATTTTTCAGACTGTCACTTTATTAGTGTCGATGGTCTTGAGTGGCTCGAAGAATTGCTTTTGAGAGCAGATTCGGTCGGATCGGTCGTTAACTTTGTCAAAATCCATCCGGTTCAATATAAGGTTTTTAAAGTGGCACATATTCAGAGCTTGCTTAAAGCTTGCGGCTCGCCAGCGGCTGGCATAGCGCCAATGTGCTGAAGCGACTCTCTTGCAGTCAAACATTTTTCGTAAATTCGCTAGAGCTCCGCAACACTTTTGCTGTGGTCTACGTCGTACTGGAAACGGTTTGGCTGTAAACTGGTACTCTCGTTCTGTTTCGGCTATTGACCTGCGTGTTGCCCTGGAGCATCTGAATGAGCCTACCTGTGCATCAAATCGAAGTTGTAAAAAATAAAATGTCAGTTTCAAAAGATGCAGGCAATTGTTCTCAGTCGGAATTTGCGATATCTGCTGTGAATCTGTGCAAAAACTACGGCGAAGCACGTGTCGTCGATAATTTGAATTTGAATGTCAAAGTAGGGGAATTGTATGCGCTGCTTGGCGACAACGGTGCTGGTAAAACAACTACTATCAGCATGCTCACGACTTTGCTAAAACCAAGCGCTGGCGAGTTCTTCATTTGCGGGCTGAACGGCATAAAACAAGCGGAAAAAACCAAAGGTTCCTTTGGCATCGTTTCTCAAGATATTGCTATTTACCAAGAACTGACTGCCTTTGAAAATCTCTGGTTCATTGCTCAATTGCACGGTATCCCGCGCAAGCGCGCTCTCGAAAGAATTGAAATGTTGCTTGAGCACTCGGGCTTAACTGATAAAGCTAATCATTTAGCCGGTACATTTTCTGGTGGTATGCAACGCAAGCTGACTATTGCTAGTGCTCTTTTGCACGAACCCAAAGTTTTATTTATGGATGAACCAACAGTTGGTTTAGATCCAGCAGCCAGGCGACAGATCTGGCATACCTTGAAAGGGTTGCGCAATTCTGGTGTGACGATTTTGCTGACAACGCACTATCTCGAAGAAGCAGAACTTTTGGCGGATCGTATCGGCATTATTCGCCAGGGTAAAATCGTTGTCGAAGGCACTATCGATGAATTGCGTCATAAAATTCAAGGCATTCGCTCAATTGCGATTCGCATCACAGGCGAGGTAGCGCCGGATATTTTGCAAAACAAAATTGATAAACTACCAGGTCGTTTTTCCAACCAGGTCAAATTCGATCCGTTGCGCAACACACTTTCGTTTGCACAGCCGAAAGATTCACAGCTGGTCAAAATATTGCATGAGATTCTCAATTGGCTTGAACAAGAAAAAATTTCTTTTACTCGCTTTGCCACTAGTGAGCCAAACCTGGAAGAGGTTTTTATGGCGCTGACACTCGAACCGCATGACGACGATGAGCCAGGGCATTTTCCAATTTCCGATGACGTCCAATTTGAGCACGATTACACATGAATAGGGACTTCAATCAAATTCTGGCTATCGTCAATAAAGATATTTTGCAGTGGACCAGGCGTCCCCTTTATTTTGTCTCGAGCACGCTGCTTGCTGTTTTGATCATTTCAATCGTCGGCAATACGCTTGCTGGAGCCGTGAAAATTCCGTTTGGATTGTTTGACCCTTCAGCAGTCAGTGACCTTGGTAAGAATCTCAACGAGACCAAAAAGTTTGAAGTGCATAATTATGATGATCTGGAAAAGGCGAAAGCAGATCTGACCACCGGTAAAATTGTCGCTCTCGCAAATGTTTCTCAGGATGCCCTGGATGATTCGGTGCAGATCATCACCGAAGGACATAATCCGCTTGTCGATCAGCAAATTTCGATGGGATTGCTTTCAGTCTTGACGCAAAAAGACTCGTCTTTGAATTTGCCTATTCATTCGGCTGTTCTTTTTCCTGTGAAATTTAGTCTGCGCGATTATATGACGCCAGGGCTTGCCGCATATCTGTGCTATGTTCTTGCTGGCATGAATCTTGGCTTTTCATGGATTTATGAGTGGATGGAGAAGACTTATCGCCAAATTATTCTTACTCCAAACGGCTTGAGATCAGCGATTATCGCCAAAACCTTGACCGTGACAATTGAAGCTTCAACTGTGTTGTGGCTTGCGTTGTGTATCACGGCTCCTTTAGTGGGCTTTACGCTGGGAAGTAATTTTCTTGGACTGGTTGGCTGCACACTCCTTTCAATGTTTACTTTCACCTGTCTGGGGCTCGGTGCGGCTTGCTTGCTTAAAACAATCCGTATTTACACAATGACTATTTCAATTGCTGGAGTGGCTTTGATGTTTGTTTCCGGCATTATTATTCCAGTGGAAGCAATGCCTCGATGGGAGCAATCTTGCGCTTTGTTTTTCCCGATGTTTTATGCAGCCGATGCCTTTAAGGGAGTAATTCTGGGCACGCCCGCTAATTATTTAAGAGACGCAGGAATCTTGATCGCCTGGTCAATTTCTGGATTGTGTTTTGCGTCATTTTTATTGCATCAACAAAAGGCATCATTGTGAATCATAAAATACTAGGCAATCATTTCACTCTGTGGCCAGTCAGTCTGCTGTCCTTGTTTTTTATCGCAGCCGTTTCTGCACCGGCGCATGCTGTAAGCAATCTTTCAGCAAAAGACAGTGTTTCCAGTCTGATTACTTCTTTTGTGCAGTGGAATGGGAAATTCACAGATAAAGTCAAGCTCGATCAACTCGCTCATTCTCTCGACTATGACGGTATGTCTTCGAGAGCTATGGGCGCTCAACAGTGGGCAATGCTCTCAGCCTCGCAAAAAAGCGAGTTTATAGCGGCTTTAAGGAGTGTGATTGAGCAGCGGTATTATCCGCGGTGGCATCGCTTATTCGCGAAGGGCACTGTCATTTATGGTGTGCAGGCAAAAAATCAGACAGAAACTACCATTCAAACGAAATTGACAGTCGGTAAGAGCAAACAGAATCTTTCCTGGTTGCTCGATGAAAAGGCTGGCGAATTGAAGGTTGTCAGCTTGAAGGTCGATAAGAGCGACCTGGTTACACGCCTGCATGATCGCATCAGCGCCCGTCTTGCGAAAAACGGCTTTGACAAGGTGCTGTCATGGCTGAAAAGTAAAAGCTTAGATGTCGGCGATAATTCGTCAGCTGGTCAGCAGGCTGTTTCTAAGTAGTCCCCCTTAGCCAGTAAACGCTATTTCCAGGAGGACCTGTGACAGACAGCTTGCAACAACTAGAACAACAACTTGAGATAGTCCATCCGTTCAGTCGGAACTAAATGTCGAGCGAATTCGACGTACTCATCGGTGACGGCAAAGCGATCGTTCGACCAATTGACGGTCGCGTGTTTTTAATCCGCCGGGCTTAAAAACTGACGCCGCGCGAAATATCAAGCAATAGAGGCAAAGACATGAGTACAACAGTCAATAACAAAGGTAGCTTTTCAGCTGACATTGAAGCCATTCGTAAACGTGCTCGTGAGCACATTGAGCAGGGCGCTGTGACTGAAAATTACAAAGGTAATAAAGAGCAAATTATCAAGTTGTTGAACGAAAGTCTGGCTACAGAGCTAGTGTGCGTGCTGCGCTACAAGCGTCATCATTACATGGCTAAAGGTATTAACTCAGAATCAGTGGCGGCCGAGTTTCTCGAGCACGCTGGTGAAGAACAAGAACATGCCGATCGCATTTGCGAAAGGATTGCACAATTGGGTGGCGCCCCGAATTTGAATCCAGAAGGGCTCGCTTCACGCAGCCATTCTGACTATGTCGAAGGCTCTAACTTGACCGATATGATCAAAGAAGATCTAATCGCTGAGCGCATTGCTATTGATGTATATGGCGAAATTATTCGCTACATCGGCGACTCGGATCCAACTACCCGTCGTTTGATGGAAGAGATTTTGGCTGTCGAAGAGGAACATGCCGACGATATGAGCAATCTGCTCGCTCAAAGACAGAGTTAGACAGGGACCTTTTTAAAGCCTTTCTCCGAGAGTAAAGTCAAAAGCAACCTCAATGCTAGTCATTAGGGTTGCTTTTGATTTAAAGTAGGGAAATGAGGTGCGGGCAATTTTAGAGAAACTATAGAATGAAGAAAGATCTGCGTCGAGCTTTTGATGAGCGGCTGAAATACTACCGCTCGCGACATAAAACAGTCGGTTGCAAGATTACGCACATGGTCGGTGTACCAATGATTGCCTTGTCCTTTCCGATTGCCCTGTTCAATCGGCGGCTGGCTGCGCAATTTCAGGTTATCGGTTGGTTTTTGCAGTTTACTGGTCATTATGTCTTCGAGCACAATCAGCCAGTTTTCTTAGATGCTCGCGACCCGCTTACTGCGGCTGTTGCGCTGGTGTTTGTCGTGAATGAATGGAATCGGGCTCTTTTCGTTGAGACCAAGAAAATGCCGGCACTGCCTTTAAAAGCAATGCCGGATTCCAGTTTGAACTAATTCCAAAAGTTAGACTTTGGTCAAGGTTTTCTCTGTTTGCTGCTCTGCTAACGGTGGTTTTATTTCAGGCAATTCTGAATCACGCAAACCCGGGAAGAGTTTGTGGCGATGTCTGTAAACCATAAACGCGGCAAACGGAGTGCCTATAGCAATACAGACGCAACCAACGATGACCGCGCCAAGAACTGTAGCTAGCAACGCTTTCATTTGTTGCAGTTCACTTTTCACTTCGGTCAGCGGCTCGGCGACATTAATCAAAGGCTTTTCTAGCTTCTCGATTGGACCGCGCATGGCGTTGATGGGCGGTAATAATCCAGCTATTTCTTTGCGCATGGCTGTAATATCGCCCTGAACGCCGGTCATCGAAGTATTGACGCTGTCGACCTTGCCGCGCATTTTGCTCAGCTCGCTCTGCATGCCATCCATTTTGCCTTCCACGGTAACCATGTGTTTTTGCAAACCGACCATTGGGCTATTCAAGCCTGCAATCGGTCCTTCTAACTTCATGATTTGCTGCTGCAACTGCACGCTGTTTCGCTCCAGTCTAACGACTGGCGCGAGCATTTTTTTAATTGGGTGAAAGCCCTTAATTGTGGGTTCAACAGGGGGGACTGCTAGATTTTTTGGATCAACATGCACCCCTGGCGCGGCATTTGCGGCTTTTGCAGTGTCCTTGTTTGCCTGCACTTGCTTGCTCGTCAAGGGTACTTTAACTTCTTCCTTGCTGAAACCAGTTTTTTCACCGGCTGTAGGCGCCGCCGTCTTATCGGGAGCGGGCTTAACCTCGTCTGCTCCGACAGCTGAAGTCAGACAAAATCCAGTCAGACCGGACACAATTAGCATTGTCATTGCCGACGTGCTTCTGGACCTAAATCTATTTGATTGCATTTGTTTGCACCTCTCGTTCTGTTGAGGACGGGGGCATATTCTTTCGGTTCCAGGATCGAAGCCAATATTAAAGTACCTGTTTGTTATAAAATGCTACGCCGGCAAAAAACAATGCACTATATGTGGTGACGAAAATTCGCTGTTGGAAGTGTACTTAGAAGCTCAGTTGCTAAGTGGTATTGAAAATGCCAGTGTCAAACATTGGTTAAACCATGAAGATAAGCCGTTGAATCGACTCATCAACGTTGTCATTTAGTGTATAAAATCATGTTAAGTAGGAAATTCTTGGGAGCAGCTCATCATGTCAGGGCTTGAAGATGTAGTCGCCGCGTCCTCCTCCATCTGCGCAGTAGATGGTGTCGAAGGCCGGTTAATTTATCAGGGTTACGATATTCACGATCTCGCCGAACATTCAACGTTCGAAGAAACCGTTTATTTGTTATGGTTCGGTCGTCTGCCGAAGAAAGCAGAACTGGAAGCTTTTACTAAGCAATTACAAACCAATCGCCAATTGCCTGAACAGGTAATTGCGGTGATGAAGAATTTGCCCAAAGATGCCAACTCAATGGAAGTGCTGCGGACGGCGGTTTCACTTCTATCTATGTGGGACGTTGATGACGAGCTAAGCGATCGCGAAGCTAATGTTCGCAAAGCAGTCCGGCTGACCGCCCAGATTCCCACGATCGTTGCTTACTGGGATTGCATTCGCAATGATCGACCGCTTCTGCCGCCTAAAGAAGATAACAGCCTCGCTGCTAACTTCCTTTATATGTTGAATGGCAAAGAACCGGATGATTTGAGCACCAAGTCACTTGATATCGCGCTCATCCTGCACGCTGATCACGAATTGAATGCTTCTACATTCGCCGCTCGTGTTGCCGCTGCCACTTTGACCGATATGCACTCGGCCATTGTCGCTGGCATCTGCGCCTTGAAAGGTCCGCTGCACGGTGGTGCCAATCAAGAAGTAATCAAGATGCTGATTAAAATAGGCGAACCGTCCAACGTTCGTCCTTTTGTCCAGAAGATTTTTGATGAACATCAAAAAATCATGGGCTTTGGTCATCGCGTTTATAAAACTGAAGATCCTCGCGCTCATCACTTGCGTCAAATGTCCGAACAACTTGGTAAGCTTCTGGGCGAACCAAAGTGGTACGAGATGTCGCGCACTGTCGAAGACATGGTATTGAAGGAAAAGCATCTCAACGCCAATGTTGATTTCTATTCTGCTTCTGTTTATTACATGTTGAAGATTCCACAAGATCTTTTCACTCCTATATTCGCGATGAGCCGTATGTCTGGCTGGGGCGCTCATGTGCTCGAGCAATACGCAAACAACCGTTTGATTCGTCCACGTGCCGAATACACAGGCGCGATGGATCTCAAATACGTGCCGCTAGATAAGCGATAAACAAGCGATAAATGTCAGTGAAAGCAAGCTTGCAAGATAAACGAAGTAGTTTCCGAAAAGAACAATTTCGTTCTATTGCAAGCTTGCTTTTTGCTGTGACTACTTCTTTTTCTTTTTGCCCAGCTTTGTGCGCACCAGCTGACTCTGGCGATGCGCCAAAGAGAATGCACGTGATCGCTCATAGGGGCGGTCGCAAATGGGCGCCTGAAAATACTCTTTCTTCTTTCCGCAAAGCCCTTGAGCTTGGCGTCGATGGTGTTGAACTTGATATTCATCGCTGTAAATCAGGGGAACTTATTGTTATTCACGATGAGGATTTACCACGCACCACTAATGGTGACGGCTTCATCGCCGATAAAACTCTCGAAGAGTTGAAAAAGCTCGACGCCGGTAGCTGGTATGACAAAAGCTTTGCCGGAGAAAAACTACCGTTGCTCGATGAAGTCTTGAAACTCGTTCAAGGCAAAACGGAAATAAACATCGAGATCAAAAATGGCTATAAGACATATCCCGGTATTGAAGACGATCTTCTCAAACTGCTTGAGACTTATCCCTATCCCGACAAAATCGTGATTAGCTCGTTTGACCATCAGTGTTTGCTCAATATTCATAAACGCACCGACAAATATCGTCTGGCTTTGCTTATTGATGGACTGCTCGTTGATTTGCCCACCTACGCTAAAAAGATTGGCGTGCAAAACTGGCACCCTGGTTTTTCCAATATCGGATTTTCTTCGGTCAAACAGGCGCATGATGCCGGTTTAGTCGTCAACTCCTGGACCGTCAACACGACTGATGAATGGAACCAAGCGAAAGAGATGCATTTAGATGGCGTGATCACTGACGATCCAGTGGCCGCGAAAAAATTCTTTCAACACTGAGCTACTTGAGAAACTCTGTCAATTCGCTGCTCTTGCTTGATACAACGAGAAAATACGTTCTAAAAAAGCTTCGGCGCTTTGCTCTGAAGGATCTGGTTCTGCCAGTTTCAAGCGAAAGTGATTTTCAAGTTGTTTGGCGATAATTGGTCTTTGTGTCTGAGAAATTTTTTGACGACGACGTAAATAGCTAACCAGCAAATCATACTCTTGTGGTGTGACGCGACCGATATCCAGTGTGTCGTGCTGGTTAACTGGAAATTCAAGAACGATACTTTGCGTGGAAAATTCGCTTGGACGTTCTCTGATGACGATTGTGCCTCCTGCTATATCGCCGAAGCGCCTTTCGTTTTTATCGACGATCATGCAGATTACTCCGACCAGCAAAATATACTGATCGAGAACTCTGACCAGATTGCGAATAATAACCGCAGACCACGTCACTGGTTGTCCATTGCGCTCGATCACACGAATATTGGCTAAGTTTTTACCAGGGGTTTGTCCCTGCCAGATTCCTTCAAAAAAAATGTAGTAACCGAATAAAATCGCAAAACTCGTCAAAATGCCCAGCATTATGCTGATTCCGGTGACCAAATTGCGCGAACTGGATGGCAGAGGCGAAAGACCGACGACAAGGTTAACGAGCGCCAGAAGGGCGATCACAAGCAGTATGGCGGCCAGCGAAAGAAGGCTATCAACCAGACAGGCTAAAATGCGGTTACCAAAGCCTGCTAGCTCAAGGTGTAAGTCCACATTCTCTGGGGTAGAGATAGAGTAATCTGAGCTGGGCATAGCGACCTTTTCAAAGTTTTCGAGATGACTGTGGGATGAATGTAGAAAGATGGCTTAAAGCTAAAAACCCGTCTTGGCAAAGGCTTGAGGAACTGCTCAAGATTGTCGATAGTGGTGGACTGGCTAAATTAGATCATTTGCAGCTGCGAGAGCTTGGACGCCTGTACAGGGCTACTTCTGCGGATTTGTCGCGTTGTCGAGCGATGAACCTTGGTCAAAATATTCAAACTTATTTGAATAATCTCGTTGTGAAGGCACACAACCAAGTCTATCAAACTAGAGCTGATCGTTGGTCTGACCTCGCCAATTTTCTCTGGTATGGTTTTCCGCTTCTGGTCAGACGCTACATTTTGTATGTTGGTGTTTCCTTTTCGATGTTTCTGGTGCCATTCGGTATGTCGTTCTACTATGTGCAGCAAGACTCGCATTTTGCTCAGCTCGAAGTAATGAAGGGACATCCAATAGTGCCTGATGAATTATGGGACGTGATTGAAAAACACCGGCTATGGACAGACGATGTTCAGCATTACAGTGCTACAGCGGCCGGGCTGATCGCCACCAACAATATTCGCGTATCGATTTTGGCTTTTGTACTTGGCATCACCTTCGGTATTGGCACCGCTTTTGTTTTGTTCACCAATGGTTTGATGATTGGCACCATCCTGGGTTTATGTCGGAACTATGGTCTGCTTGAACGCCTCGGAGCGTTTGTGGCACCGCATGGAGTGCTCGAGTTGTCGGCAATTTTTATCAGTGGTGCAGGTGGTTTGCTAATCGGCAAGTCATTGCTTTTTCCCGGTCTGTACAAACGCACAGACTCTTTGCGTATGATTGCAAAAGACGCTTGTGGCTTGTTTATGGGCTGTGTACCGCTCTTGCTTCTGGCAGGAACAATTGAGGGATTCATTTCTCCACGAACAGACATCTCTGCCAACGTGAAATTTCTGGTTAGTCTGGCCACACTTTCGTTCCTAATTTTTTATCTGTTTGACCCACGCACCAGAAAGAGTGAGCTTGTCGCGCTAGAAATAAAAGAAGCTGCAGATGGTGAAAGTGCCGCTACTTTATCAGATGAACCTCTGGAAACCAGGATTTAGGGGGCTTTTTGAAGGATCCTGAAGGCAGTCGAGAGCCGATCATTGTTAGTGTTGTATATGGTGCTGAGCAGTCGTATCATAAAAATTACTCGAGTTCTGCAATTTAATTTCGCCGTTTACCAATTCCTTCGCTAGAATAGTGCAGGCATTCCTGAGCGAAGTGTGGCGCTTGCAGATATATACAAAGCCTCGAATTGAAAATTCGGCGACTCCGATTTACTTGAAAAACCTTGGTCCAATGCCTGTTTTTCCCAGAGGCAACAGCAGGAGGACAGGTGGGCTCAATCTTGGGTTCTCTAATTTTGACAATAAAAAGAGCGCACTGCAAAGGCTGTGGCAGTGTTTGAATTTCGCTACCTTCGCGGTGCTTTTACAGGGCGCTTCGATACCCATCAGTGGTCCGACCGCACCCGTTGCGCAAAAATCGATTCAAGTAGCGGTGGCGCCCCCGATACCATTAACATATCCAATGGATAATCTCAAGCAGAAGTTGATGGCTGCAAGCGACGTTAAGAAACTGCGCACCGGAATTTTTGTTGTCGATCCAGCTAACGGCCGTTATCTCGATATGAATGGCAAAGAGCCTTTCGCGGCCGCGTCAATGATCAAATTGCCGATCCTCATAAGTTTGCTTGCGGCAATCGACAGAGGCGAAGTTAAATTCGATCAGCAAATAGCTATTCGTCAAGATCTAATCACTGGTGGCTCGGGTTATCTTCAGTACCGCCCGGTCAATTCCAAAATGAGTGTCAAAGATACCGCCTGGTTGATGATGGTCATCTCGGACAACACTGCCACCAATATGATTATTGATGTGCTTGGTGGCAAAGAAAAATGTAGTGCTGAATTTGCGTCGTGGGGGCTGGCTCAGACACGCATCAATAATATGCTTGGTGATTTTGCGGGCACCAATAAAACGAGCCCGTACGATCTCGTTTATTTGTTGGCTCGGGTTTATCGCGGCGAAATTCTTTCACCAGCCGGCAAGAATTGGTTAACAGACGTGATGCTGCATACCAAAATCCGCACGCTTTTAAATCCAGGCCTTGGACCGGGTGCCACTTTGGGGCATAAAACCGGTGATATAGGCACTATGGTTGGCGACGTAGGTATAGTCACAGCTCCAGGCGGCGCCACTTATTTCGTGTCCATTCAGGTGGAGCGACCATTTAACGATAGACGCGCCAATGCTCTCATCCGAGTTCTTTCAAAAGGTATATATCCTTGCTTCTCTCAAAGCAAAACTGATT
>Ga0182030_10014976_pt1 | contig 15240 bp, 18 predicted proteins | sample 812S3MmetaG_FD_121299 | JGI IMG/M metagenome (GOLD analysis project Ga0182030, IMG submission 121299) | Permafrost microbial communities from Stordalen Mire, Sweden - 812S3M metaG (Illumina Assembly) | ecosystem: Environmental > Terrestrial > Soil > Wetlands > Permafrost | place: Sweden... | reverse complement strand
TGGGCGAATCGGGCTCCGGTAAATCGTTGACGGCGCGCGCTTTGATGGGTCTCATCGATCCGCCCCTCGAGCTCTGCGCCGACCGTCTGGAGTTCGAAGGCGAAGATTTGCGCGCCTTGAGTCCGACACGATGGGCCCGCTTGCGGGGCCGGAGAATATCGCTCGTCTTTCAGGATGCGCGTTATGCGCTCAACCCGGTCTTGAGCGTCGGCCGGCAACTCGATGAGATGGTGTTACTACACGAGCGAGTACCAGACGCCGAGCGACGGCGGCGTGTGCACGAGATGTTGAAGGCAGTCGGCCTGGGTGATCCGCGGCTGGCCAGGGGCTACCCGCATCAGTTGTCCGGCGGAATGGGACAGCGAGCCATGCTCGCGATGATGCTGATCAACGGACCACGGCTGCTGATTGCGGACGAGCCCACCTCTGCGTTGGATGCGGCCCTGCGCAGCCAGATGCTCGATCTCATCTGCGAGTCCGTGATTATGCGGGGAATGGGACTTTTGCTGATCAGTCATGACCTTCATCAGGTGGTGCGCTACTGCCACCGAGTATTGGTGATGTACCGCGGGCGCATTGTCGATGAAGGCTCGGTCGCGGATCTCGCGCGTTCCACGCACCCTTATACCCGGGCGCTCTGGGATTGCGTACCCAGCGGCCGCACGCACGGCACGCGTCTGCCGGTATTCGACGGCGGCGATGGTGTCGGTCCCACGAGCGCATCGTGAGCATGATCAGCGCAGAGTCCCTGACCGTCGACTTCGAGGGCCTCGATCGTCCGGTGATCGACTCACTCGACTTGGCGGTGGAGGAGGGGGAGACGTTCGGACTGGTCGGCGCTTCGGGCTGCGGCAAATCGACGCTGCTGCGGGTGCTCGCAGGCGTGAATCGGCGCTGGCGTGGGCGGCTCGAGCTGCTATCGCGCCGAGTGCGGCCGCACCGCCGCTACCGCGGTGAGTTGCGGCGCGAGATTCAAATGGTGTTCCAAGATCCCTTCGCGTCCCTTCATCCGCGCCATACCGTGAGCCGGGCGCTCGTCGAACCGCTGAGGCTTTTGGGCGCGAAGCTGCCGCGTGAGCGAATGATTCAGGCGCTCGAGGAGGTTGGGCTCGAGGCGGATATCGCGTCGCGATATCCGCACCAACTCTCGGGCGGCCAACGGCAACGGGTTGCGATCGCGCGGGCGCTGCTGCCCAGTCCGCGGGTGCTGCTGCTGGACGAACCCACCTCGGCTCTGGACATGTCGGCTCAGGCGGAGATCTTGAACCTGCTGGTCGCGGCCAGAGAAGCTCACGGGATGACATTGATGCTGGTCAGCCATGACATGGGGGTGATCGCGCACATGTGCGATCGAGCAGCAATGATGCGCTCCGGGAAGATCGATCGGCTGCTGGGACGCGCGGAATTGGACATCGCTTCATAACCATTCAGTATTTGCCGGTTCCGATTGCGGGGGAAATACTGCCACTCCGGGTCCATGAGGGGTGAGGCGAATGGATAGCTCTTCTTGGCAGCAATGGCAGCACAGGATCGTGAAGTTGTTCGTCAACGATTTCGAGGCGACCTTGGATCTTCCCGTCTCCTGCCACTGGTCGACCTCTCGACTCGAATCCCTGAGGTATCTTGCCGTCAGCGAAGGTTGGGAAGACGCGCGATCGACGGATCGGTTCACACACGAATCGCTCGTAGAACCGGCCGCACGGCCGGCGCACCGTTAGTCCCGCAATGGGATCTCGCGAGCGTCGAAAAGGCGGTCGACCGCCTCCTGTGTCTGTGCCCGCTCGGCGGCGTGTATCACGGCGTGCGATAAGTGCGGCGCCAGCTGGGCGATGAACTCATACATATACGCAGCCAATAGCGCGCCGCGGCGAAAACCGATCCAAGTTGTGTGCCCCTCGAACAAGTGCGCGGCGTCGAGCACGATCAGATCGGAGTCGGCGACCGGGTCAATGGCAAGTCTCGCCAATATCCCGACGCCCAAACCTGCCCGTACGTAGGTCTTGATGACGTCAGAATCGTACGCCGTCAAGGCCACGTCGGGAGCGAGTCCGGCCGTGTCGAACACCGCCTGCAGAGAGGAGCGGCCGGAGAAACTGAAGGCATAGGTCACAATCGAGTGATGCGCGAGCTTCTTGAGGGTCAACCTGCCGGTCGAGGCAAGCGGATGCCCTCGCGGCACGATGACTGCTCGATGCCACCGATAGAGCGGCAACCGCAGCAAATGCGGGAACAATTCCGGAGATCCGCTGGCAATTGCCAGGTCCACGCGATCGTGGGCGCTCATTTCCGCTATTTGCTCCGAGGTCCCTTGATACAGGTGGAGCCGGACATCAGGGTATTGTGCCAAAAATCCTCGGATGATTTCCGGAAGCACATAGCGAGACTGAGTATGCGTCGTTGCAATCGACAACGGGCCGGCCACGGTCTCGTTCAGGGCTGATGAGACACGTTGGATATTACGAATTTCGCGCAGTATGTTCACGGCGCGCGCGATGATCTCATCGCCGGCCGGTGTGGTGCGTACCAATGCCCGTCCTCGGCGCTCGAACACCTGAAAGCCAAGATCGTCTTCCAACAACTTGAGTTGCCGGCTGATTGCCGGTTGCGACGCGTGGAGTTGACGCGCGGCGGCCGTGATGTTGAGGCCCTGATCGTGGACGGCCGCGAGGTAGCGCAGCTGTTGCAAAGTCATGGTCACGGCGAGTCTCCCGTCGCAGGTGCGCGATCACTACAGGCTATGCGGCCCGCTCATGCTCTGAAACTGCCGGAAGCGTATTTTCATATATCAATCGCGCATGCATCGAAGCTGGCGATATGTGCCCGCCGCGCTAATTGATGCGTCCATGAGGAAGCGAGGCGTCGATTCCGGTGCTTGATCTCGAGCGGCTCGAGGCGAATGACGAGGAGATCCTCCGGCTACTGAGGCCGATATGCCCTAGTGGCATTCGAGTAGAAGCAATAGTTGTTGGCGCGCCTGTCGCGCGCGAGCTAGTCTTGAGGCCGGGCACCGCAGCGCGCGAAGATCGGACAGCGCAACCCAGCCTGGAGACACCCCCCCGTCCCCCCCTTGTTCGAGCCTGCGGATGCCCACCATTTTTCCGGTTTCCCCGTTCAGTCTTCTGCGCTGGTGCCTTTACCGAGCGGACGATACAATGGCGAACGCTCAAGGCCATTTGCTTACCAATGTCGAATAGCTCATCTGCACTCACCCCTGAGATCTCGGCCCTGGTCACCGGTGCGCTGGACGCGGGCAACGTTCTGTTATTAGCGGCGGTTGACCACGATCGCAAGCCGGTGTTGTCGTTTCGGGGGAGCACGGCGGTGTTCAGCGGCAACCAGCTCTGTTTCTGGGCGCGGAACGCCGCGGGCGGAACTCTCGAGGCGATTAGGCAGAATCCGCACGTTGCTTTGATGTACCGATCACAATCCGTACCTCTTCTGCAGTTCATCGGCCGAGCGCGGATCACGGACATTTCCGCGGAGCGGACCCGCGCCTTCGAGCTAGCTCACGAGAGGGAGCGTGCCAGCGATCCGGAACGCAAAGGGAGCGCCGTGATCGTCGATCTCGATGAGGTGAAAGGCGTGCTCGGCTACAACAAGGACGGTCCGATCTTCACTCACTGGGTGCGCAAAGAGTCCTGAACGCGGGTTGCTTGTATCTCGCCGGCTCTCGAAACGCGCAATGGCAACAGAGGGCGAGCGCGCTCGCGCTCAGAATACCGGAAGAATCGCGCCGCCGAAGCGCTGCAGGATGAACTGTCTCATCTCCTCGTTCTGGTAGGCGGACACGAGTTTCTTGAAGACCGGCTTATCCTTGTCCACGGCGCGCACCGCGATTACGTTGCCGTAAGGGTTGTCCGTCCTGCTTTCGATGGCGATTGCATCCTTGCCCGGCTGCAGCTGCGCCTGCAGTGCATAGTTGGTATTGATTATCGCGGTATCCAGATCGGGCAGCGCGCGCGGCAGCTGGGCGGCGTCGAGCTCCCGAAACTCGAGTTTCCTCGGATTGTTCACCACGTCGCGTACGCTGGGAAGAATTCCGACGCCGCGGCGCAGCTCGATGAGTCCCTGCTGCTGCAGCAGGAGCAGGCCGCGGCCGCCATTTGACGGATCGTTCGGGATCCCGACCAAGGCGCCCACCCGCAGATCGGCCAGCTTCCTGACTTTGAGCGAATATAGGCCAATCGGCTCGACGACGGTGTCTGCGATGGGGACGATCTTATATCCGCGCGTTTTGACTTGGTTGTCGAGGAACGGCTTGTGCTGAAAGGCGTTCGCATCGAGGTCGCCGCCATCGAGTGCGGCGTTCGGCAGCAAATAATCGTTGAAGACGACCAGATCCACCTCGAGCCCCTGCCGCTTGGCAATCTCCTTGACCTTGGCCCAAATCAACTCACCGTCTCCGCCTGATATGCCGACTCTGAGACGCTCCTCGGCTCCTGCCGCAACGGAGCCGCAGACCAGAGCGAGCGCGCCGATGAGTGCAATGAACTTCCTTCTCATAACGTCCATCCCATGCCGCAGAGTGTGCAGAGGGCGCCGCGGCGGGGGGCGCAGCTACTGCCGCCGATCGAGGCTGCGTGCGAGTCGATCTCCCGCAACCTGCACCGTGGAGACGATGGCGATCAGAATGGCAATGACACCGACCATGATCGCCGTCTCGAAACGCTGGTATCCGTAGCGGATCGCGAGGTCGCCAAGCCCACCCGCGCCGACGGCGCCAGCCATGGCCGAGGCCCCGATCAAGGTGACCAGCGTGACGGTGAAACCGGTGACCAGTCCCGGAAGCGCCTCGGGTACCAAAGCCTCGCGTACGATTTGCCAACGAGTGGCACCCAGAGCGCGCAGCGCTTCGATGAGACCCTGATCCACCTCGCGCAAACTCATCTCTGCGATGCGCGCGTAATATGGCGTTGCGGCAATGGTCAATGGGACGATTGCCGCCACAGTGCCGATGGTGGTGCCGACGATCAATCGCGTGAAAGGAATAAGCGCGACGAGCAGTATGATGAAGGGCGTCGAGCGGAAGGCGTTGATTGCGCCGCCGAGCACGCGATTTACCACGGGCCTCGCCCATATTCCACCGTTGTCCGTCACGACCAGCAACAGACCCAGCGGTAAGCCGAACAAAAGCGACAGCGAGCCCGACATGCCGACCATGATCGCGGTCTCACCCAGCGCCGACAGGAACAGTTGCAAATCAGCCGGCGACATAGCCCAGGACCTCGACATCGGCCGATTGCCGCTGCAGCAGGGCACACAGCGCGCGCTGCGGCTCGCCGCCGCGGTAGCGTACCGAGAAGGTCACGGTACCGACCGGGCGACCTTGCACGCGATCGACTTCAGCGTGAACGATTTGCGCCTGCCAGCGCGGCTCAGCGAGCGCCGTCAACACCGCCGAGTACTGGTCGAATTCCGAGCCGCCGACGCGCAACAGTGCGCGACCCCCGGGAAGCGGCTCATTCTCCAGTGATTGCTGCAGGGCTTCGGGCAGCGGCGGACGTACGGTGCGGAGCAGCCGCCGCGTGAGCTCGGCGTGCGGATGGGCGAATACCTGCCACACGGGCCCCTGTTCCACGATCCGCCCGTGGTCCAGAACGGCAACCCGGTCGCATATTTCGCGTATCACGCTCATCTCATGAGTGATCAGGACGATGGTGACGCCGAGCGTGCGATTGAGCTCCTTCAACAGACGCAGGATCGACAGTGTCGTCTCCGGATCCAGCGCCGAGGTCGCCTCGTCCGATAACAGAAGCGCCGGCCCGGCCACCAAGGCGCGCGCGATACCCACACGCTGTTTCTGTCCACCGGACAGCTTCGCCGGACAGACATCTGCCTTCTCGCGCAGCCCGACGAGATCGAGCAGGCGGTATACGGCCAATTTTCGGTCGCGGTGTGTGCGCCCGGCCAACTTGAGCGGCAGCTCCACGTTGCCGAACACGGTCTTGGTCGACAACAGATTGAAGTGCTGAAAAATCATGCCGATGTTACGGCGCACGCCGTTGAGCTCGTGCTCGTCTAGCAGCGACAATTCACGGCCGTCGACCACGATACGACCGGCGTCGATGCGCTCCAGAGCGTTGATGGTCCGAATGAGCGTCGACTTGCCCGCGCCGCTGCGCCCGATGATGCCAAAGATCTCACCGCGCTCGATCGTAAGGCTGACCCGATCGAGCGCGACGACCGGGCCGAACGATCGGCTTACCGAATCGAGATGCACGATGGCGCCTACACGCTGTAGTGTGGAATCGTTGATCGCGCACTCACTGTGTATCAGCGGGCTTGCAGCCAGTCCGGCAGACTTCGCCATGATTTCAACGGAAGACATGCAGACAATAGGCTAGGGCATCGACGCATAATCACCAAAGAACATAAACACATAATCATCTGCGCAAGCGGGATGTTCGCGGGTGATTCGGTCATAAGGGCATGCCGTTTGATTCTTTTACCTCCGTGCATGTTCTCCGTAGCCTTGCGCCGAATCGTGCTCGGATAAGGGGAGACGGATGTCGAAGAAGCTGTTCCGCTTTGCGGCGCTGCTGCTGTTGGCGCGGCAGGCGAGCGCCACGAACGGCTATTTCTTGGAAGGCTACGGCACCGACTCCAAGGCGCAAGCGGGAGTAGGCATTGCGCTACCCCTGGATTCGCTCACGGTCGCGACCAACCCGGCCGGACTCACGGCGGTTGCGGATGCGGTTACGGTCGGTGTCGAGATATTCCGGCCGCAGCGCACTGCGACCCTCGTGCAAGGCGGTCAGGCCGAGGAATTCGACGGCGATGACATCAAGCTTTTCTATCTGCCGGAGATTGGCACCAGCCGGCATATCAACGATCGGCTGGCTTGGGGTGTGGCGCTCTACGGCAATGGAGGACTCGATACCGATTATGGGTCCAATCCCTACGCGCGTTTCGGCGCACGAGGCGTTGCGGGTGTCGACTTGGAACAAGCCTTCTTGTCGCCGGCTATTGCTTTCAAGCTCAACGAGACGAACTCTCTTGGAGCCGCTCTGAACGTCGCCTACCAGCGTTTCGAGGCCAAGGGAATCGGTATCTTCGCGGGTTTCTCCGAGGCGCCCGACGATGTGTCGAATCGCGCTCACGACGACTCGACCGGTGTCGGAGTGCGCCTGGGATGGTTGGGACAGGTGGGCGACTACGTCACTTTGGGCGCGACCTGGCAGTCGAAGACCCACATGGGACGCTTTGAGAAATACAGCGGTCTGTTCGCCGACGGAGGCGCATTCGACATCCCCGAGACTTACGGACTGGGCGTCGCGGTTCGGCCGACCCAGGCGTTGACGATCGGCCTCGATTGGCAGCGCATTTTGTACGCCGGCGTGCCTGCGGTGGGGGACAGCGTCGATTCGCTCTTTGCAGGAGTGCCGCTGGGCGCCCCCGGAGGTCCTGGGTTTGGCTGGAGAAATATTTCGGTGGTCAAGCTCGGAGGCAGCTACGCCGTGACCGACTCCGTTACGGTGCGCGCCGGAGTGAGCAAGTCGCAGCAGCCCGTGCCCGCTTCGCAGACGTTTTTGAACATCCTCGCGCCCGGAGTGATCGAGACTCATTTGACCGCGGGCGCCTCCTGGAAACTCGCCAGCCGCAACCAGATCAGCGTTGCCTGGATCCATGCCTTCAAGCACACCGTGGAGGGCAGCGGGTCGATACCGCCGGCTTTCGGCGGAGGCGAGGCGAATATTTCCCTCGAGGAGGATTCGCTGGCAATTTCGTTCTCGCACGGGTTTAAATAGCGGGAATCGTACGGGACTTGAGGTGCGGGCGCTCTACACATGACGGCGGATCTCTGGAAGTCGCTATTCGGCGGAATGCTCATAGGCGCGGGCGCCGCGTCGCTGTTGCTGCTCAACGGTAAAGTCGCCGGGATCAGCGGCATCCTCGATAACGCCGTGAGAGGCGTGATCGGCGCGCATGGTTGGCGACTTGCGTTTCTTTGCGGCCTCTTGCTCCCCGCGGCGATTCTGGGATTGGGCCCGATCCAATTCGCGCAAGGCTTGCCGCTGCTGGCAATGTCCGGATTACTGGTGGGCCTTGGCACCCGCCTCGGCTCCGGGTGCACCAGCGGACACGGGGTTTGCGGTCTCGCCAATCTCTCGCCGCGATCGCTGTTGGCAACCGTGATTTTCATGACGATTGCCGCGGCCACCGTATTCATCGTGCGCCACGGAGCATTCCTGTGGAGTTCCTGACGGCATTGCTCGCCGGTGCTCTGTTCGGCGGCGGCTTGCTCCTGTCCAGAATGTGCGATCCGCAACGGGTGCTTGCCTTTCTCGACGTGGCGGGCGACTGGAATCCCGCGCTCGCATTTACGATGGGCGGTGCGATCCTCGTGGCTGCACCGGCGTTCCTCTACGTACGCACGCGCCACGTTGATTTGTTGGGAGAGGCCACCCCGCTGCCGGATCGGTTCAAGATCACCGGTGCGCTGGTTGCCGGCAGCGCCGTTTTTGGGCTTGGCTGGGGCCTTTCGGGAATCTGCCCGGGACCAGGGCTGCTCTTGCTGACCGGCGGCTCATTGCAGTCCCTCGTATTCGTCGGCGCGGTGATTGGAGGATTTCTCGCGCTTCGCTACGTGCCCGGCGGGAAATCAGCCTGACAGCAGGCTTGCGTTCAGCGGCGATGGATGACCTTCTCGCTGAAGCGCTCCATTTCCTCGAGCTGCGGACTGAATTGCAACAGGAGCAGGTCCACTCCCGCCTCTTCGAACCTACCGACTTGCTCCTGTATCTGGGCGGGCGTCCCGATCAAGCCGGAGCGCAAGCCGCGATTTGAAACCGAATACTCTTGAATCGACATGGCTTGCTCCAGCTGAGTCCCCTGGAGCCACTGTTGATAGTTCGCATAGCCCTTCGCGTTCTGTTTCACATCGGTGATGCGCTCCAGTTCCCGCGCCACCTCGCGGTCCGAGTCCCGCGTAAATGCGTAGCCTGACACGCCGAACCGCATTGGGCCGCGGCCGAATTTCTCGCGCCGCTCGCGCATATCGGCTACCTTCGCAGCGACATGGGCCGGTGAATCGCCATGCATGACATACGCGTCGCATTTTTGCGCGATCAGATTCTTCGCGGCCTCCGACTCGCCTCCTGCATAGACCGGCGGACGCGGCAAGCGGACGGGTTTCGGCTCGAGCACAGTCTCTTCGGCCCGGTAATACTTGCCCGCATGGCTAAAGCTCCTGTGCGACCACACGCCGTCCACGACATCGAGCCACTCTGCAGTGCGCCCGTAGCGATCGTCATGGCGTTCGAAATCGGCGCCGTACATGCGCGCTTCCTGCTCCCACCAAGATGAAACGACGTTGAGTGCGAGGCGGCCCTTACTGATGTGGTCGATGTTCGCCGCCTGCTTGGCGAATAGCGCCGGCGAGTGAAACGTGGGCCGCACGGCGACCATCAACTCCAGCGATTGCGTGACGGCCGCCAGTGCTGCGGAAGTCGACCAAGCATCGAGGCTCGGGGCATCCACGCCTTTGATGTCGTTCAGGTTGAGCTCTGCGATGAGCGAGAGGTCGTAGCCGATTTGCTCGCTGCGCCGTGCCAGCTTGCTGACGTAATCCCAACTCGCCTCCATCCGTTCGTCCTCGACGTTGCGAAGCCACCCGCCAAACACCGGCATCCAGTAGCCGAAGCGAATTCGCGATTCAGCCGGCACGGCGTATCTCTTCTTGGAGAAAATCCGCCAGCTTCTCCACGGGATCGAAGCCGATGAGGCGCGGTGCGTCCGCGACGAAGTTGGAGAGTGCGTTGATGTCATAGTAATAAGTGAGGCCGTCGCGATCATCGACGATATACTCGATCCCGCCGACATCGATGCCGGCGGATCGCGCGATGCGCTCGATGGCGTCGATCACATCAGGCGGAGGGGTGTACGCCTCCACCTTGAGTCCCGCTTTGGATGCCTCTACGGTGCATGCCGTTTCCAGGCGCTGACCGCCCGCGGTTTGACAGATATCGGCCAGACACAAATCAAATGTCTGTCCGCTCAGATGGACGCGGATCCCGTAGAGATAATCCCCGCCGAGAGTCTCGACTCGAGTTATGAACCCGCCGCGGGCAGGCACGAATTCTTGAATCAGGGCGATGCTGTCATAGCCCAAGCTCAGCCGTCCGGCGGCTAGCGCCGCTCCCAGCGCTTGTTTCGAATCGAATCGCACGATGCCCTTTCCACTGCCCCCGACATTGGGCTTGACGATGATCGGATAGCGCAAACCCTCGGCCGCCGCCTCAACCTGATTGACCGAGTGGATCACGCGGGAGGGCAGATGGGCCAACCCGAGGGACTCAAGCAGCGAGTGCTGCGCGGCCTTCGATACCTCATACCGAAATGCCTTGGATCCGTTGATGACTCGAACGCCCCGAAGTTCGAGATGCTCCAAGTAGGCGAGTGAGTAAAAAATACCCGAACCGCGTTCGCGGCTGTGGGCGGAGGGGCTCATTCGATTGAACAATACCTTGAAGTCCGGCTCCTTCCCGCTCACTTCATAGAAATGTTGAGGAACGAAAATCTTATCGAACCGAATCTCGCGCCGCTCCAATTCAGCAAAGATGGCCGCAAACCATCGAGGATGTTCGTACAGAACCGCGAGGTCGGCGCGGCGGCGCCGAACGGTTGCCGCCGGCTCGCCGGTGGTTGGCAGTGTCGACACTGACGGCTCCACGGTAATCGAATCCAACATGTCCCAGGCGCGCACCATGCACCCGTTGAACGAGCAAAGTCCGCAACGGCAGATAGCATGCCGAAGGGCAACTCAATAGCGCTTTTATTTCGTCAATGCAAATTGGGCTGCGGCGTTATCCTAAGGTAGGGCCTTACCGCGACATAGCCTTTGGGGAATTTTTGCTTGATGAGATCGGCGTCCTGCAGGGACGGCACGATGACGACGTCTTCGCCATGTTTCCAATTGCCCGGTGTAGCCACGCTGTGGTTATCGGTGAGTTGCAGCGAATCGATGACCCGCAAGATCTCGTCGAAATTGCGGCCGGTGCTGGCCGGATAGGTGATTATCAATCGTACCTTCTTGGCTGGATCGATGATGAACAGAGAGCGTACGGTCGCCGTCGCGCTGGCATTCGGATGAATGAGATCGTAGAGCTCACTCACCTTGCGATCGGCATCCGCGATGATGGGAAAGTTTACCGTGGTCTGCTGCGTCGCATTAATATCTTCGATCCACTTCGCGTGCGACTCCGCCGGATCGACCGATAAAGCGATCACCTTGACTCCGCGCTTCGCGAATTCAGCGTTCAGCTTGGCGGTGAGCCCGAGCTCCGTCGTGCAAACCGGCGTGAAATCGGCGGGGTGAGAGAACAGCACCGCCCACTTATTGTCCAGCCATTCGTGAAAACGTATGCGACCAAGGCTCGATTCCTGCTCGAAATCCGGGGCGGTATCACCGAGGCGAAGGCTTGGCATTGGGACTCCTTGAGGCACGCTGGCGCGGAAAACTTGCCACTCACCGAAGTCTAGGGGAGGGGGCTCTCCGGCCGAAATACCGTAAGCGCAGAAGCTCATGCTTTAAAGACAGAACCGCGGCGTCGATGAAGAAAAACTAAATCGAGTTCAACAACTTCTGTTTGTTCGGGCTCTGCGTCCGGAGAGAAACTCGCTGCCACGCGGACGGGAAAGGACAGCCAATATGGACACATCAACCATCGGACCATTGCCGCATGTGGAGGCGGCGCTCTCGTACATCGAGCCGATGAGCGGGAAGCCTCGCTCGCTCGAATACGAGCCCCCGCCGGGTGTGCCGCGCACAACGGCGGTCCACCGGGAGCACGCGGTCACAATCCGCGATGTTCGCCCGGTTGCATCGACGCTCTCGCTGGAACGTGAGGGATTCAAGCTGGTCACGGCTGCGAGCCGCATCAACGATTTCTATGATCACGAAGCGGTTCAAACCTGCTACTACGCCGAAGCCGTGTCATTGCTCGAGGAATTGACCGGCGCATTGCGCGTCGTTGTTTTCGACCATACCATCCGGCGGCGCATTCCGGGCACGACCGACAGAGCCCAGGGGACACCGCGCCAGCCCGTGCCACGCGTGCACAACGATTACACCGTTAAATCCGGTCCGCAGCGAGTCCGTGATCTACTCGGCGAAGACGCGGGCGAGCTGCTGCGCGGGCGCTTTTCCGTGATCAACGTCTGGCGGCCTATCCGCGGGCCGATACAAGATGCACCGCTGGCCGTCGCTGACGCTCGAAGCGTCGACCAGGGCGATCTCGTCGCGACGGATCTGGTCTATCCGGACCGTACCGGAGAGATCTACTACGTCAAATTCAATCCCTCTCATCGCTGGTTCTACGCTTCGGCCATGCGCGAGGACGAAGCAATGCTGATCAAGTGCTTCGATTCTGCCGATGACGGGCGTGCGCGGTTCGTACCGCATTCGGCGTTTGTAGATCCAACCACTCCCATCGACGCGTTGCCCCGCGAAAGCATCGAGTTGCGAACACTGGTGTTCTACGGGCCGGTGCGCGCGGCGTCCGACACCACTCCCTACTCCTGCGCGTTGAGCTAAACTTCCGGAAACGGGCATCGATTGCCGAAACACGCTCGTGTCCGGCGAATGACCCGATTCTTAAGGCCTACCCGAGGCAGGAAGAGCACTCATGAAAATCGGCGCTGTCTATCCACAGATCGAGCTCCACGGCGATCCCGAAGCGGTTCGGCGGATCGGGACGAGCGTGGAATCGCTGGGTTTCGACTATCTCCTCACATACGACCATGTCCTCGGTGCGAGCCACGAGGGCCGCGAGCCCAAGCTCACGGGACCGTACACGGAGAAGGATCCCTTTCACGACCCGCTCGTGATGTTCGCTCACCTCGCCGCGCTCACCCGGCGCATCGAGCTCGTGACGGGGATCCTCATTCTGCCGCAGCGCCAGACGGCCCTCGTGGCGAGGCAGGTAGCCGATGTCGACCTGTTCTCCGGCGGACGCTTCCGCCTCGGCATCGGCATCGGCTGGAACCATGTCGAGTACCAAGCGCTCGGCCAGAGCTTCAGCACCCGCGGCAGGCGCCAGGAGGAGCAAGTGCAACTCCTGCGCACGCTCTGGAGCGAGTCCCTGGTGACGTTTGACGGCCAGTTCGACCACATCGATCGTGCCTGCATCAATCCGCGCCCCGCGCGCCGCATCCCGATCTGGTTCGGAGGCTTCTCCGAGCCGGTCTTCCGGAGAGCTGCGCGACTCGGTGACGGCTTTATCTTTACGGGTTCCCAGGAGCGGGCCACGGAAGGGTGGAAGCAGGTGGAGAAATACCTGCGCGAGGCGGCCCGTGACCCGGCGCAATTCGGCAAGGAGATGGTGATCGGACGCTTCGATGAGACCCCTCAGGCGGTCGCCACCCGCATCGAGTGGTGCCATGAGTGGGGGTGTACTCATGTCGCGATCGACACGATGGGAAAGGGATTCTCGACTGCCGCGGCCCACCTTCAATTCCTGTCCGAAGTGCAACAGAGAGTCGGTTGATTCAATGGCATTCGTTATTCCAGAACCGCCCCGTGCCGCCATCCCTGTCGAAGGGTCGGAGGATCTCTTCCCGGTGAGAAGAGTCCTCTGCGTGGGCCGCAACTACGCCGAGCACGCCCGGGAAATGGGCGGTGACCCGAATCGGGAGCCACCCTTCTTTTTCTCGAAGCCATCCGATGTGCTGGTGCCCATGGGGGGTGAGTTACGATTCCCGATGGCTACGAGGGATTTGCACCATGAGGTGGAACTCGCGGTCGCCATGAAGGGCGGGGGTGTGCACCTGACCGCCGGCGCCGCGCAGGCGCTGATCTTCGGTTTCGCCGTGGCGTTGGACATGACAAGGCGCGATCTGCAAGCGGAAGCCAAGCGGCTCGCTCGTCCGTGGGATATGGCGAAGGGCTTCGACCAGTCATGTCCGATCAGCGCGCTTCGGCCGATAGCGTCTGCGTCGGCCGTCCTGCGGGGCCCATTGCTGCTCTCGGTGAACGGCGAGGTTCGGCAACGAGGAGACCTTTCGGACATGATCTGGACGCCGAGCGAATGTCTCGCGAATCTCTCGACACTCATCGAACTGCGCGCCGGCGATCTCTTGTTGACAGGGACACCCGCGGGGGTCGGGCCGGTTTCGGTGGGTGACACTCTCAAGGCGCAGTGCGCGCTCACGCCCGATTTGGAAATTCGGTATGTCGAGTGATGGGCCTCGGCGTTACCTCTGTCCGGCGCTCGTCGCCGATGGAAAGCTGGATTGCGCACCGAAGTAGCACTCGATGGCCCTGACCTTGCCGGCTTCGAGCCGGATATATTCCACGTTGCGGAAAGTTTTACTGTTCTTGGTTCGACAAACGTACATCACAAACGCCTCGTTGCCGCTTCCAAATACTCGCTGTAAGTCGAACCGCTCGATAAAATCAATCTGCGACTCCCAGCATGGCGCTTTGAAAGCGCTCTTACCGATGTGGTCGTCACCGCCTGCGCTGGTAAACGTGAAGTCGTCCGACAGCAGGATGTCGACCGGGCGCCAGTCCTTTATCTCCCATGCCGCATACCATTTGCGGATGGTCGCGTCGTTTTGCGGGCTAAGTCCGCTCTGCGCGTGCGCCGGCGCAATCGGCGGGATGCCCTCCGCCGCCAGTGCGCAGGCCCCCGCCTGGAGCACCGTCCGACGCGACATTGCTCTCTTTATCATGACTCGTTTCTCGCTTCCCTTATTCGGCCTTAGGTTGATGGTGGGAAGGTCCACCACCGGCAGTCAGAGAGAACTATGCGGCGGTTCCCGCGGCGAGACGCGCTTCCAGCTTATCGAGCGCGCCGGTCCAGCCGGCTTCATGGCTGCGACGCGACTCCTCATCGCGAAGTTGCGAATGGACGAAAGTGAGTTCGGTGCCTTCCGGAACGGCCTTGAGAGTGATCGCGACCCGCGACTCGCCGCGGTCCGGCACGCCGTCCTTCCAGCGCCAGCTCATGATGACCCGCTCTGGCCGGACGATTTCGAGAAACTCGCCGCTGCTTTCGTACTCGGTGTTATCGAGCATGCGGAGGAAGCGCACGCGATAGCGGCCACCAACCCGCGGCTCGGCCTCCGCTACCAGCACCGGCCCCGCATCGGGACCCCACCAATGCGCGATTCCCTCGGCGGTCGTGACTGCATCGAATACGATCTGCGGCCGCGCCCTGATGCGGCGCACCAGCGTGAGACTCGTCATCGGCCCTTCCTGCGCGCTTCGGCTTCCTTGCTCTCGGCATAGGAAGTAAG
>Ga0182030_10014975_pt1 | contig 15241 bp, 14 predicted proteins | sample 812S3MmetaG_FD_121299 | JGI IMG/M metagenome (GOLD analysis project Ga0182030, IMG submission 121299) | Permafrost microbial communities from Stordalen Mire, Sweden - 812S3M metaG (Illumina Assembly) | ecosystem: Environmental > Terrestrial > Soil > Wetlands > Permafrost | place: Sweden... | reverse complement strand
GCGGGCGCGGGCGCGGGAGCCTCCGCTTCGGGCGCCGCCGCTCCGGGCGAAACAGTTCCCGGCGCCACGGTCGTGGCGGCCCGGGCCGTCCCCGACTTCGGAGGTGGCTTCTCAATGCTGACCGTCGGGTCCGGCGGGGCGACGGAGGGCGGGCCCGAGGCTCGCCGGGACCGGGCGATGAGAAGAGCGGCGGCCAGCAGGGCCACCACCACGACCGCGGCGAGGGCGATGAGCAGCGCGGTCATGCCGGCTCGTTCTCGGTCATGCCGGCTCGTTCTCGGTCATGCCGGCTCGCTCTCGGTCTGGCGCTCCACCTCGCGCTCCACCTGGCGCTCGACCTTCTGGCTCACGACCTGTGAGGAGCCGCCGGGAGCCATGGTGACGCCATAGAGCGCGTCCCCGGTCTCCATCGTGCGCTTCTGGTGGCTGACGATCAGGAGCTGGGCCTCGTGGCGGAACTCACGGACGAGGCCGAGGAAGCGGTGGAGATTGACGTCATCGAGCGCAGCCTCCACCTCGTCCATCAGGTAGAAGGGCGAGGGTCGGCTCCGGAAGACGGCGAAGAGGAAGGCCAGGGCGGCCATCGACCGCTCGCCGCCCGAGAGCAGCGACACCCGCCGGACGTTGCGGCCGGCCGGGCGCACCTCTATCTCGACGCCGGTGTTGAGCAGATCCTCGGGGTCGGTGAGCACCATGCGGCCGGTGCCGCCGGGGAAGAGCAGGGCGACCAGGGTCGAGAAGTGCTCGTTGACATCGGCGGCCGCGGCGGCGAACGAGGTCATGATCTCGTGGTCCAGGGTCCGCACCACCTCGTGCAGCTCCCGCCGGGCACCCCGCACGTCGTCCACCTGGATCTCGAGCTCCTTGTGGCGCTCCTCCAGGGAAGAGAGCTCTTCGAGGGCGAGCGGGTTCACCGGCCCGAGCGCCGCCAGTTTGCGCTCCAGCTCCGCCGCGTGCGCCGCCATGCCGGTCCCCTCCGGCACCTCGGGGATGGGCAACCCGACCAGGTCCTCGGGCACGGCCCCGAGCTCGCGCCCGATGTGCTCGTGCAGCGTCTCGGAGCGCAGGGCGACCTCATTGCTCTCCAGGTCCAGGGTGCGCGTGCGGGTGCGCACCGCGTCGAGGCGCTGCTCGGTGGTGTGGCGGTCCTGGCGGAGCTGCTCGAGGCGCGCCCCGCCGGCGCGGACGGCGTCGACCTGTTCTTGGTAGTCGCCGCGCAAGGTGTCGAAGATCCCTTCGAGGCTGGCGTGCTCGGCCTCGACGACCGCCTCCAACCGGGTGAGCGCGGCGCCCTCCGCCTCGAGCCGCTGGCGCCGCGACGCCGCCGTTGCGCGCTCCTCGGCGTGACCGAGCAGGCGGCGTTCGACCTCGGCCTGGCGCTCGGACAGCACCCGCCGGCGCTCGGCCAGCCCGGCCACCCGGACCTCGAGCTCCTGGCGGCGCGCCCGCACGTCCTGGCGCCGGGCGGCCAGCTCGCGCCACACCGCGGCCGCCTCTTCGATCCGGGGCACCGACTGCGCCAGCCGGTCCCGCTCCGCCTGCACCGCCGTCAGCCGGTCCCCGGCCTCCGCCCGCGCCTGCCGGGCCGCGCGCAGCTCCTCGTCCAGCCGCCGCCGCTCCTCGCTGGTGCGCCGGGTGTCCGAGGCCGCCGTGGCCCGCGCCGAGAGGTGACGGTCCAGGGCCCGCTCCGCCCCGGCCAGGGCGTCCCGGGCCTCCGAGAGCGCCGTCCGGCATCGGGCGAGCTCCACGCGCGCCATATCGGCCGCGGCCGCCGCCGCCGTGGCGCGCGCGGTGGCGTCCTCGACGGCCGCCGCGGTGACCACGTTGGTCGACGAGCGGACCCGCCACCCGGTCGCGGCGAAACGGTCGCCTTCGGGGGTCACCACGATCAGGTCGCCGCGCTCGAGCGAGAGGTCGATCGCTTCCTCCCAACCGTCGACACGGACGGCATGGCCGATCAATGCATCGAGCACGGACTCAGCCACGGCCTCCCCGTGGCGTGCCCGGACGTGGCGCCGCACCGATTGGGCGCCCGACCCCTGCGGCAGGCCGATGGGCAGGAATGGCGCGTAGGCCGAGCCGTGGGCGCCGTGGGCGCCGTGGACGCCGTTGGCGCCGTTGGAGCCCTCCGGCCTCGGCGCCAGCACCGCTCCCGTCACCCCGCGCTCGCGCAAGGTGGCCAGGGCCTGATAGGCCGACTGGCGCCCGTCGACCACCACTGCGGCCACGCCCGCGCCCGCCGCCGCCTCGAAAGCGGCCTCCCAGCCCTCGTCGATCTCGACCAGGTCGAGCAGCGAGCCCACGACGCCGTCCACCCCGCGCAGGAGCTCACGGCCGCCGGCCCCCTGCAGGTCGCGCAGGGCGCGCTCGAGCGCCTCGGCCCGGGCCGCGCTGCGGTGCCGGGCCTGGTCACCCTCGTCGGCGGTCCGTTGTGCCGCCTCGGCCTGCTGGCCCGCCCCTTCGAGCGCGGCCCGGCACGCGGCGACCTCGGCCTCCAGCCGGGCGGTGGTCTCCTCCAGCGCCGCCGATTCGTTGTCGAGCAGGTCAGCCTTGACCGCCGCCGCCGCGTGGCGCTGCTCGAGCCCGGCCAGGCGGGCGTCCAGCGCCGTCATATCTTGCTGCTCGCGTGCCACGGCCCGGGCCAGAGGCTCCGTCCGCGCCCGCACCTTGGCCAGGGCGTCCTCGGGGAGGTCGTCTCCGAGCACCTCGCGCCAGCGGGCCCGGAGCGCCGCCTCCTCGTCGTCGAGCACGCCCGCCTCGGCCAAAAGGTCGGTCTGCGCCGGGTCTGCAGCCGTCTCGTCGGCCGCCAGCGCGATCTCCGCGGCCAGGTGCGCGGCCTCCGCCTCGAGGGTCGAGACCACGTCGACGTCCGCCGCCGCATCGAGCGCGGCCACAACGGCACGGCCGCGCTCGCGCAGCACGCCCGAGGTCCCCCGGGCCCGCTCGACCAGTCCCTGCACCCGGCCGAGCGCCCGGGCCAGGTCCTCCTCGCGGTGAGAGGAGAGCTCGGCCGAGGTGGTCGAGGCCTCGGCATCGAGCACCTCGAGGGCGGCGTGGAGCTCCTGCTCCTCCTCCCGGCAAATGGTCAGGCTCCGGGCGGCGGCGGTGCGGCGGCCCGCCAGCTCGGCCAGCTCGGTGCCGGCCAGGTAGCGCCTGATCGTCAGCAGCTCGCTGGCCACCGTGTCGTGCGATCGGGCGGCGGCCGCCTGGCGCTCCAGGGGACGGATCTGGCGCCGGACCTCGCGCACCAGGTCACCCAGGCGCTCCAGGTTCTCGGCCGTGCCGGCCAGCCGGCGCTCCGCCCGCTCGCGCCGGCGACGGTGCTTGAGGACCCCGGCCGCCTCCTCAATGATGGCCCGACGGTCCTCGGGGCGTGCGTTGAGCACGGTGTCGAGCTGGCCCTGGCCGATGATCATGTGCTGCTGGCGCCCGACACCCGAGTCAGAGAGCAGCTCTTGGACGTCGAGCAGGCGGCACGGCGCGCCGTTGATGGCGTACTCGCTGTCACCCGAGCGGAAGAGCGTGCGGGTGATGGTCACCTCGGCCAGGTCGATGGGGAGTTTCCCTGACGCGTTGTCGATGGTCAGGGACACCTCGGCCCGTCCCAGGGCGGCCCGCGACGAGGTCCCGGCGAAAATGACGTCCTCCATTTTGGCCGAGCGCAGCGAGCGGGGGCCCTGGGCCCCGAGGACCCAGGTGACGGCGTCGACGACGTTCGACTTGCCGCTGCCGTTGGGACCGACCACGACGGTGATGCCGGGTTCGAACTCGAGCACGGTCGGGTCGGCGAACGACTTGAACCCCTTCATGCTGAGCGACTTCAGGAACACCGGGGCGACCCTAGTGGTCCCGAGTGGCCGGGCCCCGCCAATTCCGGCGTGCCCGCTCCGAGCTGCCCTTACGGACCGGCCGGCTCAAACCTGGCAGTGCTCGCAGAAAAAGGTCGAGCGGCCGCCGGTTTTGACCCGCACGATCACGTTGCGGCAGCGCCGGCAAGCCTGGCCCTCGCGGTCGTAGACCTGATGGGACCCCTGGAAGTCGCCCACCTCACCGAACAGATCGCGGTACTGCTCGTCGGCCAGCGAGGACCCCCGGTGCTTGATGGCGTCCGCCAGGGTCTCGACCATGGCCCGGTAGAGGCGCCTGACCTCGGTTGCGGTGAGCGTGTTGGCGGCGCGGTCATAGCGCAACCCGGCCTGGTAGAGCATCTCGTCGGAGTACAGGTTGCCGATGCCGGCGGTGAAGCTCTGATCCATCAGCATGGCCTTGATGCCGGCCTTGTGCTGGTGGAGCAGCAGGCCGAACCGGTCCCAGCTCATCATGTCCTCGACCGGATCGAACCCCAGGTGGGCCAGCTCGGGTATGGCCTTGCGGATGGCCGCCCCGTCGCCACCCGTGGTGCCCGAGACCGGGCTCAACGCGGTGCCGTCGGCCTTGAGGGGAGGGGTGGAGACGAACAGCTCGCCGAAGGTGCGCGGATCCACGTAGCGCAACTCCCCGCCCTGGGTGAAGGTGATGACCACGTGGGTGTGCTTGGGCTTGGGGTCCTTGACCGACTTGACCCGTAGCAGCTGCCCGCTCATCCCCAGGTGCACGACCAGCGTGTCGCCGCTGTCGAGCGTCAAGAGCAGGTACTTGCCCAGGCGCCCGACCGACTTGATGGTCCGGCCCTCGAGCGGGGTGCGGAAGTGCTTGGCCGAGGGGTGCCGGCGCACCGAGCGGCCGTTGGCCACCGACACCGTTTTGATCTTCTTTCCCGGCACCTCGCGCGACAGGTCCTGGCGCAACGTTTCGACTTCGGGTAACTCAGGCATTCTGCAGACCCTCCCAGGCGTTGCGAGCCGCTTCCTGTTCGGCATCTTTTTTGGACCGTCCCGAGCCGACCCCGAGCAGGGTGCCGGCGACGAACACCTCGGCCTGGTAGGCCCGCTCGTGGTCCGGCCCCGAGCCGACGACCACGTAGCGCGGGGGCCCCTCCCCGTCGCGGACGGCCCTCTCCTGCAACCGGCTCTTGTGGTCGAAATCGTCCGGCTCCTTGCCGGCCCGGGTGATGGCGTCGCCGAGCTCGCGCAGGACCAGCTGCTCGGCGGCGTCCCACCCCGAATCCAGATAGACGGCACCGAGTACGGCTTCGAAGGCATCCGCCAGGATGGAGGCCTTGGTCCGCCCGCCGGAGGCCTCCTCGCCCCGCCCCAGCAAGAGGACCTCGCCCACCCCGAGGCCTTCCGCCACCTGTGCCAGCACGCGGGCGTTCACCACGGCCGAGCGCACCTTGGCCAGCATCCCCTCGGCAAACCGGGGGTAGCGCTCATAGCTGTAGCGCGCCACGACGAGGCCGAGGACGGCGTCGCCGAGGAACTCCAGCCGTTCGTTGGACGGCGCCCCGCCCTCCTGCTCGCCGCACCAGCTCCGATGGGCCAGCGCGTGCTGGAGGAGGCTGATGTCGCTGAATTCATGGCCCAACCGTTCGGCAAGTGCTGCCGCCCCCTCGGCGCCAGCGTCACCCCGCCTCGAGCTTGGCGTAGACGTAGTCAACGGCGTCTCGGACGGTTCGGAGATCTTCAAGGTCTTCATCATCGATGCGGAACCCCACGGTCCGCTCCCCCAATTCTTCTTCCAGCCCCTCGACCAACTCGATCAGCGCCAACGAGTCGGCGTCGAGGTCCTCCACGAACGACGCCCCCTCGGTGATCGTCGACGGGTCCGTCTCCAAAATGTCGGCCAGCTGGTCCCGGATCAGCGCAAACACCCCGTCACGATCGAGGGGGCCCTGGTTGGTGTGGGTTTCGGCAGGCACATGCGCTCCTGGGTCGACGAATTCGAGACAGCGACGCCATGCTACCGGTCTTCGGGCGCAGAGCGCCCGGTTGTACGCTCTGAGCTGGGTTTTTAGCCCTCCGCCGGTGGGCGGATGGCGGCAGCCACATGGTCCGCCAATCCACGCGTGGCGCACTCGTAGGCGACCCGCACGGCGTTGACCATGGAGACCGCGTTCGACGATCCGTGGCTGATGACGCAGACGCCGTCGGTCCCCAGCAGCATGGCGCCACCGGTGTTCTCCGGCTCGAACTCGGCCGCCATGGGGAGCAGGTAGGGCAACAGGACGTCGGCTGCCGCCTTGGTCTCGTCGTTCGTGGCGAAGACCCCGAGCATGGCGTCGAAGAGAAAGCGCAGCGAGCCCTCCAGGGCCTTGAGGGCGACGTTGCCGGTGAAGCCGTCGGTCACGATCACATCGGCCGGCGAGGGCAGGAGGTCCCTGCCCTCGAGATTGCCCACGAACTCGAACGCGAACCCGGCGTGGGCGTCCCCGCTCCCGCTCCCGCTCCCGGCCAAGAGGGCGTGGGTCTCCTTGACCAGCGGCGTGCCCTTGGTCGACTCCTCGCCGATGGAGAGCAGGCCGACGGTCGGGGAGGTGGTTCCGAAACGGGCGGCCACGTAGGCCGCACCCATTTGGGCGAACTGCACCAGCATGGCCGGCGTGCACTCGGCGTTGGCCCCCGCGTCGACCAGGACGGCGGGCGTGCGGCCGAGGCGCGGCAGCGGGGTGGCGATGCAGGGCCGGATCACGCCGGGCAGCCGTCCCATGCGCAGCAGCGCCGCGGCCATGGTGGCCCCGGTGTTGCCGGCACTGACCATGGCCGACGCCTTCTGATCGCGCACGAGTTCGGCCGCCCGCACCAGCGAGGAGTCCTTCTTGCGCCGCACGCCCCCGGCCGGATCCTCGTCCATGGCGATGACCTCGGTACAGGGGACCAGTGGGAGCCCGAACGTGTCGCCGACCTGGTCGGGTGGGCCCACCAGCACGACCGGGATGCCGTCGTCGGCGGCGGCGCGCCGGGCCCCTTCGACAATTTCGCCGGGGGCCTTGTCACCGCCCATGGCGTCGACGGCGACGGGGAGTGCGGCCAGCGCCTCGGCCCCCGGACGCTCGCCGCGACGGCTCAAGTCAGTCGACCTCGACGGCTTGGCGCCCCTTGTACCACCCGCAGACGGGGCAGACCACGTGCGGTGTCTTGGCGGACTGGCAGTGCGGGCACACACTGCGGGGCGGACGGCGCAGGACCCAGTTGGCGGCCTGGCGGCTACGCCCCTTGGCTTTGGACGTCTTCTTCTTCGGGACTGCCATCGTGGGTCTCCAACAATCGGATCGGTGGTGGGCGGATCGGGGCGGGCCGACCCACGCGGGTCAGCTACCGGAGCACATCGAGGTTAGCCCAACGCGGGTCCTTGGGGGCAACGCAGCTGCAGTCGCCCTCGTTGCGGTCGGCCCCGCACTGCGGGCAGAGCCCCCGGCAGTCCTCCCGGCACAGGGGTGCCATGGGCAGTTCGAGCACGATGGCATCGCGCACCAGAGGGCCGAGGTCGATGGTGTCGTCGACGATCGGGTACCACTCGTCCTCCCCGATCGGCGCGTCCCCGAAACGCTCGCGCACGGCAATGGACAGCTCGCCCGTCACCGGCGTGGCACAGCGCCGGCAGATGCCCACCCAGGGGGCGGACACGGTGCCCACGGCGTCGATCCCACCGTCGAAGGGGCGCAGGGTGATGTCGCACTCGGCCTCGGCGCCCAGGGGCACCACGCTCCGCCCGGGGTCGATGCCCAGCTCGTCGAGAGGGCCGGCGAGCACGACCGGTCCCCTCCGCACCTCATGCGCCGTGGCGCCGGGGTTGCGCCGGAGCCGGGCCACGTGGACGAGGAACGGGTCGGCGGCCATCAGGACACGTCCTGGTCGAAGAAGCCGTCCTCCTCGGTGGCCGACCTGGCGTAGGCGGCCGCGGTCTCGAGGGGCGGGGGAGGCGGTGCGGCGGCCAGCTTGGCCCGGCCCGACTGCACGGTGCGGGTGAGCCGGTCGAGCACGATCTCCATGCCCGCGAGTTTCTGGTCGCAGAAGTCCTCGGCCTCGTGCCGCATGGTACGCGCCTCGTCGTTGGCGTTGTCGAGGATGCGCTGGGCCACCGAGTTGGCCTGCCGGACGATCTCGGTCCGCTGCACCATGCGCTCCGCCTGCGCCCTCACCTCCTCCATCAAGGTCTCGGCCTCCCGGGTGCGCTCGGCCAGGAACTCCTCGCGCTCACGCAGGAGCCAGCGGGCCTGGCGCAACTCGTCGGGCAGGCGGTCGAGGGCGGTGCGCAGGAGGCCGGTCACCTCCTCGCGCGAGACGATGATCGACGAGGACAGCGGCATGGACTTGGCGCCGGCGAGGATCCCGAGCACCTGCCCGATGACCGCCTCCACACTGACGTCCTGCTCGGACTCGTCTATCTCAAGATACTGGTCGGTCACTCCTCCCCCTTTCCCTCCTCGAATTTCGCGGCGAGATGTTCCTGCACCACCTTGGGCACGAAGGCGGAGACGTCGCCACCGAAGTGGGCCACCTCGCGCACCAACTTGGACGCGATGAACGAGTACTTCGAGCTGGTGGGGATGAAGATGGTCTCCACGCCCGAGAGGTGGTGGTTCATCTGGGCCATCTGCATCTCGGTCTCGAAGTCCGAGACGGCCCGCAGGCCGCGCACGATGGCCGTCGCTCCCACGTCACGGGCCACGTTGACCAGCAGGGTGGACACCGAGACGATGCGCACGCCGGGGATGTGCGCCGTGACCTCCTCGAGCATGGCCTTGCGCTCCTCCAGGTCGAACAGGGCCTGGCTCTTCTGGGGGTTGCGCAGGGCGGCCACCACGACCTCGTCGAAGAGCCGGCTGGCCCGCTCGACAATCTCGAGGTGCCCGTTGTGGAAGGGGTCGAACGATCCGGGGAACAGGCCGACCTTCACGAACTGGCCTTCACGAGCTGGTTCCGGTGCGATGAGCCACGGTGACGAGCGTACCGCCGTACCGGCGTTCCCTCGCGACCATCCAACCCGGGGGAAGGGTGATCGGCGCCGACGACTCGAGGACGGCCGTCTCCGCCCGCAGGTCCGTCAGGAGCGCGGGCCAGGCCTCGAAGGTGTAGGGCGGATCGCACAGGGCGAGATCGAACGCCGGCGCCCCGGCCAGCCACCCCGGCAGCGCCGCCCGGACGACCGTCACCGGCTGGTCGCCCAGCCCGACCGACTCGAGGTTGGTGCGCACCGCCTCCAGCGCGCCCGGGTCCTGGTCGACGAACGTGGCCGAGGCGGCGCCGCGGGACAAGGCCTCGAGCCCCAGTGCCCCGCTGCCGCAGAAGAGGTCGACCACGGTGAGCCCCTCGACGCCACCCCGCGAGCCCAAAATGTCGAAGATCGACTCGCGCACCCGGTCCGACGTAGGGCGGACCGCGGCGGGCAGCTTGGCCGCCAGGCGCCTGCCCCGGCTCCGGCCTCCGATGACGCGCACCGACGCCAGGGTACACAGCGCCAGCGGATAGGTCATCTGCTGACCACCCTTCTCGGATCCTTGACGTGACCGCTGATGGCGCCTATCCGCTCGGTCTGTCAACTCTTGAACAGGTATTCCGCCTCGTCCTCGCTCAGGAACAGGCGGATCTCGTCCGCCAAGGCCTCGTGTCCACCAAGCTGAGGGTCCTCGTCGACGATGGCCTCGGCCACCCGCCGGGCCTCGTCGAGGAGGGACCGGTCCTCCGGATCGGACAAAGAAGCCAGCCGCAGATCGGTCTGCCCCTGCTGGCGGGCTCCCAAAAGAGTCCCCTCGCCGCGCAGGCGCAGATCGTCCTCGGCCAGCGCGAACCCGTCGTTGGTACGCGCCACCGCGGCCAGGCGCTCCCCGGCCACCCCGTCCTCGCCACCCGCTCCGAGGAGGAAACACCAGCTGGGCAGGGCACCCCGCCCGACGCGCCCACGCAACTGATGCAGCTGGGCGATGCCGAAACGGTCGGCGCTCTCGATCACCATGACGGTGGCCTCGGGCACGTCGACGCCGACCTCGATCACCGTGGTGGCCACCAGCACCTGGGTCTCCCCGCGCCGGAACTGGGCCATCGCCTCCTCCCGGGCCGCGGGCGGCATCTGGCCGTGGAGGAGACCCACCCGGAGGCCGGCCAGCTCGGTGGCCGCCAGACGCGTCCACTCCTCGGTGGCCGACCGCGCCTCCACCCGCGGCGAATCGCCCACCAACGGGCAGACCACGAACGCCCGATGGCCGGCCGCCACCTCCTGGCGCACCCGGTCCCAGGCCAGGTGCTCGTCGGCCGGATCGGGCAACCAGGTGGTGGTGATCGCCACCCGCCCGGGGGGCATCTCGTCCAGCGTGGTCAGGTCGAGGTCCCCGAAGATCACCATGGCGGCCGTGCGCGGGATGGGGGTGGCCGTCATGACCAGGAGGTCGGGGTCTCCCTCGCCCCCCTTGGCCCGTAGGGTGGCCCGCTGCTCGACGCCGAAGCGGTGTTGCTCGTCGATCACCACCATGCCCAACGAGTTGAACGCGACCTCCTCGGTGAGGAGGGCATGGGTGCCCACCACAATCGCCACATCCCCCTGCGCCAGGCCCTCGAGCAGGGTGGCCCGGGCTTTCCCCTTGAGCCGGCTCGTCAGCAGCTCCACCCGGACGTCCAGGTCGCCCAACATCTGGCGCACCGCCACCGCATGCTGCTCTGCCAACACCTCGGTCGGCACCATCAACGCGCCCTGGTACCCGCTCTGGACCGCCCCGAGCAGGGCGGCCAGGGCCACCACGGTCTTGCCCGAGCCGACGTCGCCCTGGAGGAGGCGGTGCATGGGGAAAGGACCGGCCAGATCGGCCGCGATCACCGCCAGCGCCCGGCGCTGGGCCATGGTCAGCTCGAAGGGCAGGGCCGAGAGGAAGCGCGCCACCAGGGTGCCGTCGACCGCACCGGTGATCTCCTGGACGGAGACGGTGTGGCGCAGGGCCCGGGCGTTGTGCTCGAAGGCCCGGCGCCGCAACACCAGGGCCAGCTGCAGACGGAAGAGCTCGTCGAAGATCAGGCGGCGCCGAGCCGGGGCGACGACCTCCATCGACTCGGGGTCGTGGACGGCTCGCATAGCCGAGGTCCGGTCCCACAGTTGGAGTTCGGCCAGATACGGGCCGGTCAGCGGGTCGACGAACTCCCCGGCGCGCTGGAGTGCCTCCTCCACGAAGGTGCCGATCTCCCAACTGGTGAGGCCCGCCTTGGCCGAGGCCGGATAGATGGGCAGGATCCGCAGGGTGCGCCGTTGCCGACCCACCACGGGCTCGTCCACCCCGGCCACCACATCGACCACCGGGTTGACCATCTGCCGCCTCCCCCGGTAATCGCCGACCTTGCCCCAGAAGATGGCCTCGGTGCCCTCGGTGAGCTGTTTGGCCCGCCAGGGCTGGTTGAAGAACACGACGTCCAGGGCGCCGGTTTCGTCGCGCACGGTGATGGTGACGGGTGTCTTGCGGCTCCGGTTGTAACCGCCGCTCGAACGCACCCGCTGCACTTGCGCCAGGATGGCCGCCTCGGCACCGACCTCGAGCCCGGACACGTCGGCCTGTGCCGTGCGGTCGATGTAGCGGCGCGGGAAGGTCGTGAGCAGGTCCAAGACGGACTCGACACCCCACTGTTCGAGCTGGACCGCCTTGCGCGCCGACACCTTCTCGAGGACCGAGACGGGCCGCAGGCTCAGGTCACGCAGTGTGCGCGGAGATGCCACTCGCCCCCTGGCCCGGCCTACTCGATCCCCAGGAGATAGGGGTAGAGGGGCTGACCGCCGTGGTGGACCTCGAGCGCGACGTCGGGGTGCTCCTCGCTCAGCCACTCGCTGATCCGGCGGGTGTCGCCCACCTTGGAACCCTCGCCCTCAATGAGCGTCACCAGCTCGTGCTGATCGGTCAGCAGGCGGCTCAGCAGCAGGCGCGTCGCCATCACCGCGGAGTCGGCGATGGAGATCACGCCGTCGCGCGAGAGACCGATCCAGTCGCCCTTGCGCACCTCGCCGGCGTCGGTCGAGGCGTCGCGGACGGCCCGGGTGACCTCGCCGGGCACCACGCGCGCGGCCGACTCGCCCATGCTCGCCGCGTTGACGGCCGCCCCGGCGGCCGGATCGTAGGCCAGAAGGGCGGCGAACCCCTCCAGGATGCTCCCGGTCGCCACCACCCGTACCGTCTTGTCGCTCAGCGCATCCACCTGCTCGGCCACCGGCCGGATGTTCTTGTTGTTGGGCAGGATCACCACTTCGTCGGAGTCGACCAGCTCGACCGCCTTGAGAAGGTCGTGGGTGGAGGGGTTCATCGACTGCCCGCCCACCACCTGGTGGTGCACGCCCAGGGAGCGGAAGATGCGCCCGATGCCATCGCCCGTGACGACCGCCACCACGCTCGTCGTCGGTGCGGGGCCCTCGCGCACCACGCCCGCGCCGGCGTCGGGCGCGTTGGCCGCCTCGCGGACCCAGCGCTCCTCCTCCACCTGCTCGGCCAGGTCGGTGACCCGGATCCGCTGTGGCCTTCCGGTCTCGACGCCGGCCTCGATCGCCGCACCGATGTCGTCGGTGTGGATATGACAGTTCCAGAGCCCGTCACCCCCGACCACCACGATGGAGTCCCCGATGCCGGCCCACACCTCCTTGAAGTCCGCCATGGAGTCGTCCGGGGCGTACAGCAGGAACATCACTTCGTAGCGGAGGTCCCCGACGTCGGGCTCGTCGTTGGCGCGGCGGTCGTCCTTTCTCCGGTTGTAGTCGTCGCCCGCCACCGCACTCACCAAGGACAGGTCGAGATCGGGGACGCCCGAGGGCTCGGGGAGGGGGTGGGTGGCATCGACGACCGACCAGCACGCATCGAGCAGGAGGAGGAACCCGGACCCGCCGGCGTCGACGACGCCCGCCTGGGCCAGTACGGGCAGCATCTCCGGCGTCCTCGCAAGTGCGTCGGCGGCCACGCCGTGGGCCCGCTCGATCACCCCGATCAAGGTGGCGCCCGCCTCACCGACGACTGCCGCCGCCCCGGAGGCGGCGGCGTCGGCCACCGTCAGGATCGTCCCCTCTACGGGGCGCACCACGGCGCGTCGGGCCAGATCCGACGCGTGGCCCAGGGCGTCGGAGAGGACGGCGGCGTCCACGCCGGACGGTGCGGCCGCCCCCATGCGGTCGCACATGCCCCGTAGCAGCTGGGAGAGGATCACGCCCGAGTTGCCGCGGGCCCCCATGAGCGAGCCGTGGCCGATGGCCCGGCACACCAGGGGAAGGTCCGAGCCGGCCGGCACATCCTCGAGCTCGGCCACGACGGCCTCCAGGGTCAGAGCCATGTTGGTGCCGGTATCGCCGTCGGGCACCGGGTAGACGTTCAGGCGGTTGATGTCCCCCTGGTGCTGGCGCAGCGCGTCACGGAAGCGATGCATCACGGCGCGCACGTCGTCCGCGCCGAGGGTCGCCAGGGAGGTCATGGCAAGGGATGCTAACCTTTGCGCCGTTCGTGAAGGCCTGCGTGGTGAGAACACCGCGGCCGCCCACAGGAGGGTCTACCCAATGGCAGCAGTGTGCGATATCTGTGGCAAGAAGCCTTCGTTCGGCATGAGCGTGAGCCACTCCCACCGGCGTACCAAGCGTCGCTGGAACCCCAACATCCAGCGGGTGCGTGCCCTGGTGAACGGCGCGCCGAAGCGGCTCCACGTGTGCACGTCGTGCATCCGGGCGGGCAAGGTCACCAAGCCCGTTCGCCGCACCCCGGCCGCCTCCGCCAGCTGAGCCCGAAGCATCGGCACGGGACCGTCCGAGGGCGAGTGCCTGAAGGGGGGCGGCTCAGGATGGTCGGCATGTGGGCCGCTGGTCAGCCCAGGCGATGTTGCCACCCCAGTTGCGCCAGGTCGCGGCCCAGCAGCGTGCGCTGCGCAGGGTCGGCCGTCACCACCCCGATCCGGTGCAGCGGCCGCAGTCCTGCTCCGGCCCACGACCGGGCGCACGCGTCGGCCCGGCCGGCGCCGATCACGACCACGAGCTCGTAGTCCTCTCCGCCGCCCAGCGCGTCGTCCGGTGTGGCGCCCTCGGCCACGGGTACAGAGTCGAGGATGAAACCGACCCCCGACACATCGGCCAGGCGGTGCAGGTCGAGCGCCAGCCCGTCCGACACGTCGATCATGGCGCTCGCCCCCGCCCGGCGGGCCGACTCCCCCTCGGCCAGGCGCGCCACCGGCCGGCGATACGCCGCCGCCAGAGCTGCCTCGACCGGGTCCAGCCCGGCCAGCTCGGCGCCCGAGCGCAGGACCCGCAACCCGGCCGCGGACCCGCCACACGGCCCGGTGACCAAGATCACGTCTCCCGCGGCCGCCCCGGACCGCGGCACGGGCGTCCCCCCGTCGAGGGTGCCCATCACGGTCACCGAGACGACCAGCACGCCCGCCGCCGAGACGTCACCCCCCACCACCGGGCATCCGGACGCCTGCGAGGCCTCGGCGACCCCCTCCATCAGGCCCAGCGTCATCTCCCCGCCGCCGCCCGCTTCGGGCACACACAGCGCCACCAGCGCCCCGATGGGGCGCGCCCCCATGGCCGCCAGGTCGCTCAGTGCCCCCATCAGCGCCTTCCAGCCCACGTCGTGAGGGCTACAGAGCGCCAGATCGACATGGACGCCGTCCACCACGCTGTCGACCGACACGACGACGGGCCCCCCGTCGGGGACGGCGACCACCGCGGCGTCGTCGCGCAGCCCGCCGGCCTCGATTCCACCTCCGAGCGCATGGCGGATACGCTCCAATGTCTCGTCTTCAACCAGACGGGACATGCGCCCAAGTTTGGGGGAACCCACGGCACATGCCTAGCATTGGATGCCGCGTGTACCGGCCGAACCAAGGAGTAGAGCCACCCCACATGCCCAGCACTACGAACGCCAAACTCCTCGCCTGGGTCAATGAGGTCGCGGCCGTGACCACACCCGATCGGATCGAGTGGTGCGACGGATCGGCCGACGAGTACGACCGCCTGTGCCAGGTCCTCGTCGACGCCGGTACCTTCACCAAGCTTTCCGATGCCAAGCGGCCCAACAGCTACTGGGCCCACTCGGACCCGGGCGACGTGGCGCGCGTGGAGGACCGGACCTTCATCTGCTCGCAGGAGGAGATCGACGCCGGCCCCACCAACAACTGGCGTGACCCGGCCGAGATGCGCTCCGTGCTCCACGGCCTCATGAAGGGCTGCATGAAGGGCCGCACCATGTACGTGGTGCCCTTTTCCATGGGACCCCTCGGCTCCGATATCGCCCACATCGGCGTCGAGTTGACCGACTCGCCCTACGTGGTGGTCTCCATGCGCATCATGGCCCGCATGGGCACCGGCGCCCTGGAGGTCCTGGGGCCCGACGGCGACTTCGTCCCCTGTCTCCACTCGGTGGGCG
>Ga0182030_10014973_pt1 | contig 15241 bp, 11 predicted proteins | sample 812S3MmetaG_FD_121299 | JGI IMG/M metagenome (GOLD analysis project Ga0182030, IMG submission 121299) | Permafrost microbial communities from Stordalen Mire, Sweden - 812S3M metaG (Illumina Assembly) | ecosystem: Environmental > Terrestrial > Soil > Wetlands > Permafrost | place: Sweden... | reverse complement strand
GGCGCCGAATTCCAGCTATAGTGTGCTCTATGAAAGCGATTGCAGGAACTCTCCAGGTGCTGGCCGTCTCCGCCTTGTTCGCGTGGCTGGCGACCGGTCCCGGCAGGTTGCTCGGGCAGAGCGGCAACGCCGTGGTTCTCCACATCGATGCCGGCAAGGCGACGGCGCACGTCAGCCCCACGCTCTACGGCCTGATGACGGAAGAAATCAACTTCTCCTACGATGGCGGGCTTTACGCCGAACTGGTCCGCAACCGCAGCTTCAAGGAAGATCCCAAAGAGCCGGTGCACTGGCAACTGGTCGAGCCGAGCGGCGCGAGCGGCGCTATCGCCCTCGACCCCAGCCAGCCTTTGAACGGCGCCATCGCCACCAGCCTGAAACTGACCGCCACGGCGGGCGCCGTGGGCGTGGCCAACGAAGGATACTGGGGCATTCCGGTGCGGCCCAATACCCGCTACCGCGCCTCGTTCTACGCCAAGGCTGCGCCGGGATTTACCGGCCCGCTGACCGTCGCCATTACCAGCAACGACGGTGGCAAGGTGGAGGCCAGCGCGCAAGTCAAAAGCATTACCGGCGACTGGAAGAAGTACCAGACTACCCTCACCACCGCCAACGATGCCAAGGCTTCCGCCGAGAACCGGCTGGTGATCTCGCTGGCGCGCCCGGGCACCGTCTGGCTCGGCATGGTGTCGCTTTTCCCGCCGACGTTCGACCACCGCCCCAACGGCAATCGCCCGGACATCATGCAATTGCTGGCCGATATGCACCCGGCGTTCCTGCGGTTCCCGGGCGGCAATTATCTGGAGGGCAACACCATCGCCACGCGCTTCGATTGGAAAAAGACCCTCGGCGACGTGGCCCAGCGCCCCGGCCACATGGACGACGCCTGGCGCTACTGGTCGTCGGACGGCATGGGGCTGCTGGAATTCCTGGAGTGGTGCGAGGACCTCCACATGCAGCCGCTGCTGGCCGTGTATGCCGGCTATTCGATGCGCGGGGAGCGGGTGGCGACCGGCGAAGCCCTCACGCCATACGTCAACGACGCGCTGGAGGAAATCGAATACGTCACCGGCGACTCCAAGACCACCTGGGGCGCGCGGCGCAGCCAGGACGGCCACCCCAAGCCGTTCCCCCTCAACTACGTGGAAGTAGGCAACGAGGATAACTTCGACCGCCGCGACGGCGGCACCTACGATGGCCGTTTCGCCCAGTTCTTCGACGCCATCAAAGCCAAGTATCCGCGCCTGCAGGTGATCGCCACCGCCAAGGTGACCAGCCGGACTCCCGCTCTGCTCGACGAGCACTACTACCGCAACTCCGAAGACGAAATGGCGTCGCACGCGCACGATTACGATACCCGCCCGCGCGGCAGCGGCCCCAAGGTGATGGTGGGCGAATGGGCCACGCGCGTGGGGCGTCCCACTCCCAACATGAACGGCGCCCTGGGCGATGCCGCCTGGATGACCGGCATGGAGCGCAACTCCGACCTGGTGATCCTGTCCTCCTACGCGCCGCTGTTCGTCAACGTCAACCCGGGCGGCATGCAGTGGCCCACCGACCTCATCGGTTTCAACACCATGACCAGTTATGGCTCGCCGGGGTACTGGGCGCAGCAGATGTTCAGCGCGCACCACGGCGATACCATCCTGCCTGCGACGGACGAAAACATTCCCACCAAGGCCTGGCAGCCGCCCGCCGGCCGCCGCGGCGCCAATGGACAGGCGCCTCCTCCACCACCGGTTCAGCAGGTGCCCACGCTGTTCTATAGCGCCACCCGCGAGAGCAGGACGGGAACCATCTACCTGAAGATCGTGAATCGCGCGTCGACGCCGCAAGCCGTGCGCGTGGAAATCGCCGGGCTGGCCCCGGTGGATTCCAAGGGACAGAGCGTGGCGATGAGCGCCGGCAGCCCGGACGACACCAATACCATCGCCGAGCCCGCCAAGATCGCACCCAAGACCAGCAGCGTGGACGGGCTGGGCGAGGACTTTACCAAGACGTTTCCGCCATATTCCATTACGGTCTTGGAGATGAAGGCCAAGTAAAGGGGCTACTCCTCACCTGGATCCGGAGGAGCGCTCTGCCCGGGGCCGTCGCCGAGCAGGCTATAGGCCTGCTCGCGCAGGAGCCGCAGATGGGGCTCCTGGGGCGCCAACCGGATGGCTTCGGAAAAGTCCCGCAGCGCCAGGGCGGCGTCATTCCCCATACGGAGGTACATTTCGCCGCGATATTGGTACGCCTGCCACAATTTAGGGCTCTCGCGGATGGCTTTCGTCAATACCGCAACGGCTCGGTCGCTCCGGCCCGACGCGGCCAGCCGGCTGGCGCGATCCAGCAGGGCCGCCGGATCGGGCAGGGCGGCACGTTTGCGCCGGTCGAGAAAGTGGAAGTAAGCGCCCAGGATCAGCAGCACGCAGGATATCTCAGCGGCGCCGTCGAATTCCCAGGTGCCCAGAACCAGCCGGCCGGCCAGGGGAAACGCGGCGAACACCAGCGCCATGGCCCACGCGCTCCGGCTCCAGTGGCGTGCCTCCATGTCTCTACGATAACGCCAGCATGGCTTTCCAGGACTCTTCATCCTGCCCGATGCTCAGCAGTTTGCCGCCGCGCACCAGCGGAAGACGCAGCAGCGCGGGCTCCCGCTCGATCCGCTGCAGCAGGTCCGCTTCGGAGAGCTTGAGGTACTGGAGTCCGCCCTCGATATAGGCCTTGCCCCCGGTGTCCAGCAGGCCGTTCCAGCCGAAGCGTTCCACAAATCGTTTGATCTCGCCCGCGGCGATAGCCTTCTTCTTGAGATCCACTATCTGGATCGCGGGCCGCCGCTCCTTGAAAAACCGTTCCGCGGCGCGCGTCGCGGGCGAATTCTTCACTCCAAAGATCTGGACATTTGCCATAGGGCCCAAGAAAAAGCCCGGAGCGCTGGAACGCCCCGGGCCGATTATTTCTCCGTCGATTGCGGTCTACTGCGGCCGCATCCAGATATCTTCCAGCACGTCCACCGAGGAGTGGAACTGCTTGTCCCCGACGGTGAGCCGGACCATGTAGGTGCCGGGTTCCACCGGGCCGCCGCCGGCGTTGCCGCCGAAGCCGCCACCGCCGCCACGTCCGCCCATGACGAACGGAACGGGGCCACCTGCGCCGCCGCGTCCGCCGCGTCCGCCGCCGCGGCCGCCCGCGGCTGCCGCTTCAGGCGTTGCCGCCCCGGCCACGCCGCCAGACACGGTACCGGCGCCCGCCGCGCCGCCGGCCGCAGTGCCTCCGGCCGCCGCGCCGGCTTGGCCGCCGGCGTTGCGTCCGCCCCGGCCTCCGCCGGCAGCGTTGGCCGTTGGCAGCTTCTGCATGTTCCACTGGAAGCGATTCATGCCGGCCTTGATTTCGAAACAATTAGCCGTCACGGTCGGGGTGCAGTTTTCTATGGTGCTCACCACCGTGTTGCCTTGCAGGAACTCCAGCTTGGCGCCCGGAATAGCGGTCTTGGCCCACACGTCGATGGCCGTGCCGCCTTGCGGGTTTTGGCCCTTGAAATCGCGATTGTCGACCGCGCGCGAGTCGGATAACTGGTTTTTCCACTGGATAGCCGGCCGCGGATCGAACAGTATCAGGCTGGTCTGGTCCCCGATCGGCTTCTTCATTTGCTCGAGCGGCGTGATGTCGTCGGCGATCCAGAACGAGCGCCCGTGGGTGGCCACGATCAGGTCCCGGTCGCGCGGGTGGATGAGGATATCGTCCACGCGCACGTTGGGCATGTCATTCATGAACTTCTTCCACTCTTTGCCGCCGTCGAGGGTCACAAACAACCCGAATTCCGTGCCTACGAAGAGCAGGTTGGGGTTGTCGTAATCTTCGCGCAGAGCGCCGATGGGGCCCTCGACCGGCAGATCGCCGGTAACGTTGGTCCACGTTTGGCCGAAGTCGGTGGTCTTGAACAGGTACGGTTTCCAATCGTCGTTGCGATGGTTGTCGAGCGCCACGTAGGCCGTGCCCGGGTCGAAGTGCGACGGTTCGATGCGCGAAATCTGCAACCAACCGTGAGGCGCCACCGGGCCGCCCTGGATGTTGCCGACGACGTTGGTGAAGCTGTCGCCGTCATCCTTGCTGACCTGCAGATTGCCGTCGTCGGTGCCGATCCAGATCACGCCGGGGCGCGAAGGAGATTCGCGAACCTGCGTGGACAGGGAGCTGGCGGCATAGCCATCGTGCTTTTCCGCCATGGGCTTTTCGCCGGAAACCCCCATGATGGACATTTCGGGCGCCCAGCGGTACACGTTCTTGGTGAGGTCCGTGGGGTTCATCGTCCACGTGTCACCGCGATTGGTGGACTTGAAGAAGTATTGCGCCGCCATGTAGATGGTGGCCGGATTGTGCGGCGAGATCTCCATGGGAGCGTTCCAGTAGAAGCGCAAGGGCTCGACGTTGGCAGGCGCATTGAGGACGTTCGGCTGCCCGCCGCGTCCGCCGCCACCACCCCCCCGTCCACCGGCTGCGGCGGCTTCCGCGCCCGCGGCCGGCGTTTGCGGAGCATCCACCGGAGGCGTGTTGGCGTCCCGGTTGGCGCGTTGAATTTCGTTGGCCGTCTGGTCGGCCGCGCCGGCGCGTCCTACCGTGGGCCGGACGCTCTTCTGGGTGCCGTTGCGCAGATCGTGACGGGTCATGGCGCCGTCTTGCGATTCGCCGTAGACAATCGCCCAATCGGAGGGATCCTGGCGGGTGTAGAAGCCGTCGCCGCCGGCTACGGTATACCAGTCGCTGTTCACTGGACCGCCGTTGTAGCCGGTGCTCGCGCCGCCGCCTCCTCCTCCGCCGCCGTTGGAGCGCAACGCGCTCGGACCGCACCAGGCGTTGTTATCCTGCAGGCCGCCGCAGACCCAATAGGGCCGGCGCATATCCGCCGAGACCTGGTAGAACTGGCCCACGGCGATGTCGTTGTGGTAATCCCACGTCACGCCGCCGTCGTTGCTGCTGTCGAAGCCGCCGTCGTGGCCGATCCACACCTGGCGCGGGTCCTTGGGGTTGATCCAGAAGGCGTGGTAATCGGTGTGCGAGCCTTGCAGTCCGGTCCACGTCTTGCCGCCGTCGTGTGACACGCGGCCCGGATTGCCGCCGGTGAAGATCTTATTCACGTCCGCCGGATCGACGCGGATCTGGCTGAAGTACATGGCGCGCTCGTTGCAGTTGCTGATGAAGTTCCACGTCTTGCCGCTATCGTCGGAGCGGAACACGCCGCTGGCATCGGGATTGGGAGGAGGAGGGGTGCCACGGCCACGGCCGCCACCACCGCCACCACCACCGCCGAATTCCGGAGTGGAGCCGGGCGCCGCCGGGCAGGTTCCGCTGCCGGCTTCCGCACCGCCGCCGCCACCGCCGCCAGCGCGCCCTCCGCCCGCTGCTGCTCCGCCAGCGGCATTCGCACCGCCCGGGGCAGTCGCCGCTCCGGCAGGCTGCGGTTCGGAGGCCGACTCGGTAGCCGCGCCGCCGCCGCGCCCGCCGCGAGCCGGTCCGCCATCCGCCGCCGTGCCCGCGCCGGTGCCGCCGCTGGCGCCGGCCTCGACCTGTACATAGACCGTCGAGGGCTTGGCTCGGAAGATGGAAATCGCGATGCGGCCGTAGATGCCGTCCTTGGGCTTGGGCCAACCGGGCCCATCGAGCTTAGTCCAGGTGTCGCCGCCGTCGGTCGACTTCCACAGCGCGCTGCCCGGTCCGCCGCCGTTGAATCCCCACCACGTGCGCCGGCGCTGGTACGACGCCGCGTAGATAATCTTGCCGTTGTCAGGATCGATGGCCACGTCGGTGAAGCCCGTGTCGGGATCGATGTACTTGACGTTTTTCCAGGTCTTGCCGCCGTCCTTGGTGCGGTACAACCCGCGCTCCGGATTGGGGCCGAACAGGTGTCCCCCGGCCGCCACGAAGGCGATCTTGGGATCTTTCGGATCCACCACCACGCGCTGAATCGATTGCGTCTCCTTCAGCCCGAGATAGCTCCAGTGTTCGCCGCCGTCGGTGGTGCCATAGACACCGTCGCCGATCGACGAACTCTGCCGGTTATTGCCCTCGCCCATGCCAACATAGACCACATCCTTGTCGGAGGGAGCGATCGCCACCGACCCGATGGACTCGTTGGCCATTTCGTCGAACATCGATTTCCAGTGAATGCCGCCGTCGGTGGTCTTCCACAGACCGCCGGTGGCGAAACCGATGTACATGGTCATGGGATCCTGTTCCGAACCCACGATATCGTCCACCCGGCCCATCATTACGGCGGGTCCGATGGAGCGGAACTCAAATCCCCGCAAAAGCGGATCTTTGCTCTGATTGATCAGCGGAGCGGGTGCGCCGCCTCGCCGTCCCTGGGCCATTAGAAGGCCGGAAAAACCCATGCAAGCCACCGCCAAAACCAGAACCTTTGGCCTGCCATGGAACCAACTCGTTACACGCATAGACTTGTCCTCTCAAAAACCCCCGTGACGTCTGCGCCACAATTGTGCGGATTCAGTAAATGTATCATATACGACAGTCGGTAGTACAACTAGCCCTCCCGCCAGGGTGTGTAACCGTTATGGGGGTAGATCCTGAAAGCGGGCTCCGCACAACCGCTTGTTTACGCGCGCGGCTCGGCAAGTGGCGTCGAATCAGCGACAGCCTTCTGAGCCACGACCGTCAGGGAGTGGTCTGCCCCCAAAACGGTTAGGCGCCCCCTCCCGCCAGAGTCCGTTCCTCGCAAGAAATTTCGGACGCCCCTCGCCCGCGCCGGAAGCGGCTGTGGCAAAATGTCCTTAGAGCGATACGTGACCAGGATTTCCGAAAACACGCGGTGCTTCGTCCCCAGTCCCCACCTCTGCGATGCCGTCAACGGCCGCATCGTGCAATCCGAAATCGAGGGCGGAGTGCATTTGCGGGACGTGGTTCCGGGGACGGTGCTCGAAGTGCGCACGCAGAACCGCGCCTACACCATCCAATATCAAGGTTCCGGCCAGGCATTGATTTCCGGCCACCCGGTCTTCTGCCCGGAGCCGGTGCTGGTCAACATTCACGGCTCCACGTGGGGCGGCTCCATGCTCAAGGAGCGTTTTATCGGCCGCGGCATGTGCCTGGAATTCGCTCCGCCCACCAACCCGGCGATTACCACATCGGTCATCGTCGAAGTGCGCGAGAGCCGTCCCAAGGCAGCCTGACGCCGGCCGCAATGGCGTTATCCTAAAGTTTCGGCATTGCAAATCCGAAATAGAGGTTTGTATGAAACGCGCCAGTCTTCCGGTGTCATTGGCTATTTTGGCCTGCGGCACGGTCCTGTTCTCGATCCCGGTGCATTGCGACGAAGGCATGTGGACTTTTGACAATCCGCCGCTCAAGCTGCTGCAGGAAAGGTACCACTTCACCCCCACCGCGCAGTGGCTCGACCACGTGCGGCTCTCCTCGGTGCGCCTGAATGACGGCGGGTCGGGCTCGTTCGTGAGCGCGCACGGCTTGCTCCTGACCAACCACCACGTGGCCCGCGGCCAGTTGCAAAAGAACTCCACGGCCGAGCACGACTACCTCAAAACCGGTTTCTACGCCGTCACGCCGGAGCAGGAAATGAAGTCGCCGGACCTGGAAGTGAATGTGCTGGTGGCTATCGAGAACGTCACCAGCCGGGTAGCCGCCGCGGTGCAAAGCGCCAAGACCCCGGCGGAGGAATTCGCCGCCCGCCGCGCCGTCATCGCCGCTATCGAGCGCGAAGGTCTGCAGAAGACCGGTCTCCGTTCGGACGTAGTGTCGCTCTACCAGGGTGGGGAATACTGGCTCTATCAATACAAGAAATACACCGATGTCCGCCTGGTCTTCGCTCCCGAGCAGCAGATCGCCTTCTTCGGCGGCGATCCCGACAATTTCACCTATCCGCGCTTCGATCTGGACATGGCCCTGTTCCGCGTCTACGAAAACGGCAAGCCGATCGACACCAAGGACTATCTGAAGTGGAACCCCGCCGGCGCCGCCGATGGCGAACTGGTGTTCGTCCCCGGCAACCCCGGCAGCACCGCGCGCGCCGACACGGTGGCCCAGTTGGAGTTTCTCCGCGACACGGGCGAGCCCAACACCATCAAGATTCTGAAGCACCGCATCGCCGCGCTGGAGCAATACTCCGCCCTGGGCGCGGAGCAGGCGCGGCAGGCCGGCAGTCTGATCTTCAGCCTCGCTAACAGCCTCAAGGCCGACGAGGGCCGCTACCAGGGGCTGCTCGACAAGACCACCATGGCAACGAAGCAGAAGGACGAAGCCGATTTCCGCGCCAAAGCGATGGCCAATGCGGCGTGGAAGGCAGCCTGGGGCGGCGCTTGGGACGCCATTGCGGCGGTCGAGAAGAAGGCCGCCTCGCGCAGCCCGGAGCGGCAATATCGCACGCTGGATTCGCAATTCCTCTCGTTCGCCACCAGCATCGTGCAGTATGTCGCCGAGATCGGCAAGCCCGACGCCGAACGGCTGAGCGGTTTCCATGAGGCGCAACTGGAGTCGACACGGCTCCGGCTGTTCTCTCCGGCCCCGGTTTATCCCGCGATGGACGTCGCGCGGCTGGCGGCATCGCTCGAACTGGCGCAGGCCGAACTGGGCGACGGCGATCCCTTCGTGAAGGCGGCGCTGAACGGGCGAACCCCACGGGAGGCCGCGACGGCGCTGGTGAACGGCACGAAGCTGGCCGATCCGGCGGTGCGCCGCCAGTTGGTGACCGGCGGGCAGGCTGAGGTGGCGGCATCGAACGACCCCATGATCGTGCTGGCGCGGAAGCTCGACCCCATGCGCCGCGAGCTCACCAAGTGGCTCGAAAACAACGTGGAGAGCGTGGAACAGCGGGCCGGCGAGCAACTCGGCAAAGCGCGCTTCGCGGTGTACGGCAAGGCGACCTACCCCGACGCCACCTTTACGCTGCGGCTGTCCTACGGGCAGGTGAAGGGCTATCCCATGAACGGCACCAAGGCGCCGCCGCTGACCACGTTTTACGGGATGTACGACCGGGCGATCGGCTTCAATTATCAGGGGCCGTTCGCTCTGCCGTCGCGCTACCTGGAGAACCGCGACAAGCTGAACCTGGCGACGCCTCTCGACTTCGTCACCACCAACGACATTATCGGCGGCAACTCGGGCTCGCCGGTGATTAACGCCCAGGCCGAAATCGTGGGCCTGATCTTCGACGGCGACATCGAATCGCTGGTGGGCGATTTCGTGTACGACGGCGCCGCCAACCGCGCGGTCGCGGTCCACACCGGGGCGATGACCGAAGCGCTCCGCAAACTGTATGGCGCCGATAGGCTGGTGGAAGAGCTGTCGGGCAAGTAAGGGGGAATCGGGGGCGGCCCTACCGTCCGCTTGTTACGTCTGCGCCGGCAGGCCGGGAATCTACCCGGAGGCAGCCGGCGACGGGGAAACGCTTCCCGGTGCGAATATGGCCCTTTCGATCGCTGAACCAGCTCGCTCACGCGGTGTCCTGTAGCCAGCGGCTGCTCAGCTTCCGGTTTGGAATCCACCCGCTACGGGCCCGGGGGAACGGCCGTAGGCGTGCCTGAGTAGCTGTGGAGGAAGCGGGCGGCGCGCTCCGGTTTACGGTGGTGGAGGGCGCGCTTACGTTGATGGCCTACCTCGACGGTTCGGGTTCCTGGCCAGCCGTGTGCTCGATGCCCGGTGCGCATCGAAGGCGTTTGCGGCACCCTCTTCAATGAGCGGCGCTAATTTGACCGGCATCCACCTATTTGTCCCGAGCTGGAGGCATGTCACCATCCTGACGCCTGAAGCTGGAGCCACCCACCTGGCGGACGTTCCCGAGGCGCGCCATCGCGCTGGCGGCGCCCTGACCCTGATCGATGACGGCGGCGCTTATGTGAGCCGGTCACCAGCAGCGTCACCGGCTTGCCGGTGGAGGCACGCTGGCGCCTCGCGGCAAATGCGTGGCTCGCGCTTTCGGCCACCCATACATCCGCTCCGCACGTGGTGAGAGTATCCAGAAGCATGCGGCGGTTGGTCTGGTTGTCGTCCACCACCAGGACCTGCGCGACTGGCGGTGCGTGCGGCAACAGGGGACGACTGGAGCGGGCCAGCTTCGATGCCTCCATGCGCGCCGTGAAATGGAAACGACTGCCCTTGCCAGGCTCGCTCTCCAGCCACATTTCGCCGCCCGGCATCGCTATCGTAAGCCTCCTTCCGGTCTTTGCCTTTGAAACAAATCTCACCACTGCCCTCTACGAACGCCCGGATCTGCCCGGGGCTGAGTTTCTGGCCGTCTTCCATGTTGATGATCCATGTCCAGCATGCACAAATCCCGCCTTCCGCAACCGCGCTTCAGGCTCATCTTGTGTTAGAAACGAACCGCCGCTTCAGCTCATCTTGCGTTAGACAAGACGACAAGACTTCCGCTGCCGGTTCGTCTAAGGGGCTGTGGTAGACTGAAGTTTTCCGCGATATTGGTGTTCCCCGCCGGAAGGGCGCGTAGCTCAGTTGGTTAGAGCGCCTGCTTCACACGCAGGAGGTCACAGGTTCGAGTCCTGTCGCGCCCACCATTAAAATCAATAATTTACAAAGCGGTGACGCCGTGCGACGGTGGGAAAGCCGCACCCAACGGCCCTAGGGGAAAACGGGTTATTTTTTGAGATAGCCCTTCAGCCCGCACGTAGGCTTAGGGCAAGTGTCATTTTCAAAGACCGCACTCCGCGTGGATTTGTTCGGGTGGCCGGAAACTGGTCTAGCCATACCCACTTCGGTTGCCTTTGTCTGCCACTCGTGAGAGTTGGCGCAAATGAGGGTTACGATCTCCTCAATGTCTTCGTCGGGTTTCATAAAGCTCAGTCTATTCTTCTTTCTTCATCAGCCCTTGAGGGTACCTTTCTGCCCGCAGATCGGGCAGCTATCAACCCTCCGCGCTATATCAGAATGAGATTTGTTCGGAATCTCTACTACAATGGCTGTCGACGGCCATTCATGCGAATCGGGACAGATGAACGTTGCAGCATCGCCTCCGGCACCGGCACCGCCAGGGACCGCCTGGGTCCACGGGACGGGATCAGTCGATGGCCGGCCCGAAATAGCCCTGCGCCAGCGCCGGCTCGGCTTCCAGCGCTTTGGCCCAGCAGGCGCGCGCTTCTTCGGATTTGCCGTTGGTCTCCAGAATGCGGCCCATGTTAAGGAGCGCTTCCGGCATGTGCGGTTCGAGCGCCAGCGCCTCGCGATACAGGCGGACGGCGTTGTCCAGCTTGCCGGCCTTCTCGTACATCAAGCCGGTATTGTAGAGGACCTCGGGCGAGCGTTCGCCCAGATCGATCAGCCGCACGTGAAACTCCAGGGCGGCATCGAAATCGGATGCCTGAATCGCCATGGCAGCCAGGCCGCGCAGCGCTTCCACCGACTTCGGATCGGCGTCCAGCATCTTCTCGTAGAGGCGCTCGGCATGCTCCCGTTCGCCCATTCCGCTGTAGGCCAGCGCGAGATTGGCGTGGGCTTCGGGCCAGCATTTCTGCGCGCAAAGGGGTAGGGGACGTAGACGCCGGGCACTCCCTCGATTGTAGCGGGCGGCGGGGGTGAGGGCGAGAATTGGGTTCGTTCGGCGAACATGGTTTTGCGATGCATTCAGGGGCAGCGGTGGGCAACTTCCCCTACTCAGCAGTAGCACGTCCCGGCGCCGGAGCGGGGCTGCGGACAGGGGCAAGCGTTGGGAATAAAGGAGATATAGGCGGAAGAATTCCGCGAACGTGGTCCCGGCCGCACCAAGCCGGCTGCATATCGTGCCGCGGCGACGATGACGCCGGAGATGGAGACGTGGGAGACTCTCCGGCTCATCTTTAGATATGGGCGGCAGGGACGCTTTCGCCCAGTTGACGGCAGCAGGGACTTCACGGGAGGGATCCGTGGAGACAGCGGGCAGGATCGACGAATCAGCAGGTTAAATGGAACCAGATCGGTGGAACGCGATCCGTCAGCGACAGCGGGAGCTAACGCGTTCCGCGCTGGCTACGGAGGCATGCCGGCGTTATCGGAAAGCACTCCACGCAGCGCCGCGGTTGGGGTTAGAGTAGGGAGCGCGTCGAGACCACCGAACATAAAGGACGTTATGTTGTTCTATAGCCGGGAAACCGGTAGGCTTGGAAAATGGAAACTTCCAACTTGGTCGAGCTGACTTTTTTACCGGCGCCGAACGACTACCCACTTCGCAGCGCCGAATATCAAACCGGCCTTCGCCACTTCGCGGATTCTCTGGAAGGAGAAAAGCTCGCAATCGAACCCGAGCTTCTGGACGGGATGAGCCGAAGTCCGGCCGCTTACAGCGGAAAATTCTCGTTGGGTTTCGTATCAGGGCTCGTTAAGGGCGGCGTCACTGCGTGGCTGGAAGATCGGCCCGGCCGTCAGGTTCGCATTGGGATGCTCAGCGTGAATGGTCGCCGCCCGACGGCGGAAGCTCGAACCGCCGAAGATGTTGAGCAACTGCTGACAAAAGCGGAGGAATACATAGAGATCATGCGGGGGATCGGCGCGTTTTCCGAAAGCCGCGCCACGGTTGAACCGCTGCAGGTTAAGCTGCGCCTGTTGCCCAGCCTCGAAGAACAGCTTGATGGGGAGGAAGTGGATCAGTTTGGTCAAACCCTCCATACTCGCGGGCTGGAAGTATCCCGCTCCCTTAGATTGCTTGAATCAGCGGATGCCGTACCCCTCACAGCCGACTTCGTTATCAAGATTGCGGCCATTGGTGGCCCGGTGCTGGGCACATGTGTGGGAGCCTGGCTCAACGCTCGGTACGGTCGCAAGGTTCGCCTCGAGATCGGAGATATCAAGGCGGAGGCGTCAACGGTAAAGGAAGTGGAAGCGCTCCTAGCGCTCGCCCAGGACACTCAGCGACGCAACCAACCCAAGGTGATCCATGAGCCGTGAGTTAGCCAGTATCCGAAACACGGCGGGGGGGCGGCATTGCCGACGCTGGTCGCCGCGGCCGGCCGGCCGGCCGCCAAGCGCTTCCTGGAATTCTTCACGGTCAACATCCGCAACCGGAACACGCGGGCGGCATACGCGCGCGCTGCAGGCAACTTTCTGGAGTGGTGCCCGAAACACGGGGCGGGCCAGTTCGGGGACATTCAACCGGTCCACGTCGCCGCCTATATCGAGCAGCTCGGCCGGGAAATGGCGGCGCCTTCGGTCAAGCAACACCTCGCCGGCATCCGCATGATGTTCGACTGGCTGGTGACCGGCCAGGTCGTGCCGTCGAACCCGGCGCATTCCGTCCGGGGCCGGCGGCACTCGGTGAGCAAGGGCGTCACGCCGGTGCTCTCTTCCGAGGAAGCTACTGCCCTCCTCGCCGGCATGGACGTCTCCACGGTGGTGGGCCTGCGCGATCGCGCGGTCATCGCCGTGATGACTTACACCTTCGCCCGCGTCGGCGCCGTCGTCGCGCTGCTGGGCGAGGATTACTACGCGCAGAAAAAACGCTGGTGGCTCCGCCTCCACAAAAAAAACGGCAAGCTGAACGAGATGCCGTGCCACCACAAGCTTGAGATTTTCCTCGACGAATACATCAAGGGCGCCGGCATTGAAGACGATCGCAAGGGGCCGCTGTTCCGCTCCGCGATCGGCAAGACCGGCAAGCTCACCGGCCGGCCGATGTTTCGCATGGACGTATGGCGCATGGTGCGCCGCCGCGCGGGCGACGCCGGCATCGAGACGCCAATCGGCTGCCACACCTTCCGCGCCACCGGGATCACGGATTACCTCACCAACGGCGGACGGATCGAGGTCGCGCAACGCATGGCCGGCCACTCGAACGCCAAAACAACAGGCCTCTACGATCGCCGCGCCGACGATCTCAGCGTTAGCGAAGTGGAGAGGGTGGGGATTTGATCTCCAATGAATGATCGACGAGCGGCGGACCAAGCAACTGCGGGCTTACGAAAAAATCTGTGCGAGTTTCCGGCAAGATTTGTAAAGTGCATTTTGGTCGCCGTCCAAGACCAGTACCACACGGCAACCGCTACGCTTCTTGATTTTGGGCATGGCCCGCTGGCCGTAACCTGCTCTCACGTCATAACCAAATACTTGGAAGAGTGGAAAGCCGGAAGGGCAATTGTCCGCATCGGCAATATAGGCGTCGCTCCTTCGCAGCTCGCCGATCTCGATACGGACGTTGATCTCGCGACTATACGCCTGACCGCTGAACAGGCCATGGCTCTGGTTGCGGAGGAGGGAATTTCCACTCAGTTTTATGAACCACCCCGCTGGCCCCCAGAACGGGCAATTGAGAAGGAGTGGGTAGCGATTGGAGGTTTCCCAGGCGAATGGCGGCGGCGCGGCTCTGAGCCGCAGGCGTTAATCTTGCCCTATTACGGCATTGGGGCAACGGCAGTTACTTCAACCACTGAGAGGTACTTTAGCTGTCAGTTTGAGCGCGAGCATTGGATATGGGTTTCCCGGTATCTCGAGCTGCCGGATCTCACCACGTTCGGAGGACTGAGCGGAGGTCCGGTCTTTGCCGAAAGACGGCTTCATCGGGCCCTTATTGGTATCGTTACTGAAATTTCGCAGCCGGGAGAGATCATGTTCCTCGCTCATGCTCATTGGATTCAAAAAGACGGCTCGATTTGCCGAGATCGTCCATGGGACTTCCGGCGCGCGGAGTAGACGAGTTGAAGTAGTTGTCGTCTTGGGCCTGACTTCCGGCCAGTGGTTCGCTAAAGACGCTTCCATGAGTGGGATGTTGACCATGCGGTTGCCCCTTGGTGGTGTCCGTTCTAAAACGCCGGTTCTCGCACGTGTGGTCGATGCGTTGGCCGTTGTGCTCAATGCGATGATCCCTCGCCATAAAGAACCCCCGAATTAGACTTTTCCATGCCTCCATTGTGGGACAGGCTTTTGGGACTGGCAAGCCCTTGTTTTACGGGCCTTCAAAAAACCGTCCCGAAACTTACCAGTTTCGAGACGTCGGGGCACTTTTCCGGTAACCCACTTTCATGGCGCTACACACTCTTTCCGCGTTTTCTCTTGACACTGAGTCACCGCGTGGGCCAGTTGAAGAACGCCGGCCGCCGCCCGGAGTGAGACCAGGGATGGCAAGATACCACGGTGTTAAAATCACCAGCAACATATGGCGCTGTTGCCAGACCTGATCGTAGGCACGGTCCTGTTAGCCCGGATTTCTCATCGCCTTTCAATCGACACTGCGCAAGCTGTTCGTGGCGCAGCCTCTTAGGCTGCCGTCTCGGCACTCGTGCCGAGACATGCTGTGGTAGCGGCTCCCGCTCCATGC
>Ga0182030_10014972_pt1 | contig 15242 bp, 12 predicted proteins | sample 812S3MmetaG_FD_121299 | JGI IMG/M metagenome (GOLD analysis project Ga0182030, IMG submission 121299) | Permafrost microbial communities from Stordalen Mire, Sweden - 812S3M metaG (Illumina Assembly) | ecosystem: Environmental > Terrestrial > Soil > Wetlands > Permafrost | place: Sweden... | reverse complement strand
CATGTTGGGGCAGTGGTTGAGGCCTTGTCCGGTGTCGGGGCGGATGCGCAGTTTGGCCAGCGCCTCGTGCAGCAGGTTGCGGTCGTCGGTGAAATCCTGGATGGTCTGGCCGGAGGTGGTGTAGATGGCGGCGCGGTCGGTAGTGCGCAGGGCGGTATCGATATGGCGGCGGGCGGCGTCCCGGGCGCGCACCAGATCGCCGAACTTCATGTGCACATCGTCGAACAGGTAGGCGATGAAGCGGTCGGGCAGGTCGGCGGCGGGTTTGTCTTCGAATGGGCGGTCGGGGTCTTTGGGCGCGGGCGCGCCGGTGCCGGTTTTCATGACGCGGCCGGCGGCCTTTTCCATGGAGAAGCGGGCGATGTACTGCGGTTTGCCCTTATCGAATAGCTGGAAATCTTCCTGCTTGAGGTTGCCCACGGCCTTGCCCTGGCGGTCGCGGACGACTACCGGGACGATCACCAGGTTGACGCGCGCCTTGAACAGCGCCGGTTCGTCGTGGGTGGCCATTTCCGCGGTGCTTTTGGCGGGCGTTTGCGGCGGCGCCGGGACGGTCTGCGTCCAGGCAGCGCACGCGCCGAGAATAGTCAGCGCAATGGTGCCATAGCCGGACCTGTTCATAATTGGCTCACGGGGTCACAGTCATCATAAGACAACCGCGCGGCAACCACAATCCGGCGGCCCGGAGCGGCCGGCGCGCACGCCGCCGCGGTGGCGGGCGCGGTCTGTAGCAAGCAGTCAGGCGGCAGGGTCGGGGGACCGGAGGCCGTACCACTTGCCCTGGCTGTATACTCTCTTCGGATCGATCATGCCGCTAGCGGCCAGCTTTCCATCGGGGCGGAGGAACCGGTGGCCTTTTGCCACTACATTGTCGTCCGCATCCCGGAACTCAAGCTCCTGCGATTCGGTGCCGGGCATCCAGTTTCGGATGTGCGTCCAGGCCGAGATTCTCGACTTTTTCACGATCATTCGAAGTTCACCGCGCTCCGCTTTCTCAACGTACCCGCCCTCGTTGAAGATCCGGCACAGCTCGACCGCATCCACACGGGTTACAATATTATCTGGAGTTCGCGGTTTCATGCTTGGCGCCGTTCAAATCCGCTCTCGTCTGGCCGACTGGATCAATGGCAGAGTCTCTCTGTCCGAGTTCGAGGACTGGTTTGTGCCTGAGACTTGGAATATCCATAAAGCCAATGATCCCGAGGCCGAAGCTTTGGCGGATGAGATCGAACTGAGCTTATCGGAGTACTCCGGCGGGTATCTAAGCCTTGAACAATTGAAGGAGAACTTGAAGGAGTTGGCGCATATCGCCACCCCCATTGTCCGGTCCACCGATCGGTTTTGCGTGCGCTTCGCATCGGAACGTTCGTATGGAAAAGCCCAACCGCTGAACCACGATTTCATTGCCGAGATGGCGCTCGGTTTCAGCAAGCCTCCTCTGGAATGGGCGCCATGAGTTTCACCACCTGCTGACCCGTTCCAAATGTCATCTCGGGATGTGCGATTCGAAGCGGCAGCTTGGTCGCCAGTTCTCCCTCTACGTAGATTTCAAACCAAAAGGTCCCCTCTCGATCGGTCGGAATTCTGAGGCTGAGATTGAGCGTATACCCGGCACCGTCGGCACCGATCCTGCATTTGAGATCCTGAAAACCACCCGGCCAGAGTTCCCCGTCCGGCATGACGCCACGCATGGAACAGGTAAACTCGATAGGCTGCTCACTTCTAAACATCACCACGGCGTGAGCATCGAGCGGCGGATAGACTCGTATAGCCGGAACCTCCGGTAGCTGGCCCTCGCCTTGAAATACCGGCGTGATCTCGACGGGAACTGCCGCAAACGACTCCGCAATTCTAACGGCTGTCAGAAAATCGTTGTCGCGTTCACGGATTATGTCCTGACAGAAGAATGCGGCGACGTATACGCGCGGCTTGTCTGCCTGCTGATTATCGGCCATACAGCCTCCTGCACTCCAACGGCTGGCGTCGAAGCACCAAAGATCGTTTGCATTATGAGGGAAGCCGGAGATAAGGTGGGATGCGTTTCGCATCCCATCCCGGGGTGTCATTTGCAGTTGGCCCGCCACAACTTTCCCCAAAGATGTTCAGAGCGATTGTAGCAAAACCCCGGGGCGGCATCGGGTGAACAACCATCACGACGCCCCGAACAACCCGCGTTTGCGTCCGGCAGGAAATCGCCAGAAGGTCTTGTTTGCTTTACGCAGAAGTAACGGATCTGTGATGCTCCCCCTTATGCGAAATAGGGGTGTCTGTTCTATCGTGTTCTTCGTGTCCGCCTGCGCCGCCGCGTTCGGTCAGGGTACTACGTCGCGGGTCCTCGGGACCGTGCTGGATGCGTTCAACACGGTCAAGGCGCGCGGCAATGCCACGTTGATCGACAACCTGCTGAAGGCGGCGAGGCTACCGGCCTTCGGCATCGCGCTTCCAGTATTCCAGCGCCGGGCCCTTCAGACCGCCCGGGCCGGCGGTGACGGCGATCTTGCGCAGTTCCTCCATCTCGTCGGCCCGGAGCGGCTTGAAGCGTTGCGCGAACCGCACGTCGTCATCCAATTGGCCGGTGGTAGAGGCGCCCAGCGCGGCGCAGGAAATCGGCAGACTCAACACGTATTGCAGACACTCCTCGGCGTTCATCACGCGCAGCAGGAAAGCGTTGCCGAAAACCTTGATCGCCTGGATTCCGATGCCGCGCTCCACCGCCGCCGGAAGCACCTCTTTTTCGAAACTTAGATAGGCCGGGTCGGCGGCGTGCAGCGGCATCAGGATGGAATCCCATTTGTCGTAGGCGTGCAGCATGGCGAGGTGGACCTTGGGATCGTGATGGCCGGTAAATCCGAAGAACCGGCATTTGCCGGCCTTCCGGGCGGCTTCGAAAGCTTCGATCGCGCCTCCGGGAGCGAAGATACGGTCCACTTCCGCCTGCTCCTGAATGCCGTGCATTTGCCAGAGATCGAGGTGATCGGTCTTCAAAGCGGTGAGCGAAATATGCAACTCACTCTCGGCCTCTTTCGCGGTTCGTTTGCCGCACTTGGTGGTCAGGAAGATATTCTTGCGCACGTCATGGAGGACGTCGCCATAGACCTCTTCGGAATGTCCGTCCCAGTAGGCGTGCGCGCAATCGAAGTAATTGAGCCCCAGGTCGTAGGCGTGGCGCAGGTGGGCGCGGGCGGCTTCCTTGTTGCGCAAGAGCGCCAGGCGCGCTCCGCCCTGGCCAATCACGGTAAGTTTGATGCCTGTTTTGCCGAATACCCGCATGGGCGTGGCACCGGCTTGCGGTTTGGGCGGTTGGGCGCCGAGGCCGGTGATGCCGAGGCCCGCGAAAGCGCCGCCTACAAATGTTCTGCGTTGCATGGATGTCCTCCCACTCGGTCCACTACCCAAAATTACCTCAACGGCCGCAGCTCAACATGGCATCTACTTTTTGGCGTATGGTTTCGGCGGAGCCGGGGACGTGCAGCACATCGCATTCCGAGCCAAGAATGTGGGGGTGCCCGCACGCGGTCATGTGGCGGCGTAGTTCCGCCACGCGGCGCAACACTTCTTCCAGGGGCATGGCCTCGTCGGAGTAGAAGGATTTCGTCGGCAGGTTGCCGAACAACACGATGTCCTTCGCCACAACGGCCGCATCTTCCCAAAGCTTCCGGCTGCTGCCCAGGCTGAGTATCGCGGGCCGCAGTCCGGCGGCAAACTGCCCAACCATGTCCGCGGTCAACTCGCCGCAGTTGTGGAAGATCAGGTCCACGCCGGATTGTTCCAGCAAGCGCCGCAGCTCCCGGTTGGGTTCGAGCACGAAGCGCTCGAAGATGTCCGAGCCGCCGCGCAACTGGCGCGGGGACAGATACGCGATGTTGGCAGCCGGCTCGCAGACGATGAGCGCCTTGGCTCCGCAAGCGATCTGCGCCCGGGCGGACCGCAGCACCGTGGCCAACGACAGCCGAAGGCACCGCTCCACCAGGCACACACCCCGATCCTCCGCGGCCGTGGCGCCGCGGCCGGCCATGGCGACCGGAACGATGGGGTCGGCGACGAGTTTCGTCATCAGGGAAAAAGGGCCGATCAGCATCCCGACCGGCAGCAGATCCGTCTTCTCCGCGATGTAGCGCACGGCTCCCTGATTGGCCCGAATCCGCTCCGAAAACGGCCGCGAGGCCGCGCGTGTGAGGTCCGTCACCATCTCTTCTCCCGGCGGTTCGGCGAAGTGGAACAGGTCCACCTGGCTTTCCGGCACCCCGGCGAAAGCCAGCAGATCGGCCTTCTCCAGGCGCAGGTCCATCAAGGGGAACGCCAGCGGTGTGCGGTAGCGGCGGGCCGCCTTCTCGACCACCCGGCCCAGCCGCCCGGCGTCGAGGAGAATCTCTTGCGGGCTGGGTTCCTCGTGCAGCAGCAGATCGGCGCCGATCGGCATACGCAACCCTTGCGCCGCCAGATCCAGATAAAATTGTCTGTCCATCGTTCTCAGGATCGCAGATCCCGCCCGCCGCGGCGGACGCGGCCGAGCGGACGGACGAGCCGGGAAGCGAAGCTTTTCGCCGGCGGCATGGTAAAATGGGGCGTTCCCCTTTCATGGATTTCCTCAAAGGGCTTAATGCGCAACAGCGCGAAGCCGTAAGCCACATCGACGGACCCCTACTGATTCTTGCCGGAGCGGGCAGCGGGAAGACGCGCGTCATCACCCACCGCATCGCGCACATCGTCACCTCCCGTCACGTGCCGCCATCGGCGGTGCTGGCCGTCACCTTCACCAACAAGGCCGCCAGGGAAATGCGGGAGCGGGTGGTAGCGCTGCTGGAAGATGTGCCGCTCGATTCCGCTCCGAATCTGAGCACGTTTCATTCGTTTTGCGTGCGCCTGCTGCGCCGCGACGGGGAGCCGCTGGCGCGCCTTCGTCCCGGGTTCACGCGCCGCTTCAGCATCTACGACGACGACGACCAACTGGTGATCGTCAAGGCGGCATACCGCACGCTGGGGCTCGACGAAAAAGAGTTCATGCAGTACCGCGCGGCGCTTTCCCGGATCAGCCGCGCCAAGAATACCAAGGTCACCGCGGCGGATCTCTATAAGAGCGCGGTCAACAAAGAGAGCACGACCATCGCCGCGCTGTTCGAGCAGTACGATAAGGCGCTGCGCAACGCCAACGCGCTCGATTTCGACGACCTGCTGCTGGAGGCGGTCCGCCTGCTGCAGCATGACGATGCCACGCGCGAAGCGTACAACCGGCGGCTCAGCTACGTCATGATCGACGAGTATCAGGACACCAACCGCACGCAGTACGACCTGATGCGCCTGCTCACCGAACAACATCGCAATGTGTGCGTGGTGGGCGACGAAGACCAGTCGATCTATAGCTGGCGCGGCGCCGATATCAGGAACATCCTGGATTTCGAACACGACTACCCCAACGCCAAGGTCATTCGTCTGGAGCAGAATTACCGCTCCACGAAGAACATTCTGGCGGCGGCCGGCGCCGTGGTGGAGAATAACAAGGCGCGCAAGGGCAAGGTGCTCTGGACCGAGGCCGACGCCGGCGACCCGATCGGCCTGTACGCGGGCTACGACGCCGAAAACGAGGCGCTGTTCATCGCCGACGCCACCGAAAAATACCTGGCGTCCAACCCGGACGATCATGTCGCGATTCTTTACCGCACCAACTCGCAATCGCGCCAGATCGAAGAGGCGCTGCGGCGCTATGGGCGCAAATACAACGTGGTGGGCGGCTTCAGCTTCTACCAGCGGGCGGAAATCAAGGATGCGGTGGCGTATCTCAAGCTGGCTGCATCGAATGGGGATTCGGTGAGCCTGATGCGCGTCATCAACACCCCGGCGCGCGGTATCGGGCGCACTACGGTGGAGCAAATCGAGCGCTACGCCCGCGACAACGGACTGAACCTGTGGGATGCCACCGAGCGGATTATCGACGACCAGCAGCTTTCCACGCGCTCGCAATCGGCGCTGGTGATTTTCCGCAACCTGATTCAGGAACTGTCCCTGGTGGCCAGTTCGTCGCCCCTGCCCGATTTGATCCGCTTCATTCTGGACCGCACCGGCTACCGGAAGATGCTGCAGCAGGAGAAGACGCCGGAATCGGAAACGCGGCTGGAGAATCTGGACGAACTGATCAACGCCGCCGCCGAAGCCGGGGAGCGCGGCGAGAGCATTGCCGATTTTCTGGATCATGCGGCGCTGGTGGCCGACGCCGATTCCTTCGACGAGCAGGCCCCGGTCACGCTGATGACGCTGCACAACGCCAAGGGGCTGGAGTTTCCCCTGGTGTTCCTCAGCGGCATGGAACACGGACTCTTCCCGCATAGCCGGTCGATGAATTCCGAGGCGGAGCTGGAAGAAGAGCGGCGGCTGTGCTACGTGGGCATGACGCGCGCGCGCAAGCGTCTGATTCTGAGCTGGGCGAGATATCGCCGGCGTTTCGGGGGCGGCGAGCAGGAGCGTTCCACGCCGAGCGGGTTCCTCAGTGAAGTGCCGGAGCACCTCATTGTGAACCTCGGCCCGCGGGACGACGCCGGGGAAGTCAATCTGCACGCCGAGCGCTACGATGTGCGGCAATCGGCCAAACGCGGCACGTTTACCGGCAAGACCTACAATTCGCTGGACAATATTTCGCAGTTTTTCGGCGAGCGGGGCCTGCCGTTCAAGCCGACGACGACGCCGCCGCCCAAGCCGGACTTACGCACGCCGCCGCAATTCCCGCGGCCCGTGGGCAGCCCTCCCCTCCCCAGGACGGCGCCCACCGCGCCGCCGCCTGCCCGCAAGGGGGCGCGCACGGGGATGGTCGTGGAGCACCCCAAGTACGGCACTGGAACCGTGGTACGGCGCGAAGGGGATGGCGATGATGCTAAGATCACTGTTAACTTCCCTCGCTACGGGTTAAAGAAGTTAGTCGAAAAGTACGCTGGATTGAAAAGAAACTGATGAATACGAAGAACGTCACCGACACCATTGAACGTAAGAAGCTGAAGCGCACGGCGCGTAAGAAGGCGGCTCCCAAGGCGAAACGCGCCGCGGGTGTGGCTCGCGGAAGCGAAAAGAAGAAGATCCGCCACCAGGCCCAGGGCCAGCGCAAGCGCTAAGAATCCACATACAGGGGCCGCCCAGCGTGAGCATTTTCCGGACCAAGAGTATCGATGCGCTCATCGCCGCCTCCGAAGATCCGGCGAAGAAACTCCGGCGCACCTTAGGACCATGGAGCCTCACCGCGTTCGGTATCGGCGCGGTGATCGGCTCCGGCATTTTTATTCTCACCGGTACCGCCGCGGCCGGTGAGACGCTCAGCTACAAATCCATCCTGCATGCGCCCGTGCTGGATCTGCTCATGCACGGCACCAAGGCCCTTTCCATGACGGGGCGGGCGGGCGCCGGACCAGCCATCAGCCTTTCCTTTCTGCTGACCGCGATCGCCTGCAGTTTCGCCGCCCTCTGCTACGCCGAACTGGCGTCGATGATCCCCATCGCCGGCAGCGCCTACACCTACGCTTATGCCACCCTGGGCGAACTGGTGGCCTGGATCATCGGGTGGGACCTCATCCTGGAGTACGCCGTCAGCAACATGGCCGTCGCGGTGGGCTTCTCCGCCTACTTCAACGACGTGCTGGACAACGTCTTCGGCTGGCATATCCCGGCGAAGTGGGCCAATCCGCCCATTGTCGGCGGAGAGTTCACCGGCAACTGGTTCAATATCACCGCGCTCCTGGTGCTGATGGTGCTCACCTGGATTCTGGTGAAAGGCGTCAGGGAGAGCGCCACCACCAACAACGTGATGGTATGTATCAAGATCGCGGCCATCCTGATTTTCGTTTTCGGCGCCGCGCGGGCGGTGGATACCTCCAACTGGAAGCCGTTTGCGCCCGCCGGATTCAGCGGCGTGCTCACCGGGGCCGCCATCGTCTTTTTCACCTACATCGGCTTCGATTCCGTCTCCACCGCGGCGGAGGAATGCCGCCGGCCGCAGCGCGACCTGCCGTTCGGCATCATCATGACGCTGGTGATTTGCGCGGTGCTGTACATCGCCGTGTCGCTGGTGCTGACCGGAATTGCCAAATATGACACCCTGAATAACGCGGCGCCGGTGGCCACGGCGCTCAAGGTGCTGGGCTACAACGGCATCCGCCAGTGGGTGAGTATCGGCGCCCTTGTCGGCATGTTGAGCTCGCTGTTGGTCTTCCAATACGGGCAGGCGCGCATCTGGTTCGCCATGTCGCGCGACGGCCTGCTGCCCAAAGTGTTTTCCAGGGTCCACCCGGTCCACAAGACTCCGCACATCAGCACCTGGATTGCCGGCCTGGTGGTGGGAATCCCCGCGGGCATCTGGGATATCGGAACTTTTGCCGATCTGGCGAACATCGGGACGCTGTTCGCCTTCATCATCGTGTCGCTGGGAGTGATTGTGCTGCGCAAGACGCAGCCTGATCGTCCGCGCGGATTCCGGGTACCGGGAGCGCCGTGGCTGCCCATGATTTCCATCGCCTTTTGCCTGGTGCTGATGATGGCTTTGCCCCTGGAAACCTGGGTCCGGTTCTTCGTCTGGCTGATCGTCGGTTTCGCGATTTACTTCCCCTTCGGCCGCAAGAACAGCGCCCTGGCGGGACAGTGAGCCCGTGGGAACGCGTGCGCGGACCTATTCCTAATGTACTCAGTCGTGTTGGACACGAACGTGATCGTTGCGGCGCTTCGTTCACGGCGTGGGGCGTCTTTCGCGATGCTGCATCGATAGATTCGGAATCCGGGTAATGACACCGGGTGAGTTTTTGCGGACAATGAAAGGAGAGGGAATATGAGCAAGAGCATCGCCGTTCCCGAGGACCTGTACAACAAGGCCGTCGCAATAGCCGAGAGAGACCACGTCTCGGTAGAGGAGTTTGTGTCTAGGTTACTCGCAAGCCGAATTGCCCACCGCGAGTACATCGAGACGAGGGCACGGCTTTTCAGTCGGGAGGAGTTCGAGCGTGCATTGAATGCGGTCCCCGACGTGGATCCGGAACCCTATGATCGCCAATAGTCTTGGTGATCACCCTGGTGGCGTGCCCGCTGGGGCCGCCATCGTCATTCTCACCTGCATCGGTTTCGCGGCGGAGGAGGAATGCCGCCCGCCGCAGCGCGACCAGGTGGGTAACGGCGCGATTGTCGGCATGTTGAGTCTGCCTCTTGGTGGTCCGGTAAGGGCAGGCGCGCATCCGGTTCGCCATGTCACGTAGAGTGGCCGTGTGAGACCGATTCTGCGGTTGGTGCAAATCGTGTTGCTGGCGTTGGCCGGATTGTACGGCGGCGACTACCTCTCCGCGCGCTACCGGATTCCCAACAACCGGCAGACCTTGGGCAGTGTGCAAGTGAAGACACTCTACGCCGTGCGGCAGAAGAACGGACGCATCGAGTACCTGGATGGCGATACGGAGGTCCAGACTTGCTTGCGGTCGCTCTTCCCGCATCTGGGATATACACCCTGCTGGTACCTGAGCAGCCATGCGACCGAGCGCATCGAGGTCGCCCGGGTCCATCAATCCATTTTCACCGCCCGAGAGGCGGCTCAGTGCTGGATGGGAATCACTACCGCTCCCGGCGGCGAGGAATTGATGCTCGCCGGCGACGTGACCCCGTTGAGGGAAATCGAGATGGGGTACACGCCCGGCGCCAGCGAGGCAAAATCCTGTGGCACGGTGAAGTTGATCTGGAATTCTCCCACCGCTACCAGCGCGGCCGCGCTCGCCGGAACCGTGACCGAACCAATCGTCACCGTCACGCCGCTCAATAGCGTCGTCGTGACCGGTGTTCCCGCGGGCGAGGGAGCTAACCCGGTGGCATAGAGTTCTACAAAATCGCCGGGCACGGCGTTGCGGAACGCGGCGCCATTCGACGGGTCGGCGGCGATCTTGCCATCCGTGTAGAAGACGGCAGCCGCGTAGTTCGTGCTACCCAGGGTAATCGGGAAAATGCCGGGCGAGTTGGTGGCGGCCGCGGCGGTGACCGTGTTGCTCGTCTGGCCGCCAGAGATCACCTGCACGGACGCCGTGCCCGTGATTCCCGCCGCCACCTGGAAACTGATCTGCGTGGGGCTGATGTAATACACGGCCGCGGCCTGGTTGTTGACCATCACCTGAACGCCGCTCAGGTTGGTGGGCAGGCTGTAGCCGGTGAAATCGGATGTGCCCCAGATGCGCGTGGTGGTGCTGAGGTTGGTGCCCTTAACCTGCGCCCAGCTTCCCGGCACCAGCCCTCCGGCAACATATGTCGCGCCATTGGCCAGAGTGCCCGATTGCAGGGTGGGCTCTACGGTTGGAGAGATCTTGGCGACAAAGCCGTGGGAGCAGCAGGAGGGGTTGTAGCTGGCGGTCGTCTGGAATGCGCCGGGAGTCGTGATCAGGCCCGGGCCGAGGTTATTGCCGGCGAGATAGATGTCGCCGGCGGAATCGACTGCGAGGCCGGCCGGACTCGAGGTGCCGAGCCCGCCCGAACCGATATACGTGGAGAACAGCAGGTTCGCGCCCGTCGGGTCAAGCTCGGCGACCACCACCTGCATGGCTCCGCCGTTGCCGGCCGTCTGAACGGGATTGAACAAGGGGAAACCCGATCCGGCTTGTCCCATGATATAGATGTTCCCCTTCCCATCCAATTGGATGGGTCCCGTGAAGTATAACCCGTCGCTTCCATCGCTCTTACTCCCTCCCACATAGGTGGACCACAGGATGGCGCTGCCGGTAGGATTCAGCTTGGTCACGTGGGCTGCCGCGCAGGTCCGATTCACACCGCAGACCGTCGAATAAGCGCCGCTCGTCACGGGAAAATCCGAAGAATTGGTATATCCGACAATATAGGCATTGCCGGCACTATCGATGGTGATGCCGCTGATGTAGTCGCCTGTATTCCCGGTTTTCCCACCCAGGTAGGTGGCGTAGGCCAGCGTTACTCCACCGGCGGAAGTGACCGGATTGAACTTGGCGACGAAGCCGCGGTAAGCCTCCACATAGGTTCCAGTGCTGCCTCCGATGCTGCCCAGAGGAGCGCTCGTAGGCTGATAGGCGCCGGCGGTGGTCGGCAGGTCGCCGGCCTTGGTCTCGCCAACCAGATAGAAGTAGCCGCCGGCATCCACCGTTACGCCGGTGCCCCAGGTATCGCCGCAACCCGTCTTGCACGCAAATCCATTCAAGTCGCCGAAGATCGTGGAATAGAGCAGGTGGGCGCCGGCGGGATCGAACACCGTGGCGAAGGCGTATTGGGGCGAGCCCCCGCCAGTTTGGTTTCCGCCGATTACCGCTCCACTGGTAGTGGGAAAGCAGGATTGGGTTGGGGTGCAATACTCGCTTTCGTTGCCGGCAATGTAAGCGCGGCCGGCGCCATCCACCGCAATGGCAGTTGCGTACGCATTATTGTAGCCGCCCAGAAATGTCGAGTAGACAAGGCCCGTTCCCGTCGAATTCAGCTTGCTCACAAATGCGGAAATGTTACCGGCGTTGACTGGCTGGTACGCTCCCGCGGTTGTCGGGAAACTGGCCGAGTTTGTCTCACCGGTCACGTAGGCGCTGCCACTGGAGTCCACCGCTATGGCATAGCCTTCGTCATTGACGTCGCCGCCCAGATAGGTGAATAAACCAGCGAACTGCCATCCGGACTGAATTTGGTTACAAAAGCCGCACGCCGCGACCCGGGACTGATGCCCACCCTCGCACCCTGATAAGCGTTCTTGGTTGGGAAGTCCAGCGAGTTGGTGTAGCCCGTCACATACACACTGCCCGCGCTGTCCACCGCGATGCCCTGCGACGTACCGTTCGGGCCGTTATCGAGATTCCACCCGATGTTATCGGTGCCGCTCCCGGCAAGATAACTGGCATAGCTGAGCACCGGGTCGATAATCAGCGCCTTGGAACGGTCGTAGCTGCCCAGCCGGAAGCGTACCTGGTTCCCGGCCACGGCGAACCACCCTTCGACGCGAATCTTCTGGTCTCCATCCATCTGGTACAGCACCGGCTTCTTGAAGCTGGCCGGCCCGTGGGCCGCGCTCAGCACCAGATTGCCCTCCGCGTCGACTCTGGCGCGGGCGCCGTCGATGCGCCAGCCGATGCGGCTCGGGTCGGCGCCGGGCGCCACCACAAAATCGTACTCCAACTGGCGCTGATTCCCGTAAAAGACCAGATCCACGCCGGGGTAAATCTGGGGATACTCCACCTTGCCATAGGTCGAAATGCCGGAGCGCCACTTCTTCGGGTCGTTGCCGATGAAGTAGCTCACCACGCCGGGCTGCGGAGACATTCCCACCGCGTTGGCCGTGGCATTTGCCCCGATCAGGCTCATGCTTAGGGTGTCGGCAACCGCGGCTTGCGGTGCGTGCCCCTTCGCCGCGGCCGATGCCGCCTGGCGCCGCTCCAGGTTCAGCACGACCTGGCCCGGAGCGAGGAAAAGCGCGTAGCCGGTACCGCGCGAGAGGAACTGAACGGGGGAATCCGTCTGCCCCTGGTTGGGCTCGAAACTCAATGGCACGCTCATGAGCTTCGCTTGGGTGCGGCTGGTGGCTGGCGCCGTCTGCCGGTTATCGTTGGAGGCCGCGGCGGTGCGCGGCCAGCCAAGGCCAAAGGAGATGGAAAGTATCGCGAGCGCCGTTACTGCCCGAAGCGCACGCGGCTGGAGTGCAACCGAAGACCGTTCGCTGGTCATACTCGTTGTCCTTCCTTCCGGACTTCACTAGCCGGGAATGCCGTCTTGGGATTCCTGGCCACAATAAAGCATAACTCCGACTGGTCAATCGGAGCTGTTTATCTCATTGGTTCCATCCCGAGCGACTCAGTGCTGGATCGGAATCACGACCGGGCCGGGCGGCGAGGAATTGATGCTCGCCGGCGACGTAACCCCGTTGAGGGAAACCGAGATGGGGTACACGCCTGCCGGCAGCGAGGCAAAATCCTGCGGCACCGTGAAGTTGATCTGGAATTCCCCCACCGCCACCAGCGCGGCCGCGCTCGCCGGAACGGTGACAGTGCCGATGGTCACCGTCACGCCGCTCAATAACGTCGTCGTGACCGGTGTTCCCGCGGGCGATGGAGCTAACCCGGTGGCGAAGAGTTGCACAATATCGCCCGGGACGGCGTTGCGGAACGCGGCGCCATTCGATGGGTCGGCGGCGATCCTGCCATCCAGGAAGACCGCGGCCGCGTAGTTCGTGCCGCCCAGGGAAATCGGGAAGATGCCGGGCGCGCTGGTGGCGGCCGCGGCGGTAACGAGGTTGCTCACCACGCCGTTGACGATCACCTGCACGGTCGCGGTCCCGGTGATGCCCGCCGGCACCTGGAAACTGATCTGCGTGGGGCTGATGTAGTACACGGCCGCCGCCTGGTTGTTGACCGTTACTTGCGTTCCGCTCAGGTTGGTGGGCAGGGTGCTGCCGGTGAAATCGGATGCGGACCAGACGCGCGAGGTGGTGGCGAGGTTGGTGCCCTTGACCTGCGCCCAGCTTCCGGGTACCAGCCCTCCGGCGGCATACGTCGCGCCATTGGCGAGAGTGCCGGATTGCAGCGTGGGCAGAGGCGTCGGCGCAATCTTGGCGACAAACCCGTGGTAGCAGCAGGTGCTGCTGCTGGCAGTGGTCTGGAATGCGCCGGGAGTGGTGATCAGGCCCGGGCCGATCGTATTGCCGGCCACGTAGATGTCGCCCGCGGAATCCACCGCCAGCCCGGCCGGATATGAGGTTTGGAGCCCGCCAGAGCCGAGGCGGGTGGCGAACAGCAGGGTTGAGCCCGTGGGATCGAGTTCGGCGACCAATACCTCCATGGCCCCGCCGGTTGCCGGGGGCTCGACGGCGTTGATTAATGGGTAAGTGAGTCCGGCTTGCCCCATGATATAGATGTTCCCCTTGCTATCCAACTGGATGGGGCCGGTGAAGGTTAGCGCGTCGGTGCCATCGCTCTTGGAGCCTCCCACATAGGTGGACCAGAGGATGGAGGTGCCGTACGGATTGAGCTTGGTTACGTGGGCTGCCGAGCAGCCCACGCCATTTTTCCCGCAGACGGTATTATAAGCGCCGCTGGTCACGGGAAAATCGGTCGAATTGGTGTATCCCACGAGATAGGCATTGCTGGCGCTATCGATAGCGATGCCGCTGATGTAGTCGCCTGTATTCGCAGTCTGCCCGCCCAGGTAGGTAGCGTAGGCCAACGTTACTCCGCCGGCGGAAGTGACGGGGTTGAACTTGGCGATGAACCCGCGCCAACTCTGCAAATAGACTTTGTTGGGGTCGAGACCGCCGCCGATGGGCTGAATGACGCCGGCGGTGGTCGGCAGGTTGCCGGCCTGGGTCTCGCCGGCCAGGTAGAAGTAGCCGTTTTGATCCACCGCGATCGCGGTGGCATACGTATCGCCGCCGCAGGCAATGGTGCACTTGAAATTCAAGTCGCCGTAGAGAGTGGAATAGAGCAGGTGGGCGCCGGTAGGATCGAATACCGCAACGAAAGCGAATTGGGGGTCGCCTCCGATGGGTTGGGTTCCACCGATCACGGCGCCGCCGGTGGTGGGAAAGCAAGATGGAAACGTATAATAACCCAGTTTGTCGGAACAAGTATCGGTCTCGATGCCGGCCACGTAGGCGCGGCCGGCGCTATCCACGGCAATGGCCGATCCCTGTGCCCAACTCCCGTAGCCGCCAAGAAATGTCGAGTAGACCAGGGCGGTTCCCGCGGGATTCAGCTTGGTCACAAATACGTTCCAGTCTGAGGAGTTACAGTTCCCCGGCGGGGTGGGCGGTCCGGAGCTGTAGGGAAACGGGGCGCAGACGGTTTGGTACGCTCCGGAGGTCACCGGGAAAGTGACCGAGCTTGTCTGACCGGTCACGTAGGCACTGCCACTGGAATCCACCGCTATGGCGTAGATGCCGTCAGAGTAGTTGCCGCCCAAATAGGTGGAATAAACCAGCGAACCGCCATCCGGACTGAATTTCGTTACAAAAGCTGTAGCCCATTGCCCGGGAGGGACGCCCGCCACTTTTGCCGGAGGCGCGCTTTCATAAGGGTTCTTTGTCGGGAAGTCGAGCGAATAGGTGTTGCCCGCCACGTACACGCTGCCCGCGCTATCCAGCGCCAGGCCCTGCGAGACACCCACTTGAAGGTTACCCGGTCCGGTCGGCCATCCGATGCGATCGCTGGCGGTGCCGGCCAGATAGCTGGCATAGCTGAGTACCGGATCGATAATCAGCGCCTTCGAATGGTCGTAGCTGCCCAACCGGAAGCGTAGCTGGTCTCCAT
>Ga0182030_10014969_pt1 | contig 15243 bp, 7 predicted proteins | sample 812S3MmetaG_FD_121299 | JGI IMG/M metagenome (GOLD analysis project Ga0182030, IMG submission 121299) | Permafrost microbial communities from Stordalen Mire, Sweden - 812S3M metaG (Illumina Assembly) | ecosystem: Environmental > Terrestrial > Soil > Wetlands > Permafrost | place: Sweden... | reverse complement strand
CGTGAACAGCGGCGCCACGGTGGACCTCTCCGGTGGTGGCGACCTGTACGCGTACGAATTCATTGCGGGTCAAGGCGGCTCGGTGGGCGTGCTTGACCAGGCAAGTCTCACCAGTTCCGATCGCGCCGCCGGAACCACCGTGTATTCGTACGCGATACTGCCGACGCTTGGTTCGCAGTTCACCCCGATCGATCTGCAATACGAGCAGAGTTCATCCGTCGCGAACAACCAGACCATCTATCTTTCCGGTGTTCCGGGCCTTGCCGCTGGAACTTACGCCCTGTTACCGGCCCACTATGCACTGCTGCCCGGCGCATATGCGGTACAGATCGTTGCGCCTAACAGCGGTATCAGCCAAGGCGCGTCAATTGCGCAGGCCGGAGGTGCCTACGAGGTCGCAGGGCGCCTGGGGGTCGCCGGCACCAACATCGTATCGAGCCTGACGTCCACGGTGCTCGTGGCTTCCAACGCGACGGTGCAGACCGAGGCGCAATACACGAACACCGATGCCAATGCATTCTTCAGCGCCCAGGCCACGGCCAGCGGCACGGCGGCCCCGCGTTTGCCCGCCGACGCGGGGCAGCTGCTGCTCGCCGCGACCGACAGCCTGACGCTCAACAGTCCGATAAGTTTTACGCCGGGCAGTTTCGTTTCGGGAACCACCGCAAGCGGCACACCGATCGTCCAGCAAGGGCGGGGTGGCGACGTCGCCATCACAGCGGAGAACATCGTTGTGGTGGATCCAGGTGCCGACTCGCCGCAGACGGCAGGCACCTTGGACCTCAACGTCGAGCAGCTGGACAATCTCGATGCGCAGACGCTCATCCTCGGCGCAAGCAGTACCAGCACGTCCACCGGCGAGCAGCTGAATGTGGGGACCGCTGCAGGCGGTGGTACGCAAACGGTGGATCTGCAGAACACGACCGCCCTGACCGCACCGGAAATCATCCTGGCGGCACAGGATTCCGTGACCGTGGATCCGAACGCTGCAATTGTTGCAAGCGGCAGCAGCTCGTCCAGTCAAGCACCGACGACGCTCGTGCTGCCAGGCGGAGGTGCGCTGCTGCGCGTTGCCAGTGGCGCAGCGGAGGCGCTCAGCATCGATCCTGCGACAATTCCGCAAAACAGCACTGCCGGCACCGTCAGCATCGGCGCGGGCGCCACGGTTCAAGGTTCCGGCAGCCTGCTGCTGTACGGGACCCATGACACGACGCTAGCGCCCGGAGCGCAGATATCCGCACCGGCGGTGAGCCTGTATTCGAGTGTAGTCAGCCTCGGGGACGTTCCGGCGGGAAGTGCCGGCCTGGTCCTCACGGACCAACTGCTGAACAACCTGAAGGGCCTGACGGACCTGACCATCGGCAGTACGTCCACCATCAATTTCTACGGAGCGCTCCAGCTTGGCACGCCCGGATCGAATTCACCGAACCTGAGCAGCATCAATCTGGATGCGCCAGGGCTCGCCGGATATGGCACGGGCGATAAGGTCCTGCAGGCGGGGAACATCTCCTGGACCAACTCGAGCGGCGCGGCCGCGGTTTTCGGCACTTCGCCCGATGGCAGCGGAGCGCTTGAGCTGATCGCCAGCGCCGGAAATTCCTCAAGCTCCGGGCAGCTGACATTGGGCGCCGGCAGCAAGACTCTCAGCGGGTTCAGCGCGCTCGATCTGCAGGCGGATGGTGACATCGTCGGACAGGGAACCGGCACCCTAACAGCCGCCGGATCGGCTGCAACGCCGGTCAACATGACTGCGGCGATGTTAATTGGCACCCCCGGGTCAAGCCAGACCCTCACGACAAGCGGCGCCGTGACCATTACGGGCGCAGCAACGAATGGCCAGCTGTCTTTGCCGACTGCGGGAGCGGGCGCACAGCTGGATATCCAAGGAAGCTCGATCACACAAAACGGATCGATCGATTTGCCCTCCGGCATTCTCTCACTGGTCGCAACCGGCGGAGACGTGACGTTGGGCGGCGGATCGCTGACCGCCGCGCCCGGGGCGACGCAAGGGTATACCGTGACCCAGGCAGTTGCGCCAGGCGGCCAGGTCAATCTCACCGCTCAAGCGGGGAACGTCACGATCGGCAGTGGCGCCACTGTCGATGTATCGGGTTCCTCGAGCGGTACTGTCAGTGGCGACGCCGGTGCCTTGAACGTTTCGGCACCCTTGGGAACATTTGCCTTCGCCGGCAGCACCATCAAGGGCAGTGCACCGACCGGTCAGACTCAAGGCAGCTTCAGTCTGGATGTCGGGTCAGGCCTCGCGGGTGACGGTTTCGCCGCTCTCAATACCATGTTAAGCAGCAGCGGGTTTGTCGGCGCCGTCGACCTGCGCTCACGCAATGACGGTGAGGTGTCGATAGCCGGCACGGTGAACGCCAGCAGCTTCGAGTTATCCGTCGATCAGGGCACGATCAACGTCACCTCGACGGGCGTGATCGACACCAGTGGCACCGGGCCGGGCGTCGACGGCGGTTCGATTGCACTGTGGGCGGGCCAGGGCCTGAACCTGGAGGCAGGCGCGCATCTCCTGGCCAACGCTGGCCCCAGTGGGCCGGTCGGCACCAACGGCACAAATCTTGCCTCACAGGGTGGCGACGTCACGCTTGGCACGACCGCCGGCGAGATCACGATCGACGGCGGTAATGCCGCCCAGCCCACGCTGATCAGCCTGCAGGGATCGGGAGCGGCGGATACCGATGGGCAGTTGACGCTGCGCGCGCCGCGAACGGCGGACGACACGAGCGTCCAGATTCAAATTCAGAACGCCCCGTCGCTCGAGCTCGTCACGCGCAATCCGCTCATCGTCGAAGGCTTCAAGGTCTATACCGCGAGCACCCTCGGCAGCATCGATACGGCCTCGGCAAACGGGTGTACGGGAAGTTGCGATATCGCGGATCTGAATGCTGCCCTCTTTACCCAGGCGCAAACCTTCGTGGCCAATACCGCAAGCATCATCGCCAACAATCTTGGCGGGCTGTCGAACGTCGAAGTGCGCCCGGGCATCGAAGTTGATAGTCCCGGTGACCTGACAGTGGGCAGCCCCGCGGCCACAGTTTGGGACCTCGCGAGCTGGAATGCAGCGCTGGGTGTGCCCGTCAATCTGACGCTACGCGCCGCGGGTAACCTGATCTTCAACGCCTCACTGAGCGACGGCTTCACGAACAACGGCAAGAGCGTTGCGGACTGGACATTCGGTGAGCCTGGGGCCGCGACCGACTCCGCATCATATACATTGACGGCAGGAGCCGATTTAACGGCGTCGAATCCGCTGGCGGTAGTGGCGCAGCCTGCGACCGACTTCAGCCTGACCACATCAGCAAATGGATCGGCAAACGCGCCTCCCAACTCCGGGAACGTGATCCTGACGCCTGGCGAACTGATCCGCACGGGCACCGGCAATATCCAGATCGCGGCGGGCGGGGATCTCCTGCTCGGTTACCGCGCCGGCGATGCGCAAGGCAATCTCTACGACAACGGTACGCTGCAGGTCACGGAGATCGACCCGCTGTCCTCGGTCATCTACACCGCAGGCATGCCGTCGCCGCTCACCCCGTCGCAAGCGACCCAATTTACCGCACCGACGCTTACCGTGAGTGTGACGAGTCAGGGCGGCCAGTTCTCCTATCCCACGGACGGGGGCAATATCAGCATCTCGGCCGCGGACGACATTCGCAGTGCGCCCAGTGCCCAGCTGATCTCTGACTGGCTGTGGCGATCTGCGCCCGCCACAGACGAGAATTCGACCTGGTGGGTCATGTTCAATCAATTCAACCAGGGCATCGGTGTGCTTGGCGGCGGAAATCTATCGCTCAGCGCGGGTGGCAATATCGTCAATGTTTCTGCCGTAATTCCGACCACCGGCCGGCTGCTCGCACCCGGAACGGCGGTGAATGATCTAGTGCTCAACGGCGGAGGCAACCTTCAAGTCCAGGCCGGCGCTGATATCGTCAGTGGCCTTTTCGAAGACGATTGGGGTAACGCCTCTGTGATGGCGGGTGGCGCACTGACCTCGAGCGCGGACTCAACCTTCGGTCAAGAGGCGGCCACTTTTCTCAATACTGTGCACGGCCTCAGTCCGCCGCCGCTAACCACCGAAATTTACCCGATTCTGGCGGTCGGGAACGGAACGTTCGATGTGGAGGCGCGCTCGGACATCGCCTTGGAGGCTGTAACAAACAGCACCACGTTGCCCGAGACGACGGCGAATCGCTCCTCGGTAGCGGCGCTGGGCGGCGATACCGCCTTCTACCCGTATGCCCAGACCGATAATCCAAGTACGCTCAATGTCCTCAGTGCGGGCGGAAGTGTTGTCCTCAACAAAGAGGACTTGGCGGACCTGCCGATCGTGGAGCTGTCCATAGCCGGCGGTCCTTACGAGAATGCTGCGGGCGGTTATCTAAACTATCTAGCTGTCTATCCGCCGACGCTGAACGTAGCTTCGCTGTCCGGCGATATCGATCTGGGCAGCGCCGACTCGAGTGCGGTCAACATCACCTTGTTCCCGTCACCGCTGGGAAACTTGAACTTGCTGTCTGCGGGCGCGATCAATAACGATGGCCCCGCGTTCACGTTATCCATGTCAGAGGTGGACCCCGCCCTCGCGCCGAACATTCTGGCACCCCAGCCTGTGGGCAGTTTTACCGCACTCATGCCCGAACAACCCCTGCATCAGGCGGATTCGCAGCCGATCTCGGTGGTCGCCAACAGCGGCAACATCGGTTCCGGAACTCTGGAATTCCCCAAAGCGGCCAACGTGATCGCAGGTGGAAACATCACGGATCTGACCGTCGATGGCAAGAACCTCAATCCGTCCGATGTCACCCTGATCGCTGCGGGTGGCGACATTGACTATTCGACACCGACCCAGCCGCTCACCAATGTTCTCGAATCCAACCTATCCGGTATCGATCTGGCGGGACCAGGCTATCTGGAAGTCGTGGCGGGTGGGTCAATCAACCTCGGCGACTCCCAAGGCATATTGACGACCGGAAGCCTGTCCGATCCGCGTCTGTCGACAACAGGCGCAACCCTGATCGCGGGGGCGGGTTGGGGTGCCGATAGCGACGGAAGCCTGCGGCAACCTGCCTATCAGGCCTTCATCAATACCTACCTGGCGCCGAACACGAACGGTAGCCCGGGCGCTTACGCCTCTACGCTCGTCAACTACATGCAGCAGCTGTATCCGGGAGGCACTGTCCCCAGCTACACCTCGGCTCTGACGAGCTTCGAGGCCCTGACGGCGGCGCAGCAGTTGCCGCTGCTTGCCCAGGTTCTCAGTGACGAGCTGAGTGCGACGGGTCTTGCGCATACCCTTCAAGGCACGAGCTACGCCCGCGGTTATGACGCCATCAATACGCTGTTTCCTGTCGTCGACTCCGCTGGCAATCCGCTGACATACAGCGGCAATCTCAACATGTTCTATAGCCAGTTGAAGACGGAGCAGGGCGGTGACATAGACCTGCTGGTGCCAGGCGGTTCCGTGGTTGTCGGCGTTGAAAACCCGGCGCCCTCGCTGGACGCTGTCAAAGAGGCAATCAACGCGACCGGACCTCCCACTCCCGCCGCAGTGAATCTCGGCATACTGGTGCTTGGTGAGGGAGCCGTGCAGGGCTTCACCGATCAGGATTTCACGGTCAATCAATCTCGCATCCTGACACTGGAGGGAGGGGACATCATTCTGTGGGCGTCCAATGGCGGCATCGACGCGGGCAAGGGCGCGAAGAGCGCCTCGGGAGCGCCGCCCCCAGTCATTCAAACGGACATAAACGGCAATTTATTCGTCAATCCGGGCAATGCGGTGTCCGGCAGTGGCATCGGTCAGCTGCTGACGACGCCGGGCATCAAGCCGGGCCTGGTCAACCTGATCGCGCCAAAGGGGACCGTCAACGCCGGGGATGCCGGCATTCGCGTGGCTGGGAATCTGAACATCGCCGCGGTCCAGGTGATTGGTGCCTCCAACATCACAGTCGCGGGTACCGCCACGGGCGTGCCGGTCTCCCAGGCGGGCGCCTTTGCCGGCGCACTGTCCGGGGCGAATTCGTTGGGCGATGCGAGCAAGAGCGCGGTCGACCAGGTGACCCAGGATCTGAACTCGGCGACGGACTATCAGCAGCTCTCGGATAGTCTCGCGCCGCTGTTCATCAACGTGAAGCTCTTTTGTCTGGGCGTGGAGTGTGAGACAGACTGAAGAAGCAGGCAGCAGTTCAGTTTATTTCAGTTTCTATCTCACGATCGTGAAATGGCGGACTGTGCAATGTCAGCAGATCCCCGTGCTCAACGACGAATTCGTTGCCGTCGATGCTCATACGCTGGAAGGGCGCCAGAGTCACCTGGGCGGACGCCTGATGTCCCGTCGCCTGATTGCTGGCGGTGATGGTGAGGTCCAGGGGACGGGCAGAGCCATTGCGCAATGTTGCGGATTGGCCCGTCAGCACCACAGAAACGGGAACCTCGATGCCGGTGAGTTCGGGCGGCTTTGTAACTTCTTCGGCGGCGCCGGCCGGACGGGTTTCCGGCCTTGGTAAGGCAGCAGGTACCTCGCCCGTCTGCCTTCTGGGCAGCGGCATTGCGGGGGTTGTCGTCCGGGAATCGGCAGCGTGCGTCGTCTCCGTATCCACCGTCTGCGGCTCCTGCAGATGCGCGCGACGCTGGTGCCATAGCAAGAGGCCCAGAGTCACAGAGAAAGTGGCAAGCATGAGCGCAGTGACTTGGACGCGGAGACTCATGAGCCCGGTTGCATCAAGGGGGAGGATACGCAGCTTAGGTTCGTGGAGTTTCAATACCGTGACGGTGTGCCACGGACCGCTGCATGCCGTCAATTTGTCACAGATCAGTAAAAAGGGTGATACAGGAATCCAAGAGCATGCAGTGAGCTGGGTCGGATGCGATCTGAGCGCGCGCGTTGTATTACGACCGTGGAGGTCTCGTGTGAATAGCCCTGGTCCCAAGCGGACGGACAGCCGCAAGCAGGCGGTCTCGATACGCATGAGTCTCAGCGATATCCGCCACATCAAGCACCTGGCGAAGCGGCTCGGAACGCGCGAGTCGGACGTGATTCGTTTTGCCATCAAGACCATGCTCGAGGCGCTCGCGCCGCTGCAGGATCCGAAGGCCAGCGGCCGCAGCCTCGTGCCGGTGTTCATGGAAGCGGGCGCGGAACTCATGCGGCACTTTGAGCTGGACGCCAGCACGCTGGCGGCCATCATCAACGACGGCGCGGAGGACGGTCAGCGAGTCGAGCCGGATGACATCCAGCTGATCGCGCTCAGCGGCACACCGCGCTCGCACCTGCATTTGCGGATTCCGGGGTTGCGACCGCAGCCCACCGGCACCGGGCCCGACGGTGTCCATCACGCAGTCAATGGCAGCGGCCATCACGGCGAGGGTGACACCCTCGAGAAGTCACTGCGGCGGTATCTTTACGAAAAATATTGTTATGGCGGCGGGGTAGTTTCCACGAACGGATCCTGGAGTGCTGCATGAACCGGAAGTTACTATTCTTGCTGTCTTTGGCCTTCACGCTGATTGGCAGTTATGGCGGAAGCGCCCAGGCGTCGAGCGAATCCGGCAGCGCCATCGGAAATGTAACGGTGCTGGCCAGCGAATCCGTCCTGCTTCAGGAGTCCGGCGCAACGACGACCTCGTTGGCCATTCCTGGGGCGGGGGAGTTGTTTGTCACGTTGACGGACCTGCAGTTTCCGACCTCTTTTTCCTCCCTGCAATATGCAGTGTCCAATGCAATCGATACGCTGGTCGCCCCGACCAACGCGGGTACGACGACAACCCTGGATCTGACGGCCCCGACAACGCTGTATGCAAACGTGTTTGCGACGGTCGGGCAGGGTGGCGCGGGACTTTACAATCTCACCGCCACATTCGTCTCAGCGGTGCCGCTGCCAGACAGCATCGGACTCTTAGCCAGCGGCGGTTTGCTGATCGGGCTGCTGGTACTTCGCCGCAAACCGGTACGGCGATCCTGGGCCGACTACGCGGGCGATGAGACAGGTAACGCCGCGGTTCCCGGCTGAACGGGTCGGGCTGCGGGCGGCGGCGATCGGCAAGCGATAGCACGATTGTAATGCGAACGACATACCGTTCGCATACATCGGTCCAGCGCGTCCCCTAAATGAACGAAAATAATTCCAACACAGTCGCCACGCTTGCGGACCGATGGGCTGCCGTTGGCAGGCGGCGGTGGCCACTGTTCTGGACCTCGCTGGTTGTCCTGACAGTCGCCTTGGGCCTCGCGATATTCTGGCCAGCCACGTACAGCTCGACCGGCACGATTCTGATCGAACAGCAGGAACTGCCGTCCGATCTGGTCCAACCCACGATCACCAGCTACGCCGATCAGCGCATTCAGGTCATCAGCCAGCGCGTGATGACCACCGACAATCTGCTGCGGATTGTCGAGCGCTACAATCTCTATCCCTGGCTGCGCAAGTACGAGCCGCTGGAGGTGTTGCTGGAAAGAATGCGCGAGGACATCAACTTCCGCATGATCAGCGCTGACGTGATCGATCCGCGGCAAGGCCGCCCGACACAGGCGAACATCGCGTTCGCCCTGAGCTATAGCAGCCATTCTGCCGAGACCGCGGCCCGAGTTGCCAATGAGTTGGTCTCCCTGTACCTCGACGAGAACGTCAAAAGTCGCAGACAGAAAACCGCCGACGCCGAGAACTTCCTTGACAGTGAAGCCAACAAACTCGACAAGAACATCGCACAACAGGAGTCCGCCCTGGCAGCGTTCAAGGACAAGCATATCAATACGCTGCCTGATCAGACGCTACTCAATCACGAGACATTGATTCGTACCGACGACGAGCTGCGTGATATTGATACGCAGCTGCGGAGTCTGGATCAGCAATCGACCTATCTGGATGCGCAGCTCGCGCAGTTGACCCCAACCTCCCAAGTCTATACCTCCAGCGGTGAGCGGGTGCTCTCGCCGGAGGACCGCCTGAAGTTCCTGCGTACCGAATATGCGCGTCTCAGCGCCATTTATGTGCCCAATCACCCGGACGTGCTGCGTATCAAGCACGAGATCGAAGGCCTTGAAAAGCAGGTCGGGCAGGTCGATGCGAGCAATGATCTGCAACGGCAGCTTGAGGACGTCGAGGGGCAGCTCGCACAGATGCAGAAGCGCTATGCGCCCGATCACCCGGATGTCGTCCGATTGCAGAAGCAGGTCGATGCCCTGAAGACACTGCTGGCATCGACAGCAACACAGCGGACAGTCAGCCACGAACACCCCGACAATCCCGCCTACATCGCGGTAAAAGGGCAAATCGATGCTGCCAACGCGCAGCGCGACGCGCTGGTGGAGAAGCGGGCGGAGGTGCAACGGCAAATCGAGGATCTGGAGCACCGATTGGCGGCAGCTCCTGCGGTTCAGCGCGACTACAACGCCCTTGCGCGTGAGCTTGACAACGAGCAACTCAGATACCGTGAGCTGCGCCAGAAGGAGATGGAAGCAAAGCTCTCGGATAATCTGGAGAGTGAGCAGAAGGGCGAGCGCTTCACTCTGATCGATCCGCCTCGCGTGCCTGAGCGGCCCGCAAGCCCGAACCGCTCGCTGCTCATATGCCTCGGGTTCGTGCTGGCGCTTGCGGCCGGGGTGGCCATGGTGCTGCTGCTGGAGAGTCGCGACGGCAGTGTGCGCAACCGGCGCGAACTGGAGTGGCTGCTTGAGGTGCCGCCGCTGGCGATCCTGCCGCTGATTCTGACCGATGCGGATCGGAACAGGCAGCGCTGGCAGCGACGATCCGCGGCGCTCGGCGTCGTCGGAGTGTTCGCGCTGGCATTGGTGCTGACACATCTCTTCTATCGGCCTCTCGATGTGCTGTGGTATGAAACCCTGCGTGTCATCCAAGGCTGATGCCGGGCCAGCCACACGCCATGGACGCCCTCATTCATAAGATCATGGACCCGATGCGTCTGCAGCGGCAGCGAGAACCCATGCCTCCTCCTGAGGCCGGCGCCGAGAATACGGTCGTTTTCATCCATTCGGTCCTAACGTTGGACGAACGACAGCGCGAGCGCGAACGTATTCTGCCTCCCGGTGCGCCCGAGCCAGTGGGCGGTCCCTATAAGATGTTGCGGACGCAAGTATTGCGCCGGTTATCTCAGATCGACGCGAATTCGCTCGCCGTGCTGAGCGCGGGCAAGGGCGAAGGCAAAACGCTGACTGCGATCAACCTGGCAATTGCGGTGGCGGCGGATGCGCGGCACACAGCCCTGCTGGTAGATCTGGATCTGCGTAATCCCAGTATCGCGAGGCGGCTCGGATACGAGCCCGTTGTTGGCATAGAGGACTGCCTGCGAGGCCGCCGACCGGTGTATGAGGCGATGGCCAGGATCGCGGGCTACGAACGCCTCATGGTGCTGCCCGCGCGCGGGCCGGTGGAGCAGTCATCAGAGTTGCTCGCCTCGCAGCGTACGGGCGAGCTGATCCACGAACTGCGAACGCGCTACCCCAATCGGATACTGATCTTCGACCTGCCGCCGGTGCTGTTGGCCGATGATGCTCTGGCGTTCTCGCGACATGTGGAGGCGGGATTGCTGATCGTGGCGGAATGCGCGAGTGAGCGTGAAAGCATCAAACGCAGCCTGACATTGCTGGACAAGCTGCCGATAGTGGGCACGGTATTGAACCGTTCGCGCGAGCGCCTCGAGGGCTACTACTGAACGCGGACCGGATGCAAGAATTCTCCCCGCCGTCACATGTGCGTCACGTCAGCACCGTAGTTTCGATCTCTGCTTTTGAGATGCACCGTAGGATATGAACAGGGAGAGGTATTGGGCGTGGGCTGGCGTCTTGATGGCGGGCATTCTGTGTGCCTGCAGCAGCGCACAGTCCCGCAAAGCCAGTTACCTTGCCCACGGCAACGCCTATTACGCGTCTGCGAACTATGACAAGGCACGGGTGGAGTTCAGCAACGCGGCGCAGATTGATCCCAAAGACGCCGAGCCGCGATTCATGCTGGGACAGGTTGCCGAAAAGCTCGGCGACGTACGGGGCGCATTAGGTCAATACCAGGCGGCAATTGCGGTTGATCCGAAGGCGGTCACCGCCCGCGCCGCGATGGCACGGCTGCTTCTCTACGGGGGGTTGCCCAAGAAAGCGATCGAGCTGGTCGCGCCGAGCCTCGCGGTCGACCCGAATAACGCGCAACTGCTGACAGTGCGCGGGGCGGCGCGCGCACAGCTCGGCGATGGCGAAGGCGCACTGGCGGACGCACAGCGGGCCATTCAGCGCGCGCCGGATGATCTCTATGCAATCGCGTTGCTGTCATCCGTGTTCAAAGGGCGATCCGAGTTCGACAAGGGAATCGCGGTGGTGGCGGCCGGACTGGCCCGCCATCCGGATAATGTCGATCTGCATGAGATGCTGGCGCAACTGGACCTCGCGAATCAGCAGCCGGGGAAGGCGGAAATCGAGCTGCGACGGATCATCGAACTCGAGCCGAACATACTGATGCATCGTTACCGTCTGGCAGCGTTCTACCTGCAGCAGAAGGATGTGGGGAACGCGGAACATACTCTGCGTGAAGCGGTGCGCAGCAAACCGGACAGCGTCTATGCGAAGCTGCAACTGGTGGCGTTTCTGGCCGCTCAGCAGGGGATTGGCCACGCCGCAAGGCAGGTCGATCAGTTCCTGGCGGCAGAACCGAAGAACACGCAGCTTAAATTGGAGCTTGGGGAATTCCTGGCGCAAAACAAACAAGAGGATTCAGCGGAGCGCGTGTTTCGCACCGTAATCGCCGGTTCGGACTGGGACGCGGACGGCCTCGCGGCACGCGACCGCCTGGCATCGCTGCTGATTGAGCGCAAGGACATGGCCGGCGCCGCCGACTTGATAGCGCAGGTCCTGAAACAGAATGTTCGCGACAACGATGCCCTGATCCTCCGCAGTCATATCGCGCTCGCTCAGGGGCAGACCCAGGCGGCAATTGATGACCTGCGTGCGGTGTTGCGCGACCAGCCCAACGCGGTGGCTGTCATGCGCACGCTGGCGCAGGCATACCAGCAGAATGGTGAACTGGAACTGGCCGAGCAGACGCTGCGCGCCGCTGTGGAGATCGGGCCCCGGGACTCCACCAGTCGTTTGGATCTGGCGCGGATCCTGATGGACGCGGCAAAGCTCGACGAGGCCGCATCGCTGCTGGGAGAGATTGCGGCGGATGAGCCGGGCAGTATCCCAGCGAAGGAACTGCTGTTTCGGTTGCAAATGGCACAGAGGAACTATGAGTCGGCTCTTGCGACCGCAGAGGCCATCCAGCACGCTACGCCGCAGCAGGGACTGGGATTCTACCTGGCCGGCCTGATCGAGGAATTACAGGGAAAGTCCGACAAGGCGGCGGAGGACTACGAGCAGGCCTTGCAACGTCAGCCCGAAGCCGGCGAGCCGTTGGCCGCGCTTGCCCGACTGGACTTGGGCCGCAAGAAGGGCGCTGAGGCGATGGCGCGCGTCGATGCGGTCATCAAGCGTTCGCCCGGTAATGTCGTCGCGCGCAACCTGAAGGGCGAACTGCTGATGGCCGAAGGGCACGCCGATGAGGCGCTCGCCGCCTATTCGGATACCGTCCATACTGCTTCGAGCTGGGATGAGGCCTACCAGGGTCTGGCGCTTGCGCAGACTGCCGCCAACAAATTCGACGATGCACTGCGCACCCTGAAGTTGGGCATTGAGAAAACGCAGGGTTCGACCCTCCTGGTAGGGGATCTGGGGCGCCTGTACGAGCGCCTCGGCCGCAGCGGCGATGCCATTGCGCTCTATGAAGACCTCCTGAAGAGAGACCCGCGTTCACCGTTAGCGGCCAACAATCTCGCCATGCTCCTGGTCACTTATCGAGGGGACCCGGCAAGTCTCGCGCGAGCGCAGGATCTGGCGCAGCAGCTGGCGTCTTCTTCCGAAGTCAGCGTGATCGATACTCGAGGCTGGGTGAAGTTCAAGAGTGGGGATCTGCGCGGCGCCGAGTCGTTGTTGCGGCAGGCGGTCGACAAGGAGCCCGGCGAGCCCGAACTGCATTACCACCTGGGCATGGCGCAGTTGCGCAGCGGTGAGCGTCAGCCCGCGCAGCAGAATCTTGAGACCGCCTTGAGTTCGGGACAGCCTTTTGTCGGCAGGGATGAGGCGAAGGCCGCGTTGATGCGGCTCAAGAGCATTCCGCCGTCCGGCTAACTTTCAAGACCTATAAGGAAAACGATTCTATGAGCCGTTTTATTGCGGCCCTGGGCGCCTTGTGCCTCATCGGCTGGACGATGACATCCGGTGCGGCCGGATTGGTGGATACCGTACAGCTAGTATCGAGCTCCGCGGCGGCGGCCAATGCTGAGCCGCCGGCCCAGACGCTCACTATCAGCCAGGCAGGCAGCTATTCGATCACGCTCGATGACCTGCAGCTTCCCGTGGCGCTGGAGTCGTTAAGCGTTGCCATCGTCAATTCAACGACCTCCGCGGGCGTACTGACCGCGGCGGGCGCCCAGACAGCTTCGACAGTGACGCTGGCTGCCGGTACCTACACCGTGCAGATCCTGGCGACCGCGGCGAGCGGCGCCGTGGGGGGAACTTTCAGCGTTCAGGTGGCGCCTGCAGGCGGTGGCGCCGCGGTATTCCAATACGAAGACACCGTCGGCCCTGCCCCTGCCAATTCGGCGTCAAATACCGGACAGTCAGCCGCATCAGCGCAGCTCAGCGTCAGTTCGGCGGGCACCTACCAGCTTACCGCAACAGATCTGGCCTTCCCGGTCGCCCTGACCTCTCTCAGTGTTGGGGTGTTCGTCCACTGTGGCACGACACCCGGTTGCACGCCGACACCGGTTTATACGACCACGACCGGCAGCGCGCCGCCCTTTTCGGCAGCGCTGACCCTGGCCGCGGGCACATATGACCTGTTCATGGTAGCGACGCCGAACCCTACAGCGCTGCAAGGACTCTTCAGCGTCCAGATATCGGGGGGAGGCGGCATCGTCTACGGCGTGACTGAACCTGTGGGTAATCTCTCCGCGCCAACTGCCATCGCCATCCCCGCGGCCGGTCCCGGCTCACTGAAGCTGGTCGATCTGGCAGTCCCGGCAGGGCTTGCGTCGCTGAAGGCGATCGTGGCCCAAAATGGCTCGGTGCTGGATCAGGTGTCGGGTGCCGGCACCTCCTCTTTCACGGCGGCGCAAGGCACCGCCCAATTGTATGTCGCGGCAACACCAGGTAGTGGCGGGCAGGGCGCGTACGAGGCCTTCCTAACCTCGGGCGGCCAAACGCTGGCGGATATCGCGCAGCCGGTGCTGGCGACCGGCTCATTCGGCTACGCGTTCTCCACAACCCTGACCACTGGCGGTGTCTATCAGGTCAGTGTCAATGACTTTCAGAAGCCGGTGCCATTGAGCTCGCTCATGGCGATCACCGCCCAGCAGGGTACGGTGTTGGGCAACACGCAGACCAACGCCAATTTCAACGCGGCGGCTGGTCTGCTGAATATATTGGTGTTTCCGACAGTGGCCTCGTCCTCCTCGGAGGGACTGTTCGGTGTCACGATCGCGGGGCCCGGATCCAGCGCGACCGCCTATCAAACGACGCAGGGCGTCGGTGCACTGTTCAGCTCCCAGACGGTGACCGTGACGACCGCGGGATCCTATGATTTCAATCTCACCGACTTCGCGTTCCCGGCGAGCTTCTCCAACCTGGCCTTGATTGCCACCAGCGGCAACACGGTGGTCGGCTCGATATTCAACGCCGGTCAGTTGCAGTTGACCCTCGCCAGTGGCACCTACGTACTAAGTGTGTTGGCGCAAGTTGGACCCAGTGTGAACTACGGATTGTACGGGCTGAATCTGGCCCCCGCGCCGCCGGCGCCGACCGTGACATTAACCGCATCGGCCAGCAGTGTCACAAGTGGCCAGAGTGCGACGTTGACCTGGAGTTCCACCAATGCAACCAGTTGCACGGCCTCGGGTGGTTGGAACGGCACTCTGGCGACCTCCGGCTCGCAGAGCACGGGTGCGCTGACCGAGAGCGGTTCGTTCACGCTCACATGCACCGGTGGCGGCGGGACCGGCACGGCGACCGTCAGCGTCGCTGTGGGTGCGGCAGCGGCGAGTGGCAAAGGGGGTGGCGGTGCCCTGACTCCCGAGGCGCTGCTGGCGTTGGCTGCCGTGCTGGTTCGGATATCACGGCGTCGGCGCCTGAAGGCAAGCGCTCGATCCGCCACATGTGCATAGAAGCGGACCGCCGAGAACGCAGCT
>Ga0182030_10014968_pt1 | contig 15243 bp, 13 predicted proteins | sample 812S3MmetaG_FD_121299 | JGI IMG/M metagenome (GOLD analysis project Ga0182030, IMG submission 121299) | Permafrost microbial communities from Stordalen Mire, Sweden - 812S3M metaG (Illumina Assembly) | ecosystem: Environmental > Terrestrial > Soil > Wetlands > Permafrost | place: Sweden... | reverse complement strand
TTCGCTCCGATTCAGCGAGGTCGCCGCGCGCAGCAACCGCGGGTTGGTCCACATTTTCTCAATGTTCATGCTGCTTTTTTACCCCAAAATAGCCCAAAACACAATAACCCATAAAGTCTAATGGATAACAACCGCGGAGGGCAAGGAGGGGAGGATGTGAGGTTGTTCAGGCATTATTGCAGGAATCCTGTCACTTAAAGGTTCTTTCGCCCTGGCATTATATGTCGCGGAGCAATCCTGGATTCGCGGACAAACTCAAGTTCCTGAACAGCGGTATCGCCTGCTCCCTCTGGCTTCGGCGGGCGGATTGATCGTTAGCAATGGCATCTTAAATGCACGCAAATCGAATCTGCCTGGTTGGTTCAGGGCATGTTTCCTTCAACCCGAGACTGTTGAAAGAAGCGGATGCGTTGGATGCGGCGGGGCATCATGTGCGCGTCGTCACCGTAAATGCGCACGCAGCAAGCTGGCAGGTGGATCAGGCGCTTGTTTCAAGCCGGCGGTGGAAACTGGATGCACTGGACGCGCAACGCCGTGGTCCGGGACGCTCGCTCTGGTTGCTGGGCGCCTTGCGGCAACAGCTCTACCGGAAAAGCAGGTGGTTGCGAAACAGGCAGCGAGGATTGGAGCGCGCGTTGTTCCGATACGCCGATGAGTTCTCAAGGTTGGTGGCGGCCAAACAAGCGGATTTATACATTGCACACTCACTGGAGGCGCTGCTTTCTGCGGTGGCCGCTGCGCGCAGATGGCGGGCAAAAGTGGGGATTGATTTCGAGGATTTTTATAGCGGCATTCAAACTGTCGGAAGCGGATCCCCCCTTGAGCGCGAGTTGGTCGCCGAAGTCGAGGCGAAGTATATCGGCTGTTGTGACTATCAAACGGCGGCTTCACCGGGCGTCGCCGCCGCCATTGCGAGCCGCTACCAATGCGCATCGCCTCCCGTAATCCTGAATGTTTTTCCGTTGGAGAACCGGCCACAACAACCATATTCTCCGGATGATTCCGCGCCTATTCGATTGTATTGGTTTTCACAAGTCATTGGCCGTCATCGAGGTTTGGAGGATGCGGTTCATGCCATTGCAAAGCTGCCGAGAGGATCGGTCGAATTGCATTTGCGCGGTTATTACGGCGGTGATGGGAGCGAATATCTTCAAAAGCTGATCGTTGAAAGTCACATCCATCCTCAAGCGGTGCATTTTCATGCTTATGAGAGAACCGACCGAATGGTTCGTCTGGCCGCGCATTATGACGTAGGGCTGGCCCTGGAAGTGCCAATTTCAGAGAACCGGCTCATTTGCATGAAGGACCTATGCACGAACAAGGTGTTCACCTATTTGCTGGCGGGCCTGGCGCTGGCGGCGACGGCTGTGGATGCGGGTGGTGATATTTACGAGGGCGCTGGATTTTCCTACCGTCAGGGAGATTCTGAAGCTTTGGCGGCAGGGCTGAAGCGATGGCTGGACGACCGGCCGGCATTGAATCGGGCGAAAGCAAAGGCCTGGCAACTTGGAGAAACTCGTTACAACTGGGACGTGGAAAAGAAGAAGCTACTCTTGCTGGTTGACGAAGTTTTGAAAGACCGTCCGCTGTCTTCTCAAGCGGCTTGATAAGTGAAGTCTCCCTCCAAAGAATCCAAATAATAAACAACACTCGGACGGCGCGCTGGAGCAACGCGTGCCGGTCGGAAAAAAAAGAAGCGGTCAGAATATGCGCGCGACTGACACGGTTGGAATAGGCATTGTAGGATACGGCTATTGGGGGCCAAACCTCGTCCGCAACTTTGCCGAGATGGACGGCGCCCGCGTCGTTGCGGTCTGCGACATGCACCCGGCGCGCCTCCGCACAGTGCAGAAGAAATATCCCGGCGTCGCGACGTTGAGCGATTATGCCGCGATGCTGCGAATGCCAGGGCTGGACGCGGTTTGCGTGGCTACGCCGGTGAATTCGCATTTCACACTCGCCAGGGCGGCGTTGGAAGCGGGCAAGCATGTGCTGGTGGAGAAGCCGCTTGCTTCGACCTCGGTCGAAGTGCGCGAGCTGATCAAGCTGGCGGGAAAGAAAAGGCGCGTTTTGATGGTGGATCACACCTTTATTTACACCGGCGCGGTGCGGAAGATCAAAGAGCTGGTGGCGGGGGGTGAACTTGGCGCAATCCAATACTACGATTCCGTGCGCGTGAATCTCGGTTTGTTTCAGCACGACGTGAATGTGCTTTGGGATCTGGCCATCCACGATCTCGCGATCATGGATTATGTTCTGGGGCAAAAACCGAGGGCAGTTTCGGCAACGGGGATGAGCCATGTCACCGGCCAGCCGGAGAATGTGGCTTATTTAACAATCTTCTTCGAGGGAAGCCTCATCGCGCATATCAATGTGAACTGGCTGTCGCCGGTGAAGCTGCGGCGGACACTCATCGGCGGCAGCCAAAAGATGATCATGTATGATGACCTGATGCCGTCGGAAAAGGTGAAAGTCTATGACAAGGGAATTTCATTCCAGCAGAGCACGGAAAAAATCTACCAACTGCTTATCAGCTACCGCACTGGAGACGCGTGGCTGCCAAAGCTGGATACTACGGAGGCGTTGGCGGTGGAGGGGCGGCATTTTCTGGATTGCATCGCGGGCAAAACCAAACCGCTCTCCGGCGGCGAGGCGGGCTTGATGACGGTGAAAATTCTGGAGGCGGCAAGCAAGTCCATGAAGGCGGGAGGCAATCCGATGCAACTGGATTAGCCCGCGTTAGTGCAAATAATCACAATCGGGCTCGTGAAAATGTTCAGACAATTGTTGAAAGACCGGCTCGGAAAACGCTTGGGGGTGCCCACGATTCCTTTTGCCTTGGAGCGTGTCAAACACGCCGGGTTTTCTCCACAACATGTGTTTGATGTGGGGGCTTACAAAGGCGAGTTTGCAACCCTATGCCTTGATTTGTGGCCGGATACATCAGTGACTTGTTTCGAAGTTTTGCCCAAGCCATCGGGTGAAATCCGTCAGTTGGTTGGCCGGCATCGAAATTTGCGTTTGATTTCCTGCCTGCTGGGGGCAAGGTGCCAGGACAAGGTGGAATTCCATCTGGAGGAAACGGCTTCCTCCGTGCTGGTTGAAAACGCCGTGCCACAGAAACACAAGGCGAGCTTTCCCATGCGGACGGTGGATGACGTGGTGTCACGCGAACTCGGCCGGCAGCCGCCGGACTTTCTCAAGATGGACGTTCAAGGTTACGAGCTTGAAGTGCTTAAAGGAGCGGTCAACAGCCTGAAAAACATGTCTCTCGTGCTTGCCGAGGTGAATCTATTGGACCTCCACAAGAACGTTCCGCTGCTGGCAGATTTGGTGGGGTGGATGTCCGAACGCGGCTGGGTGGCCTACGATATTTGCGGACTCACCCGGCGACCGCTCGACCACGCGTTATGGCAGGCAGACATGATTTTTGTCCCGTCAGACAGCCCGCTCCGGGCAGACAAACACTGGAAATGAAATGCGCATTCTGCTTACCGCCGATCCTGAACTGCCCGTGCCGCCCAAGCTTTATGGCGGCATCGAGCGGATCGTGGACATTCTTGTCCGGGAATTGCGGGCGCGGAACCATGAAGTCGCGTTGATGGCGCATCGCGAGTCCACGGTGGCGGCAACGAGGTTGTTCGCATGGCCGGGACTGCGCTCCCAATATCGCTGGGATATCCTGCGGAACACCTTCGCGTTATGGCGCGCGGCGCGCCGGTTCAAGCCCGATGTGTTGCACAGCTTTTCGCGGATGGCTTATCTGCTGCCGTTTTTTCTTACTCCGCGCTCCGCACTCCGCACTCCTTGCCTGGTGATGTCCTATCAACGGAAGCCCACCGAACGGCAAGTTGCCCGCGCCGCGAAGCTGGCCGGCCAGATACTGGCCTTTACCGGCTGTAGTGAACATATTTGCCGGGAAGGGCGAACGGGCGGCGGCAAGTGGCGTGCAATACCCAATTGTGTGGAGTTGGACAAATACACTTTTCAATCCTCCGTTCCTTCGGATGCACCGTTGGTTTTTTTGAGCCGGGTGGAGCGAATCAAAGGGGCGCATACGGCCATTGCCGTGGCCAAACGCACCGGGCGGCGGTTGATGATTGCGGGCAACCATGGCGATGCCGGTGAGGAGGGCCGCTACTGGAATTTTGAAATTCTTCCGCACATCGGAAAAAATGGCGTCGAATATGTTGGCGCGGTGGATGATGTCCAAAAGAACAATCTGCTGGGCCACGCCGCCGGGATGATTGTGCCGATTGAGTGGGACGAACCGTTTGGAATTGTATTTGCCGAGGCATTGGCATGTGGAACGCCGGTCATTTCCTGTCCGCGCGGGGCGCTGCCAGAAATTGTTCGGAACGGAGTAGATGGATATTTGGTTAACAGTTTAGATGAGGCATGTGCCGCTGTTGTGAAACTGCCGTCTATCAACCGAGCGGACTGTCGGCGGCGGGCGGAAACGGCGTTCAGTTCCGGTGTTGTGGTGGAGAAGTATTTGGATCTCTATTCAGAACTACTACAGACGGGATGTCCTTGATGTGAGGCTGTCAGAATTGTGCCAAAGGCGTTTTGTTATCCAAAACTTGGGCGGTCGGGTTTAGGCAACTGCATGTTGCCCTGGGCGCGGGCCGTGGTGTTTGCCCAAAAAAACTCCCTGCCGATGCTCGCCCCGCAATGGGTGCAGCCACGCTTGGGAGCGGTGTTGCGGCGCGAGAAGGTGACTCGCTTTTACCTTAACGAATTCACGAATGAGGGTTATCTTAAAGGATTCCGGGAATGGCTGATTCTTAAACGCGCCAACAAGGTCGGTGAAGATGTGGCGGCGGAGCATGGAGCCGGGAGCAATGAGTCGGGTCGTTCCACGGTGATTATGTTTGAAGGATTGAGAAATTATTTCCGCGACCTTTGGCATCACCATGAAGTTGTCCGTGAGGAACTCTACAAAATTGTCGCCCCGCAGATTCTGCAAAAAGTTGCGCTCATCCGTGAACCATTTATTGCCATGCATGTGCGGCGCGGGGATATTATCGTTCCGGGATTGACGGAGGCCAAGTTGCTGGCCGACGAGCGCTACACGCCTTTGAGCTGGTTTATAGCCGCGGCCCAAACCATCCGGCGCGAGGCTGTGTGGCGCGATCTGCCAATCTATGTGGTCTCGGATGGCCATGAAAATGAACTGACCGGGCTGCTGGCCGTTCCCAACTGCCGGCTCGTGACGCTGGGCACCGCCATCGGCGACATGCTTTTGCTCGCCAAGGCCCGGCTCCTGTTTGCCTCGGCCCATTCCACCTTCAGCATGTGGGGCAGTTATCTTGGCCGGGTTCCAGCGCTCTATTATCCAGGCAAGATGGACGAGAATGTTTTCCCGCCGGGTTCCGTCATCTTTGAAGGCGAATGGAGCGCGGGGCAACCTCTGCCAAAAGCTGAAATGCTAAAAAGCTGAAAAGTTAAAATTTGCAGCTTGGAGTTCTGGTATTTCAGTGTTTCAGCATTTCAGAATTTTAGTTTTTGAAAAAAGTTCTCATTGTTACTCCGAACTGGCCGCCGATCAGTTGCCCGGACTTGCATCGGGCGCGGATGGCGCTGCCCTATTTTGCCGAATTCGGCTGGGAACCGCTCATCCTGAAGATCAACCCGGACGAGCAGGAAGGCATCAAAGACCCCGACCTGTGCCGCACCGTGCCGGAGCACATCAAAACTTGGCAGGCGGGTTGTCTTCCGCTCTGGCTGACGAAATGGACCGGATTGCGGAATGTCGGGTTGCGCAGTTTTTGTCATCTGGCAAGGCTGGGTGACCGCATCATTCAAACGGAGAAACCGCAGGTGGTTTTTTTCTCCACGACGATGTTTCCGCTAATGACGCTGGGGCGTTACTGGCAGCGGCGGCACGGGATTCCTTATGTGCTGGATTTTCAAGATCCGTGGCGAAGAGAAAAGAAGTCAGAAGTCAGAAGCCAGAAGTCAGGAGCACCTCACCCCGGCCCTCTCCCCGGCGCGGAGAGGGAGAACGGAACGACCACTGACCACCGAACACCGAACTTGAAGGCCCGTCTTGCCGACCAAGTGGCTGGGATTCTGGAGCCTTTCGCCGTGCGGCGCGTGTCGCACATGGTAAGTGTGTCACCCGCTTATGTGGACATGTTTCGTGGCCGTTATTTCTGGCTGGGTGAAAATGATTTCACGGTGCTGCCCTTTGGAGCAGCGGAAGCCGACTATGAATTTCTCCACGCTTCCCCAATGCGGCAGGCTGTTTTTAATCCGCATGATGGCAGGCAGCACTGGGTTTATGTCGGGCGGGGAGGCGACGACATGAATTTTGCGGTGAACTCGTTTTTTACCGCACTGGCCAGCACGCTGAAGATGCAACCGGAATTGAAATCCAAATTGGCGGTTCACTTCATTGGAACGAGTTATGCGCCGAAGGAGCGGGCGGCCAAAACAATTGAGCCACTGGCGGCCGGATGCGGTTTGGGTGATGTGGTCAGCGAAACCACCGACCGCATTCCCTATTTTGAGGCGCTGCAATGCCTGCTGGATGCCGATGCGTTGTTTGTGCCCGGTTCGGATGATCCCGGTTACACAGCTTCCAAGATTTATCCGTATATTCAGGCGCGAAAACCATTGCTGGCGGTGTTCCATGAGGCAAGCACGGTTGTGCAGATTCTCAACGAAACCAAGGCCGGCACAGTGGCTTCATTCCGATCCGGCGAAAATGTCGAGGCGGTGGCCAGCCGAATACTGGCTACCGGGTGGCTCGCGTCGAGACCACAGGACAACGGGCAACAGCCAACGGACTCCGAAACCGGTCGGCAGTCAGTAGTCAGTGGTCAATGGCCGGGCGTGCGGCCTCCCATGGCCGCCACCGACTGGCCGGCCTTCGCGCCTTACACCGCGCGTGAGATGACCCGCAAGCTGCCAAATATTCGACAAAACGGCAAAAAGTTGAGATGGTGAAGGAAGAACGCAACGGGCAAGAACCAGAAAGCAAAAGAATGGACGTGGAAGCAAACAATGCGGGAAGTGGACAGGATCGTCCGACCCGGCGGCGGGAAAGGCCGGTGGCGGCCCGCGTCAGCGACTTTGAAAGCTGGGACTATCAAAACCTGTCGCTCCACGCCGGGAAATTGTATCGCGCCACACTTTGGGTGACCGGCATCTATGCCGCAAGCGGAACGGGGTATCTGATGTGCTTTCAACCGGCTTACGCACTGGCGTTCATGTGGATTTCGTTTGCGGCCCTGGCTTGTCTGGCGCTCTGGAATTCACAGGGCCGCCGGGGTTTGCCCGCGTTTCCCCTGCTGGCCGCGCAACTGGCCTTTCTCAACAGCATACCGTTGCTGACCGGCGCCGAAACGCTTGACGGACTGGCAGCCTCGACCATCCGGGTTTCGGCGCTGACGGTGGCATTGTTCCTGGCGATACTGGCGGGCGGTTGGTGGCTGGGGGTGCGAACGATGCAAGGCCGCCCGTCCGTCTGGAACCTCACGCCGGGGGGCAATGTTTTGGCAAGCGGCCTTGGCCTCGACGCGGCCCTGCCATTGCTTCTGTTCGGGCTGATGTTCCAAGTCGGCAACGCCAGTGGCATTCTCACCAAACTGTTGCCGGGGCCGCTTATCGGTTTTATGCCGGTGTTTTCAGCCTTTGCCGGAGCCGCCTCCATGTTGGGGGCGTTCCTTGGCGCGCTGGCCGTGGCCAATCATCCTCTCCGGGCCGGCGCCCTGGCGTTCTGGGCGATTCTCACCGTGACTTTTTTTATTACCATTGCCGGCACTCTGCTTTCCGGCGCGTGTGGCATTGTGTTCGCCTGCGCCATCGGGCTGGGCTTCGGGGCGCGGCGGATTCCCTGGGCATTTTTGCTGACGACGATCCTGTTGGTCTGTTTTCTAAACGAGGGCAAGGCGGTGATGCGCTCGCGTTACTGGAACCGCGAAGCGGGAGCGCCCCAAATTGGATTGATCCAACTGCCGGGATTTTTCGTGGAATGGGCGGGTGCCAGCCTATCGGTGTTCCAAACGGGCCTTATCAACGACGACAGTGCCGCCGGGACATCCAATGATTATTCCAGCGGAGGCATGATGAAACGGCTCGACAACTTCCAGAACCTGACTTTTATCGTGGATATGTTTGAACACGGGGCGGCCCAGCCGCTTTATGGCAAGACCTACACCCTCATACCGCCCCTTTTGATGCCGCGGATTCTCTGGCCGGACAAACCCCGGACGCATGAAGGCCAGATTTTGTTGAACCTGAATTTTGGGCGGCAGGCGACCGAGGAGGAAACTTTTGGCACCTATATCGCCTGGGGATTGCTGCCCGAGGCGGTGGGCAATTTCGGCTGTGTGGCCGGCGCGTGTTTTTTGGGATTGCTGGCAGGATTCGGGTGCGGTCTGCTTGAGTCCTGGTCCGCGCGGAAGCGGCTGTTTTCCGTGGAAGGTTTGATTGCCGCCGCACTGCTGGTGCAACTGGCGAACTCCTACGAAATGGTCGCCAGCGTGCTGGTCACCTCCACATTTCAGTTGCTGGTGGCGGTGGTCACCTTTGGGCTGCTGCTTCGTTCCTGGTTTATGAATTCGCAGAAGCCGCGCCGGCGGCGGCGGGCGGGACAACCAGACCACAGACAACAGGACAACCAAACCACGAACCCGCAAGACGACAAACCCAGTCCCGTAGTTATTGGGCGGTAGGCGGAGGGTGGAGGGCGGAAAGCAGCAAGTCCAAAATAGAAATTGGGAAAGCAGAAAGTAGAAAATAATATCCGACCACCAACCTCTGTTTTTCAGCTTTCAGCGTTTGATATTGTGATTTCAGTTTTCTGCTTTCAACTTTCAAATTTTATTTGTGCGTCTCGCCATCGTCATTTCGCATCCGATTCAATACTACTCGCCGTGGTTCCGGTTTCTGGCCGCGAATGGTTTTGATGGGCTGCGCGTGTTTTACCTGTGGGATGGCGGCGCGACGGAACAACTGGACCGCGGTTTCCGCGTGAAAGTGAAATGGGACATCCCCTTGCTGGAAGGATATGATTATGAGTTTGTGCCGAATGGCGCGCGGCAACCGGGGCCGTCAAACTGGCGCGGATTGAACAATCACACGCTTGCGAAACGTCTCGCGGCCTTTCACCCGGATGTCACCCTGCTTTTCGGCTACAATTACCTGACCCATTACCGGCTGTTGTTTTCAAAAATGGCGCGCCGGGTGCCGCTGCTTTTCCGGGGGGATTCGCACCGGCTCGTTCCCGAGCGCGGCCTTCGCGCCGGGCTGCGGCGGCAGTGGATACGATCCATCTTTCGCCGGTTTGACGCATTCCTTTATGTCGGGCAGGCCAACAAGTCTTATTTCCAGTTTCACGGCATGCCGGAGAGCAAACTTTTTTTCTGCCCCCATGCGGTGGATAATGAGCGGTTTTTTTCCCAAGCCGGAACGGCAACGGACGAAGCGGCCCGCTGGAAAACCTCGCTGGGCATTTCACCGTCGCGGCGGGTGATTTTATTTGCCGGCAAATTTGAACCGAAGAAGCGTCCGCGCGACTTGGTCGCCGCCTTTCGCCGGGCAAACTTGGAAAACGCCACGCTCCTGCTGGTGGGCAACGGCGAACAGGAGGCAATGCTGCGACAGGACGCCGCCGGCCAGCCGGACATCGTGTTCGCGCCATTCCAGAACCAGACGCAGATGCCGCGAACTTACGCGGCGGGGGACGTGTTTGTGCTGCCGAGTTTTGGCCGGGGAGAAACTTGGGGTCTGGCCGTGAACGAGGCGATGTGCATGAGCCGCCCCGTCATCGTGAGCAATCACGTCGGCTGCGCGCGGGATTTGGTGGAGCCCCGCCGGAACGGGCTGATCTTTCCGGCGGGCGACATGGAGGCGCTCGCGGGGGCGTTGCAAGAGGTGTTGGCCGACGCGCAGCGGCTTCATGTCTGGGGTGCGCGAAGCCGGGAAATCATTCAAGGCTATGATTACGAACACGCGACACGGGGGTTGCGGGAGGCGATGGACGCTGTAAAAAAGCAGAAAACAGAAACAGACCTCTTGCCATATTAACCACGGTTTTTTTCTGATTTCCATTTACTACTTTCTGGTTTGAAAATTGTCTATGCCATCGCTGATCTCCAGCCGGAAAGCGGCGGGCCGTCGCGCAGCGTGTCCGCGCTGGCAACGGCCGTGGCGGAATTGGGCGTGGAAGCGGAATTGCTGGCATTGGAGTATGGCAGCGGCCGAATCGCGCCCATGATTCCGCAAAAGCCCGTGCAAACGACGCTCGTGCCCTGCCGGGGCGCGCTCGCCAGCAAATGCAGGCGTTCGCCCGGATTTGAAGCGGCGTTGCGAACAGGCTGCGCCGATGGTTCCGGAGTCAGAGATCAGAGGACCGAGGTCAGTGGCCAGAGGTCAGTGATCCTCCATGACAACGGACTCTGGCTCCCGACAAATCACGCGGCGGCGCGGGTGGCGCGCGGAATACAAATCCCCTTCATCATCAGCCCGCGCGGCATGTTGACGCCGTGGGCCATGCACTTTCACGGTTTGAAAAAGCGCCTTGCTTGGCTTCTTTATCAGCGTCGCGATCTGCAATCCGCGCGGGTGCTTCACGCCACTTCGCGCCAGGAGGCGGAAGAGTTTCGCGCGCTGGGGTTGAAGCAGCCGATTGCCGTGATTCCGAACGGAGTTTCGCTTCCCCCGCAAAGCCCAAATTGTGAAAGCAGCAAGCGGAAATTTGAAATTGAAAATCAGAAATCGGAAATCAGGACCATCCTGTTCCTCTCGCGCATTCATCCCAAGAAGGGGTTGCTGGATTTGGTGGAGGCGTGGGCCGCAGTAAATCGGCAATCGGCAATCGGCAATCGGCAATCGGTTGAATGGCGGGTGGTAGTGGCGGGAGGAGATGAAAGCGGGCATTTGACAGAAGTCAAAACAGAAATTGAAAAGCTGAAAGTTGAAAATGATTTTGAGTTTGTCGGCGAGGTTGCGGATGAAAAAAAGCGGGATTTGTATCGGAGCGCGGATTTGTTTGTGCTGCCGACAAAATCCGAAAATTTTGGCATCGTCATCGCCGAGGCGCTGGCCTGCGGCCTGCCCGTCATCACCACGCGCGGCGCTCCGTGGGAGGAATTAACCACGCATCATTGTGGCTGGTGGACGGACATTGGAGCCGGGCCGCTGGCGGACGCATTGGATGAAGCCATGCGTTTGACGGACGAAGAACGGCGGGCAATGGGTTTGCGCGGGCGCAAGCTGGTTGAGAAGAATTACACCTGGCCCGCCGCCGCAAAGAAAATGGTGGCGGTGTATCAGTGGATGCTTGATTCTGGCCCCAAGCCGCAATGCATCGTATGACGCTCGACATCCAGTCCAACCGCGCCGCCGCAAAGTATTCGCGTTCTGAAATGATTTGGCGAATCCTGTGGTCATTTGGCCAATGGCTGTTTCGTTTAAGTCCGCGGCCTTGCTTTGGCTGGCGGCGGCTGGTGTTGCGTTGCTTCGGCGCTTCGGTGGGAAAACACGTCAACACCTATCCGAGCACGCGGATTTATTTTCCGTGGAATTTGACCGTCGGCGACTGGAGCGCGATTGGCGAGGAGGCGCTCATCTACAATCTCGGCCCGGTGAAGATTGGTTCGCGCGCGACCATCTCGCACCGCGCGCATCTGTGCGCCGGCACGCATGATTACGCGCGGCCTGAACTGCCACTGCTCAAACCGCCGATTGAAATCGGGGACCAGGCGTGGGTTTGCGCCGATGCGTTTGTCGGGCCCGGCGTCGTGGTGGGTGAAGGCGCCGTGGTGGGCGCGCGCGCGGTCGTCATGAAAAATGTCGAGCCGTGGTCGGTTGTCATTGGCAACCCGGCGCGGTTCATCAAAAAGCGCTCCTTGAAGTCCTGACGTCCAACGACCGACCACAGACCGCTGATTTCAACTTTCGGCTTTCAAAATTTCAGCATTTTCGAGTGAACATTTCCGTCCTCATTCTAACCCGCAACGAGGAGTTGAACCTAGCGCGCTGCCTGGATTCGGTGAAGTGGTCGGACGACGTGCTGGTGGTGGATTCATTCAGCACGGATCGCACGGTGGAACTGGCCAGAGGCTGGGGAGCGCGCGTGTTGCAAAACCACTTTGTTGATTTTGCCAGCCAGCGAAATTTCGGTCTGGCGGAGGGTAATCTCAAACATGACTGGGTTTTGCACCTGGATGCGGACGAGGTCGTGACGCCGGAATTGCAACGGGAACTGGCGGGCCGGGCGGCGGGCGGAGAAAAGGAAGCCTATCGGGTCGCCTCGAAAATGATGTTCCAGGAACGATGGCTCAAGCATTCGGGGCTTTATCCATCGTATCAAGTGCGGTTCGGGAAACGCGGGCGTCTTGCCTTTGTTCAGGTTGGTCACGGGCAGCGGGAAAATCTTGAACCGGCGCGCGTGGGAACCTTGCGCGAGCCACTCTTGCATTTTTCCTTTTCCAAGGGCATCGCCGACTGGGTGGAACGCCACAACCGCTATTCGACCGCCGAGGCCGCGCATTTCCTTGAAACTGCGGGCGCGCAAATCATTGACTGGCCGGGGATTGTCGCCTTCAACGATCCCTCGCGTCGCCGCCGGGCGCTCAAGGTTTTGTTTGGTTTCCTGCCATGCCGGCCCGCGCTGCGGTTTTTTTACATGTATTTTGTCCGGCTGGGGTTTTTGGATGGCCGCCCCGGTTTCACATATTGCCGCCTGTTGGCAGATTATGAATACATGACCGTTCTCAAAATCCACGAATTGCGCTGGCGCAAGAACAGGCTGCCTTTGTGACTGGAATTTTCAATTTCTTCAACGCCGCGCAACGGCAGACACTGTTCTGGCTGATGCTGCTGGTGGCCATCTGGGCGCCGGTGGTGTATCTGCTGGGCGCGCAGTGGAACGTTTTTGAAGAATACAACTATGGCTGGGCGGTGCCGATTCTATGCCTTTATCTGGCCGTTCAAAAATTTCCATCGCGTCCACCCGTTGGCGCGCCGGGCTGGAAAAAAACAGCGTTCTTTCTTCTCGCAACGACCGGTCTGGTTTATTGGGTGATGCGCGTCCTGCAGGAGGCAAATCCGGTCTGGCGTCTGGCCAGTTACGGTCTGGCGCTGACGGCGGTGGCGATGACGCTGCTGGCAATTTATCTGACGCAAGGTGCCAGCCGGACGCGGCATTTCATTTTTCCCGCGGTTTTTTTTCTCGTGGCCGTGCCGTGGCCGACGCCGGTGGAAGGCGCCGTCATCCAGACGCTGACCCGGTTCAATGCCAGCCTGGTTGTCGAGGCATTGAGTTTCGCCGGAGTGCCGGCGCTGACGCACGGGAACGTGATCGAAATCAGCACCGGGATGGTGGGCCTTGACGAGGCGTGCAGCGGCATCCGGTCATTTCAGGCCACGTTGATGGTCGCGCTTTTTTTGGGCGCATTTTACCGGCTGGGCCGGGCGCGACGGTGGTGGCTGCTGGGGGCGGGACCGGCGCTGGCGGCGGCGTTCAATTTCACGCGGACGCTGGTTTTGGTTTTTGTGGCGGCGCGCGCGGGATTGCCGGCCATGGAACGATGGCACGATCCAACGGGAGTGGCCCTGCTGGTCGGCTGTTTTTTGGGTTTGTGGGGCGTGGCGGCGTGGCTGGCACGAAAAAGTAAAAAACAGAAAACAGAAAACAGAAAGCAGAAAGCAGAGACGCCGGACGCCGGAGGTCGGGAATCAGAAATCAGGAGTCAGACGGCGGATATTGAAATTTCATCAGCGTTTCAAGGTTTCAAGATTTCAGTTTTTGCACTGGCGGTGTGGGTGGTGGCTTGGGCCGTGACGGTGGAAGTTTCCACCGAGGTTTGGTTCCACAGCCACGAGGCGCGGGGAAGCCGGACGATTGATTGGACGGCGCGGTGGCCGGTTGAGAATCCCACGCTTCAAACCAACATCATACCAAAGAACGCCCTGCGGGAGTTGCAATGCGATCAAAACTCCTCCGTCAGTTGGACCGAAGAAGGCGGCGTGTTCTGGCAGGCGTTTTATCTGCGCTGGCTTCCGGAGGATTCCTTTTACGGCCGTGTGAAAGTGGCATTGTCCAAAAGCCACAATCCGGCCATTTGCCTGCCCGCCACCGGCTTACAATTGCAGGCGCAGCTTGATCCGGTATTGTTAACCATAAGACCCGGCTTGAGCCTTTGGTTCGACCGTTATGTCTTCACTGCTTACGGCCGCAATTTATATGTCTTTTTTTCGCAGACGGAAGATTTGATGGGCAATGGCGAGGCCAGCCTGCGAATGACGCATCTGGCCCGACTGCGCGCGGCGCTGGCCGGCAGCCGCAGCTATAGTCAGAAAAATTTCGAGGTTTGCATCGCCGGCGCGGAAACACCCGCCGACGCCCTGTGGCTTTTCAGCGCCCGGCTGCCGGAATTGATCGAAATCCAGCCAGCCGAACCCTGAAATTCCATCTTCTCCTTCCCAATTTATTCTGATTATTAGATGAAGACTCGCCGAACCATTTTGAAGATTCTGCTGGCGGTCTTTTTGTTGCTCGTGTTGCTGGTGGTGGCGCCATGCCTTTTTCCGAGGCAGGTTCTGACGGTGGACAGCGGGCCGGTGAAGGCGGATGTGCTGGTGGTTTTGGGTGGCGCTGGCACGGAACGACCGGCACGCGCGGCGGAATTGTTCAGGCAGGGCGATGCGCCCAGAATTCTGGTCAGCGGGAATGGCGATAGCAAAGGGATCAAGCAGTTTCTGGAGATGGCTGGCGTGCCCAGCGCGGCCATCGTTTTGGAATCCCGCTCGCGCACGACGCGGGAAAACGCGGAACTTTCCATCCCATTGCTCCGGCAGATGGGCGCGCATCGCGTCATCATCGTCACGTCCTGGTTTCATTCGCGGCGGGCGCTGGCTTGCTTCGAACATTACGCGCCAGACCTGAAATTTTATTCAAGGCCATCCTACCTGGGCTATGCTGAAGCCAGGTGGAATCAAAAGGGCATCGGCGGCGATTTCAAAGCCGAATACGTGAAATTGCTCGGCTACTGGGTTCGTTACGGGGTGTGTCCGATTTAGCAGGAAAACCCAGTTGACAACCGGCAACCGCTTCAGTTCGAAATGATTTTTCTAGCTTTCGCCATGGGCGCGCATTTTACTTGCCTTGCTTATGAGAGGGTGTTACAAGTTTTGGCATAACCGGCTATTGTCCAAGTGCATCGGGCGGAAAAATGTGAGTTGAAACAAAAGCCGGACGGAGCGTTTCAAAAAGGGTAGGCTCTGGCT
>Ga0182030_10014967_pt1 | contig 15243 bp, 11 predicted proteins | sample 812S3MmetaG_FD_121299 | JGI IMG/M metagenome (GOLD analysis project Ga0182030, IMG submission 121299) | Permafrost microbial communities from Stordalen Mire, Sweden - 812S3M metaG (Illumina Assembly) | ecosystem: Environmental > Terrestrial > Soil > Wetlands > Permafrost | place: Sweden... | reverse complement strand
GGTCGAGAGGCAGTGGTTCGAGGAGGTCTACCGGGGCCGTGGCGACAGCATGCCGCAGCTCACGCGCCGGGCGGTGCTGATGGGCGTGGCGCTCGGTGGCATTCTCTCGCTCACCAACCTCTACATCGGCCTGAAGGCCGGCTGGGGCTTCGGCGTCACCATAACGGCCTGCATCATGTCCTACGCCGCCTGGTCGCTCTTCCTCCGCCTCGGCCTTGCCAAGACGCAGATGACCATCCTCGAGAACAACTGCATGCAGTCGACCTCGAGCTCCGCGGGCTATTCCACGGGCACGACGCTCGTCTCGGCCTTCGCGGCGTATTTCATGATCAACAACCGGGCGCTGCCGCTCGGCCTCACCTTCGCCTGGGTGTTTTTCCTCGCGGTTCTCGGCGTGACGATGGCGATACCGATGAAGCGCCAGATGATCAACGTCGAGCAGCTGCGCTTCCCGACCGGGATAGCGACGGCCGAGACGCTGCGCGCGCTATACTCAAAGGGCCATCGCGCCGTGCAATCCGCACGGGCGCTCACCTACGCGGCTGTCACCGCGGCAGTGAGCGAATTCTGGTCCGACGGGCTGCGGCTCGTCAGCCGGCGCCTCGAGCCGTTCGGAGCCGGCGAGCTCGTGGGCCGGCTCGACAGGGTTATCTTCGGCCCGGCGTGGATCGGCCGCACCGTGACATTCGTGTGGGATCCCATCTTCATCGCCGCGGGCGCCCTCATGGGCATCCGCGCCGCCGCCAGCATCCTCCTCGGGGGCACCCTGTGCTGGGTCGTGTTCGTTCCCGTCATGCAGGCGCGCGGCGTCATCACCGGGACGGGCTATCGCGACATCGTGCAGTGGGCCCTCTGGGGCGGCGTCTCGTGCATGGTTGTCTCCGGCCTTCTGGCGTTTGCCCTGCAGTGGCGGGTGATCGCCAAGGCGTTTCGGGGGCTGCGCGGCCTGTTCGGCGGCGCCCGGAAGCCGCCCAGCGAGCTCGAGCGGATCGAGACGCCGATCCTTTGGTTTGTCATCGGCCAGGCCGGTTCGCTTGCGGCCCTCTGCTGGCTGGCCAAGGCGAGCTTCAACATGCCGGTGTGGCAGAGCGTCGTCGCCGTCGGGATGTCGTTTTTCCTCGCCCTCGTCGCATGCCGGGTTACCGGGGAGACGGATACGACGCCCACGGGCGCCATGGGCAAGGTCACCCAGCTGGTCTTCGGCGCCCTCAATCCGGGCAACATGAACGTGAACCTCATGAGCGCGAACATCACCTCGGCCGCCGCCATCTCCTCGGCCGACCTTCTGACGGACCTAAAGAGCGGCTATCTTCTCGGCGCAAATCCGCGCAAGCAGTTCATCGCCCAGTTTTGCGGCATCTTCATAGGCACGCTGGCCACGGTCCTGGCCTTCCGCGTCATGGTGCCCACGGCCAGCGTTCTCGGCTCTGACCAGTTCCCGGCGCCGGCGGCGCAGGCGTGGCGCGCCGTCGCCATCGCCTTGAGCAGGGGTTTTGAGGCGCTCGAGCCGGTCAAGCTCTGGTCGATCGCCATCGGCGGCCTCGTGGGCGCCCTGCTCACGCTCCTGGCCCGGTGGTTTCCGCGTCATGCGAAATGGATGCCCTCCCCGGCCGGCATCGGCCTCGCGTGGACGTTTCACTGGTACTACGGGTTCCTCTTTTTCGTCGGAGCGCTCGCAGCGTGGCTGATGGAGCGCAGGAGCCCGGAGAAGGCAGAGCTCTACAATTACCCCGTCGCTTCGGGGGTGATCGCCGGAGGCTCGCTGATGGGCGTGGCGCTGATCTTCTGGGAGAACGGCCCGGTGGTCTGGCGGCAGCTTTTCGGTCACTGAGCTGCCGAAACGGTGCCCGGCGCCGCCTAGGGGTCCGGCTGCGGGGGGTTCGAGCGCAGTGCCTTGAGCTTTTCGAACAGCTCCTGGGTCGCCTTCGGATCCGAGGCGAACTGGCCCCCGCCCATCAGCTCGAACGAGTCATAGGAATCGTTACCTGACTGGATGACCAGCATCGCTGAAGTCCCGAAGTGATCGACCCTGACCTTTTCCGCCGCCTGGAAGTCGATGAGGTGAACCATGTCGAAATGGCGCTCCGGGTCGTTCCACGCCATGAACCAGAGCTTGCTGCCCGCCAGGACGAGGACGCCAGTCACGTGCACCTCCGGCGACGAGTCGGCCGACCTGAATCCGCTCGAATAGGGAAACCAGATCGCCCTCGCGACTTGGAGCGGTGCCGGTGTGCCGGGGGGAAGGCATTCGACAACCCCGCCCATGGTTTTCGAGTCACTCGCCAGATCGGAAGACGCGCACCCGGCCGCGAGCAGCGCGGCGACAGCCCCGCCCAAGCCGGCAAACCTGCAAAGATTGGACGCCAAGGTGGCCATGGAATCTCTTGCGATTTAGCCTCGTCCGCGGCCGTCTGGCCAGCAAAACGCAGCCGGGAGCGGGCGGACCACCCAGGCCAGCCCAAATCTCCCAGACCGGCCACGCTCGTTTCCACAGGACGCCGGATCTCGCCTAAACTCGCGCTGCTCCAGGCCCAGGCGCCGGACAACGCGCTCTTTTAGGCCGGGCAAAGCTGCCAGGCCACATCCACCCTGAACTGAAGCGCTGCAAGACGATCTCGCTGCCAGCACATCAACCAATGGCGATCCGCCAATCCCCATCCCTGCGAAAATTCCTCTGGCGAATCGTCCGAAGGCCCGAACTCTAGTTCGAATGGGTGTTTGTCGTGGTCGTCGTGACGGGAGCGGGCACCGTGGTTTGTTCCGATGTGGTGGTCGTGCTGCTCGTGGGCGCCGGGGTGGGACTCGAAGTCGCGCAGGCGGATAGTGCTACGAGGGCGCCGACGGCTAGGCATGGAATGATGAGTCTTTTCATGGGAGTGACTAAAGGTTGGGTTGTTGTTTTGTTATCCTGATCCGGCGGCATGATAGCATTGTCGGCGAATCAGATGCTATGGGGTGTTGACCTGATCGTTGCGCCACGCAGCCCTCTGGATGCCCATCCCGTCTCCACTTAAGGGAGCGACTTCTTCCGCGCCGTCATTCGACCCGAACCAGCACCATGGGCTTTGCGAGTGCTTGCTCGGCGAAGCGTTCCAAGGACAGAAAAGCGGCGGGACGCACGGGAATTCGCATGAATTTCCGGGCGTCCGCCAAGCCGATCAGGCTAGGCCCGCTATGACTGAGTCTGCCTCGACACGTGATGTCGTGCGTGGTCTGCGGAGCCTGAAAGCGGCTGAACGGCGACTATGGAGCGGCGCGAGGCCGGGTTCATTGAGGCCGTCTGCCGGGTCGCCTCGTGCGGCATGACGGGCTCCACGAGACAGCCCGGGATCTTCGTGGCTGCAGGACGGCTCTTAATTTTCGGATGCATAAGGAATTTGCGGGGGGGGCAGGCGCCGATGGATCACCCTTCCGCCGCGATTTGCGCCTTTGTGGAGATGCAGGTGGCCAAGGTTTCGAGTTAGATGGCGATCAATCGTCCCCAAGCATTGCCGTCCCTCACTTTGTTTCCGCGGGTCTCTTGCCGGAAGCCCCTATTGGCGGAGGCACGTCTATGCCCAGTGCGGCGCTCAAATCAATTTCATGGTCCTGCTCCTGCACGATGATCTCGCGCAAAGTTTCGCTCAGAGCGAACTCTCCCATGGCCTCGGCCTGGCGGATGCGCTCGCGATAGCGTCCCACAGTTTGCCTCTCGTTCTCCAGGTCCGCACGCAGCATCTCGACGGCATCACTTGAGGTCTTGACCGGCTTGGGAAGCACCCCCGGCATTCCGCCTAGATAATCGATCTGTTTGGCGATCTTTATGGCATGCGCCAGCTCCTCCTTGGCGTGTGACTCCAACTCTCGCGCAATATCTGTGTACGCGGCGCCCTTCAGCACCTGGCTGTACACGGTGTAGGCGATGATCGCCTGGTATTCCCCGGCCAGATCCTCGTTCAGCAGCTGGATCATCTGTTCGCGGGAGATGTTCAATCCTGGTTTTGTTGCTTCGTTTGTCATGAGATTATTTGTATTGTGGCCCGATTCTCCTGGCGTCGCCCACCCGGGCAATCGGCGCAATGGCGCTCAGTCCCCCAGGGCGAAGCCAACTTTGATGGTCACCTGCCAGTGGTGCACCTTCCCCTTGTCGATGTTGCCACGCGTCTCGACCACCTGGAACCAGCAAAGTTTCCTGGCGGTCTTGTGCGCTCGTTCAATGGCCCCGCGGATCGCATCCTCGATGCATTTAGTTGAGGTGCCGGTGATTTCAATGGTCTTGTACACACAGTCTTTCATGTTGGATTCCTTCGATGTTTCTGCGTTCGCCTAGGAAATAAAAGTGACCGCAAAGGCATCTTTTTTCGGCTGGCCTATGCGCCTTTCCATTGAGGCTACAGCAAAGGCCGACATTCTTCTATGGGGTATAACCCTTCTTTGCTCCCGGTCGCTCTAAGAGGAGAAACGATGGCCGCGCTGGGGGCGCTTGTCGCTGTGCTGTTGAGCAGCCGCCGGCATGGTAAGACCCCATAGCAATGATAAGGCACACGGTCTATGATCTGCGCCAGTCCCCAATCACCAACCATGGCGTTCTTCTCCCCCGTCTGGCGTTCCTACTACGACATCTCCTCAAATGCTGCGGCCGCCTTTGCGTCATCCTCGAGCAGGTTCTCACTCTCCACGCTCGAGATTGCCAGCAATCCATGCATGACGGGTTTCGCACTTACCGAGCGCAAGCAACCTGATGTGTGGCGTTGGGCGACAATCAGCATTGAGGGACCGATCGTCGATGAGGGATGGGAGGCCACGCAGGCAGACGCAAAGAGATCCGCAATAGACGCGTTGCGACGCGTGCTGGCCAGATAACATCCAAATTCAGAGGCACAAAATGGTGAGCAATCCACGCCAGGAAAATCGGGCAGATCGACTGTCGGTGGTCTGCTTCGGCGCTTCGGCAGGCGGCCTCGATGCATACCGCACAATCCTTTCCCTGCTTCCCGCAGACACTGGGTTGGCCTTCATCATCGTCCACCATCAGCCTGCGGAAGGCAAATCGCTCCTGGTCGAGATCCTCCCGTACGTTACAAGAATGCCCGTCGTGCTCGTCGTGGACGGCGAGATCGTGAAAGCCAACCATGTCTACGTGGTCCCCGCCGGGATGCAGGTTACCATGGACGGAAATTCATTTCGTCTTGCTCCCCTCTTGAAAGTGTCTGGATGGCCCAAGAACATTTCGATTTTTCTGAAGACGCTCGCAGACGACCGGAAGAAACGGGCAATAGCGGTCATCCTGTCGGGGTTCGATTCAGACGGGGCCGCCGCTCTCAAATCCATCAAGGACGAGGGTGGAATTGTCATAGCCCAAGAATTCGATACGGCCAAACAGCCGGACATGCCGGAAAGTGCCGTGAAGACGGGCTGCGTGGACTATTTGCTGTCGCCACCTGAGATCGCCGACAAATTGAGACGCATCGCCATCGAACGAAGCGCGGCCTGATTTAACGAGGCCCAAAGCTGTAGGCAGGCCAAGTGCGATTTGCTCGTCGCGCAAGCCGGACCAATCGCGAGAGGACCGCCCAGGGCCACCCGGTTTGCGCGATGCTCGGCCTAATTGACCGGCTGGAAATCCTTGTGGCCGGACTGCCAGAGCAGGAACGCGTACTGGCCCGCAAAGTTCTTGAAGGTGACGGTCTTCTCCTCCGTGAAATGCCCGTCGTCGTAGTTGACCTTCATGAGGACGGGCTTCCCCGACGTGCTCGCGTTCTGCAGCGCCGCAATGAATTTCCCGGTCTCCCACGGTGCGACTCGGCGGTCGCTCCATCCGGCCACGCCCATGACGGCAGGATACTTGACGCCGGGCCGGACGTGCTGGACCCCGTCCATCTCGAATAGGGCCTGGCATTCGACCGGGTCCATCACGGTCCCGAATTCCGGAATGTTTGCGGGGCCGTTGGCGGTGAACTCCATGCGCATCGCATTGGCGCATCCAACATTGCAGATTGCCGCCGCGAACAGGTCCGGGCGGTCCGTGACGGCGCGGCTGATGAGGATCCCTCCCGCGCTTGTCCCAACGCCCCCGAGCCGCTGGGGGCTCGTGTAGCCCTTCTTGACGAGGTATTCCGCGCAGGAATTGAAGTCCTTCCAGGTGTTCGGCTTCGTGGTCTTGTAGCCGCCCTTGTACCAGGCCTCGCCTTTCTCGCTTCCGCCCCTCGGGTGGGCGTACGCGACCACAACGCCCCGCAGGGCGATGGACCGGCGGACGCTGAACGCCGGGGTGTAGCTGTACCCATAGGCACCGTAACCCTCCAAGATGCAGCAGCTGCTCCCGTCCATCGGGATTCCCCTCAGGTGGATGATCGAGAGGGGAACCATCGCCCCGTCATGCCCGGGCACTTCAACCTCCTCCGTCACCAGGTTCTCGAAGCCGGGATACTTGACGTCCGTGTTGAAGATGCTCTTCGCAAATGTCTCCTTCTCCCCGTCGAAATCATAGAGGGTGACGGGCGACGTCCATGACGTGAGAAACACGATGCAGCGGTTGGATCGATAGTCCGGGCACGTGATGGCGACCTCGCCGGAGCCGGGCAGCCTGACCTCGGACGACTTTCCCGTGGCGAGATCGAGCTTCACAATGCGCCCGACGATCCCGTTCGAGTAAACGACAAATAGGTAGTCCCTGCTCTTCGCGATGCTTTCGATGGAGTCCTGGGCCTCCGGGATGATGGTCTCCGCGTGCTTCCAGTCGGGATGCGTCACACTCGTCCGGACGAGCTTGTACTTGGGGGCGTTCTCGTGGGTCACGGCGTACACGCCGTCCCCGTAGAACTCCACGCCCCGGACCAGGTTGTCCGAAGGCTGGCAAAGCACCTTCCACTTCACCCCGGCGCTCCCCATTTCGGAGGCGGGGGCATAGAAGACCCTGAGCTCGTTCTGCACGGTCTGCACAAACCCGAAGACGTAGTCGGGATACGATTCGTCGATATAGGCTATGGGGGCCTCCCTCGGCAGTATCCCAAGGTCGGGGCAGCTTTCGTTGCTGAAGAAATCGATGTCAGTGCCGAATTCCGTCCCGAGCCTGTGGATGCGGGTCTTTCGGTTCAGCTGAATATCCTGGCTCTTTGTATCGGTCACCTTGCCGGCGTCGTAGAAGAAGGACTTGCTGTCCATCGTCCACGCGAAGGGCCCGAAGGACGGATAGGTGGATTCCGGCAGCAGGGCATTGTGGTCCACATCCAGGATCCGCACCTCCGACCACTCCGCCCCGCCCGAGGAGAGTCCCAGGGCGATGTGACGCCCGTCGGGCGAAGGCACGGAGGTCTGAACGGTGGTCTTGACGCCGGCCTTGTAGGTATCGGGGTCGAAAAGGAGCCTTTCCTCGCCGGTCCATCCCTCGCGGAAGTAGATCTTGCCGACATTCTCCCCGCCCAGCGTCTTCTTGTAGAAGACCCGGCCGCTTTCAAAGTCGATGTCGGCGTATTTTGCGGGCTGGAGCCTGTCCAGGTTCATCCACTCCTGGGCCAGGGCATCCCGCCCTGGAATCTTCGCCAGCAGATCATCCGTAAGCTTGGCCTGAGCCTTGAACCAGGCCTCGACATCCTTGTTCTTCAGGTCCTCCAGCCACCGGTACGGGTCCATGTACGTCCGTCCGAAGTAGGTGTCCGAAGCGTCGACCGTCTTGGTGGGGGGGTAGTTCCACTGCGCGAAGCAAGGAGCGCACACAAGCAGGGCAAGGATGAGGCAGGCGGACCACTTCGTGGATTGGAGATTATTCATGCTCTTTGCGGAGAGGGGCCGTGCTGGCTGAATCGAAAGATGCGCATCCGGATATCAAAGTCGAAATTGTGCGAGAAAAAACTTTCGAGAGCTCCCCAGAACGTCGCGTAAGAACATACGGTCCATCAGGCTACGGCTCGCCGGCTCAGCTGTCGGCCGGCGGGGCACACATGCAGCGAATCCGCTCCAGGCAGGACGGGCTCCCGCCGGGGGTTTCAGCGCGGGATCTCGGGTGATTTCAAAGCTTCGAAGCGATCGAGCATACTCGCAGTGCTGGCGAAGAAGACGGATGATCAGGCGGCCTGATAATCGATCTTCGAGTAGCGTATTTCGCCCGAGACGACCTCCATAAAGGGCAGGCCATCTTTGACTCCCACCGTCCCGAATCCGGTGGCTGTCGCCAGGAAGCAGCGGAAGTCCCCTTTGACCGGGGGCTTCAGATACAGCACCTTGCCGACGGCATCGTAGCGCGCTCCGCTGTAGGCCTGCAGCAACGCATAGGAGGACATGGCGCGGGCGTACCAATGGCCGCACTCGTATTCGTCGAACGGATTGCGTATCCGCCCGTCATAACGCGCCCGGCAGGCGCGAACGACCTCCAACCCTTCCTCGACGGCCCCGACCAGCATGAGGTGCGAGGCAACCTGGTACTCGATCCCGGTCCAAACCTCATTGGAATAGATGAACGGCAGCGACAAGGCGCCACCCTTCGGCCATGTGCAGATCAGAAGGCCCCCTTCGTGGTTCAGGGCATAGGTCGGGCGCTGCGGGTTGGCGTGCGCGCTCAGGTCCGCCTTCAGATTGTGTCGATGCACCGCCCGAAGGTGGCTCGTCACTTTCGCCTGATCGAGCACATCGCCGACACCGCAGACCTGCGCGAGCCACGCGCCGATGACGCCGTCCGAGAGGCAGCCAGTCCCGTATTGGTAATTCGGGCCTTCCCGGTCGCGCAGAACGCGCGCCTCGGGCGAAAGCGGGGTTTCGGTAAACACATCCGGGCCCTTTGCGGAGGCCCGGAGGTTTTTCCACTCAATCTTTTGAATGAAGTACTCTCCGTCGAAGAGCTCGCCCTCGACGCGCTTTACTCCCCGCTCGTACAGCCCATGGTAACGACTCATGTCGTCGCCCAGCGCCTCGCCCATGATAACCGCGGCGCGCAACGCCCCCAAGTAGAGGCTCGCGTGCATTCCGTCTGGGCCCCAGAACTCGATGTCATATGTATTCAGGTGGGGTTCCTCCACCCAACCCTTTCCCTCGGGGTCCCATGTGGTAATGCAGTAATCGAGACTCTTGCGCACCTTGGGCCAAAACCGGCGCAACCACTCGGTATCCCCGCTGACGCGCCAGTCGCGGTGAATCTTCATGATACAGCCGAGTTGGCCGTCCGCGGCGGATGGAATCTCATAGGATTTCCCGTTCGCACCGCGCCTTTCCCGGCTCGACGGCGGCCGTATCGGCAGCGTTGCCCGGTGGGCCTGGTATCCTGTGTCATCCGTATCGGGGCCGAACTCGGTCTCGCGCATCGTTCGCTCCAGAGCCGGAAACAGGTGCGACATCGCCTGCGCGTAATTCCAGACATGCGTGCAGGAGCCGAAACAGGAGCCGGCGGAGTCCTCGCTACCCTCCCAGGCCCAAAATCGGCCGTCGGCTTGGCGAAGAACGGTCGGCGACTTTAAGATCACCAGATTGGCCGACACCGCCTCGACAATCTCGGGGGGCAGCGTCGTGTCGTAGAAGCAGTGCGTGAAGGCTTCCGAACGGCGGCGTAAGTCCTCATAATTCTCCGCCCAATATGCCGAGGCTGCTTCGATTGCCGCAAAGCGGCCGGCGTACCAGGGCCGATGGGTCGGCTCGGCGGCCGGCGGCTTCGCTGGATCCCTGTGAAATTCAAATCCGTTCTCCCACCCGGTGATCGCCAGATTCGTTTTCGGCACGTACCAACAGAGGCGCAACCGGATCGTCTTGGTCCCCCCAGGCGCGAGCTTGAAGGGAACGAACACGGTGCCGCCGGGGGCCGGGTCGTCCGACACCGGTGGGCGATCGTAGCAGGCGCCCGTCGCGACGTCTTTCCATGCCATGGTAAGCGGATCAAAACTTGGGCCACGGAACCACGCGTGATTCACCTTGGCCTCCGGTTCATCGTGGACGGACGCGGAAAACCATCCTTCCTCCCAGGGTCTCTCGGGCGCGCCCGCTCCCCAGAGCACAAATCCACCCGGGGCGGGGCGCACCGCATTGGGTCCATTTTGGCCCCCGAAGGCATCCGGGCCCAGCGAGGTCACCATGAAGTTTGCGGCGTTGTACGAAAAGACCGCCTCGACCGGCGCGCTTCCGGTGTTGCTCAACCGGTATTCGAGGGCGGCAACAGGCAGGCTGGAGTTGTCCTCATCGCCCGGGATAAACGGGCTCCAGCCGGTAATCTCCACGCCAATGGGGATCTGCGCGTCCCGAAGGGTCACGGTCGCGAAGGGAAAGCGGACTTCGCATTCGGCGGATGCAAAGCGAGGCAGGCCTAAGGAAGAACCTCCTAGCCCCATCGCCGTTTCCGCTCCTCCATAGATTTTCCAGCCCGGCACCGGCCCTTCGAGCACTCTTGCAACCGGCTTCGGCCCGAGAACGCTGATCGCCGCAAACGAGCACGGTTCATTGAAGACGTCGGGACGATTTCGAATCGACACATGCGATACAGCCCCAGTTCCCTCAAGACAGATCATACCTGCCCCGATGCCGCCGAGCGGAAAGGCCACGCGACTCAAATGGGGTCCTGCATAAGGCGCATCGAAATTCCGCCTTGTGTCGGCCCCCCTGGTGGAATCCTCGGTTGGACCCGCTATGGACGCCAAGGGGCCCATTGTGCCGGCAGCAACGCCGGATATTGCAGACAATCTAAGGAAGTCTCGCCGGGAAAAGCCGGAACTGGGAGTGGGGGTATTCATGGGTATGGGGAGATTGATTTAAACCGAGGCTGCCTGCGTTTCGTTCGGCTGCAGACGGCCCGAACTGAAGGCCTCGGATTTTTCGATATTAATTGTCCGGGGGTCTCGCGCCGATTCTTCGAATCCCTTGGCGATTTGCCATAGAAGAGTGCCGCAAATGTTCATCTAGCACCCGGGCGGAGGCGCGGTCGATTGCCGCACGCGCAATTCCGCCCTGAGTATCAGCTGGGGATCCTTAATCTCCGCAGCCTCCTGGGAATCAGGATCCATCGCCGCCAGGAGCATGCGCATGGCCTGGCGCCCGAGCTCGAGGACCGGCTGGGCCACGGCCGTCATCTGCGGGCGAAAGTGCGCCGCCCACGGAAAGTCGTCGAATGCGAGGACGCTCACCTGCCCGGGGCAGGGCACCCCGCATTCGGTCAGGGCGCGCATGAGCCCCAGTGTCATGCTGTTGTTGCACGCGAATATGGCCGTCGGGGGCTCTGGCAGCGCCATGAGCCTCTTCCCGCACTGGTAGCCGCTTTCCGGATGAAAATCGCCGACTTGAACGTAGGATTCACGGATGGACAGGCCGGCCTCCTGCATCGCCTTCCTGAAGCCGGCCAGGCGCTCGGCGCCCACGGACAGGTCGAGGAGGCCCGCAATGATGCCGATCCTGGAGTGCCCCAGCCCGATCAGGTGGTTCGTCGCCGCATACGCGGCGCCGGAATTGTCCACAATCACGGCCCTGCCGGAGAAGCCGGCGAACGGGAGCCGGTCCATGAAGACGATAGGAAACCGGCGCGTAGCCAGCCGCTCGTAGGCCGTGTGCCCGGACGAGCATGCCAGGACGACTCCGTCCACGCGCCGGGAATGGAGAAGGTTGAGATTCTGCAGTTCCTGCTCAGGATTCTCGTTCGAATTGCTGAGGATGACGGAGTACCCGCGGCTTCTGGCCGTCGCCTCCAGCCCCCCCATGGCCTCGGTGAAAAAAGGATTGGTGACGTCGGGAACGACAAGGCCGACCACGTGGCTCCGGCCCGTCTTGAGGCCTCGCGCCAGTGCGTCGGGGCGATAATCGAGCCGGCCGATCGCCTCCTCGACCCTCCGCCTCGATTCGGCGCCGACCGTGCCCTTCTTGTTCAGCACGGCAGAAACGGTGGCCACGGAAACGCCTGCCAGTCGGCCCACGTCTCGCAGTGTGAGGGAATTCGGGGATGCGTTACGCAAGGTCAGCCAGGGAATCCTCGATGTCTAAGTCCTTTAAACAGCATTCTGTTACCCAATCCAAGAATTTATTTGAAACGTTTCAAATTCTTCTGCTTTCTTTCCTCCTTACCCCCTCAAAATGAAAAACCTGCGCTCGCCCGATTTCCCGCCGGCGCCGCGGCAATTCCCGGCATCCAGGCGCCAGATTCGAGCCTAGCGATTGGAGAATTCCCGCGGACCACAACGGGCGTTACAATATGAAACAGAATCTGCTCAATGCATGCTTGGCGATCATGACAGCAACCGCTTCCTTAACCCCGCGCGCGTCCGCCGCCACCTTCGGCGACGATGCGGCGTTCCTCAAGCTTCACACCGACGTTGTCGTCCTCAGTGACGCGGCGGGAACCGGCAAGGTCGCCGTCGTTCCCGCATGGCAGGGCCGCGTCATGACCAGCGCCTCGGAGGGCGATTCCGGCTACAGCTTCGGCTGGATCAACCGAGACTTGATCGCCTCGGGGAAGATCCTTCCCCACATGAATGCCTTCGGCGGCGAGGACCGCTTCTGGATGGGCCCCGAAGGCGGCCAGTTTTCGATCTTCTTTGGGAAGGGCGCCAAGTTCGAGTTCGCCAACTGGTTCACGCCGGCGATCTTCGACACGCTGCCGTTCAATTTGATAAGCCGGTCCAGCGACAATGCCGTGCTCGGCGCGAAGTTCACCCTGACCAATTACTCCGGGACGGTCTTTGATGTCGAGGTGAGGCGCAGCGTCCGGATTCTGGACGCCGCCGCAGCCTGGGGGGTGCTGGGAATCGCGCCGGTCAAGGACGTGAGCCTCGTGGCGTATGAAACGGACAACCGGATCACCAACACGGGCAAGGAGGCCTGGAACAGGGAGACCGGGCTCCTCTCGGTGTGGATCCTCGGCATGTACAATCCCTCGCCGGCAACGACAATCGTGGTGCCCATCAGGGCCGGCCCGGAATCCGAGCTGGGGGTGAAGGTGACGTCGGACTATTTCGGCAGCATTCCCGCGGACCGTCTGGTCGTCGGGGAGAATGTCGTCTTTCTCGCGGCGGATGGCAAATTCCGCAGCAAGATCGGCATCAATCCCAGGCGCAGCATGGCCGTCCTCGGAAGCTACGACGCCGACCACAGGGTCCTCACAATTGTGCGATTCAACCAGCCGGCCGGCGTGACTGATTACGTGAACTCCCTGTGGAAGCTGCAGGACGATCCGTTCGCGGGCGACGCGGCGAACGCCTACAACGACGGACCGGCCACGCCCGGGGCGAAGCCGATGGGTCCCTTCTGCGAGCTCGAGTCCTCCTCTCCCGCGGCGGCGCTGGCGTCCGGGGAGAGCCTCGCGCATGTCCGCCGGACCGTGCACCTGAGCGGCCCGAGGTCGGCCCTGGACGAGGTCTCCCGCGCGACCCTCGGCGTCTCTCTGGATGAGATAGAGGGCGCCTTCAAGAACCGATGAACGATCGGCGCCGGGGTGCGCCCCGCGCACGTCCAAGGCCGCTAAACTGAAGCCCATGCCGCATCCCAACAGAGACGAGTCGCCGGACGTCAATGACCAGGGTCAAGCGGCCGCGACCAAGGGCAAACAGGGCATGTTCGTCACGAGTGACGGGCGGAACGTGCTCTTCACCTTCGTCATCGTCAGCTCGCTGTTCCTCCTGTGGGGCTTTTGCAACGGGATGATAGATGTGATGGACAAGCACTTTCAGGAGGAGCTGCACCTGAATCTGTCCCAGTCCGCGTGGGTTCAGTTTGCCCACTATCTCGGCTATTTCCTCATGTCGCTTCCCGCGGGATGGCTCGCGACGAAATTCGGCTACAAAGGGGGCATCATCTTCGGCCTGCTGCTGGTCGCGGTCGGAGGATTCTGGTTCATACCGGCCACGAAGATCGTGGCCTTCTGGGCCTTCTTGCTCGGGGTCTGCCTCATCGCCTCCGGGCTCACGTTCCTGGAAACCGTGGCCAATCCCTACACGACGGTGCTCGGGCCGGCGCAGTTTGCGGCGACGCGCATCAACCTTGCCCAGTCGTGCAACGGGATCGGCTGGATCCTGGGACCGATAGCGGGCGCCACCTATTTCTACTCCAAGGATGCAGCCGGCCGGAGCACGGGCAGCCAGACGCTCTGGATTCCCTACGCCGGCGTCGGGGTGATCGTGATCATCCTCGCCGTCGTGTTCTATTTCGCGAGCGTTCCCGACATCAAGGCCGAGGACGACTACCGCCTGGATGACTCCGCGTCCGATGGGCGGCAATCCATATGGTCGCACCCGCACTTCACGATGGCTGTCGCCGCCCAGTTCCTCTACGTGGCGGCGCAGGCCGGGATTTTCAGCTTCCTGATCAACTACATGACGACGCAGCCTCCTCCAATTCCAGCGGGCTGGGACGCAGGCGTGAGCCATCTGGCCGCCCGGTCCCCGGGATTCATGCGGGGCCTTTTCCAGGGCTGGTTTGAGGCGGGCAGGGACGGGAACCTTTGCGTCAGCAACAAGCTCGCATCGTATCTGGCGTCGCTTGGATTTGTCTGCTTCCTCACGGGGCGGTTCACCGGCGCCGCGCTGCTCAGGAAACATTCCGCCCACAAGATGCTGGGGCTTTACGGCGTCATGAATGTGCTGATGTGCCTCCTGATCTTCTGCAAGCTGGGCTGGCTCTCTGTGGCCTGCGTCTTTCTGAGCTATTTCTTCATGTCCATCATGTTCCCGACGATCTTTGCCCTTGGCATTTTTGGCCTTGGGGCGCGGGCGAAAAAGGCCTCCGCCTACCTGGTGATGGCGATCATGGGAGGGGCGCTGCTGCCTAAGGTGATGGGGTTCGTGGCGGACCGTTATGACATGTCCCGGGGATTCATTGTGCCGCTGGCCTGCTTCGTCTTCATAGCGTACTATGGCTACAACTGGCCCAAATATAGCAAGGTGGAGTCTTTGCACGGTGTGGGAGCGACCCGAAGCCATTGACCGCCTTGAAATACGAACGCCTTGTGGGCATAGGCGGGGCACGCACGCACGGCGCCGCGATCCGCTGATCTGGCCCCGCCCCATGGCCGGCCGCTGAATTCCCCACCGCCTTCACCCTGTTCCCATGAAAAACCGTTCCAGACAGATCCTGCTCGTCGCCAGCGGCGACCTGCGCCAGTCGGCAAACGAAACCTGCTGGCCGGCCCAGGCCGCCATGGAGAAGAAACTGCGCGCCGCCGTCGCATCATTCGGATACCGGGTCGTGCGGGCGCATCCGTACCGAGCCAGGCTCAGGCACGGATTCATCGCCTCGCAGAAGGAGGGTCTGAAGGTCTTCTCCAAACTCGATCCGGAGGCGCCGCTGATCGTCGCCGAGGCGGTGTGGCAG
>Ga0182030_10014966_pt1 | contig 15243 bp, 9 predicted proteins | sample 812S3MmetaG_FD_121299 | JGI IMG/M metagenome (GOLD analysis project Ga0182030, IMG submission 121299) | Permafrost microbial communities from Stordalen Mire, Sweden - 812S3M metaG (Illumina Assembly) | ecosystem: Environmental > Terrestrial > Soil > Wetlands > Permafrost | place: Sweden... | reverse complement strand
ATATCCTCTGGCCCCGGCAGCCAATGCTTCACGCATCATTTGCGGAGAATCATGCTGGGTGACGAATAAAACCTCGCGGCCGGAGGGCTCCCGCTGGATCACCCGGCACGCTTCAATCCCGTTCATTCTCGGCATCGTGACATCGAGCACTACCACATCCGGTTGCAAGAGAGTCACCTTTTCCACGGCTTCCATTCCGTCCGAAGCCTCGCCCACCACCTGCCACTCTGCGCGGCCTTCCAGCAAAGTCTTAAGCCCTTGGCGCACAACGGGATGATCATCCACCAGCAAAATACGAACCGCCATAACTGCTCCCCCGATCCCTTAACCAGTCCTTGCTCCGCGACAACGGACAATCCGCTATGCAAACCTGAAGCAGATCGATTTTATATGCCATGCACGCTATCAAGGAGGAGAGCGTGTTCGCGAAACCCATTAAAACCTAACACGACGCCAACTGGCATTCGAATACAGGAAATCCTGTAGTCTGCTATGGACTGTGCAAAATATTCGCGGTTCCTTAGGAACGAGGAGAACTCATTTGCGGGAAGTAAGTCTGCTGGCGCAACAGCGTGTCTACCGCGCCAACGATTGAGCCAACATCGGACTTCAAGCACACACCGCGGATTCCTACTTTTTTCGCCTCCTCCGCGAGTTGAGGGGAGAGATGAATGGTGACCATCAAGATGGGGATGTTCGGAAACAACTTGACAATGTGCCGGGCAACATCGAGTCCGTTCAGGTCCGGCATCTGAAAGTCGAGCAGGATCATATCCGGAACATTTTCCTTGACCCTCTCCAGCGCTTCTCCTCCGGTTCGGGCCTCGCCACAGACTCGCCAAGTGCTTTGCAGCTCAAGCAGGCTGCGTAGGTAATGCCGGACTGCCGGGTTGTCATCAGCTACAACAATACGGACCATATCCCCCTACCAAATACCTTTGTCACTGCCAGTCAGTTTCAATTCCAGAGCAGCCGCTGTGGCCAAGCCGGGCAGCAGACTCAGTCGCAGCGTGTTTTGCAGCTCTCCGCTGAGCAGTAATCTTTTCCATTCCGAGGCGTAAAGACAGGCCGCCTGGGGGAAGATGGGAATTCGCAGAAAGTTCCGCTTGAAGCGAACCCGTTCCTCACCAAATCGCGCTGCCGCAGTCACCAACTCCGGCAGATCAAGGCCTGTCCCGCGATATGCTCCGATATATCCCGACACAATCACCAGAAAGGTGGCCAATCCGTCCCACAGACCTGCCGAGGAAGCCAAGGACTTCAAATACGCGTAATCCACTGCGGCGGATTCCACCAACCTCGCGTTGTCTGCGATGTCGCACAGCCGAATATAGAAGTGCCGATACATGCGTTGCAGAGTGCTGATGATCATTCGGTGTTCGGGAGCGGGTACCTTGAAAGAATGAAAGCCAAAGTCCGCGACACTGCTGCGTGCGATCAGAGACTGGGTGATAGCGATCTGCTCGCCAGTCTGCCCCAGTCGCGCAACGTGCACTTCCACCAATTCTGGCAAACCCGGGACAATGAAGTTCCACTTGTGGGCCAGCCGGTCTCCCCAGCTCCGCTCGGCAACCTTCGACTGGAAACGTTCGCGCATAATGGCGACAACTTCGCCGCTATCGGCATTGGTGTAAAGATCCAGATCGCTGCCGAGGTCGGGCCAGTGATCGAGGGACTTCATTACAACCACGTCGCCGGCCTTTCCCAGCGTCTGGCAAATGGGCGCCAGAAACGAGAGAGCGTGGTCCACGCGCGCTTGCTCTTTAGCGACGGCTTGTTCCATCCATTGGACTCGGTTGCTGCCTTCCGATCCGAGGGAACGCTGCAAGCGCGGGAAGGTGCGCAGGATCACGTGGTGAGAAGTTGCAAGATTCCAAAGTTCGCTGAAATCATCGGAAACCAAGGCAGAAATAGTCTCCGCGCGGCGCCGTCGATCAAATTGCGGCGCTTCGCCACCTTCGTGTTCGAATAAGGCACGCGAAAGAACCTTGATGCATCGGGAAGAATTGCCCGTACCCTTCATAATTTCGCCCTGAGTCTCCCTTTCGACGGACCACTTCCGCGACGGCGGTAATGCAATCCTGTGTTCCCAGACCCCGATTCGATGCCACTTTGGCCCGCGTGGTTGGCAGTGGCCGGTACACGAGCTTTCATGCTGTTGCGTTGAACGCGTCCGATTCGAATCCTGAGTTCACGGAGAGGCCCTCAATCCACCTCCGCACTCCTTTCCCACGCCGCGTTCGACCGCCGTGCCTTCTTCATAGTCATTCCAAGTCTCAATCAAAAGGAACGGCAGCGGATGGGAACTGTCGTAGTAGCGCTCATAGGAATGAGAGGTTTCATCGAATGTCTTGCCACATCTGCTTTGCATGTGGCGGTTGAGTCCCCATTTTGCAGCCGAGTCGTCGAAGCCAGGCCACGCCCCGCCAACAGCGATCTTGGCGGGGTGCTTGGTGGTCATCGTCTTGTAGAAGTTGTCGAGGTATTGCTGTCCCCAGTTACTGCCATCGGCGGCCCAACCGCTCGCTCCGGACTGAACCCATGCGAAAGATCCCGCAAAATCGGTGGCATACTGAGACGGAGGCTCGTCCTCATAAATCAACAGCGGAGCCGCGTTCCAGTTTGCGCAATGGTCGCGGACAAAATTCCAGTCGACGTGTCCGCGCTTGGGAAAAACAAAGATCAGGGGCCGGCCATTGTAGGTCAGGTAGGCGTCCTTGTACTTGGCCGTGGGCCCAATGTAATCCTTGTATGCCTTGTCGAATGCTGCCACCACGGCATCGGTCGCTTGCGCATCCTCGTCTTCCGGTTCGTTATAGAGCAGGGCTACTTGAAAATGGTTTTTGCTTGCAACCTTTTGCAGAAGTGCAAAGTTACGATCGGAGTAAGGGGCGCTATCGCCGTACCAATCGACGACGAACGCGGAGATCCCAAAGGCACGCGCCTGGTCGATCTGCTTTCGAAGAACCGAGGGATCTTTGCTGGAATAACCAACATCCATGTGGGTGTGGTCCCCGAACCAAGGCATGTAGACCGCCAATAGTTTCGGCTTAAGCGCTGGCGCCTGGGCGGTTTGCGGCAACGCGTGCTCCCCACCCACCGCGGGAGTCGCGCACCCCTGCACGAAAAGAAAATACGCCATGCTCAGACACAAACACACCGTGGGCAAATGGCAACTCCGTTTCTTTCTGCTTGGCAAAGGAAAATAGGATGCGAGACGCGACGGTGCGGTTGGCGAAAGAAATAATCCCAGGTTTGAGCGCGCGCCCTTAGAAGCTAGAATCGCGAATTTAGAATTGCGGCACGGCCTGCAGGTAACGAACCACCCAGCCATCGGCGCTCGGAGTCATAAGCACAACGTAGTGGATAGTAACTCGCTCATTCTGGATCACCTTCCCACCATCTAAAACCTCTTGCTGATACTCCGCGGTATCGTGCAATTCGATCACATCACCCTCGGGAGCATAAAACACGGCTACCAACTTGTGAGTTTGGTCCAGATATCGCTGGTGAAGGCCCGACTTCTGCTGGCTGGTAATTGTGGCTGTCAGCACGCGTTGCGAGTCGCCGGTGAAAGCTCCCCGGATTGAATCCAGGCTATTGACTTCGAGCGCCTGTGCGAGGCTGGACCAGGCATTGCGATAATCCCTTGTCACCGCTGGCTCGGTCAGGCCCTCGACAGCGCGCGGCCCAATTTTCGTAGCATCGAGTTGCACTCGTACCGTGGAATCCGCCGCGTTCGATCGGAATGGAAAAGCCACCAACAGAACTAGGATCATAAGCCCACTTACTGGGCGATATCGTCTGACTGGCCCCCCGGCAATCGTACTCATGGTCGCGTCCCCACTCGGATTTCATTACCCATCACCACACCCGAGGCAACTGAAATCACAGCGCCGCCAGACGCCGCGATCTGCGCGCGCGCGACTCCCTGCTTGATGGGTACGTCCAGCGTGCTTTTGCCATTTGCTTCCGTAGCGGTAAAAGTAACGACGGTCCCGTCTGGTACGGGATTGCCAGTGCAATCATGGATTGGGTTCGTACGAACCAACATTCCAAGCGGCGTGCGCTGACCTTCGATGCGCAGATTGCAAGGATCGGAAGCAACCTGTTGCACGACGCGCCGCGCTGAAACACCGTCGAGGGTCGCACCGACCTGTAAAGCTCCCGCGGATTTCCCCGAGCTCGTTCGAAACCATGCCACTCCGTTTTCGGTCCGCACGGCCTTGGAGAACGACAACGCGGATGTACCTCTCTCAGTGAGTTGAAAGTCAATGGCGACCGGGTTGAGCACCAGATTGCGAAATGGATCGAAGGGAAACGCGACCCCGCTCACAGCATCGCCCTGCGAAACCGGAACGCGCGACGGATGTACCAGAAACGTCAAACTCGCCGGAGTCGCAGCGCTCACATAAAACGTCGCACGCTTGCAGACGTCCGAACACACAATCGACAAATACGCCCCAGCGTTCCGCAGATCTTCCGGATGCACCTGGATTTCCTCGCCCAGCTTTACATCTTTCTTGCGGGAGACTCCGGGCCCCACGAGATAAAAAGTCGCTTTGCCGTTCCCCGTGGTGGCTATGGTTGCCGCATCTCCAGCGACAATAGTGGCTGGAACGCGAATGTCGAAGCTCTGCCCCCAGCAGTCTGCGGCGGCACAGACGACGCTAACGATGATCAGCAGACGCCGCATCGTTAGTTCCTGCCCACACTGTACTGATTGACCACCACATGGAAGTCGTGCACGTGGGCCCTTAGAGTCTTTGGAATCTCTACGGCAAACTGCGCTGCGGTCAGCGGGAGCAGCGCACGCTCCACATAGCCGTCCGCGACCCAAATCACCTTGCCGTTATTGTCGTAGAAGCTCGCGAGCACATGTGGAACATTGACTGTCTGGCCGCTCTGATTGAGCAGTTCGCCGGTCAGAACGCTCTTGCCCTGAACATCGGCATCGATCTTCTGATTCATCACGCCGATGACCGGGTCGGCCGAGGCAGGCACCAGCGTTGCCTTCACATCCATGCGAACGTTCTTCACCTTCGTCAGGTGAAAGCCGGGAAAGTCGATACGAAAGGGCATCACCTGTTTGGGTAGGAGAACATGAGCGATCTTATCGAAGCTACTTTCGTCATCGAGGGCATTCCCCGCGCCATCGACAAGAGTCGCATTCACATTCACAAACGCTGGGATCGTGTCTTCGTTCACCACTTCTCCCATCACCACTGCGCCTGCGGCAAAATCCGCGGCATTCATGGAGGTGATTCGCACGTGCGGCGCATCTACATTCTTCGATCCCCACTCGTCCTCGGCGCCACCGCTAACCAAGTCCCAACGAAGATACGTGACTGGGACAACTTGCGCGGGAACGTTAGCCACCTCCGTTTTCGGCCACACCGCTTTCCAAATGTCGCCTTGTCGCTTGAGCAGAAAATCACGGACATCCTCAATTTGCCCAACCGGTGTGGTCCAATGCAGATTCACGCGCATTTGCGCCTCGTCAGCGGTGATGTGCATGGATCGCGTTTCGAAACTTTCCAAATTCGAGAATGAACGCAGGCTGCCATTGGAACCCGTCCAGTCTTGGACGAAGGATGCCTTGTCATCTGAGTTCAAGTTCGATACCGCGGCAAAAGCCCGGTCCCAATTACGACGTTGCGCCTCAGTCAGAAGATTATTGAGGGCCTGCTTGGGCGTAATGGGTTTCGGCGTCAGACCATACATGGCGGAGCCGGCGGCGATTCCGACGGTTCCGTGAGCATGGTCCACGCCGATCAGAGCGACAACCATGAGACCAACCGTTACGACGACGAGAGTGACAGGCAAAGCAAATTTCATTCCGCTACCTCAGACCACGTAGTGTTCAGCGCGAATGGGAACGGGCACGGCCAGAGGCACCGGGCGCTTCTCGCGCAGTGCGAGTTCCATCAAGATGGCCAGGAAACTCATACCGATGGGCAGCGTTCCCCAGAGCAAACCCTGCCATGGCGCTGGCACTGCGTCCGAGGGAATTTTGTGCGCGGGAGGCACGTCGTCTTTTGACCAGGCGGTTATGGCGCCGTTGTCGAAAGTTTCAATCTTTCGCCACCCTGCAAAGGTCAATAAGGGCTCGTAGTATTGGTCGTGTACAAATACGTATTTCAATCCGTAGCGGTTCGCGTGCTCGAGCATGGCCCGCAGAGAAGCCATTCCGGCCGAGCCGTAGAACTTGGCGTTCGTCAGCTGCGCTGAACCGTAGTGGGTCATCTCCGGCAAAAGCCGGGCCGAGTTGTAGTCTCCGTCCACGCTCCCCGCATTGGTGTCGGTCGAGATGCGGGCCAGTTCACTGCCAAAACCCAGCGCGATGTATCGAAAGCCATCGTGTCCGTCACGATTGAGGAAGGCGATAACCGGCTCCACGTTCGTCGAAGTTCCCGGACGAAACGGATTGGCAGTGAGCCAGAACAATGCCGCACCGAAAGTGCCGACCGCCGCCAGCGAGAGCCCTATAGCCGCCTTCGCCCGAAATCGGTCGAGCAGTGCGGCCATCAGGAGCCCCACGATTGGCGTCGCAAGAAGCGTTGCCCAGAACGTAAAACGTTCGAAAGTCAGAATTTCATAAGCGCGGCCGAGCAGCCATCGTGGCAATGGAGTGGTGCCGCCCAGTCCAAAGATAAAAGCAAGCCAGAAAGCCAAAAGCAAAGGTATTAAACGGCGAGACGAAGCGCCGCGCATCAGGATGAAGGGCAACGCCAGGATCAGGGCGCCATACGGAATCACAAAATAGTTAATGGCCGTGACTGAGTTCAACAGAAAATTGGCGCGGCTGTCGTGCGGAATCGGTATCTGATGAATGGGGTGTTGGAGGATCGCAAGCCAATAAGGAAGGAGGATTAGCGCGACGCCAGCTCCAACTGCGCCAGCAAAGATGGTGGCCCTGGAAATCACCCGCGCCAACGAAGCAGTAGCCCGCCCTGATCGAGCATCGAGGCACACCGTCCAGAGGACCGGTCCAGCAAAGAACAGGGCCCCGAAAATCAAGGTGACGTGATGGGCGGCAGCGGCAGCCAAACTGATCGCAACTCCCTTGACCAGCGACCGCCCGCCACCTTCGATCATCCATTCATAAAAGTACGGCAATGCATTCAGGTAAAGAGCGGCCGAAGCAACCGTGGCAAGCTGTCCGGCTTGATAAACCAGAAACGCGAGGGCTCCCAGAAAAACGCTGCCGAGCGCGGCATAGCTGGCTTCCCGCTCTTCCACCCAAATTCTCGCGAACCGGAACACCCCAACCGGCAGCAGGAGGACAGCAATCAACTGCACCAGCATGTACCCCATCGTCAGCCCAACAATATTCGACAGCAGCGCGATCCACTGGTGGGTTAAAGGTGGATACGTCGTTTGCGAGAAACCTCCAAACCATTTTTCGTTCCACGGGTCGAACCAGTGATGCGCATAATGCGAAGCGAAGAACATGTGGAAATTCGCATCGAATGAACCTGCCGGAAGCTGCATCAACAGCAAAGGCCCGTGCACGACCAGCGCTATCAGCACAATTGCGAGAAGTGGAATAGGACGAGCATAGTCATAATTACGCGGGGTTAATGTCCGCAGCATTGTGCTTTCCGGATAGGCCAGCGTTTCCATGGCGACAGCTTGGATTCCTAAACCACTCGCAGGGTTTACTTGGTAATTTTCTCCACTATTATTTCTGAGCCGCTACAGGACTCCACAAAACAACGCTTCCGGTGGCAGCCATAACCCTGGGACCCGCATCTGATTGGAACCGCAAAGACGATTGTGCGGACAGAGGGAACCCAAACACTTGTGTACAGCGTGGTGACACCGTGATATGCCGATTCCCGCTCGCGAGTTCCTGTATCGTTCTTCTGCTCGGCTTTGCCGCGGCGACCTTTGCCACAGCTCAGACCTACGACCTGAGCGGCCAAGCTGGTACGCCTGCATCCGAACCTCAGTCGTACCATCAGAAGGCTGCCAGTTCGAGCGACGGCAGCACGAATCTAGGTTGGGGATCGAGCATCGACATTGCGCGCCAAGCTCGGGCCGCACAAGACGCTTTGAAGAGAAATGATTACGCAGCCGCAGTGTCTTTCGCGGAACGCGCGGCTAAGTCCGCCCCTCAAGACGCTGAGCTATGGTTTCTGCTGGGCTATGCTGCACGACTCGACGAGCGCTATCAGGTGTCTGTCGACTCCTACAATCGCGGGCTGAAGATCCAACCCAATTCGACGAAGGGCATGGCCGGACTCGCGCAGACCTACGCACGCATGGGGCGAGACGCGGAAGCAGAACAACTGCTTCAGCGCGTAGTCGAGGCTAATCCGCACGACGCGACAAGCCTGCAGCTTGCGGGCGAACTTCTCATCAGCTCAGACCCCACTCGCTCGCTCGAATTTCTCCGCCGCGCGGATGCCTTGCAACCGTCCCCTCACACGGACTTGCTGCTTGCTCACGTTTATCAGAACCTATCTCAGCCTGACGAGTCAGCCCGCTTCTTGAACCGCGCGAAGGCCCACGCTCCCAAAGATCCCGATGTACTGCGAGCGGTCGCGGGACAATACCGCGAGCAGGGACAGTTCGCAATGGCGATCTCCGCTTTACAAGCCGTGCCCGTAAAGACAAACGATCTGCAAGCCGAACTGGCTTACACCTACGAGCTTGCCGGCAAAATGCAGGATGCCGCGGATTTATATTCCCACCTCGCCAAGAGCGCAAAGGGCAACATCGGTCTCGATCTGAGCGCGGCGCAGGCGTGGATCGCCCTCGGCCATATCGACAGCGCCCACAGCTTTCTGGAAGATGCGCAACGGATTGACAGCAACAACTACCGTCTCCACGCCCTGCAAGGCGAACTCGCCGAAGCAGAGGACCACATCGCAGATGCCAGCTCGGAATACAGGCTGGCTATAAGCCACTTGCCGCCTCATGTTCCAGAAGGAAGCCTCTATCCAATTGAGTTGCGGCTGAATCTTTATGAACTCGCCCTCCGTCAGGACGATGCCACCACAGCGAAGCAGCAATTGGATCTGGCTCTGACAGAGATTAGCCAGGTGCAAGTCTCGGCCTCCGCTCGCCCCGAAATGTTGAGACTGCGGGCCGCAATCGAAGTGGGATCTGGAAATCTCGATGCCGCCAACCGAGACCTTCAGGATGCGCTAGCGCTAGCACCTGCCAACGTGAACTCACTCTCGAACTACGCGAATCTGCAATGGAAGCTGGGGCAAAAAGACGGCGCTCGCGAAAGCTTTGCCAAGGTGCTGGAGCTGGATCCTCACAACCGCACCGCTCTGTCTTCCCTTGGCTATCTCGCCCGCGACAAAGGAGACACGAAACGGGCCGAGGAATATTTCAAGCTCGCCCTCAATGCGCATCCCAAAGACTACGGCCCGCATCTTGCACTGGCCGATCTTCATACTGCGGAACGCAGGTTCGGTCCGGCGGAGTCGGAGTACGAAAGCGCCTATCAACGAATGCCGAGTAATCCGCTGATCATCGCAGGTGGCGCCAACGCCGCACTCGAAGCGCATCATCCCGAGTTGGCGGAACATTGGCTTGATCGCGCCAAAGGGAAGATGAACGATAGCCCACAGGTTGGCCGCGAACGGGAACGCTATCTGACCTTGAAGGGCAATTACGCAGCCTCCGCTAAGCTGGGTTATGCAGCTCTCGAGAAGCTTCCTAATGATCGCGAAGCCATCGTCTATCTCGTTTACGATCTCTATTATCTTGGCCGCTACCAAGAGGCGTTAGCGCTGGCGACCAAATACGACTCCATACTTCCCAACGACAAAGACCTGGCTTTGGTAGCCGGTTACGTGCATGCCCATGACGGCCATTCCCGCGAAGCACTCAGCGATTTTACGCGCGCTCTTGAGCGCGACCCCAAAATGGCTACCGGCTATGTAAATCGCGGTTTTGTCTTGAATGATCTTCGCGAAGCGAGCAAAGCGGTGAAAGACTTTCAGACGGCTCTTCAGCTACAACCTGACTACGGCGAAGCCCACTTGGGATTGGCGTATGCCGACCTGCAACTGCATCGACCTAAGCCTGCGCTGGTCCAGTTAAGCGCGGCGCGGAAACTTGGTAAGTCACGGGCATGGCATTTGGCGAGAGCCGAGGCTTTTCGACAAGAGCAAGATTTCTCCCATGCCGAGATCGAGTACTGGTTGGCCTTGCAGGAAAACCCAAACGATCTTGCTGCCCAGTTGCAGTACGCGGACACGCTGTACCGGCTGCGACGATTCCCTCAAGCTATCGCGGCACTAGATCGCGCGCAAACTCTAGCTTCAAGCAATCCCGAAATCTATTCTCTGCGGGCGCAGATTTATGCCGCGCAAGCAAACCGTCAGCTCGCTCTGCGCGACATTCAGTTGGCCGAACAGTACGGAAACAATCAGGTCGACATCTTGATGGCAACGGGCGGCGCGTTGTTGACCCTAGGAGATCGAGACGCTGCGATGCAACGTTTCTCGCGTGCATTGGAAATCCCGGGCGGAGACCGCATCAATGTCAGGCTCGCCATCGCACAAGTATTTCTTCGTCAAGGTCACTTCGATGACGTAATGCGGCAGCTCGCACTAGGTTTCGCCGAAGCACGTCTTGCGGACTCTTCGGTTACAGCAGATGACATTCTCGAGGCCGCCAACATATTCCTGGCGATGCACGATTTCGATCTTGCCGAAACCTATTTCGCCAAAGCACAGCAAGCAGGCGCCAACACGCGCACGCTGGAAATCGGAATGGCAAATGCGTTTCTGGCGGAGGGAAAAACCCGCAATGCCGAGGACGCGCTGGCCAGCCTCGGTCCCGCCGAGGACTACCGCGACGACTACGACTACATGCTGGCATCGGCAAACTTGCAGCGCCAGCGCCATGACACGGTTCACGCTCTTTCCGACTTCGCGCAGGCCAGTTCCGCCAATGCCCATGAGGATCGCGACGCGCAGACCGCACGGCAGGAATTGGCAACAGAAGAAGGCCGGCAGTTGACGCAGAACGTGAGCATTGCGCCCGAGGCCTCATTCGCTCCCGCCCTCGAAGACATCAACGTCTATACGCTGGACGCCAAAATTCTGAACGTCACGAATCCGGCGCTGCTGCCGCCGCCACGACATTCTTTTCAAAGCCTTGCTGAATCGCACTACCGCATTCATATCAGCAACGTGCCAACTATATCGGGGATGGTCGGCGAAAGCCTTACGACCGGTCAATTTCTTTTCCCGAGCGTAAGCGTCGTCCAGAATCGCCATACCTATGACACGTTCTTTAACGGAGGTATCACGCCCGTCCTCCACTTCGCAACTAACTCAGTCGCGTTCAACGGGGGACTTCAGTTCACAGTGCGGCGCGACACCATTTCACCGGTTTACATGAGCCAGAATCTTTTCCGGCAGTACCTTTATTTATCGACGAGTTCGTTCTACAACTGGCTTTCGATCAATGCCACCGCCATCCGCGAGGCAGGACCTTTTATTGATCAGAACCTGCATTCACGGGACGCCTCTGCCAGCCTTGAATTCACAGTGGGACGCCCCTGGGGCCATACTTCCCTGCTCGCTGGCTACACAACCCGCGACCTGCTCTTCCATCCGCTGGTGCAGGAGTACTTCAACACCTCCAGCTATGTCGGCATCCAGCACAAGGTCGGCACGCGGCTCACTGCCGCTGTTCTGGCTGAAGATCTGCGGTCATGGAGAGTTCAGGGCTTGCAGTATGCCACCGCGCAGGCGTTTCTGCCGGGAGGGCGATTCGAGTTCAGGGCTAACCCGCGCTGGAACTTTCAAGGCTCGTTCTTACTTTCGCGAGGCAGCGGTTATCACCAGTACGACAACGCGCAGAGCGAGGTCGTCGTCTCCTATACCCGACCCGTGCATGGAAACTTGAACGACGGCACAGGAGAGGTATCGGTCGCTTATCCAATAAAGATCTCCTTTGGCGTTCAGCAACAGACTTTCTACAACTTCGCCGGCTCGTCGCGGACCACCTTTCTCCCAGTCATCCACTTCAACTTATTTTGAGACGCTTACCTCCCTTTAGAACCACGAAGGCATTTCAAACATGATCCAGCGGCCTAAAAGCGACGCGATGAATTCGGACGAGGGCAATAGCAGCGGAATGCCCCCGCCCGGAGCCAAAACGATAAAATCCCAGCTTCTTGGCGGTAGCCTCACGCTGCTGGCTGGTTCTGGATTCGTGGGCATTACGAATCTCATATACAACGTTCTTACCGCTCGCCTCCTGGGCCCAACAGGATTCGCACACGCAACCGCGGTGTACACGATTCTGATGCTCGTGTCGTGTCTCACCCTCTCGTTCCAGGTTGTAACAGCAAAGTATGTGGCCCGCACGTCGCCTTCGGAAGATAGAGCCAGAATCTTCGCGGGCTTGCATCGCCGTTCCTGGATCGCCGGAATCGCCATAGGCCTGCTGTTGTTTCTCTTGCAACACCCGCTCACGGATTATCTCAATCTCCCCGATCCACTCCTGATATCGATGCTGGCTCTCGGAACCGCATTCTATATTCCCCTTGGAGTCCGCCGCGGCTACATCCAGGGAATTCACGCGTTCCGTCCGCTGGCCACCAATTTCATGCTGGAAGGGCTGGTCCGATTAGGAGGGTTGTGTCTCCTCATCGCGCTCGGCATGGGAGTACGGGGCGCGGTCCTTGCAAGTGTTCTTGCAGTGATCGTCTGTTATTTTTCCGCCCTCCCCAGTCCGGAGCTCACCTCACTTCGCACTCCCGGAATTCCCATTGCATTCCATGAAGGGTTGCAGGCAATTGTTTTCTTTTCGGGCCAGACGGTCATCAACAATTTCGACATTGTCCTAGTGAAGCATTTCTTTCCTCCCGCTGAGGCAGGCTTCTATGCCGCAGTAGCGCTAGTAGGACGTCTGGTTAATATGTGCGCGTGGTCGGTGGTGAACACAATGTTCCCCGTCTCCGCGGCGACCGCAGGTGTCGAAGAACCCGAGGGTCGACCCGTCTTATTCGCGTCGCTAAGTCTGGTTCTTGGCATCCTGACCGCTTTGATTTTCGGCCTCTGGATGATTCCCAGTTTTTTGTGGAAGACGCTTTTCGGTGCACATTTTGAACTCGGCAACTACGGGGCATTAGCCCCTTTGCTGATCCTCTACGCCATCACCACGGGCGTGTACTCGCTAAGCTCGGTGATTATCACCTACGAAATGTCGCGCAAGATCGCCAATACCAGCTGGCTACAACTGGCGTTCAGCGTCGCGCTCGCTGGCGGAGTCTACACTCTGCATCAGACCCTTCGTCAGGTCATACTCGTCCAGTTGATTTTGATGGTGGTCTTGCTTTGCGTCCTGATTATTCCCTTATTGCGGATTCGCCTCCAGCCCAAAGCCATTCGCCCCTTCCCTGACCTCCGCCTCGGTGAGCCCGTTTCCGAAGCGGAAGTAATCGCCGAGTTTCTAAAAAGCGAATTTCATCACGTGGAGTTCGACGAATATCGCCATCAGTTCAACCGTCTAGTCCAGCGCCCCGACCTAAACGACCCCAGAGAGAATGCAGTTCGCCAGGCATTGCTGTTCGTCCGGCGCGGTGCGATGTGGCGCGAACTTCCACCAGACACGCAATGGTTCGACGTGGAGTTGTCCGCTGAGGACATGGCTCGGGTTCGTTTTTTTCCCCGAGCGCAGTGGCGCCGGGTAGCGAACGGCAGCTTCTACCTGGTGGACGTGGTGAAGCGGATCCGTCGGAAGCTCGATGAATCCGCCTCCAGCAAGTTTCTCGACAAGTTGCGTTTGTTGAGCTATTCGGCGCCGGAGGAAGTCGTCAACCGGACCGTAATTCTTATCGGAGTCGATAGCCGGGCACCATTGACGATCCTGGATGGCAATCATCGCATGGCTGCGGCGACGCTTGCCCAATCCGGTTTGGCTCCTCAGCGATTCCGCTTTATTTGCGGACTCTCTCCACAGATGACACGCTGCTGCTGGTATGACACGAATCTCAACACGCTGCTGCGGTATCTTAAGAATCTCGTACGAAACTTTCCTTACGATCCGGAGTCGGATGTTGTCCGTTTTGAAGAGCCGGGATACTAGATACGAGCCGTTACGGCTTCTGGGGATCTTGCGATTGCAGTGTCCCGGTTGTCGACTCGGATGGTTCCTCTACAACTGTGTTATCGCGCCGGCGCAGAACGATAGGCCGGTGTCCGGCCCGGTGAGCCTCGCGTTCCTCGATCACCTTTGCCTCAACCTTCGAATCGTTTTCCGTCGCAACCTGAAACAACTTCAATCCCTGCGCTGAGGAACGAGTCGCGAGTCCTACCGTGGTGTTGGCCCCAGCCACTTGCTGAGCACGGTCGTAGAAAACCTGCGCGGTCTCGCGATCGCCCCCAACTTCCGCAAGGTATCCAATGTTATTGAGCGCGAATGCATTGTTGGGATCCAAGGCATAAGCCTCCCGAAAATCCTGCTCGGCCGCCTTTAGATCATTGCGATTGATCGCTGCAACGCCCCGAAGATTTAACTCCGCCAGCTTCACCTCGGTGCTCGACCGTGACGCCAACCTATCGCGCAACTTGCGCGCATTTCGCGCCGCCATGGCAGTGGCCTGCTTTCCCCGCCATGAACGGTTGAGCGTGACTACCGCAGCCCCGTCTGAATGGCTGGCGGCAGCTGCAGCGTAGTACCTGAGCGCTTCCTGCGACTCGCCTTCCATCTCCTTGGCGACGCCCATATTGTTCAGGGTGAACACATTTTGCGAATCGGCCTCTAACGTTTTCTGCAGCAAAAGGTCCGCCTCGGCAGCTCGCCCTCGCGACAACAGACGCAGCGCTTCAACATTGTCGTGATTGATCTCCCTGGGCCCGCGCGGTGTGGCGAGGACTTCCTGTATCGATTTCCCCTGCACCGGCTTGGAACTTGCCAGATCAATCACGGCGTCAGTGGGCTGCTTTGCCGCTAAGTCATAAAATTTCTCGGCGCGGTCTACGTCGCCTTGAAGCTCGGCAACATATCCCAGATTGTTGAGCGTGAAGGGATCGTCCGGGTCCAATAGGTAGGCCTTATAGAAGAATGTTTCCGCCTTGTCGTAATGGTGGTTGCGAACCGCTTCTACTCCGTCGCGGTTCAATCGCTGCACCGGGGTCATGGGGCTGCGCCGGGGCAACGTGATCCTCAGGTCGCCGGCATGGGCGTGAAGTCCCCAGCCCAAGGTTAGGCTGATCATGCTGACACTAACCGTTCGTCTCCAAGACATCCCTCCCGCCT
>Ga0182030_10014965_pt1 | contig 15244 bp, 16 predicted proteins | sample 812S3MmetaG_FD_121299 | JGI IMG/M metagenome (GOLD analysis project Ga0182030, IMG submission 121299) | Permafrost microbial communities from Stordalen Mire, Sweden - 812S3M metaG (Illumina Assembly) | ecosystem: Environmental > Terrestrial > Soil > Wetlands > Permafrost | place: Sweden... | reverse complement strand
TCCGAAGCTAGTCTGAATACAGTCACTCAACAGTGCAGCACAGTTCGTTCAGTGCGGCGTTGGTGTGATTTCGCCCTTTTAAAATTCACTGTTGCTATTTTTCTCAGGCTAATACTAACTCACCGTGCGAGTCACAATGGTCTTCACATGGTTTGTGCAAATGGCCAGCAACCAGGTAGTCGACGTGATCTGCATGTGGAACGGACTCGTGCCCGCACTTTGGTCCATGAGCATGATCATTTTCGTGTCCAGAGCAATTGTGTTCTGGTGTGCAGGCGGTTTTATGTGTCGAGCCTTCTGATAGCGAATGTTCATCGACGTGATCATCATGTACATGGTGCAAGTGGCCATCGTGTAGATAATCAGTGTGGTCATCATGCTTTATTGCCTGGTGTCCACATTTCTCACCATGTTTATGTTCGTGTTCTTTGTGCGCAACGCAGCTCATCATTTTCTCCTTCGTCGATTGAATGCACTCAAATATGTAACACGAAATAGAAATTTGGAGTTGCAGCTAATTTGCTTAATTTGTTGAATCCACTATTTGGGCGTCTGCGGCATTAAATTAGCAACGAAGTTTGAAGGAATTAGAACCCATTTTCATTTCCCAGAGGAATGAAAACCATCCCCAGTGCCGCTTTAGAGCATTACTTGCAGGCTCAGGGGAAGACAGTTGATTACGCCAGGGTAACAAACATCTGCCGAAGTTATTTAAGCAGGCTCGCGGCGGCTTTTGACGGTATAAATATGTGTTTGAATGACGAGATCCCAGCTGTATTTCATGCGGCGGTAGCGCCCAATCTGGCGAGTGCCACCGTATGTGGTGCCTAATCGGGCAAATTTTTTTAGTAGTAAGAAAGTGACCGCACCGACAGTGCATTGGCATAGAGTCCAATGCACTGCCTGAGCGAGTCTTGTACTTTCTTTCTCAGTAAGACGCAGTGAGAGCGTCTTTGAAATGGTCGACCAACTTGCGTGCCCTGGCGCATTCCATTTGGGCTACAAACCGTGGAATGAAATACGGATTGTGGCGATAGCCCCATTTATAGTTGCGCCATAGCTGATGCAAGCAGGCATATTGGAAGCAGGCAGTGCACATGTACTCCTGCGCCTCGTTCAAGGCGGAGAGCTTCTCGGCGTGTGGTAAGCCTTTGAAGTGCGCTAGAGCCCCTTCTTCGTTGCGCCTGTCCAGGACACTAAGGTACTGCCATGCGCCCGCGAGGACGACTATTGCAAGGCTCCACGCGAGGAGAATATAGAGAATAACCATGGGATTTTTCCTTTCAGGGTTGCACGCCAGGGCCAGATTACTTTCCAGCCCTGACGCACGAGACCTACTGTTCGGGCGAGCGCCCTTCCTTGGCTAGACCGTAATGAGCTTTCGCTCCCTGCGGCATGCCTTGATTCATGATCGATGCCTGGGTGAGGTAGTCGAAGTGCCACCACTCGAAGGGGTAGTTAACAAAGCCCACCTCGGTCATGGACCAGAAGAGAAGCCGTCTGTTGCGGCAAGCTTCTTTCTCGCTTGCCGATTCAGTGCTTGCATCTTCGTAGTACCGCGTACTGCTCACAGAGGATGAGTCCAGGTAAATTCCTCCCATGTAGGCGGGTTTACCTGTGGCAACTTCCTCTAGTGAGAGGTCGACTGCTCCTCCTGTTGCATGTGTCGGCCAGGTTGTCGGGTCATGAATCTCGAAGGAGCTGGGATCGGTCGCGTAGCGAAGTGCATACGCGGTCCAATCACTCTCGTTCCCTTGGGGAAAGAGAATTTTTGCCTGCTCCAGCATCCAGCTCCAGAGGTCTTGCTGAACGGCGATGGGTCTGAAGCCGTCCAGCACAACCACTCGCATACCGTAAGGGCGAAGGAGGCTGTTCACTTCCTTCAACTTACGAGCAACGCTTTTGCGGGCATAAACACGCTTCAGCCCGGACGGGAATGCTCGGCCCACCGGCTGGTTCAGCCCGTCGAGCCGGCTGTAGAAGGCATCGGTGCGAATACCGTAACGAGCCAGGTCGACCAGAGGTTCGCTGAATTCATGAGCCGTCTGGTTGATCTGGACGTTTTTGTACTCGTCCGTGTCGTTTTGCGAGGCCGCGGGCGGCAAGGGCTGCCCACGGAAATCAGTTAATGTTTTCATATCGTCCTTTCTTTCGTTAAGGCCGCCTTCAGCGCACGAGTCCGGAGAATCCGTGCAGTGAAGAGGCGACAAGCTTTGTAGCGAAATCCCAGGCGCCGGACGGTTTGAGAACCCGTGCCAATCTAGCCCCCGCCAGGCGTGCGCCGAGGATGTTACGAGCAGGCGGTCCAACTTCCAGCTCTGCAAGAGCACCAGTCACGTAAATCTGGTCTTTCCAGTGGAGATATCTATCTACGATAGGAAATCCGTCCTTAGCGACTGGCATTTCGAACTCTGCAATCACCTGGTCGAGAAGTTTGCCACCCGGTCTGCCTGGTGCGAACCCGGTAGCGAGGATGACATGAGATGCCAGGCACAGGTGATTGTTGTAGGCATCAAGGAGTGTGGCTTGAGCGTTCCAAGTCTTTCTTGCGCTCTCCACCTCCGTGAGTACGACATTGAGCGCGCCCGTCGCCTCTGCCTTGCGCACCGCAGCAAAGACTTCAGGAGTGACCGTCCCCTTGTTGCGGGCAGCTTTGATCATCTCCCTCCTTTTGCCGTAATCCTTTTCCGCGGCAAAAAGAGATAGGCACTTCGGTCCCATCCAGCAAGGGTCCGCATCAAATTCAGCTATCCTTAGCGGATGCCGAATGAAAAGCTGGACATTGCCGGGCGAGACCTTAGCGGCGTAGATTGCCACCTGGGCAGCAGTAATCCCGCTCCCCACGACCACAATCTTGTCGCCTTCCTTGAGAGAGGCTAGAGAGAAGCCCGGCTCGAAAACGTGCTTGGACACAAGGGTGATATCCCGAGCCCATGCCGGTATTTCAAGCTTGTCGTTAGAGCTTATTGCCAGAATGACCTGCCTGGAAAGAAAGTTACCGGCAGAAGTTTGCACTTCCAGTCCCTTCCTGGTTTTGCGGATGGCGCTCACCTCGCCCTTGATGCGAAGCTGATTCAGCCCACCTTCCTCGCAGATGCAGTCGACATGGCGGTTGAACATGGCGAGTGACGGACGATGAGTGTGCCCAATCGAATGCGCCCACTCTTCTTTGTGGTGGCTGTTCTGGAAGCGGCTGAGACTCCAGGGTGAGATGTCGAGGTTGTGAACGGTCGGTGAGCGCAGAAATTGCATTCCTGTGCGAGAGGTAAGCTCTCTCCAGCGCCCACATACTTCGTCGTGCGGGTCAACGACCCGGACTTTGTCATTTGAATAACCCAATTCCGCAGTGAGCAGATTGGATAGGTAAGTGCCATGGATGCCACCACCTACGATGATGCAGTCGAACATATCTATACCTCCTCTGTTGAACTAAAACGGCAGCCATTGGCTGGCCGCTCCAGTTCAAGATTTCTAGATTGTTTAGAAAAGCGATGGCAGGAGATCACCTTGACCGAAGGTGAAATACAAGCCAACGACGAGGCTGAACAGCGCTGCCGTCGCTCCAAGCACGACGATCACTGTTTTGAAGTGGCGCGAGGACGCCAGTCCAGATGCCATGCACAGGCCGATAGACAGGGTCGAAACCATCATGCCAGCAGTAAATACTGAGAGCATGAAAAGACCGGGCGCGAAGCCACCAATGCCGGCGACTGTTGCAAAAAGGAGAACTTGCGTGCCCGTTTCTGCGCCAATGCCGTGGATAAGCCCGATAGTAAAGGCGCCCTTGTTGTCCCAGTTCGCGACAGTGTGCTTGTGATCGTGGCAGCCAAACAGCTTGTGCGTCAGCCACGACCAGAGGTTGGCGATGCCTGCGAACACGATCATCCAACGGCTGCGCAGTCTGAACTCCTGGTCCTCGCGTGGCAAAGAGGTAGAGGGAGTAGATGAGATAAATGGAGAGCAGAAGGAGGGTGACTCCGACTGTCCGCTCCATCACCTTGTCCACCCACTCAGGAATGACCGCTCCAAAACCGAGAGCGGCCAGACCGAGAACGATTACCATCAGCCCATGCCCGAGGACATAGAACAGAGGCAACTTGAGGTCGGAGAGGAGAGCCCGAAGCTTGTGGGGCTTTGCGGCTCCCTGATTTTCGGCGGCGGAGGTACCTGCCATGTCGAGAATGGCTGCGATGTGGTCGATGTCGACTCCATGGCGCAGCCCAAGAGATAGTGCCGTGGCACCAATAATGATGATGTTCATGATAGTTCTCCGGCTCTCGTCGAGCCATTTTCCGGCGTTTGACCGCCCGTTGAAGGTATGTTCTTACCTGTGCGACCACAGGAAGAATTGGAACAAGAAGAGCAACCCGTCAAGGATTGCCACGATGGCGAAAGTTGATTTCAGTGCCCGAGCATTGATGCATCGCGCACAAAACGGGGCCAAGCGGGCGCCAAAGACGCAGCCTAGCAGCGTAAATGCGGCAATGTCCCAGCGCACGCCTCCCAGTACTGTGCTGTGGATGACTGCCAGATAAATTGAATTTATCGACAGCAAACAAACACCAAGCGGAATTGCTATCTCAGCTGAATAACCGAAAAAGAGCATGAGCGATGCTGCGACAAGTTCGCCTTCTCCGATGGCAACCCAGCCGGTTATCACTCCGCCCAGTGTTGAAGCAAAAACGACAGCCAGCTTCGTCCAACTGCTCCAGACATCTTTGTTCTGTCTCCGTCTGAGCGACAGCAAGAGCAAAGAGCCGAGGACTATAGAGACCGGTCCGAATAGACCCTTCACGAGCATGGTATTTGGCTGGATGACAGAGCTTATTGTGCTGCCCAGAAGAAGACCAGGAACCGCCCAGAGCACGATGTGCCAGGGAATTTTCCTGGTTTTGTTCCACATTACAGCACCACTTGTCATGCCGAAGGCTTGAGAGATGATGGATGTTTTCAGAGCCAAAACTGGCGGCACATGGCACAGAAAGATGAGCACGGGTATGAACACAAGCCCGCCACCCAATGCTGTGAGATTGCCTATCAAAGCACCAACAAAGCCGACCAGAACGTATAGCCAGTTAGAAGCCAGAAGGTCTACAGGACGCGGAGCTAGCGTGAAGTACGTTACACACCAGGCAGCTATGAAGCCGAAAAGACCCGGTGACCAGTAGCGCGGCTGCGACAGAATGCGCACTGGCTGAGACTTTTCTTGGAGAGCGTTCATATTGGATGTCCTTTCTGGTTTGGATTTCGCAAGTGAGAAGCCTCGATACGACTGGTTCGCAGGTGTGAGACTCGAAAGCGTGATAAACAGTGAGTTTTAGGTTAAGGGTTCCAGAAGGAGGAGTTTGTTGAATAGGTGTTTTCAAACTACAGAAAATAGTTGCCAGCAAGCAACAACTTTAAGCTTAGAAAAGTAAGCACATTACCGTTCTCGGGTGTGCTGGTCGTCCATTTTTGGGGTAGCAGTCGAGACCGGAAGTGCCCGCCCGGCACGGAAATGATAATCGTTTCCATTTAGCGCACGCACGAGAGCGCTGCTAGTTAAATTACGTGCGCTAGCCCCGCTAGCTAATGATAATGTGTTATCACTTGAATCATATTTGTTCATGGGAGATAAGGTCAGTAAATGACCGGGAAATGTAACCCTCGTTCGCGCTTTCGACGCTAGGTCGTCACTTCGATTAGACTGAAAAACTCGCACAAGCTGAGAGGTCACTTTAGCTAAAAACTGGCTTGTAAGAAGATGCAAAAGTGAGCGCAACTTGGTAAAGAACGAGAGCGAACTCCCGATGCTGGAGTCGCTCATTTTTTTTCACAATTATCGTCGAGACGGAAGAGCAAATTGGTTAATGGACTGTTTCGGCGTAGGGCAGAAGTCCGATTGCTCTTGCACGTTTGATCGCTTTTGTGATTATGCGTTGGCTCGTTCTGCCGCAGCCCGTAATTCTAGCCGGAAGTATTTTGCCTGACTCCGAAACAAACTTGCGTAAGAAGTTCACGTCTTTGTAGTCGACAAAAGTGATTTTGTTGACCACCAGGGGATCGGACTTTTTTAGTCTAGGCCCTGAGTATTGCTCTCTGCGAGACATGTTGTTCAAATGATGTTTCCTCCTGCTTGTTGCGTCTTCTGTGTACTCGTGAACACCTGGCGATGACTTGTTTCGTGGGCAAGCTCGCTGAGCAGCTGTATGTTCCAATCAGGAAACGGGTCCGAAAATTCCTGCCAGCCAGCTTCAGCCAACAAAACTTCAGAAGAAGTGACGAGGCAAGCGTCCAGCCGCTTGATGAGCCATTCTTTGTCCATGCCAATCCCGATGAACACGAGTTCCTGTCGCCTGTCGCCCCAGGGCTCGGACCAGGACTTGGTGATGTCGTGAAGGAGCAGCGAGTCTTTGGGCCAGCTCTCATTCGGCATGGACGCCCACCACATAGCGCCTGGCTCGATACGGCAAGAACCGCCGGCTTGCGACCAGGACACCGAATAATTCATGCGCGTGCACAGCCAGATAAAGCCTTTTGATCGAATCACTCCCGGCCATTCTTCAGCAAGAAAATGTCGTATCTTTTCCGGGTTGAATGGTCGGCGTGCACGATAAACGAAGCTTGCGATGCCATATTCAGCAGATTCTGGAATATGCGAACCACGTATCTCTTTCATCCATCCGGGCGAATCAGCGGCACGGTCGAACTGGAAGAGTCCAGTGTGTAGTATTGCCGGTAATGGCACTTTCCCGAATCGGCTGCGTATGATTCTTGCGTCCGGGTTGAGATGCCTGAGGATTTTATAGAGCTTATTCAAGCTCTCTTTTGTGACCAGGTCTGTTTTATTTAAAACAAGAACATTCGCGAATTCGACCTGGTCAATAAGGAGGTCCGTAACAGTACGGTTATCTTTCTCGTTTAATTCGAGCGACCGTTCCTTTAGCGCTTCACTTGTTTCATAGTCATGCAAGAAATTCATGCAATCGACAACTGTCACCATTGTGTCCAGGTGAGCGATATCAGCAAGGCTCCAGCCTTTTACATCGGTAAAGACAAAAGTCTCTGCGATAGGCATTGGCTCAGATATCCCAGTGGACTCAACGAGCAAATAGTCGAATTTTTGCTCCTGGGCCAGCCTTTTTATTTCAAGTAGCAGGTCCTCGCGCAGAGTGCAGCAGATACAACCATTGCTCATTTCAACAAGCTTTTCGTCAAGTCTGTTGAGATGAGCTCCGCCGGAGGCAATGAGTTGCGCATCTATGTTAATTTCGCTCATGTCGTTGACTATCACAGCCACCTTAAGCCCTTCCCTGTTGTGCAAAACCTTGTTCAATAGAGTGGTTTTGCCAGCACCAAGGAAGCCGGACAGGACCGTAACGGGTAGCTTTTTCATCTCGAATCCTTTGCAAATATTGCTATATCTTTGTTTCTTTGAAGGGAGCATGCATGCGGCAACCAGGGCACTACTTTCGCAGTACCTACCGCTCAGGATTGTTGGCTTTATTTTTTGTCGTCACGTAGAAGTGCCGACAGTCGTGCTCGCCACAAGCCAATTTGATGATTATTCTTGTTGCTTTTTTCATCAAACCCCTTTTCTTGGGCAAGTTTGCCAGTACCAGCGGGATTGCGGGACCGGCGACCTTGTTGCTTAACTGATAATAGATTATCATTATCAACAAAGTCAAATCGGCGTGAGAAAATTTAGGTTATGGAAAGAAACACGCAACAACGACAGGCAATAATCGCCGTTTTTGAGAAAGCAAGAAGGCCCCTTACGGTCCAAGAAGTGCTGGAGCTGGCTCAGAAACGTTGCCCGGGATTGGGCATAGCAACCGTATATCGCAACCTCAAAGCTTTAGTAACCGAGGAGCGATTGGAAGCCGTAGACTTGCCAGGAGGCATGGTTCTTTACGAGTTACCCCGTTCGCTACATCATCATCATTTTTCATGTGTCAAATGCCTGAAAGTTTATGACATCGATGTTTGTGGCTTGAATTTCCAGAAATTGATTCCCAAGGGATTCCAGCTTCGCGAACACGAGCTGCTGCTTTCTGGCTTCTGTAGCGGTTGTTCAACCTAATAGATTCTCATCAGCCGTTTGACGAGGCGTTCTTCTTTGCGGAGGGCTTTTGCTCGTATGTTGGAATGGCTAATAGTTGGCGGTGGCGTCCATGGTACTTATCTCTCAAATTACCTGTTCAAGGTCGCAGGTGTAGATGCGGACAAACTGCTTGTCGTCGATCCGCACGACGAAGCGCTCGCCGTCTGGAAGCGCTGTACAGAGAACACCTGTATGAAGTATTTGCGGTCGCCCTCTGCGCACAATCTCGACATTGGGCAATCTGCATTGAAACGATTTGGTCGGGATTGGTCTGGCTTGAACTTTAGAGACAAGTACGAGCGACCGTCACTGAAGCTGTTTAATGCCCACTGCGACCATGTCATCGAGAATGGTTCACTTAAGAGCCTGAGAGTGAAGGCTAAAGCAGTGGCATTGAGTTCAAGTCATGGTGCCTACACGATTAGCACCACATCTGGTGAATACCAATCTCAAAGGGTTATTCTTGCAATGGGAGGTGCCGATTGCCTTGCCTTTCCTGATTGGGCAAGCAAATTGCCAGCGGCCGCTCCAATCGCGCATATTTTTGCCTCCACATTTGAGTTGCCTGCAAACAAGACTTATGACCATGTTGTTGTCGTGGGCGCTGGCATTAGCGGTGTTCAGCTGGCAACGTCGCTGGTCAAAAACGGTGCGCGAAAAGTTACGCTTGTGCATTCCAAGCCTTTTACAAGACGGCGCTTTGATGCCGACCCCTGCTGGTTGGACGATCGATGCTTGAGCATACTGAGGCGCAAAAACGATTTCGGCGACCGGCGAAGAATCGTTGATGCCGCGCGGCACGTTGGAACATTCCCGGAAGACGTCCACCAGCAGCTTGAGTCTGCTTTGAATACAGGTTCTCTCAAGTGCCTTCAACAGAGCGTGGTTGACGCAGAATTTGATGGAGAATGTCTTCGCTTGTTTTTTGAAGATGGAAGTGACGAGCTAGCGGAATTTGTTGTGTTGGCGACAGGCTTCAGTCGCTATTCCGGGGTGTCTGGTGGCGAGTTCATTCAACGCGCAGCGAGCGAGCTTGGTTTAAAGTGCGCGCCATGTGGATCGCCCATCACTGATGAGCAGCTACGCTGGCACGACCGGCTGTATGTAACCGGTCCACTGGCTGAACTGGTCGTAGGTCCGGCATCCAGAAATATCATTGGGGCAAGAATGGCTGCACAAAGGATCGGCTCTTCGATTTTACGCAAACACCACACGACGAAAGAACAAAACTACTTTTATTTTCAACAAAAAAGAAGGTAAAGAGCTCGCCATGAAGTGACCGGCTAATTATATTGTGATGCTCTTTTTCTTTTCTTCGGCGCGGGACGCTGGAATGAGCTGTCATATCCATGAAAAATGTAGTCCAGTTGCTCTTCTTTAGCTGCACAACATTCGCAGACAGTGCATCTGTAAACAGGACGCTCTGCGTGCATAACCGGAACGATATATTGTGGCGGCAAGCCGTCGACTCCAGAATTTGCCCATCGAATGGACCGCCTTTTAAATTGATTTGCATTCTATTTCTCCATTGATTTTCGAACCGAAAGGGTGCTGCCACATGCGCACCACGCCATCCCGATAGCCGATGGCAAGTAGGTGACACAGAGGATTCCAACCAAGTGCGGAAACAGGCGACGCAGCAAGGTTCATCGCCACATGGTCGAGTCTTTCTTGCCTATCTGTTCTCCACACGAATGCGGCACCGTCAATGTCTGCTACGGGCTAATCGTGTCCAACTTTCCAGATGTAGATTCCATCAGCTGCAGCAGAAGTGAATGCATGAATGTCAACAGGTTTAAGACACGTTGAGCAGTTTGATATTTTCCCAGACAATCAAACGACCATCTACCAAACTCATGGCGCGTGCATCTCCATCCTCGGAGACGACGAACCCCAAAGTCCCTGGATGTTCAAAGCAATAGCGCATCATGGATTGGTGACGGGTCCCGAGGTGATCATATTCCAGTGGCTCGAGCCCATCCTCACGCACATCGGACTGATATGACCTGAATACTGAGTCTCGGGGTGGTATGGCTTGGCATCTGATGATTCCGCCGAAACCTTCAACTCCCAATTCGTGATCCATCACTACGAGACCGTCGACTCGACTGAGAACAGCAGCGAACCAAATAGCTGAATCCAAAACTTCTTCGTAAAAATTGACGCTGCCATTTGTATGAACAACATCAACCTTTTCCGAAAGTTGGTGGGCTCGGTTTATGGAGCTTTGTTCCAGTGTTTTTGTCAACCGACTATACTTCATCGGATATCGGATCTTTAGATGATCTTCTTGCGGTCTTCTAATCAGAAGCGCACCACCGTGCCTGAAACCTTGTAATCGTAGCAAAATGGTGCAGAGTGCCGAGATGAATCCGTGTCTTGTAGATGAAAGAATCTCATCCTTGTGATTGTCACTAACTTGCGCCGACAAACGCAGAGCTATCGAACGTATCCCAGTTTCGCAGATGTCCAGTACTGGTCCTGCCCTAAAAACGTCTATGTAGTTGGCAGCTTCACGTAGACTGCCAATGTTAAGCTCACCAATCAGCTCATGTCCACTATGAACGAAAAGGTTGGCAGGACCTTCTATGCTGGCCTCAAAAATTCCGCATGCTTCGTGCGTCCGTGAACTAACTTCTCTGCGCAAAACTTTATAAGCTGGATCGCGTTGATCTATGAGACCCCATAAGAACACCGTCCCTTCTGAATCATGGAATACAGCAACAGAAGAATTTCTTGGGTCTGAAGCAGGCGCGAGTTTGATCAAATTAGGGAGTGTGAACGGAAGACGCTCTGCAAAGGCGAACACTCGCCATGAGGCATCGGCTCTTTCTTCGACTTGATCAGGGTCTATGTACACTAGTTCGATCCGGACAAACTCTCCCTCCTCAGTTGCTACGCTTGCCATATACAGAATTTGGCACAACGAGGCAAGCGCAGAGTGTGGAACGTCCCGGTTCGGGAGGCGATTGTGTACGAGGGGGATATATTTCGGTGCCTGCATCTGCAGCTCATCGGTTCTGGGCGACTTAAGCCAGTTGCTAATTGCGTCGGCTAAATCCAGAGGCGTAGAGAACACCTGCATGCTCATGTCACTAAAATCCTGCCCGAGTTAAAAGTGACTCGAAACGAACTGCCGCCGCCAAGTCGATCAGACAGTTGGATCTTTGCATTTGATGTTGCGACAATTTCCTTCACGATCGCCAGTCCCAACCCTGAACCGTCGCCAGTCGTACCAGGCACTCTGAAGAAACGCTCGAAGACATTTTCCCTATGCTCTGGTGGAATTCCCGGTCCTGTATCCGCGACGATGAGAGAAACGGATTCATCCGGATCTTCCCGCACAACCACTGAAACCGTACCATTCTCCGGAGTGTACTTGATTGCATTTTCCAGCAGATTCGATACTAGTTGGACTAGCTGGGATGTATCAGCCGAGACATAAACGGAAGTAACCGGCATATCGAAAATTAGTTCCACTTGGTGATCGCTGGCCTGATGAACAAGACCGATACTGGCATCAGCAACCGCCTCAGTCAAATCAGCCACTTCGCCTGCACTGAGTGGCTTTGCTTCCATTCGAGCTAGAAGTAACAACCCATTGACCATGGCTGTTAGCCTGTGGGATGCCTGATCTAAGCCTTCAATCACAGCGCGCGCACTGCTAGTCAACTCCTGTCGTGCCAGATGCTCGGTGTAAGTCTTGACTGCAGTTACTGGAGTACGCAATTGGTGCGCGGCATTAGTAACGAAGTCTTGCTGAAGCCGAAACTGATTACCTAAGGAATTAAATAATTCGTTTAGGGCACCAATTACGGCCACGAGCTCAGACGGTACGTCAGCAATTTCAATTAGCGAAAAATTCGGCTTGACCCGCGATCGCAAAATTACATTCAATTTCTGTAGCGGTTTCAGTCCGTGGCTTACTCCGAGCCACAGAGATAGGCAGGCCAGACAAACAAGACCGATCTGCGGTATGAGAATACTTAGAAAAATATGATTCAACAAATTGGTTCGACTATTCATCGTTTCGCTGACTTGAATGAAAACCGGTCCTGCGGCGGTTTCGACTGGCACCGTGCAAAAGCGCACCACGCTGTCTCGCACCACGGCGTAACCGAATTTGTGCCACGTGGTCGAACCTGGAACGGGTAATTCAGGAATGATATCTCCGCTAAGCCGTCGACCGTCCTTGTCCAGAACCTGATAGAAAAATGTGTCCTGCCCGCCGTGAGAGAAAAGTATTTGAGATTCGGGAGGAAGATTGGCTACAGAAAGTCCATCTTTATCTACGCGCACTCTGCCAGCAATGGAATCGGCCGAATTTAGCAAAAATGAATCAAAAAAACTATTTGCGAAAGCCTGTACAAGATTATTGGCGATCATCGTTGAAAGAGCTGTCAAAGCAACAAGAGGAATCAACAGCCCAAAAAGCAGGGTTGTTCGCATCGATCTATTATGAGGTCTACGGTTCGACAAGGAAACCCAGCCCCCTGACTGTTAGCAGCTTTAGACCATACGGCTCCAACCGTCTACGCAGACGGTGAATAATGATATCTATTGCATTATGCGTGGCCGGGGCATCGTAGTTAGCTAAAAGCGACGCTAAGCGCTGCCTGGTCACAAGAGCATTCCGATTTTGCATGAGAACTTCTAACACTGCATGTTCCTTGGCGGAAAGCTCGATCAACTGCTCTCCTCGCCGTAATACACGAGTTTTAGTATCCCAGCTCAGCTGACCGGACTGAACCACCATCTCGTTATCGCGGGAGAGTCTCAACAGCGCTCGAATTCTCGCTTCCAACTCCGCCAAATGGAATGGCTTCACGACATAATCACTCGCACCTGCGTCCAAGCCTTGAACGCGATGCTCTGGTGCGTCTCTTGCCGTGAGAATCAATACCGGAACTTTGATCATTCGCCTGCGCATTATGCGTAAGCATTCAAGTCCGTCCATATCAGGCAGTCCCAGGTCTAAGACAATCAGATCGTACAAATCCCTTCCGGCAATCGATTGGGCACCATGTCCGTTCGCTACACGGTCAACTGCATAGCCGGAACCTTGCAAGGCCAATATAAGAGAGTCAGCGACTAGATTGTCATCTTCAACTAAGAGCAGTTTCATGGCGCGATGTCAACATGAGGCGAAAGAAATATGAAAGAAGACAATCTGTAGACTCGACATTGGAATCACGTACTTGAGAATTATGCAGCCAGTGTAATTCTCGGAGTGAATGCTAGAAAACAATGCTGGATAGTAAACACCCAGATTATGGTACGCATTTTTTGGCCATTTATAAAGCGTGTGGCGTCAAGATTCCATAAACGGCTTGAGGCCATCCATCAAGATCGGATAAGGGACGAATACGCTCCCTACCCCGCAACGAGGCAAATGCAATGTATTTGGTCATTCTATCGATGATTATGTTGCCATCATATTTGGTGTGTACGCAAATTCATATTTGCAGATGCTGACCCAAGATCTCGGAACACTCTGGCATGCTGAGCTAAGTGTCAATCATCAATTTGACTGGCTGTACTTGCAGAGATTTGGAGTTGAAAGATGATTTTGCACATACGCTCCTTCATAGTCATACTAACCCTGCTCAGCTTTTTTCTTGATGGGGCCGGCGCCATCTCTCTTCCCTCAGTCCAATTTCCAAAACTATCTGCGCTGGATAAGAGAGTTGATGTGCCGAGAGCGTCTTTAGATCAAGGATTGTATGAACAAGCTGTAAAGGAAGCATCTGGTCTCATTGACAGCCAGACTCTTGATCAGCCCAGTCTTGGCTATGCGTACTGCCTGAGAGGGAATGCGCGGGCCATTCTCAATCAATATGCCGAGGCTATTACAGATATCGAAACCGGTTTGAAGCAAAATCCGGATGCTGAGGGCAAGGCTGAGCTTTACGGCATTCGCGCCAATTGTATGACAGCATTAGGTAAATACTCTGACGCCATAAGTAGTATCAACGAATCCCTAGCGTCTGAGCCGTGTGGGATGGCTTTTTACCTAAGAGGAAATTTGAATCTTCGATTGAAAAAATATACAGCTGCTGTGAAAGACTTTGAGCAAGCTATGCAGTACTCGGATTGCCCTGAAGATACCCGGCAGTTGAAAGCGCAGTCGATAACGATGCTTAGTGCTGCGAAGCACCAATTGATAAACAATTTACGAACTCAAAAAACACGTTAATGTTGACCACCCTGATTCTTTCAAAACTGGTTTTCCATCCGAGATTTTGGCAAATCAGCTTCTAACTGTTTGATTCGAATTAACAACGGTTTCGTGAACGATGTCAGTAAAAGAAGAAAGGAATTCGAAAGGAGACAAGCTGTAGGCTATAGAGCATTGACGTTCATCCATCAGCATTGTATTTGGGAAACAGTGCCTGACGTACGAAAACGCAGCAATCGAAATCAGTTCACAAAGTCTTTAACCATCTTTCCTTTGTGGAGCTCTCTTCATGAAATTCGCTCTTCCCATGCTCGCAACAGCGCTCGTGCTGCAGGCTACCCTGCAATTCTACCAGCCGGTTTACGCGGAAAAACAGAGCGTTGCTCCGGCGGTACTACTTCAATTGCATGAACCAATACCCGTGCTCGCGCCCAACAAAGAGAAGCGATTTGAGACGAACCAAAATACTGACCGAAAGGCATTGATACTGCATCCGATGGCGCCAAATGCGCTAGGCGATAGTCTCCTATCCTCCAGGAAAGAGAAAACCGCAGCCCTTCCTGCAATAGGACCTTTGCTGGCTGCTAACACGCCTGCGACCATGGCGTTGTTTCCATCTGAGTCAACGCAAGCAATTCCTTCCCCCAACGTTTTGATTAGTCACACGCCTGTTCAGTCAGCACCAAATATAACACCAAGCCCAGCAACAACTGCTTCCACTCCATCGGTATCACCAAAAGCACAGGGACTTTTCAAGTATTCACCAACATCGACTTTAGCAAACAGTTCACTGAGTCCTTTTCCAACGCAAGCGGAGCCATTACAAACCAGTCAATCAAGTGACCAGCAGCCTCAATCTAATCTACGAGGCGCTTCTCCTTCTGTACCATCTGCTAGCACAAATACGCCGCCTGCAAGCACCAAGACAACGTCCACATTCAGGTCACCAGTTGGTTCGATGGGGCATTACTTTACCCAATTAC